>OGFG01000016.1_pt1 | contig 164126 bp, 190 predicted proteins | sample 1570761 | NCBI WGS metagenome assembly OGFG01 (sample SAMEA2581938, study PRJEB24529) | metagenome | biome: Human gut stool | place: China | collected 2011
AACTTGTCCTAATCTCCCCATCTCTTTGATAGAAGATACACTTTACTCCATCTAATTTTCTTGAAGCTAAATATTCTTTATCAAAAGCCTTAGTAGCTACTTCCGTATATTTTTTACATCCCATTGGAATAGGAACATTATCAGCATTAGTTTTTATTAATGGAAGTTTTTCATTTATTTCTTCTTCTGATAATTTATCTAAAGGCTTTGTGAATAATTCTTCTACTTTTTTATACCCTTTATCTAAATACTTAGATATAGTAGAATTATATTCTAAATCTCCTTGTTGATGAACAGTTCTTTTAGCTTTACCTTCTGTAATAACTTTCTCAGGCTGTTCAATAAGTTTTCCTTTAAATAATCCAGTTTTTTTAAAGATTCTAAATTCGTTAACTAGAGGAAGGTATTTAGCACTAGCATATACTACTCTAATTTTTCCTTTAGAATCTCTAGATATTAATTCATTCTTGTACGTTGTTCTCATTAGATAGTAAAAGATTACATATAGTTGTAAAAGATGTTCCATTAGAAAGTTCTTCTAATATCTTTCTTTGAGTTGTTCCTTCCATTTCTGTAGAAGTCATCACATCCATCCATTCTGGATATGTTTTTATTGTAAAAGAGTCTTTACTCATTCTAGAAAGATATTTAGCATAGAAATTACCTTTATAATATACTTCGGTTAAGACTCCATTTTCATCTATCTCTATCTTTACTTTATTATATTCTTCAATGGGTATTCCATACATAGTCTCATTAATAATTTTATGATAATTATAGAACATTTCCTCAGGAGTACTTTCTAAATTTCCATCTTTAGTTATATGTATTTCTAAATCTTTGAACTTAATATAGAATCCTTCTAATTTCTGTGATCGAATCTGATTTGTGATATATAAAAGTTCAGTTTGAGTAGTTAAAGTGGTAAGTAATTCTCCTTCCGGGGTATAGATTTCTACAGGAATATCTTTTGGAAAATTTAAGTCTATATTATAATCCATTTTAATTTAATAAATAAATGTTATTTTTAGTTCTAGACAATGCTACATATTGTAATTGTCTCAATTCTTCTTCATCTTTACACCTTAAAATATCTTTCATATCTATATAAACATTAGTAATTGAGCTTCCTTGCATAATACTACAAACTTTCATTTGTAGATTGGACTATATCTTGTATTTCTTGTGGACAAATAGAAACATCTTTAAATATATAACCATTGTTTTTTGAAGTTTTACTCTGGTTTTTTCTTATTCCTGCCATTACGTTTCCAGCTGTTTTAGCATGTTTTTCATGTGGCTCTTCCGGAAAAACTCCATCAAGAAAATCAGTAATTTCATAGGGGTAGTGAATAATTTTAATAAACTCCTCTTTATTATTGAAAATTGCAACGTTATATCTAGTTTTTCCGGCAGCTGGATTATTTCCTCCCATCCTAGCTTTAGATAAATTCTCTCCAAAACCTTCTGGTTTTGGTCTCCCAACAATTTTAGAAGATATTAATTCTGATATACGTTTTTTAGCAATAGAATCCTGCATTGTAAAAGTATCTCCTCCTTCTCCTCCTTTAGTTTGATTAGTTAAATTCCATAGTTTTGAATATTTTTCTATATATTCTACTTCTATCTTATATAAATAATCATTTTCTACTATTTTTAATACTTCCCAATCTGCTGTTTTAGGATAAATTTTTTTAAAATATTCAAATTTTTTATTCATTTTTCGCTTTCCTTCTAAAGCTTCTATAAAATGATTATAGTGTCCTGCTAATCTATCTTTTGGAGTAGATTCGGTAGCACCTACATAAAAAATTTCTCCTGTGTCAGGATTTTTTAAAGCATAAATAAATCCTAACCTAACTAATTTGTCTTTTTGATTTGGTAAATAACATTGTTCCATTATACGAATTTTTAAGTTACTATTTATATTGATTTCAATACACAAAAGTAACCATAAAAATTCATAAGTCCAAATAAATACCCTACTGTTTCCAAATAAATTTTAATAATTTAAATGTACTCTCTTTCGAGATAGTCTCTGAACTCTTTTCCATACATGGAAATTTAGCTGCGGATTGTCCAATATTATCCTTTTTTACTATACTGAGGTAGTTAATCTCACCATTATATACATTACTGTTATAATTTAGTAGGATAATCTCTAAGGATGTTCCCGTCAATTAAGTAGGTTTTACAAGAGCCAAAAAATCAACTCTTATGCGTGCTAATGGCATATCCAGGCTTTAGCGTTGCTGATTTTATTAATCTCCCGTCATAATATAAATCAATTGGAGATGCAAAGTATTGTTGTAACTTATAGTACTTACCCCATAATGCTCCATATAATCTAGAATTTACTTTTTTGTCTACTTTTAGAGCGGTTAGTCTAGTTGTTTCAAATAAGGATATAAAAGAATTTAATATTTCAGGATCTATATATTTAGATATAATAAATACTTCTATATCATCTTCATATATAAAATCTTTTAAAGTTAATATAAATCCCTTTAATTCTAGAGGAAATATCTGAGATGGAGGTTTAATATAAGGCTTTACATCTTTTATTATATAATCTAGAGAATTATATATTTTTCCAAAATAATCATCGGACTCAAAGTTATCATATCCAGTTAGAAATCCTCCAATATTATATTCTTCATTATTATTAAATAAAAGTTTATTAAGTACAGTATTATACTCATTTAATCTTTTATTTGTATATGTAAGAATTCTACATAAGTACGGATCTTCTTTACTAATAGCCTTCTTAAAATTCTTTCCAGCTTTGATTATAAAATCTTTTACATTACTACAGTTATATAAAGATCCATAGTCAGATTTAAATTCTTTAAACTTACCAAAATGCGGAGATGTTCTTAATTCATCTAATAAATATAATAACGGAGCTTCGTCTTTCTGTCGATATATTTTGGTTAATTCTATTTTATTCTTTAAAGAGAATACTTTAGATATTTCCAAATCTTTAACTCCTCGTAGTTGCGCTGAATCACCTAGAAAAACTATTTTTACATTTCTTTTTGATACTAACTCTTTATCTATAAACTCATATAAATCAGAGGTTATCATACTACATTCATCTACTATTACTAATCTAGGAATTCTAGCTTTCCAATTATGTTTTAATCCACTTTGAAATTCTAATTCTTTAATATTTAATTGTTCAATTTCTAGATTGGGTTTTAATAATAATAATTGATGTAGTGTTAATGTTTCAGTCTTAGTAAGTTTTTCTAAATTAATTCTAGCTTTATGAGTTGGAGCACACACTACATAATCATAGCTATGATTATCTAAATATGCTATTACTTGTGATATAACAGAAGTTTTGCCTGTTCCAGCTTTTCCAGATAATAATAATTTATTATTATCAGTATTGTCTTTGTTACTAGTGTTTTTATTATTTATAAACTTAATAATTTTCTTAATTGCAGATAATTGTTCCCAAGATAATTCAAAATCCAGAGTATGGAATCCTTTTATTTCAGATTCCAACTCTTGATCTTCTTTTTCTTGTATTAAAGCACTTCCAAATTCAGAAAATATGTTATTTGCATTCTCCATTAGAACATAATCTCTTCATTTATATGTTTTACAGTATGTATTACTATGTTAGAAATATAATCAAAATCTTCTGACATTACTTCTATATAATTCATTAAATCTTGATCTACATTAAGATTACAGAAGAATATATTCTGTAATGTTTTAAAATTTAAATCTTGTTGGTAACTATATATACATCTAGAAGCTTTCCTAATAAGATCTATATTCTCTATTTCATCGAATAATATTTTACATCCTGATTTATTCGGAGTAGAAAATTCAGTTCCTAATATTTCTAATATAAGTATCATTGTTTTCCAGTTGATCCAAATCCACCAATCCCTCTATTTGTTATATCTAAATCTTCTAAATTATCTACTTCTTCCCATTCACATATCTCTACCTTTTGAAGAATTAATTGGCAAATTCTATCTCCTTCTGAGATATCTACAGGTTTATTCCATGAAGGATTTACTAAAATAGCTCCATAATTCCCTCTATAATCAAAATCTATAATCCCAGTTGCATTTCCAAGAATTAATCCATCTTTAAGAGCTACTCCACTACGAATATGTAAAGTAATCATATAACCTTCTGGAATACTTGTATGAATATCTAAAGGAACTAAAACTCTTGACCCTGGCTGCATTGAGATAGATTTAATTTTTTTTGTTTCCGTATCTAAAGTATATACAACAGGACCATATTTAATTAAATCTTTTGGATCAATATTACTAAAGCTAGCTCTTGCGTCCATTCCAGCTGCTCCAGATGTTTTATATTTAGGTAGTTCGTTATTAGATTTATTATATATTTTTACTTTCATTTTTTCTTAGATTTCTTTGATACTGTTATAGTTTTATTTCCTTTTCTTTTTCCATCTCCTTCTTTTAATAATTCAAGTATTTTAAAAGTTTTATTAAATATAGAATAATCCGCCCAATTATTAGTTTTAGGTAAATCAGTATATCTATATTTAATATTGGGAGATAATATATCCAAAATTTCTATATTATAATTACTACTTCCTCCTTCTACAAGTATAATATCTCCAATTTTGAGATCTTCTGCTAACATAGATAAAATATATTTATTCTTTATTATGTTCGTATTCTTTTACTTTAGATATAATAAATTCCTTGGTTAATTTATACAATCTACTTTCTGCATAAGAAAAATATAAATAATTCCCATCGTCATCTGTTAATTCAAATACCGGAAGTTCTCTAGCAGCATATTTATTTAATATAGCTCTTCCCTTTTTCTTGTCCTTAGTATATGATATATCATAATAATTTATATTTAAATTCTTTATATCATTATCAGGAGGGAGAATATCAAAAGGATTGATATCAGATTCCAGACTATTATATATAAAATTTAATATCATGATTTAAAGTATTTATATATAATCTTTAACTCACAACCTTTTAATCCATCTTGATCTATATATTTAATAGCAGTATCTTTATCATAAATAGCATTAGTATTATACACTCCAAACTCTTTTGTTATAGGATTGTAATAATTAGATAATTTAGGATTATATATAGCATAAAAAGATTTAATCATTATCGTCAGGATTTGGAATTAGTAAAACAGGAAGTACTTCACATTCTTTCAATTCTTTTTTAATTATAACATCTTTAGCTTCATCTTCTGTATTATATAATGGAACTAATCCTCCAGTTCTAAATAACTCACAAGTATCGTCCCAATATAATCCGTTGTTTAAATTGTGAATAGTATATTTCATCAGACATCCTCCTCATCTACTACTTGAATATTCTCTATTTCTGGATCTAAACAAGAAGAGTCTATAAGTATTTCTTCATCATAATCCCAGTATCCAGAATTAAATTTATCTATTGCTTTTTTTTCATTATCTGCATCGATATCTACATAAAATGTAGAATCACAAGATACTGTATAAGTAATTCTGTATTTCATATACTTATTATATTTTAGTTATATCACATTGTCCTCCAGAACAGGCCTGAGCTCCTGTTGTATCTGCATCGATCAGTACTTTTTTCCATTTAACTGTAGTCCAGTCGATAGGAGTATAGTTTCTAGTTATATCACACCAATCGTGATATAATTGTACATATTTAAGAGCTTCAATCATAGTGTTATAATCTTCTCCAAAATATGTATCTCCGAATTTTTTCATTCTCCGCATTATATCTCTCTTAGCATTTAGATTTTTTACATTAGTAAATGCTGTTTTATCTAAATACTTCTGAATTTCTGCAATTGGAATTTCTATGTCAGAATCTAAAATTTCATCTATAAATTCTTCTGTATATCCCAATGTGGATAATACTTTAACCCAATTATTATATTGAATTGAATTAGCTTTTACCCATTCAGAATGAGGTTTATTTAAATAAGAGGGATCTTCTGTTACATTAAGTTCTTTAATAAATTCTTTAGCATCTTCAACAGTAGAATATAACTTCTCTCCCTTATAATTAAAGGTATCACAAGCTTTCCATAAATTCCCGAAAGTTTTTTCTGCGTCAACGATTAGACCTGAGGCAAATATTACTCCGTCTCCATACATTTCTACTAATTCTTCTGGAATAAATACTTCTGAGTATGGAGGTTGTGTGAAATTTAGATCTCCTGTAGAAGGAATAAACGATACTCCAGCTATAAAGTTTTTATTATTCCATACCCAATCTCTTACTTTGTACCAATCATGATTCGGAACTGTAACAGTGTTAGATACATTATTACATACTGGATTAGTAGGATCTACCATTCCTGGAAGAATCCAGTTATTATATAGTAATTTAACTACTTCTAATTGTCTAATTCCTAGTAATTCCGATTTGGTTTTAACATTATCATCCGATTCTATTGCGAACATAATACAATTATCGGTATGATTATTAGACCAAACAGATTCTACTACTGCTTTAGGATTATATTTAGCATATACTTTACCTGCTTCTTCTTCTTTATTAACCTGAACTCTCCGGATATATCTTTTCGCATGTTGACCATGACATCCGGGAGTGTTTCCAGTTAAGGTACTTATATTTCCATCCATTATATATTCTATATAAGACGCAACTCTTATATACGTTCTCTTATGAACTGCTATATGTCACCATATAGATTAGACTATATCATCATCCTATTTAAATAATAGGAGCACCGCGCTTCCAGTGTCATTAGCTTACACTGTACTCTATTTCTAGATAGTCGTTGAACCTGATTTAACTTGGCTGCTGATTAGGTTTATATAGAAATAAACCATTCCAGCAATTCACGGTGTTTATATTTAAATATTACTATTTAAACGCCCAATATTTTAGGCTTAATACAAGTAGTCCTAGATGCAGGATTAATTCCTAGTAAGTTAGCTATTTTGCTATTTTGTTCTTTAATAATCTCAGCTCCTTTACGCAGAATATTTTCATTTAATAATATATCAGGATTCATCATAATCCCGCTAATAGATACTCCAATTAATGGATCATTCTTAGCTAATTGCTCTGTTACTTCACCTAAGAAAGGGAAGGAATTATATGTAGCTTGAATTGTTCCAATAGTAGCAGCTGCTTTACATTGTTTATAGAATCTTTCTTCTGTTGTAGATTCTTTACCTGAGATAGAGATCAAATTACAAAACTGTATCCCGGTTTGTTTAGATACTCCATCAAGTTTCTGTATTTCTAGTACGGGTTTAAAACCAATCTCGAAGCATGGATTACACCCTATACCAGAATCAGACCTAAAGAAAAACCCAGGTTCTCCATATTCTTTAGTAGATTCAAAGATTTTATTAAATACTTCTTTATTATCATCACTTCTCTCCAAAGCAACAGAAGCATTATATCTTCCACGTTGAGGATTATCATAAAACCAATTACCTACTTTAGAATTATACATCTCCTCATCATTAGGAGAGAATAATATAGCTAAAGCAGAATTATGTGTTAGTACTCCATTTACATAAAAGTTATGATTATTTTCTACTTCTATATCAAATACTTCTACTTCTTCAACGTCCTTTTCTATATTAGTAATTACAGCAGGAATGTAATTTAAATCTGGATAATATTCTAATACTTTATTTAAAGAACATCTTTTACAACTATTCCAAATCTTATTACCTTCTCCTCTTATTGCTAAATATTTAGGAAAATAAATTCCGTCTTTCTCTTTAGAAATTTCTTCTAAAATATAATCTTCCTTAAGCTTTTCGGAATATAGACTTAATTTCTCTACACATTCTTTTCTATATTTAAATGAAACTGTTTTAAGAATATACTCATTAGATTTTCCTTTTCTAATTTTTGTTTGAGTCTTAGTAATAATTCCATTTAAATTGTATAAAGCTTGAAGTTGAGTAATAAATATAGAATATTTAGAACTATTTAAAGTAATTTGTCCATATCCTTTTCCATTCTTATTATCATTTCTAACACTTCCATCTGAATCTAATACTCCAGCTAAGAATGCTAATTGTATAGATGATGTATTCTGTTTTATAAAATCCGGAATTTGGATTGGAGTATTAGGTTGTTTGATATTTAGAAAATATTCAACAAAACACTTTTTACTTGATGTAAGTTCTATAGCACTTTTCTTTTTATGTATACTATATGTTCCAACAATTTTTTCAAAGATACTCTTTACCTTATTAACTATAGTAGGGTAATTAGTTGGGATACAAACTCTAAATTTATTATCTTCAAACCCAGTATCAGATCTAGTTCTAGTAGATACATTACCATTCCCTAAGAAATATCCAATAAACCAAGCTAAATCTTCATCTAATTTAGGTAATTTTAAATCAGTATATTTAGGAAAATCCTGATATTCTCCTGATACACTTCTGTTATTTAATAATAAAACATCCCCCTCTTTTAAATCTGATGCATACACTTCCCTAAATTCTCCAGAAAGATTATTTAATACTAACCACCTATGATTATTTGTAGAATAATTTATATTTAAATTCGTAGTTATTCTATCTACTTTTCTAATCCCATTATTTTCCTTGTTAATAACTTTTTGAAAAGATCCATCATGTGTTAATACTAAATCTCCATTTTTAATATTTTTTAATTTAACTAATCCTTTATTAGTTATTACATCATCGTCTCCACGTAGACATCGCAAAGACTCTATATATCACTATATAGTTTAGACTATATCATCATCCTTTAATAGGATGTTCTGCGCTTCGGGTAGATGATATTACCCTACTCCCACGTCTGGGATAGTCGTTGCTCCTTCACTATATTTAAGTGCTTGGATCAGGATTGTCTTATCTATATAAGATATTCCCTGAATTCACAGAATTATCATTATAATATTACTATTATAAGCCGCCAATGTCTAACGGACGCCACCACTGAGAACAGAATCAGCACAGTGTGATAATATATCAGCACAATTAAGTGGAGATAATCTTCTAGTAGTTTTATGAATAATATTAAGTAAAGAGTCTATTTTATTTAGAGCATTTCTTAAACCATCAGGGCCAGGAGCTAAAAATCCTCCCGATATCAAACTTCCATTAGGTCTGATTTTAGAATAATCAAATCTAGGATATGCTATATCCGAACTAAAATAATATCGAATTAGTCTATCTATAGAATTTGACCATCCTTCAATACTATCCTCGATTATATACTCTTCAACTGAACTATTAAGTACTTCTGCCATCTTAGGAAGTGTATTCACATGTTTATATTCAACAGAACACCCTACTCCACAACCACATAATAGTAAATACTCAATTTGTTTAAATCTCTCAAGATCATCTATATAAGTATATGAACAATTGAAGATTTTTTCATTCTTTCTTAAAATAGGATCGCCTCCGAATTGCAAAGCTCTCTGAGATCCATAAACATTTTTATTTTTATACTCCTCAAAGGCTTCTAATAAATCATTATTAAATTCTGCATTATTTAATACTTCTGGATATTTATCTTTAAGATGTTTTAAATGCATCTGTAATATTCTATCTACAGATTCCTCAAAGGTCTCTTTCCTTTTCAGATTAGAATTATATCTAGCATATTTAGATTGAAAAATAAATTCTCCTAAAGCATTAGATTGATCATTATACATATTAAATTTCAAATAAATTATTTAAAAGTAAATTCTTTTCAAAGGGATTGACAACATCTTTATCATCCCTTAATAATTCAGTAAATGCGTTATATGCAGTAAATAACGAAACTTCTTCATCTTCCGGAATATAATACTCTGAGTCGGGATTTAAAACTAAATTCTTATATGCAGATATTGCAGTAGTTGGGGATAATTTAGCTTTTCCGAAATCACTTTTATACTCAGATTTAATACAAAAATCTACCCATTTACCTAGAGTATTAGTCATATCTACTTTATCTCTAGATATAAATGTGTTCTTTAATTTTTTAATCTTAACTCCTAAATCATCTGTTAAATTCATTAGGTTTTTAATGGGAGAAATATCATACATCTTTTGTGGCTCTAATACTTGTGTATTTAAATATGTAGCATTAAACACACAAAGATTTAAACACGCCATATTAATCCCTCCTCTAAAAATTTTTACTACTGGGACTTTACAATCTAATCCATAAATTAAAGATATTACTTGCTGATGATCTTCATACTCCCAATAGTTTTTAGGTAAAACTGCTTGAATATAAACTCTATTATACATTACATCTTTCTCTTCACCAATACTAATCTGTTTTGGCTCTTTTACTTTACATATAAATTCATCTGTAAATTTACTCATTGATTGAAGAAAGGGATCTATGTAGTCTTTAGTAGAATAGAATTCTTTCTTTCCTATTTGCGTTGCTTTTCCTTTTAATAATTGTTCTAAAGTTATTTCCATGTATTAATATCCAAATATATAACAGCAGTTATTAAAACTTGCATAATTAAAATTATCTTCTATATAAGTACATGCATCTACATATTCATATATTCGAGGATCTATAGTAATATTTAATGTATTTATCATAAAATCTATCCATTCATTATTTTGTATTTTCCCTATATAATTATCTAAAGCATATTGATAATCCTCAAGACTAGTAATAATAGAGTTAATATATGCTAAGATGATTATAAATATATTTTCTTCGTGATAATAATATGGAATTGTAGCTATTAAAAATAGTTCGCTAATACTCCAATCTTTAGTTTTTAACAGATAAAATAAATTAGGATTTATATTATTAGGATTTATGGTAATAATATAATTAGAGTATTTTAAATCCTTTGCAACAAATCGTATTGAATTTGTTGTTTCATCACTATCTATACATTTCCAGAGTAAGGAGTAGAAAGAAGGATTTGATTCTAACCAGTTATAATCTATTTTAATTGTATCTGATTTCTTTGTATCACATAAATAAACGAAGCCCATGTTTATATAAAATTTTATTTAAGTATATAATAAATATCCTTATTTAAATAATTCGATTTATATAGATATATATTTATTGTTTTAGATTAAATAAATTCTTGAATATTATCAAACTCAATAGAATTTCCATTTCTCTTTATATTAAATTTTATCATATAAAAATATATAGTTTGTATTATTAAAGCTAATAGTGGTATACTGTTCCAAAAAGAACTTTTTAAAGTCTATATATCTAGAAAATAATGGTGTTGCTTTTATTATATCTCCATATATACTAAGATATAAATCTATATAATCTTCACCATCTTCTATTTTACATAAAAAAGATTTAAGTGCATATTCAAAATTTTCTAAATTAGTATAATTATGAAAATAATATAAACAACAGAGAAATAATTCATAATCGTCTAACTTTTCTGATTCTTCAACTATATAAACAATTTCATCAAGAGTCATTTCCCTTTCTATAAACATCTTAAGTAAATCCTCATCAAGATTTAAAAGAATAAAATAATTAGATTGTTCATTTGATTTTGGAAAAGAAAGTGTATATTTTAATCCAATAGAACTATCACAACTTAATGGTAAAGAAGTATCATATTTTTGTTCCTGGCAATACTTATAAATACTCTTTTTATCTCTTAGAGGAATTATCACTTTAGCATTCCCTCCTACGAACGTTCCATTTATCATATCATTCTTTAATTACTCCAGTTGTTACATGGTCATTAAATACTTCCATAAAACCTACTCCCCATTTAGTCTTCCCAAAATTAGCAGCTATATAATTAGAAGATCCATATAAACTTGGAACAGAAATATATTGAAACCTTCTGGATTCTGTTATAGCATATTGATGTAAATCTCCTTTTACTACATAGAGATTGTCTTTAAATTTTAATCCAGAATCATAAATATAATCATTTACCCAATTTATTGTTCTATCATTCAATGTAAGAGGCATTCCTTTAAACTGGGAATCGCTATCTTTCGATTTTGTTATCGTTAGGCTTTTTATCCTAACTTCTATAGCTTCTTTTTGCTATAGTCCAGCGTACCTTTTTACCCACTACTTATAAAAGTGTTGGGGTAGAAACCACTCTTGGAACTATTTTATTCTCTTTCGAGGTTCAAGTTCTACGCGTTACGATGGCACAGACTCTTTACTTTCTGTACTTATCACGGGATTGACATCACAGCCTTCCCCGTTATTGGTTTCTAATTCTCTATATGATTCCTCATATAGACGGCAATATTCTAAATATCTTTCATATTTTCTTTTTAAATATATTTTTGAGTGTGAATATAATTTATGTAAAATGTTAAGCCCTGGTCTACAAGCTATTTCTAGTACTCTAGTTTTAGAATTCTTATCATTATGATTATATTCCAAAGTGTACTTAGTAGAAAATACATCTTGTATAGAATTTAAAAAATCTTCTGTTCCTAATAAGGAAAGGAGCATTTTAGAATGATCTTTAGTTGCATATGAAATACACCCATCTCCATCTATATAACCTCTTATAAAGTCCCATACTAAACTCTCGTCCTTAAATATGTTTAGACTTGGGAACTTTAAGGTTAAAGATTTTCTAGGAGTACAACCATAACTATTAAGTGTTTCCCATAAATGTTAACTAGATAGACATACCCTACATCTAGTATTTCCTTTATTATCAGCTTTAGTAATCTTTAATTCTTTAGTGTATCCTATAAACTTGGCAAATTTTTCCATGTGTTCTTTATCAGTACCAGAAGCACATAATTCAAAGTTCCAATCTGTCCTAGATTTTTTCTCTTCGATTGGGGATGAATATATATATCCATCAGCAAAGATAAATCCTAACCAATATGCTTTCTCCTCTGTGTCAATAGTATCAAAAATACGTTCATTATATTTTTTTATTGACTTACCTTTTCTGGATTCATCATAAAGGTCTAATTCTTTTAAATCTTTACTAAGAGATTGAGAATTAATTCCAAATCTTTTAGCAGAAGCTCCTACACTCTCTAAAGAATTTACATAATCATCTATTGCCAGTTTAAATAGGTTAACTTTTATGCCAGACCTTCCATTCTTCCAATAATACCCTTTGTCATTAATATAACCTTCAAATTCAACTCTAGATAGATTATATTGCTTACAAAAATCGAGTAAACTTAATTCACTCCTCAAAAATAAATTTAAAAATTTTTCCATGTTATAATTCTATTATTTATTAAATATATTATTATTTAACAAATAAATAAATTATTTCCATGGAAACCAAATAATTATATTAAAAATATGAAAAATATATCACCATGCATGAATAATATAGAATTGTTTCCGATATCAAATTTATCGATCGGAAGGTCAGAAATATAGGATTCTATATTTAGTTCTTTAAGTTTAGCAGAAAGAACAACGTTATTTAGCCATCCCCAGTCACCGTCCTTTATGTTCATATAAGTTCGCTACTCTTATATGGGTTAATAAAACCTCCTCATACTTCCTTATTAATATGAGAACTGACTATCTCTTCACCTTCATCTATATCTATATTAGATATAATGCTAAGGGCTAGGCATTTCGAATCGCTTGATTCTACTTCCATTTCAGGAATAGTCGATGAGCCTTCTACAGAATTTAAATCTGTAGCTTGGTTGCTGATTACCATCTCAGGCGTCCCAGCAGTTAACCTAGTTTCAAATAATAATTTCTTATTATTAGCACAAACTGTATTTAAATACAATCAATGATTTGAATCTCCAATACAAATATATTTAATATGAGAATTTTCTACATAATCAAGTAATTTATTAAAGAACCCTAACATAACATCTAAATACATCTTAGATTGTTCTTTTGGAGTAATAGTAGTAGGTAATTCATGACCTCTAACAGTTTCACCTTTATAAGAATCTACACTATCTCCTAAATTACAGATAATTAAATTATCAAATAATTTATTAATAATAAAATTATATACTTTATCTAATCTCCTACTAATTTCTTCTTTATTATAATCTTCCAATTGTATAAATCCATATTTAGGATTATAAGCTCCGATATGCATATCAGACAAGAATATAACTAACGTATTAGTATATTCATTAGCATCGGAATATAAAGGCGTTATAGGAGTATTATATTTAACAGGAATTCTAAGTAAATCCTTAACGAATGTTTCTTTATCCCTATACTTGTTAAGTTCCTTAGTTAATTCTAAGATATATTTATTCTTATCTTGTATCTCATCTCTATCAGCGTTCTTAGAAGCAGAATGTAATTTTAAATCTAATAACATCCTTTCTAATTCCTCTTTACTCTTACTTTCTGCAATATGCGGAGCAAATGGGTAACAATCTTTAGTAATCTGAAATGCTCTTAAAATCTTCTTTAATTGAATCAAATCATATTGTGGGAATTTCTCAGATAATTTCCTAGCTGATAAATTATATCCTCTATTAGAATATCCAACATAGATATCCTGCATTTCAGATAATGTGAGAGTACCTTCAAAAGATTCTTTATCTCTAATAAGGATTCTAAATTCATAATGTGTTACTTTACCTTCTTCATCTCTTACAGATGAACCAACAATTCTACTTTCGAAAGATTCATCAGTAGTAGCATCATATATAATTTTTCTATCCTTAACTTTATTTAATTGTTTCTGAGGAGTCTTCTTCACTCCAGAGTTTTGACAAAGTATTTTATATGTGAATCTAAATGTATCTAAATCAAATTGTGGTGGAGTTAAATCCTGATAGTTTTTATATAATCTATTATATAACTTTTCTTGAATATTATCGAATTTATATTCACTTTCTACATCATTAAATGTAAAAATATCGTTATTTACTCTACTTGAGATGGATTCTAAGATCGATTTAGATAATTCTAGTTTCATATTTAATCACGGCTTTAAGTAGCAACACTGTTAAAATTATTACTGTTATGTTTTTAAAAATAAAGGGTGTAATAAATTAATATTACACCCTTCTGATTAATTATATATTTGTATAAATATTTTATTATATTTAAGATTATTCTTTAACTAATCCAAATACATAAAATTCTCCTTGTTTAGTAGTAATTGACGGAGTATAAACACCTGCACACAAGATTTCTCCGTTCTTAGAAGCTTCATCCTCAACAACTTCTTTAGTCTTTCTTACTACATAATTACGTTTATTTTGAGCAATTAATTCACGCATTTTACGTTCAGCATCAGCCTTATTAACAGCAGATTGATCTACAGGCATACCAATTGATTCGATTGATTTAAATTTACCTTCTTTATCCAAGTTAAATTCTGCTTCACAAACATTATATACAGTTTCCCATTTAGTCTTACCTTCTTTCTTGAAGTTTACAATTTTATAAGGTTTCGTACGAGTATCGGCTACAGGAGAAGTTTTCTGAATATAAGCACCAGCTCCAGTAATCATATGTTTGTTGCTGATGAAGTTCTCAGCGAATGCTCGGAAATCATCTGAACCAAAAGTAGGTTCTCCAGCAGCACGCCATTTTGCAGTTGCATTTTGATTAATTTCTAACGGAAGTTCACACATTGCTTCTTCTTTACTAAATCCTTTTACATTGGTCATAAACAATTTTGCCATAATTCTAAAAATTTTATAGGTTAATAAATATTTAAGTTGTTATATTTTCCCTTAATTTGATAGTACAAAGATAAGGGGATTTTTAATGTTATCAAAATATTAATCACTAAAAATTTATTAATAATTTCTAGTGAGGTATTGTTTTTATCTAAAGTAGTGATACTCCTATATTAAAATGGAAGTAGTTTATCTAATACACTATTTATCTTAGATTTACATTCCTCAAGATTCTTTGCCCCACACAGATTTACTTTTTTACAATCTGTAATGGCTTTACATAAAGGTAAAAAATTCTCCATCCATGAATCATCATAGGTAGATATAGTATCTTTTAAAAATGCTTTAGTAAACTTCTCTATAGAAACATCCGGATGCTTCTCAGCATATTTTCTATATATAGCAATAAGTATAGATATTAAAGCTGTAACAGTATCTAAAGAGTCTACAGCTAAAGAACTAATACATAAAACCTTTTTAAAAAATCTTTCTTTTTCTTCTTGAGTTAAGTTATTAAACTGATTAACTAAATCTTGCACTATTTGTTCTGATATTAAAATATCATCTCTATATGGAATCATGATAATATTTTTTCTTTATTATATTCAGCATAAGCTGCGTAAGATAATAAGGTCTTAAATTCTTTTAATCCTTTAACAAACCATTTATTTGGAATTCTAAATACTACTGTAGAATAATTAGGAATAGTTTGTACTGATATGATATTTAAATATGATTTAGATACTACATAATTCTCAGAATTTAAATAAGATAATAACATCCAGTAATACATACCTAATTGGCGATAATAATGATAATGCTGGAAGGACCCTTCAACAAATTCTCCAGTTTCATTTACTATAGATCCTGGGAATAAATACCATGGTTTCAATTTTGTTATCATAAAGGCTTTTTATCCTTTATTTCTATATCTTGTTATTCGATATAGTTCAGCGTACATTTTCACCCTTTAAGGTGGCAGCCACTCTTGGAAGGATTATATTTATTCACCTTCTACGCGTTACGATGATTCAGAGCCTTTCGTGATCTCTGAATTTATCTCGGTATTTACATTTCAGTATCCACCGATATTGGCCACTGCGGAACACTCGATTTCTCTAAGTGTGGGGCAATATAATTTTTATAAATATTGTATTTTCTATCTAGATAAATAGTAGCGTTATTATAAATGTAATAAAGAAAATCTTTTGCCTTTTTTCCAGATCCATATAAATTCCATAAATTTTGTTGTGACTGAAAAAGACAAATTAAACTTGATTTATTTCTTAATTCTTGTAAAAAAGCTTCTGTTCCAACTATAGAAACTATCGGAATATAAATAGTGGCATTAATTGTTTTTCTATACTTTTTTTTATAACTGACACAGCCATCTCCATCAAAATATCCTCTAATATAATGTCTTATTAAATCGGAATTTGCAAAAAACTGGTCTTTTAAAAAGGTACAGTCAAAAGATTTAGAAGCAGTAAATCCATATTTTTGTAATACTTGCTTTACATGAGCGTTTCCTAAATCACATCTATATATTCCAGCATGTTCGTTATTCTTAAATTTAACATGTTGAGGACATTTAAGAAATGTGGCATATTTTTCTACATGATGCTTATCTATACTAGCTAGACCAATTCCAAATGTATTATCTCTACTACAAATATACCCATCAGCAGTTAAAAATCCTAGCCAATATGCTTTTTCTTCAGTATCTATAACATCAAAGACATGTTCATCAAAATGGATTTTTTTAGGGTATCTTACAACAGGAAGATTTAATCTAATTAAATTGTCTTTTATAGACGTATCGGAAATATCATACTTTAATGCCAGTTGATGAATATTAGGTTCTTCACCAGCATTAAGAATATTTTTATATTCCTCTACTGCAAGTTTAATATGCACAACACTTTTTGGAGATACTCCTTTTCCTAAATAATATCCTTTATCTTCTAACGCTTTTCTAATTTCTTTATTAGGAATTTTATATTTTTTACTTAATTCACAAATTCCTATAAATAAATGTTCATAATCACTAATAGCTTGATTTAAATTATTCATAAATGTATTTTTATTGTATTATTTAATAATATACAAATTAAATACATTTAATGAAATAAAACAAATAAAATACAATAAAAAAAATTTACTTACCTGTAGTTTTTAAATCATTTAGATTTAATAAACCCTCATCTATATTTAAATTCCAATTATCTATCTTAGCTTTTAACTTTAACAAAATACTTACTTCTTCTGCATTTGGATCAGAAGTACTATTAGGGAAGGTTACTACTATTTCCATCACTATAGTATCCTCATTCTTATTTAAATATTGATCCAGAGAGAACTCATCAGGTTTTAGTAGATTCATTGCATCAGAATTTCTTCTAATAGAATCTACACATTTTATACAAGTTTCCCTAGATTTTTCATCCAAGATTATTTGTTCTTTATCATATTTAATATCTTTATTTTTATATAAATAAAGATAATATTTAAATCCAGATGAGATTATATTAGATATTCTTGTATCAGTTAATTGAGATATGTAATAAGAAACTTCTTCGGAAGCTTTTCGGATTGCATTTAATATGGAATATCCCTTATTTCTATATTTAAATACAATCTCTATAACTTTCCCAATTTTACCAGATGGTTTGATATAAGAATTTAATTCAAATGATTCATTTTGTAGAACTAACTCATGAACTGCTGATCCTAAATCCAGAGATCCAGTAGATTTAGATTTTAATCCTTCTAAATATGTTTTAAATGATCCTCCTTCATCAGGATTTATCAGTTTTAATTTAGAATTAGATATATAATTAGAATATTTATCAGAAAAATATACTTCATCAGTTATATCTAAACTATTTATTGATAATATTTTTATCTTAAATTTAGATAATACTTCTCTAGATATTAAATCAGTCCCGAAGTTCTCCATTCACAGTTCTATGTATAGTAATATCAGGAATAAGTTGTTTTAAATTATCGAAAAACTCCTTCCCTTCTATTAATCTTGTATCCGTATAAAATTCTATAAATAATTCAAACTTGGAATTAGTATATAGAATAGAATAGTCTACAAAATTGCAAATTTCATTAAATTTATTATCTAATAAATCTTTAATTATTTCAATAAACGTAACTTTATATATCTCCCCTAAGGCTTTTTCAATCGTAGTTGGTTTAAAGTTATTCAATATATAATATTTGATATTAAATAAGTTGCTTCTATATCGTTCCTTTAAATAATGAATAAGACATGAAAATCCCTTTACCTCATTATCAGTTTGGATATAAGTTAAACATCTCAGGATGTTATCATCTAGATACTCTTTATATTCTTCTCTATATGTAAGCATATTTTCTGTTTTAGTTATATAGTTTCAATTTAAATATTACTGTTACCCTTGAATTTAGATAATGCTTCTAGATATTAGTTCTATCTTGCAGTTCTCCATCTATAGTTTCACGTATAGTAATATCTGGAAGAAGTTCTTCTAAACCAAAAAAGAACTTTCTTCCCTCTAAAAAATTTTGGTGTGTAAAATATTCTATAGATAATCCAAACTCGGAATTAATATTTGAAATATGATAACTTATGAAATTGCATATATCACAAGCATCATCATCTAATAAACTCTTAATTATTTCATTAAATATACTCTCATATACATTTCCTAGAACTCTATCTATTGAATCATTTTGAAATGCACACAGAATATAGTATTCAATATCATACATTTCGATTTCATACTTTTCTTTGAGATAATGTATGAGACTTAAAAATCCCTCTTTATCATTAGTAGAAGTACAAGCATTTAAACATCGTAAAATAGCACTATCTATACTCGATGCATATTCATCTTTATATTCAACCATATTTATCCTATTTTACAATTTCTATAGAAATATAATCTACATAGTCTGGAAGTATTTCTTTCAAAGCCCTTTCTATATCATTTTTACATTTTTCATCCTGAACAGTAATATGAATATATGTCCAGCTTTCTGGAGTTACTACTAGATCTTTAAATTTTCTAGAATTTTCTCCAAAATAAATGTCTAAGTATTCGAATATAATATTTCTAAATAAATTCCTATTAAATAAATCCATTATATCTGCATAATCTGCGGAAGATTTATATCGCGCTATTGTAGATTGATTTAATCCGTATGCAATATTTAAATAATTTTGTTTATTAAATCTATATTTAGTTTTAGAAATATCATATAATAACCATCCACAATTACAATTAAAGGTGGCTAATTGTTTAAATAATTCATCAACTTCTAATTGTTCTAATTCTGATCGCGAGAGTTCCATAATTTAATAATTATATTCTTCATATTTATTTATAATATCTAGGTAATTTAATGAATCAATTCTAAGAGGAGTATCGTAATATTTATTCTCTGGAGTAGTCAGTAATAATGTAAATACTCCGGATTTATTACACTCTATAAAATTAGCTATAGAATCTTCAATAAATACATCACACTTCCCCTTAATCAACCTCGATTTATTACCTGAATAACATACCATTTGATAAATAGGTTTATCAGGAAGATTATTTTTAATTATCCATTCCTTAGTATATGATTTAGAATTAATTCTTTTAGTACAATAAGCAACTATAGGGAAATTAATATCTCTTAATTTAGGAACGGTTGTCCAAAATTTCTTATTATTCCTTAAATTGTATACGTTTTTTAATATTGCATACTCTTGTAATCTAGATGGATATGTATCTACATTAAACCATTTTTTATAATGTTCCATAAAATCTGCAACTATTCCATCTATATCACAGATGATTTTTAAATTTTTCATAAATTACTTTAAATCTTTCTCTATGTATTAAATATTTGTTATTCTTCTACTGAATTTTTTAGGAGATGTTTTAAAGAATCATTATATATTTTTATTAAGTCGAGATAATGTATTATCTCTAAAGTATTAAAAACACTATTATGATACTTATTTCTAAAATTAGAAATACTATGTAAAGCAGCATCTATATCAACTATACATTCTTCTAATTCTATTTTTTGTACTTTATCCATTTAAATATAATCTTTTCGTATTTTCTATTAAGTCGAAAGTCTTTAAACTTCCATATTTAGAATAGAAATCTGATATATCTTTAGCCTTATATCTCCTCGGAATATATATAGGAAGTATATCAGAAAATTTCTTTCTAATTTTATTCATATTACTAATCCCAGCTAAATCAGAATCATAAAACAAGAATATTTTCTTAAATCTTTCTTTTAATTTAGAATATAAAATATCACTCACAAACTGATTTTCTGAATTAGGTGCAATTGCAGGTATCCCAAGTTCATATAAACACATAACATCTTTAAGAGATTTAGTTATTACTAAATATTCTCCATTCTTCGGCATGTTATGAATACCTTGAATTATACTTTTCTTATAATTAGTTATGAAGCGATACTTTTTATTCATTGGGTAGTAAATTTTCCACAATTGCTTCTCTTTGTCCTTAGTAGGATAGTAATACCCAAACTGAAACTTTTTAGAGGTGCTAAATGAGAATATTTCATTATTTAAATATACTAGTTCTAAGGAAAATACAAAGAATTTCTTTAAAGTATTCAGACTTATTCCAAATTTTCCCCACCATTTTAATTCCTCTTCCGTAAAATCCTTAACTTTAACTTTAATAATAGATCCTTCTGTTTTTTCAAATTTCGAATTAGTATATTCTTTTATACAAGATTTATTAACTGGAAAGTTAATATTTTTTCTTATCCCAAAGTCATTAGCAATAATTGCTAACGCTTTAGAATAAGAAACATTATATTTATATTTAACTACCTCAATAAAATTTCCATAAAAATCACCCCTAAAATCTTTAAATACGAGCCTTCCTGCACTATCTCTAAAAAATGCACATGTAGGAGTATTATCTTTTCTAAGTGGGGACTTAAATAATCCTTTTTTAACTGGAATTCCCAAATAATGTTCCATATAAGTTTCTTCTGAATTATATCTAAGTAATAATTCTTGAGTTAACTTCTCAGAGAACACGGAATCGTAATCAGCTATTAAAGGAGGACTAGAAACATCTACTTTACTGAGGTTAACTCCCATTACAGAGTCATATTTTCAAAATCTTCCATATTAATATCCGAAATTTCCTCCGGATTAGAAGAAATTAATTCTTCTGTGGAAGTAGCAGTTCCAGAAGAAGCTTCTTCTCTAGCTCTAATCTTCTTGATTTCAGAAGCAGTAAATGCAATATCCCTATCTTGTTGTTTTAAAATTTCTACATTGCCGATAAAGTTATTGTTTACATACGCATTTCCTTCTTTATCTACTGCTGCAAAGAAAGGAAGACTAGCAAATCCTGAGCTATTCTTAATTAATTTAAGTTTACACCATACAGGAGTTTTCTGTTTAATAACAGCTTGGAGAATTGCAACCATCGAATCCCGGAATTGTTTCCAGCTCTTCATTTCAAGTTTTACTTCTCCTTTAATTAGTTTTTCATTATATTTAGGTGCGAAGTGTTCAATATAACACCGGAACTTTAATACTGCGGAATCATACATAGACGCAGAAGTTCCCCACTCGAATGTTTTTCTTTCAATAGAGTCTTGTGTTAATTCAAAGGTTCTATCTTCAAAAGTTGCTCCATTTTCATCCTCAAATACTACGTTGATAGTATCTACTTCCCTTCCATCTTTTAATTTTTGTCTATCAGCTTTCGCTTCTTTTAATTTAACAATGTGAATTTTATCACCTTGTAAATAACTTCCTTTAGCTAATGTGTGTTCTCCTGCGTTGTTAAAATCTGCTCCAAAATTTAGTGCCATAATGTTTAAATAAATTAATTAGTTAAATTAAAAAGTGTTTCATCATCTAGATTTATTTCTTCTAATCCCTCTAAATCTAAGTTTTTAAGATCTGTTGGAATTTCATAATCTCCCTCATCTTCCAAAGTAACTTCAAAAGGAGTTTTTAATTCCCTTGTATAAGTTTTCTTTGTATCATCTTCCGATTCATCAGAATCAAAAGTTACAATATCTTTATTAGATTTAATAACTTTATTATCTGCTTTAACTTCTTTATCTCCAATTAATTTACATGTTTTAGAATTTTCGGAAATTTCCTCGAATCTAAATTTTGTACCATAGATTAATAACTGTTCTCTCTGTTTTCCTCTATAAGAAAGAGTAAGACTTTTAGTTAATTTATTTCCAGATTCTGGATCTGCGAAAACTTCTGATTTAGCAATTACTGGAAAGTAAATACCATTCTCTTCTTTAAAAGAAACTAGTAATCTATCTCCTGGTTCAGCATTAATTATATCTAATAACTTCTGAGTTAATACTAGTTTATTATCTTCCAGAACTATTGTATCCTGATCTTTTTTAGATTTAGATCTTTTAGGAGTTACTACAGCAATAGTTTTAGAAGCTGCTTCTTCAAAAGAGTCAGATGGTTTATTAATTCTAACTCCAGTAACTTTTAAATTATCTGATAAAGTAACTACAAGATTAAGTTCTATTTCCATTTTATAATTCTATATTTGAAAGTTCACCTACTTCAGATTTCTCTTCGGATGTATTAGAATTTTCAGATTGATCTTCTTTGTTAAATTCTATTTCATCTGAAATATCTGCAACATTAATCTGAGGAGTAGTAATTACATCTTCTCCACTATAGGGTTCGGAAGAATAAATACGATCCCAATGAGGTATTAATTTTCCATCTCGATTCTCGATTAATACAAACTTCTTACCATCTAATCTAGGGACTCTACATTTACATTCTGCTGCAAGCTGTTTTATATCAAAAGTAATAATAGTATTATCATCTTTATCCCTATATAAATATCCAGCTCCATCATATTTAGATGCAATAATATCAGATAACTTTCCAGCTAAATCAATATCTTTTATAGTTAATTCATTCTCATTTATTTTCGCATCTTTTGAATGACATACTAGAATAATCCTCTTACATACTTGTTGTAATAATCCGATTACTGCTAAATATGAATCTCTCATATACTTCTGCCCTAATCCAAAGGGTAAAGTATATACATCAGTTACTTTTAATTGTTCCGGATTCTTTTCTGGATTATATGCGTTAGATTTCTTCCATAGATTTAAAGCATACGGTTGTAGAATTTCCTCTAAAGAAGTTAAGGTATCTAGAGTTATATATTTATAAGGATATCCTGCTGCTTTAATTTGTTTACATACTTCTAATATATCTTTAACTGAGGAAATATCTACTTTTAATGCTTCAATATATGCTGTTCCTCCTTCTGTATCTAATATTAGGTTATTATCTAATAAACTTAAAGCCGTTGATTTCAATTATATTATCCTAAGAGCTTTTTATCTCTTAGTTCTGGAGGTTTCCCTCATTGATTATCGATCAGTTATTTCTGATCCAGTTTAGCATACTTTTTCATCCTATTAATTAGGAGCAGGGCACTCTTGGGTATATTTTATTCTATTAAATTATTAGATAAGAGAAATTATTTAAAATGCTTCTTATTTCCAAATCTATCTATAAATATAGTATTATTCTCTTTATACTTTCTCTTCTTTTCAATGATCTTTTTAACATTATCTTGTCTTTTCTGTTTAGATCGTTTATTACTATCCTTTTTTATGGATTCCTTATGATTCAATTTAATAGAATTAAATGTATCTATAATTTCCTTATCATATCTCATCCATTCAGTATCTCCAACTAGATATTTAGATAGTATTTTATGTAAAAAATATTCATCAGAAGCAGTACCCTCTCTTGTATACAATACAGTTATAGATGGATTATGTGTTAAATATTGTTTTATCCTTTTCTTTAAATTTATTGTATATCCAATCTTTAAGTGCTCTCCAGATTTAATTAAATATAGCATTTCTAATAATTAATAGTTTCAACACCTACGCGTTACGATGATATAGAATCGTTACTTTCTATATTTATCTCGGAATTATCATGCAATAAGGAATCAATATCTATACTAAAATACCGATTAATCCTTTGTTTAGACTCTTCCGATATTGCTCTGTCATTATCCAAAAAATTACTTTTTTGGACGGCAAATCCATTGTCTTTAAAATATTTGTATCGTAAATATTTTAATAAAATTTACCACTCTTCGGCTTTGAGAATATAACTAATACCCTAGGTTCAGTTTCTGTTGGTTGTATTTTACTTGTTGGTAATACTATAGCCATTTATACATTAAAATTAAATTCAAGTACTTCATCTTCTTCATCTTCTTTAATAACTCTATCTAACTCTTCTTTTTTCTTTTGTTGATTATCAAATTCTTCGAATAAATAATCCATTCTCAGAACTCTATCGTAATCAAATCTCTTTCCATCTTCGGGAGGATCTAATTCTTTAAAATATCCTATACTTCCTTGGAAAATACAACCCTCAACAACATCAGATTGTCCAAATCTTCCTTTGAGCAATTGAATTAGCCTAAATTGGTCACGTAGTTTCTTAATATCGAACCCTTCACACTTAGCCTTCTTTTCTCTAAACGGATGATAGACACCAATAACAATTTCTGACGCTTGTGTCATGTCCGCAGTATCCTGAGCATCTTGTAATTCTAGATAATTATGTTCGGAATTTCTTCTATCCATAGATTTAAATTGTCTATTAGCTTGTTGAACAGCACATATTGTCATATCACACAAATTACGGTAATAAATAAAATGTTTAGCTGTTTCATCTATCTCATGCTTAATTCCGGAACCATTATTCTTTAATAACTTACAATGATCTAATACTGTTATTAAATACTGATTTTTATCATTCTTTATATACCTCTCACCATTATCATCTGTTTCAAACTTCCCAAAATATCCAGCCCATGCTCTGAGGATATTATATACTCCAGTGGAATTTAAAGGAGTATCGTAGATGGTTAATTTATCATCTACTTTAGTTAACCAATCCCTAGCATCATAGATATATTTAAGTTTATCGTCTGAAACAGGTTTATCTAATGAGAATATTTCAGAATAACTAATATCAATATGATATTTATCAAGGATATAAAGAGAGAGAAGTTTAGCGAGAAGTACTTCTTTTGACATTTCAAAGCTTAATGCGAGAATATTTACAGGTATCTCTGGATGTTCTAAGGAATAAACTAAAGGTTTATAGATATACATGAATATGGCCACAGAACTCTTACCTGCACCCGAATCAGCAATAACTGTGCTCATAAACCTTCTTTGTATACCATATATATACTTATCCAATTTAGGAAATCCGGATGGTATACCCATATTATTCCCTTTCTTCCCTTCTTCTACTTTTTGATAAAAAGAATCAATTAAATTCATATAAGAGTATTTATATCCACCGATCCCATACCCTTATCCCTAGCCTCTTTTAAAGCAATCCATGATTGGTTAATAACGAATGTAGAAATCCCCATTTTTATCATATCATTTTCTTTTCCCCATTGTAGCAGGTCAATTATTTCTCTATGTAATGTTGGATTCCATTTGATAGTCTTTCCGTAAAAGAAAAAGAAATCTTCCATAGATCCGAAATGATTCCCAGTCGTTATACTACGAGCATTTACAGGAGAATTATTAATGTATATAAAACTTGGGTATTCTAGGAACAATTCCTTCCCTAATTCCCCAGAATGTTTTAAATAAGACTTAATAAAATTAGCAGTGAATGGAATATCTAATGGATATGTTTTCTTATCTTCACCTTTTACATAATTAAACTGTAAATCATCTATCTCAAAATGATCTCCTTTTTTAATATTCATCTTTTTTAATACTCCTTTAGATTGGAGAGATTCAATTATATCATATTTAAATCCACCTATAATTTTACTATATCGTTCTAAAGGATCTATCCTTCCCTCAGGATATTGAGCGAGAAATAATAATTGTATAATCCACCATTCCTCGGCTGATAGATTATATTGTGTCATTAGATCTAATTCACGATCTAATGAGATTGAGATTTTTTCCATTAATGTTTGTTTATATTGTTATACAATATAACACAAACAAGCACGGTTAATTCTAGTTTATTAGATGTTACGTGAATGGAATAGTGTTAGTTTAATTCTTCTATACGATCTATATATTGTTCTTCAATTGCATTTGGTTCTATATCAACTATATTAGCAGACTCAACTAAATCATAAGCATTATAAAAGTTACCAATATCTTCAATTATATTTGTAGCATTTCTATTTATATAGCCCTTATTTATGAAACATTTAATTTCTTCTTCGGACTCTGCATATACAGTAGTTGAGACTTTTACATCACAAGGAATGGTTAACGATATATCGTAATATGGCATAAATCAATCTGAAATTTCTGTTATAGATTCAAGATCCTCATATATAACTGGTTCATCATAGTATGTATCTACGGTAGTAGATACCTCTACAAGATCTTCTATACTATTATAATACGCAATATCTCCATACTCTTCTGGTTCGGGATCTCTATCTATATAACTATTACGCTCAAAAAATTCTATAATTTCTTCTTTAGATTTAGCATATACCTCAACTTTTTTAAGTTTTGTACATGACACATTCATTAATATTCTGTAGTATGGCATAATTTTTAAATTTTACAATCCTTACATCGAGTACGTATCCATCCATTTTTAGAATATGTAACTACATCTATAGGAGAACCACATACTTCACATATTTTCTTAGATAATTCTTCTGCCTTTCTAACTTTTTTCTTAATATCTTCTGGAGCATTATCTAAGTAAATACATAATTCTCCAAATTTCTCTTTTATCTGAAAAATTTCTATTTGTTGTGATTTATCTGGATGAGTCTTATTATATTCTTCTATATCAAATATAATAGGATAAACTAATCCGTACCATCCAGGACCATGTTCACAACCAAACTCATCATACGGAGTGTTATATTCTTTCATGTTAAATATTTAATAATTATAAATCATTTCCGGACCTTCAATTCTTTCTTCTAAGATTTCTTTTCCTTCTAAGACTCTTTGTAGCATTTTCTCAGTGATTGTTATATAATCATTATCTAAAGTACTTAATTTGTACCAAGCTTCTTCCATAGTATTCTTTATAACAAATGTAAAAATCTTACCTTCTTCTTTTATTAATTTTAATCTATTCTCTTTTAATATATTAGATGAATTATTGCATGTAATAATTTCCACATCAAATTGCGACTTTATTTCATGAGAAATATCATTTACAGCAGATACTAATATCGGACTTGGGAAATTTATATGCTTCAATGCTTCGAACTTCTGTTTATCTGATAGTTTACTATTGTATTGAATATCTCCATACTTATAAGACTCTTCTATAGTTGGAGAGAATATAATAACTCTTTTAAATTTATTATACTCTAAAATCTTTTCAGTTAATTCTCTCTTTTTTGGGTGAAAAAATACAAAATCTTTTCTCCATTTAAGCTCTCTATAAACTCCAAAAGTACAAGCATTAACTAATTCAATTTTACAGTTCTTGAGTTTACTAAATTCTTCTCTTACCTCTTTAGATGATAAGCAGTTCATTGCTAGAGTAAGATCATAATTAAATAGTTTCATATATTTATAAAACTTCTGATCATGCTCTTTATATAAATCTAAATCATCTACATCTATAATAACTTTATACTCTTTATAATTATTAATCCATTTATTAGATATTGCTTCCTCTTTAGTAATTTCTCCAACAATTGGAAGAGATTTTAAATAATTTAAATCATAAAAAGAAGTTATAGATAATAAGAATTTATAAGGAATCTTTAGAACATTATATAAACTTTTCTCATTAGCTACATCATCAATTATTAAAAACGGGAACTTGATAAAGGTAGATAAATTATTTAATATATAAGAAATACTATAAGCTTTACATTTATTATATAACTTCTGAGTATATAACCACATATTCCATTGATAAGAAGAAGAATAATTTTGAGTTATAATAAATACCTCAGAAGAAGGATTTTTATCTAAGAAAAGCTCTAATACTTTAGATAGTAATAATTGTTTCCCAAATTGATTAGGGAGAATTATTCTACCTCTCCCATTATTTTTTCTCCAGAGTTCTACTAACTCTTTTATTCTATCTTCTTTTTTCATTATATGTGATTAGTAGTAATTAATTCAAATCCAAAGATACATGTATTTTCTTTACAATATTCAGGATCTTTTAAAATATATATAATCTTTATAATACATTCTCGATCAGTATATTCTCCTTTGTAATATTCTCTTAAAAGAATTAGATCTCCGAGTTTAAATGTTCTATCTATAATATTTCTTACTTCGAATCTCCTATCCTTATATATAATATCATCATAAAATTTTGGAAGTATTTTTAACTCTATCATATTAACTTATTTTATATACTGTCCTCTTCTATTCCATTCTATTTCATCTCCGGTTATATTAGCTATTACATTCCTAATAAAATCTTCGGACCTTTCTCATGTTCTATGAATTTATTTAGAATTTGGATTGTTACTAATCCTATTGTTTTTAATTCCTCCTGATTTCTAAGAACTTGATCAAGTTTAAGAGATAATTCTTCGTTGGTTACCATATAATTAACTTATATTACTCATGAATCCAAAAATCCCCTATATCACAAGTAGCATTTAAGGGAGCATTTGGACAAAAATATACTCCAGCAGACTTCATTGCAGTTACTACTACAGAGGCTATCTCATCTGCTATGTTCTCTGGTGCTTCTAAGTTGACTTCATCGTGTACTGGCACACATAGTTTAACTATATTAAGATAATTATTCTTTTTAATATAATTAAATATCTTTACCATTGCCAATTTCCACATTGCAGCACCTGAGCCCTGTATTTTATAGTTGATTGCCTGCTTTTCTGAAGCTGCTTTCCTTTGTCTATACTCTCTTGGGTTATTCTGCTTTAAATATTCCCAATCAGAGAAATCATATATATGAGCACGAAGACCTAGTTTATTTAATATAATATAACCATATCTATTAACAAAATCTCTCTGATTTTTTTGATATCTACATAAACCATCAAAACCAGACATGTAGTTATCGTAAATAGATTTCGCATAATCCTCATCTATCCCATAATTTTTTACTAGAGTAGAGGCATTTCCCCCATAATTAAAGCAAAATTCATAACCTTTAGCTTTTTGTCTGAGATCATGGTATTTTGTCTTAATTTCTTTAAGTGGTGTATTATCTGGTATCTCTTCGAACACCATTCGAGCTGTTAGCGAATGGAGGTCACCGGATCCATTAAGGAGCTCATCTAACATAGCAGAATCATTGGATAAAGATGCCATAATGAAACTTTCTTGTCCCGAATAGTCACAACTAATCCATTTATTCCCTTTTTCTGCTACAAAGCATGATCTAGTAAGTGCATCCTTTGGTAATTGCTGTAGATTAGGACTTGTAGACGACAATCTCCCTGTATCTGTACCAAACTGATGAAAGGTAGAATGTATTCTTCCAGTAGCTGGATTAACAAAATCCAAAAATTTCTGTCCGAAAGAATCTACTAACTTTTCCGCTTCCTTGAAATTAAGATATAGTTCAATAATCGGAAAATTCTTCTTTTGTGGTGCTATAACCTTTTCATTTATAGATTTCTTAGAAGCTTTGGTTTTCGGATCTATTGTAGAACATTTTATGCCTAATTCTTCGAATAGAAGTAATACTTGTGCAGAGCTTTTCCAATTAATAGTACATTTAGGAGTTAAATCAAACCCGGAAAACAAATCTCCCTGAGTATTTATACTAGAATACTTCCTCTTAACTTCTTTCTCATATGCTTCTGCAATTAAGGTGCCATCTTTCTCTCTGATGTCGGACTCTTTTCTTCTCTTTGCAAATTTTAATTTCCTCCTATCCTCTTCTATAACATTGTCACCTCTGAATTTGGAAACATCTAAATATACTAACTCAGATTCTCTAGATATTTTAGTATTCTCCCAATCAACAACCCATGAATCAAGGATATCTTTAGCTTTATTTAAGTTCTCCTGATCCCTCTTCATTTTCTCCTTCCACTTAGAAATATCTAGTTTAGCTCCACAAAATTCAAAATAAGCATTTACTTTAACATATTCATTTTCTAATTTAAGTGCTGCATTTAAATTTTGATTATCTAATTCTGGTTGTTGAGCAATCATTATATCCTCCAAGTGCTCAACATCCTCTGCGGAATATACGATAGTTTCTTCATTTAAACCTTGAGTGATAATTTTTCCTCTAACAGATTTATCTAGACTCTTTTTTAGATACTTCCAAGCAGCTTCTTTCAAAGCCATACTATGCATACCAGAAGGATATCCTAGATATATAGCTTTTTCAGATAACATCAAGTCTCGGATATTATTTGGAAAGATTCCTATTTTATAAAAGAATTTAAGATCAAAATTAGCATTCCATAAAAGAAAAATTCTTTCAGATTCTAAATAATCTTTATATATAAGGGGATTTATAGTAGTACAATCTATAACTACTTGAAAATCCCTACATCCAAATTGAATAGATAAAAGTTTCTTACTATGACAATCTAACCCTTCGGTTTCAGTATCTGTTCCTACATATTTTAAGGAATGTAGTAATTTTAAAGACTCTTCAGGAGATATAATAGTATACCTATTAGATTTATATAGTTCAGAAGCTTTTGTTACGTAATAAATCATTAAAGCAATTTAAATCCTTTGGATTCAGCAACTAATTCAATCTGATGCTTTAAAGTTTCCCATCTTGAGATATGACTTCTTACACTAGTTCTTAAATCTAACAATACCCTATATCTAAGAGTTGTTAGCTGTTCTGTAGTTAATTCACTATACTTTTTAGGATGGTTAGTAATTTCTAACATCCCTTTTATCTGGGATAAAGTTAATCCGGTTGGATTAGATCTTAATTTATCATGTTCTTTAAGTCTTAAATATTTATATACTTTATCCATAGGATTTAAGCTGGATAATTTATTTAACTCAGCCCACTCTTTTAATTTCTTATGATCTCCAGCCATTTTACTCATCCATAGCCCCATTCTAAGAATAAAAGATTTAGTGATATGAGGATTCTCAAACAATCCCAACTTCCCAATACATCCTTCATATACAGAATGTAAAGTTAAATCTTCATATTTCCTAGCTACCTTAATAAAGTTCTTAATTGTAGCAACTTTGGGATCTACATCTTTATTCTTTTCTAAGAACTCATCGATAGATAATGCGAAAGAGAATCTATCGAAATTCTCATTTTTAGCTTCGAAATCTCGAAGCATTAACTCGACTCCAATCTTTGTAATTTGGTCCTGAATTATTTTTAACACATTAACTCTTCCGGGATTTTCCTTAGAGTCATTATATAACATTTTATTACAGTGGGAATAAAAACCCTTAAGTTGTTCCTCAGTACAAGATACTAATTTAACCTCATTCTGAACATTCCCATTATCTCTATCTTTCGGATATAACCATGTAAAGTTTTTAATATCATTCTCTTTTCTTTCTTGTGCTTCTAATAGTCTTTCTTTTAATAATGTCATAACTTTATGTGTTTAAATAATTTTTATTTTAAGTTTATTATCTTTATCTTTTTTAATTATATTAGAATTATCTTTAATAAATTTAACAAGAGCTAAATGAGTATAATTATATGGAGTATATACTTCTTTTACATTTTCTCCAGAATTAACATACCATTTAGATACTCCTGCGATTATTATATAATAAGTAACATATCCAATATCCCCGATATTTATAGGACCTTGATTCCAATTTGGATATTTAGTTATCATATAATATTCATTTTCTAGATCTAAGTCTTTAAATATATACGTACTGTATAATCCTTCTTCTTTCTCAACTACTTCTACTCTTGCTGTTATAGGAGTAGGATGTGTGTAGATATTTTTATTATACACTAGAGATTTTATCCTTTCATTTATAAATAAAGATTTAAGTGATTATTAAAATGATATAATAAAATTTTGTTATTAATTTGTTTAGATATAATTAGAGTATTTGTTACACAATTTTTATAGCAACATTTTCCCTTCCTTAAAATATAAGTTATTTTTCTTCATGTGTTTTAGTAAAGACTTACTCAATATAATAAAGGTTTTCATCATTTAGTTTTCTTTCATATATATCTATTAATATAGATAATACCTCTATTCTTGAAGTTTCATCATCAATATCCCACCAGTAACCATTATAATTAGTACAACGTGGAGCGGCGCAAAAACTTGTAGCACTTTCCCAGATATCCTTTTCTTCTTTTAAAGACTTTATTTCATCCTGTATACCCGTAGCTTTATTGAGCGTATATATATCCATTATAGTAACATTTTAGCTGTTTCACATAGATCTTTAAAGCAATTGAGAAAATCTTCTGCCATTTCTTCCGTAGGAAATGAAAGAGCGCCATTTGTATATATTCTACGCGCCACGATAATATTGTTTTTATGATTGATAATGCAGTGATAATCATTCCAATCATATTTAATCTCCCAATCGCCTACCCATGCCTTTCTTAATTGCCTAAGCTGCATGAGAGCTAAGAAAGCTTCTGCTTCTTGTTTATTGATTATCCAGTTAGGTGTAGTTCTCCTTTTTCCACAATCTACAATATTTAGATTAATTTCTCCATAGTCATTGAAATATACTTTGTTTTCATGGAGCGGATAATTCTTACAAAACTCTTCCCAGGTTTTTGGTTTCTCATCTTTTTTCTTGATAATATATTTATCACCATCTTGAACTAATATACAATCACCTGGAATTTTAATTTCAATCTTTTTCATTATAGTAATGTTTTTGCTGTTTCACATAAATTTCTGAAGCAACTAAGAAATTCTTCTGCCATTTCTTTGGTTGGGAAAGACATTGCGGTATTTGACATTGCAAAAGGATTAGTACATATTCCTGCTGCTATGTTATTGAATATACCTCAATATGTTTCTCCTTTTATAGGTTCCCAATCTCCAATCCAAGCTTTCCTCAACTGTCTTAATTGCATAAGAGCAAGAAAGGCTTTTGCTTCTTGTTTAGAAGTACACCAACATTTATCTTTTCTTTCTTTTCCGATACAAAATGATACCTCAGTAACTGGGTTACAATCATCAGCCCAATTTATAAACGCTTCTCCAACTTTTATCGGATTCATCTCACAAAATTCCTCCCAACTTTTTGGCTTATCATTCTTCTTCTCTTTTACAATATACGTGTCCCCATCTTTGATGAGTTCACAATTGTCTGGTATTTGTATTTTTACTTCCATAATTAATGATTACTATTAGTTTTTGAATAATTCTTTGATATACACCAAAAATCTTCATCATAAATTTCTACTCTATTATAATTAGGTAAATATCTTGACACATGAGTATTAGTGAGTTTATCTGATTTTGATAACCATAAACTACCATCTTTGTCTCTTGCTATCCACATAATATTGTTATTTAGTTATTAATAACTTAGGCTCTTTGTCTTCCCTTCAATCCTCCTTTAATTCTATAGGTTCATCATTCCAAGTTAAATCTTTACCTGTAAGTTTCTTGATAGAACCCTACTTCATAATGGTAGGATCCACAATAAGGACATCTACATAGATTTATACTAGTCATTTTCTCATTTTTAAGTATTAGTATTTATAGCATTTTATCGGACAAAATTTCCATTTATTTTAATTCTTTAAATTTACCATCTTTTAAGGTGTAGTACACATCTTCTTTTATCTCAATTCCATCTACTTGTTTCGTTACAACTGAAAATGGAATATATTTTTGTTTTTCTTCTGAATACTTCCATTCTGCAAGAGTAATCCATGACCCTATTTTTGCTTTAGCTGATGAATTAATACCAGCGCACATTATGACACAATCATCACCAGAAGAATCGATCTGAACGTAATCACCGGAAGAACTGATCTGAGCGCCATAACCGGAAGAACTGATTTTAGCGTCATAACCGGAAGAACTGATCTGAGCGCCATAACCGGAGGAGCCGATTTTAGCATTATAACCGGAAGAACTGATCTTAGCGTCATAACCGGAGGAGCCGATCTTAGCGTCATAACCGGAAGAACTGATTTTAGCATTATAACCGGAAGAACCGATCTGAGCGTGATTACCGGAAGAACTGATATGAACGTGATTACCGGAGGAGCCGATCTGAGCATCATCACCGGAAGAACCGATCTGAGCGCCATAACCGAAGGAGCCGATCTGAGCATCATCACCGGAAGAACCGATCTGAACGTAATCACCGGAGGAGCCTATCTTAGCATCATAACCGGAAGAACTGATCTGAGCGCCATAACCGAAGGAGCCGATCTGAGCATCATCACCGGAAGAACTGATCTGAGCATCATCATCGGAAGGTAATTTTTTAAAATCTTCTTTTGTAAATATTGTTTTATTTTTAATCCATTCAATTCCCGCTTTAAATAAGCCTGAGAATCCTATTTCAATACCAATCTTTATTTTCTTTCCACATATTTTCGAATCTTTATTTCTATTCGGATCAATTTTATCTAATTCTACTTCGCAGAATTTGTCATCAATGTTATTATAATAACTCAGAACGTCAAGAGGGTTCTCGCAAGCATGAAAACCGCAACGACATAAATCAGCCTCATCTTCTTTATATTCCTTACCAATTTCATACTGGAAAATTTTTCCGTTGGGCGTACATTGCATATGCTTGTTAAATCCTTTATATGCTTTAACTGGTTTGCTTTCTTTTTTCATGTCAGTTATATTTAGTGTTTCTTTAATTGTTCAAATTCTTATATCATAGTCTCCTTTTTATATAACCTTCAATATATCCCATATTATTAGTCCTTATTCGTCATAATTTCTATTTTTTTAAGTAAATTATTTTCAGCAAAGTAATAAAGCATTTCATAAGCAGCTTCTAATAATGTATTTCTACAAATTGGAGTAAAAAGTTTACTTCCATCACTGTCCTCAGTAGTTTTATAATATATTTCCCAATCATCTAAATACCTATCTATTCTTAGAGAATATATCTCATATGATTTAGAATATATTCTGGAAGGGAGAATATTCAATAAATCTTGGAGGGTAAAAGTTGGAATCACTTCATAAGACATAAATCCAATTACCTGAAACTCTTTCTGTAGACTAAGAAACCACTCTCCTGTAGAATTATCGTCGATTTTATATCCATGACAACGACGTACCCAATATAAAGAAGCTTTACTGGTATCTATATTTAAGTCTCTTAGATGTCGCATTTGATCTATTGATAAAACTTGATCTTTTATGCTATAAGTGTTTTAGCTTTGCTTAATAAATCTCCGAAACACTCTACAAACTGATGGGCCATCGTCTCTGATGGGAAAGTAAGAGTATGGTGATTCGTATAAACTGCTATATATCCTATCCTTATATCCCCATCCAGCTTACTATAGATGTAATATACAAAATCTGATTCTTTCGGAACCCATTCTCCTACCCAGGCTTTTTGTAATCTTATCAGTTGAATAAGAGCTAATGTGGCTTCTGCTTCTACTTCTGATGCATGTAAATTTCTATCCCCACAAAAAGCTCTGCCTTTATTCTCTCTTAAATTTATTTTTGAATCATAACCTATAAAATACTCCCGTCTAATAGGTGTTCTATTACAAAATTCTTCCCAAGTTTTAGGTATTACCTGACAAATTTTATAGATATTTCCTTTTTTTATAAGTTCTGAATCATCAGGAATTTCAATAGTTACTGTTTTCATAATTATTTTTATTTACATAAATATTCTTCATACTTCGATTATAATATCATTATATTCTGCACTATTTCCAAAATCACAATAATGAATTTCACTTCTTGAGTCTTTATCTCTGAAAACTGTTTGTTTTTCTGGATTTACTGTGGTATGTCCTACGTATTGTATTACAGGAGCATCATATAAAGGAATTTCTGGATCATACTTAAGAAAATCTCTTTTAGATTCTAACATATCTGCCCATAACGGTCCTCCATAGAAATTACTACCACCTCTATGCATAGATATAGACAGTACTTGAGATAAATATCTATAAGAATCTATGGATAAATTTATCTTTTCACAGAGGTTGGGATAATATAAACGATCAGAAACTATATCTTTTTCACTCTCAATATTATTAAATATTTGTCCATAAAAAGATAACCATTTACTTATAATTCCGGCATGAGAAAACCAGTAAGTTCTATCTACCTTTTCTGTTTCAGGATTATATATCTTGATATTGTGATTTAATTTAAATAGGTGTAGATTATTTCTATAAATACCTTGGAGTTTATTAGATATACTATATCTATATCCAGAACAATAACCTATATAAGGAGAAATGTAATTATATTCATGATTTCCTAATAATAATATTACTTTATCCTCATAACTTTTCTTAAATTCAATTATATCTAATAAATTATTTATTATTTGTTTATCAGAAACAGTATAAGAATCAACGTAATCTCCTAAGAAAATATTTAAATCAGAATCTCCAGTTTCAACTTTCCTCTTCCACCAATCTCTTCCATGAAGGTCTCCTATTACTCTAATTTTCATGTTTTAAATATTCCGAATATAATCCAACTTGTAGTGCTACCCAACTAACCTCTTTTTTCGCATGCTTTTTATCTATATACCAAGGATATAAATGTTTGCGAATTAATTTATTACAATAATCTCTCCAAACTTTTTCTTGAGATTTAGTGTTAAAAGTATATAAATTATACCATTCTTTAATGTCCCTTATATCATCTATTGTTTTATTGTAAGGTCTTAATTCCTCATTCACCATCATTATCAGCATATCATTAACAGGATAAACCTTATTTGGTCTATACCTGTTCTTTTTCCTTTTATATTTTCTCATCGAAATTTAATATTTTTATTGGAGTTAAGTTAAAAGAGCTTGGAGTAATAATAACTTTCCCATTTTTAAGAATCATATTTTTGCTCAAGCTTTCTGGAGGATATATCCAAGTTTTAATTGATGATTCTGTTAAATATTTATAAAAATGAGCTCCAAAAGCAACATTTGTGATATTTAAATCTTTAATCGCTTTTTCTAGAATTTCCCATACTCCGGGCTCCAGTCCTTTAGTAGATCTTCCAGAGGGCATTAGAGGCAATAGGACATGATATTTTATATCGTCTGAGTAATTATACCAACTATCTATAAAGTCTTGTACAGAGGCTTTATCAGATATTATATGATGAATATTAATATGACAATCTCCTTTTTCTAATAATCCTTTTATAGCATTTTCTGCATAAGATCGGAGAGATTTGTTTCCAAACGAGACAGCAACTCCTGCTACATAATCGTGAGTATATTTAAGGATTTTATTCGCCAAGTCATAATATTCTGTTCCAGGCTTATCATAATATGATAGAATTACTCCGTTAGTAGTATAATTAGGAACTACTCCAGTATTATATACAGTTTCCAAGAAATCACAGAACTCCGGCGACTCGTCCGCAGAGCCTTCAGATCCAATCGCTATTTGAAAGGGTTTTTCTGTGATAGTGATATTCTTTTCTTTCTTATCTGGAGCAAATGTAGCGATAAACTTCTTCCATGTATCACATACATTAGTATAATATTCCCCATTTGGGTTAGAAGATACATAGCAGTTATGTACTAAAATATTAGATGCAAAATAATTATTATTATCTCTCACTCCAATATTATATACCTTTCCATTATAATTAACTTTCTTTATACTTACTATTTTCATGAGTTTTTCTTTTATAATAACTATCTAGTTCATTATGACATTGGGGACAAACAACAATTCCGATATCATTATGTTGATAATGATATTCAACTATTTGTTTAATTATATCAAAATATTGTTCTGAACCCTCCATACTATTTATATCTATGATAGTTAAATTATTTTTATTTAAAGTATCCAAAATTATATCCCTTAATGGATGTAAATGGTGTACATGTAATTCGGTGCGTGTTTTCCCACATTTTTGGCATATATAATGAACCTTTTCCATTTGTTCTTTAACCCATTTTCTTAATTCTATACGTACTGCCTTATTAAAATTTCTATTACCTTTCCACAAATGATGTTCTGGACCTTTAGCATAAATAATTTCTCCAGATAAAATTTTTTCTTTAAGAGTTTTGCTGACCTTTGCTCTAGTTTCAGGATCAAACATAGGATTATGTTCTTTCATTCTTTGAATCATTTCTTCCCTAGTTTCACCTTTACATCCTTTTCTTACATAAGGAAGCCTTTCTTCTTCTTCACATTTTTGTAGATACTTATATCGTCTTGTCTCCGAAGTTTTTTTAACTATCTCAGGATCAAACATAGGATTATGTTCTTTCATTTGTAAACTAAGTTTCTCTCTATGTTTTTGTTTACAAGCATCACACATTCCTTTTGCTATAATCTCCTTAGTTTTTCCATTAACTTTTTTACTTTCGGTCCTTAGTAAGGCTCCACAATCTTCACAAACTACTTTCTGTTCTATAACTTTAAATGTTATATCTTTATGTTTTCTACAGTTTTCACAACAGGTTTGTTTAGAAGTGCCAAGGAAAGTATCTCCACATTTTTTACATATTTTTTCTTTTAAGGCCTGTGCATATTTTCTTCTTTTTTGCTCCGCTTCACATTCTGGATTTTTACAAATTCTCCTTTGTCCAGGAAGATCATCTATAGACGTTCCACAAATTTCGCAAGTTCTTGGCTCCTTAGGTTTGGATTTACGTTCTCTTCTATACGCATTTATACATTCTCTTGATCCACAAGTGGTAGCATTAGCTCTTAGGTGGGATATATCACATCCACAATATTTACATGTTTTCATAAGTATTAAAATTAGTTATTATTTTATATACAAAAATAATAATCTATTTTAATACTTCCAACTTTTCGGATATTAAAATTCTAACAATTCGTCTGACACTTGTAGATTACACGCTGCAATCCATCCTCTATTTCTAGTATATATTTTATGATTCGGAGTCAGTCTTAAAGTTCCAATTTCTGTAACCACTTCAATAAGTTCTCCTTCATATACTCTTTCAAATACTTGGTCTACTTTTTTTAACTCAATATCTCCACTACACTCATTGTAAGAAAACACTAAGTCTTCTGTTTTTATGTCTGTTATATATTTATCACCCTCATTAGTAAGTATATGTGTTTCTGGTACTAAGCAGAAATTACATTTTCCAGTAACACACTTATTCCCTAATGAAACATCGTAGAACTCAGCTTTATCTGCTGGAAGTTCTTTAATCTCTTTATCTCCAAGACGTATTGTAATTAAATTACTCCATATTGCGGTATAATTACAACTACTTATACCTTTAAACCTAACTCCAAAGTGTTTAAAATCTTTCATCTCTTAATTTATAAAGTTAAACAACTATAACCTTTTACATTATGTAAATTCTCTAAATAAAGTCTCATCCAATAGGGTATCTCATAAGTTAGTACTGCTAAGTCTTTAGGATTGCAGCATGTTGTTACTTCAATAGCCGGTTGGATCTTTCTAAAGAAATCTTCGTATGATCTTCCCTCAGGCTCTAATAGTTTATTTAATATATTACTTATAGTAGTTTCATTATAGTATTTAGAATCAAATACAAAAATTATTGGAAACTCTATTATTGACTCCATATATAAAGATATTTTTTATTCTTCTTTTGATATTGTATAATCAATATTATTTTTATCTAATACATATCTTAATCCTTCTTCTAGTAACGAAGGTCTATAATCTTGGGAACATCTAATTTCAATATAAGGATCCTCTATACCTTCTTGAAAAGGACCATATATTTGTGCACAACATTCATCAAAAACATCATAGTTCCCAAAATAAGGAGATAATACTTTTAATACTTTAGATATATCTTCACTATAAATAAAACAAAAGGTCTCGGAACTACTATTAGTAATAATATCTGAAATAGAATGAATTTTAATATGGAAAGTTTTCATATTTTAAATTTGGATTATTTGCAATAAATTCATAATGATAGCCATTATCTATTACTATAGCTACTATATCCTTAAAACTCTCAGCAAATACTTTGTACATCTCATCACGTAATATACCTATTTTTGAGATATTATCATCCCAGTCACTATCATTGAAGTAGTTACTGAAAGCATCAGTTATATCACGTATATGATCAAGTGTTATACATAAATCTCCATAATTATAGTCTTTATCTATACCCCAACTATAAGTATGTATAAACTTTAGTAAATCAGATACGTCTCCTAAATTCAGTTTCTCTTGCAATCCTTTTATATTCTTTATCTCACTATCTTTAGAAACAAGAAATACTTCTGAACTACTGTTTGTTATAATATCTGATATTGAATGTATTTTAAATCTCATCCTAAATGATAATATGTAATATTAAAATTATGCTCAAGCCATTGAAATACATCAGAATCTTCCGCAAATTCTGAGCGGTTAAATTTTCTACTACATGAAATAGAATTTTCATCCTCAGAAAGAAGAATAATTTTTCCATCTAGTTTTCGAATGTCATATTCAAAATTTGTATCTAATAAATACTCTATGATCTTATTTATTTTATCTTCATCATATGTTTGGAGAAAAATTTTGATTTTTTCAGATGATAGATAAACAGTATCATACCTTTTAATTAATTCCGCATATAATTCTTTAAGTAGATTATCTTCTAATTTAATATAATCCTCTAACCGTAACTTATAAATAGTATCACCAATATAGTAAGTCAAACCATCAGAATACTCTAAATCAACGAACCAGTCATATATAGTCTGAAAACATGTATCCATATCCGTGGGATTATCATTTTCAGAACTTTCTACCCATTTTCTAAATGTATCTAAATTAAATACAAATGGTTCATAATAACCATCTAATACAGGATTGATTGCACTCTTAAAAAGATCTAATGTAGTTGTTTCATTACTTATTACAAATAATTCTGATGAGGAATTCGTAATTACATCTGAAACTGAATTAATATTATCTAAAACTAACATAAGTTATTATATTAAATTATTATCTTTGTTTAAGAAAAGAGCTATTATCAATAATGTTCCTATCTCCTTCTGTTACTCTATTCAATCCATTATAATATGATAGAATGGTATCCTCCTTAGTCTGCCAGTCAGTGTCTTCCTCAGACATTGTTAAAATTGTTCGGCTAACATCTTCTTCTTCCCAATTTTGTTATCATAAGAGTTTTTTATCTCTTACTTCCGGGAGTCTCCTCCTTACTTTATTGAAGATGTAAATAAAGATATTCTGATTTAATCATCAGACGGTTCAGCGTACATTTTCATCCTCAGTATTACCTGTAGGAGTAGATCACTCTTGGGTATATTTTATTCTATTAATCATCTATATTTATAGTATAGTTATATAATGCTTGATACACTCTCTCCGAAAGTATATTTTTGTATTTATCAGCATATTCTTTCATACACTTTTCCTTTTCTATTTTATATTTTGCAAAAGCATCTTCAACAGTGGAAAATGTTCCTAAATGTTTTTTATTTCCCATGTAATTAATTTGAGCAATAATTTTTCCTTCTTTTAACCGTACTCCAACTGGATAATCCCCTCTTTCTTTCTTTCTTAGAGTAAGAGCTTCGTTTATTTCTTGAGGTAAAAAACAACAATATTCAGGACAATATTCTTTATTTCCTTTACACAATAAGTCTTTATCTATAGCTATTTTAATTCCCTCCCAATTTGGAAAGTTAGAATACCACCAAGATGCAAAATTTTGGAAATTTTTCCATTCTTCACATATAAATGCTCCATCTCCCCCATAAAATTTATAAGCAGAACATTCAGGATTATAGCATCGATTAAGAATTTCTTTCCATCTTTTATAACAAACTGTTTGAGGATTAGTTCCAATTCTACTTTTGTATTCTCCTATACCCATATATCCTACTCCATATACCGTGGGATACATAGGATCAGATACTGATCCACTCTTTATATTACTCATGGTAGTAGAATGTATAGTTTTAGTAGTAATAAATTCTACTATTACATTAGTTGCTCCATTATACTTAATAATTTTTAAATCTCCACAATTATTTGTAGAAAATATTTTTCCCTCAAGTTCTAATTTTTTGTTTTTACCCATAAATATTTAAATATTAAAAGTTAATAAATACAAATTTAATATTCTTCTGTGATAAAAACAATTATTTCTTCTGCAAAAATATAATTTATAAATAATTAATAGTTTCAACACCTACGCGTTACGGTGGTATAAATTCTTTAGATTTATACTTACCTCGGTATTATCTAAAATAGATTCCACCGATTTTGATCTATTCACCTGTATGTTACCATACTTTCAGACAGAAATCTATCTGCTCTTCCATTAATGTCCTCTTCAACCATCCCTCAGTTTGCCAATCTTTCTCTTCTCGTGCAGCTTCAATCATTTTAGATATCCACATAGTGGTCTCGATCTCTAAATCAACAGTTTTACCGAAACTATCTTCTGGCTTCAATATAACATGATTAGATTTAATAGCTGGCACTTCTGGATAATTGAAATCAACTCCAGCCCTATATAATCTATCAACTAACCATTGATGATGATTATATTCTTCATTAGATCTCATCTCATAATAAAGATGTAATTTAAATAATCCTCTTACATAATAATAATTTGCATATGTTCTATATACATTATGATTATATAATTCTCTTGAGATTTGGTCTATCATCAATTTCTCCATATTTTCGGAGATAGTTCTTTCTTTTCTATTCATATTATTTAAATTTAAGATTTGTTTATTATATACCTTTTTAAAATATTTAGAGCAGTAAAACTAGAATTTTCTCTACCAGGTTTAATAAACCCAATAGTTTTATCTGAATTTTTAATCATTTCCAAAGCAGACTTTTCATAACTTGGGTATAAATGTAATCTTATACGATCATTTTTAATATCCAAATTTGGACCATAGACTTGAACTGGAATAGAATATTTATTTAAATACTGTATAGTATATAAATCGACACCTTCACATACTCCAACTAAGAATACTGCATTAGAATCTTCCCGAATAATTCTATCTATTTCCGGAATATAGATTTTACTAAACTCCTCTTTAGATAAATCTCGATGTCCTGTAATATAATATCTCATTCTATATAAAGATTATGTTTGTAAATATAATCAAGTACATCTTTCTGAACTAAGGGAAATGGATTAGAATCTAATCTTATATAATTCCGGATTTTATTAGATGTAATATTGATATGATCATATAAAGGTATACTAATAATATCCTCAGATAATTTCCCTAAATCTTTAGTTTCACAAAGAACAATGAATTTATTATCCTTTAATATCTCCTCACCCTTATCCCAATTAGGAATTTTAGAATATCCAGGGAATGTAGTTATTATATATAATTCAATATCTTTTATATTCTTAAAGAATTCAATAGTCTTCCAAGATGGAACTCCTTCTCTATAGGTTTTCATATCTGTAGAAGCTATTAAACTTTCCATATTAAATATAGTAACCTTTTTAAATGGTTTAAACGCTCTCTTACACATAGTTACTCTATCTGTAAAAAGTGTGGAATATGATTCTTTAACACTTCTATATTTAGGAACAATAAAGATTTCATCTAAGAAATTATAATTTACAATATTCCTAATTATATTTTGATGACATATAGTAGGAGGATCAAAGTTTCCTAAAAAAATTCCAACTTTTCTCATATACTAGTATTTAAATCTTCTTTTATTTGAAGAACAACTTCTTTAGGACTATTATAATACGTAATCTCCGGAAATAAATCTCTATCTATTCTAATACGATCTTCTTTAGCGTTTTCGTTATCTGAATACCAGTAGGTATAGTGTTCATAAGGTTTATGCCTAAATAAGTAAAGATCTTCATTTTTTTCTCTTGCTATCCACATAAATTTAAGGTATTGATTTATTAATTTCATCTAATTTATTTAATAAGTAAGAGTTACGTCCTTTTTTAAATTTATTACTTCTAAGACTTGTTATCTTACACAATATAAATTCCCTTCTTTTTTATAAGAAGTTTTTTGCGTCATCAAACTCTTTCTGATTAGAGAAATAAATATTAATTTTCTTTTCTGGAGTAATAATTACATAATAGTCCAACTAACTTTCGAGGACATATAAACTCTTTTTAAATATTTTTTTCTTAATCTCTTTAATAATCTTATTCTCATAATGTCTTAATCTATAATTTTCCTTCTCTTTAAATAAGCAAGAATAGGGATTAAGTCTATAATATTAATCTCCCGATCATCCCATATTACTCTAAAATAATCTACATTCTTAGATGAACATTCTCCTTTAAGCCACTTATTAACAACCTTTTGATATTCAAGATTCCGTTCTATGTATTCTTCTTCATCGACAACACCTCTTCTAGTATAGATATTTATATCAAGTATCTTCTTTAAAACATATCTACATTCTGCGGTAGTAAGTTCTCTTTTAAGTACTAATCCTTTTGGATAATTATCTAAAGTCAATGAGGTTGTAACTGTTCCAATATTAAATGTCTTTGTGGTCATAAATTGTATATTTCCAGAGCAAACAATGATATAAACAATCTAATAAAGAATTTTCCTCGCCACAATATAAATATCTTATAAAATTAATATTATGATATGCCACACTCCAATTTTTATTAGATATTTGAACTTCTAAATAATATTTAACACCTTCTTTTTCTATATATCTTGGAAGAAAATCTAATAAATCAAGTATTGTAAAAGCCGGAATAATTTGTTCTACAAAATTTAAATCTTTGTAAACTTCTACATTAGTTTTAGTAACTAAAAAATCATCTGTAGGTCCAGATACTCGAATCCAGAAGAGTCCTGAATTTGGTTTATCTCCCAATAGTGTTAATAAATACTCACATTTCTTTGGGGAGAGTACAGATTTATGTAAATTATCCATATCTTACATTTTTAATAATATACTACATATCAGAAAAATAGTTAGGAATATAATAATAATTAATAGGATAGTAAATGCTTCCATGTCATCTCTATACTCATAAAGTAGAACACAAGTAGATAAGATGATAACTATTATAAAACTTTCTATATTTATTTAGGTATAAGAATAGTGATATTATCTCTATCTATAAATAATGTATCTTTTTTAATAAATGATTTTAAAGCTTCTGATTTATTAGAATCATTTTTGATTTCATAGCTATAAGATGACATTATATTACCTAATAATATCCCAAGTATAATTAACATAAAATAGATACAATCCTTTACAGTAATTCCATCTATATTTATCATTATATATACATATAATAATAATAGTAAAAATAATAATTGCAACCATACATTAATATTTTATTTAATATAAATCTTCACTATATAATTCATTCCCAAATTTAAGCCTTTCAATTTGTCCTGATCGTAAAGCTATTTGTGCTGCTTCTATTCTATCAACAAATCTGCCAGTAGAAGTAAGAAATCCTTGATGACTTTCATGCTTTGGACAATTTTCGTTCCATGCTACCTGTATACTATTTTCATTAATCTTTTTAAAATAGATATTAGTAGGAAGTATTCCGATAATATTTGGATGTCTATATCCACATAAAACAAATCCAGTTTTAATTCCGTAAATAAATTGATGTGGATATTCTAATCCATTATCATAATGAATAGCTGCACATAATATTACTTCCTTATCTTTTAATTCTTGCTTCATTGAAATTAATGTAAAAATAATTTAGCTTTTTCAAGTAAATAACTGAAACAAGTTATAAATTCTGAGACACTATCTCTAGAGTTAAATTCCAAGAGATGTTTTGAAAGTCCTTCACCTATAGTTAAACAACTATTGCCGTAGTCCCATATAATATAGTATTTAAAAATACCTTTTGAACAAATATTTTTTTCATATTTATCCCATTCAACTTTTAATCTTCTTAGTTGAATAAGGGCTACAATAGCTCCTGCTTCTTCTCTGGTTGCACATAAAATTCTATCATCAATAGAACTTCTTGTGCCAGAATTTATTGAAGATACTTCTGAAAATTGATCTATATAATATTCATCTATAATTGGTACAGTATCGCAAAATTCTTCCCAAGTTTTAGGTTTTCTTCCTGTAATTATTTTAAAAGTTGTATTATCTTCTTTAATTAATTCACAATTATCTGGAATTTTAATAATTATATTTTTCATAAGCTATTTAAATAATTAATTCTGTCCTCCATGTTAGACTTCTTAAAATTTTTCTTCTTTCTAAGCTCTTTAGTATATTCCAGTATTCTCTCTATTCTATGTTCTTTTAATACTCTATATAGATATTCAGTAGATTGATTCATAAATTCTGGATACTTTAAAGTAAGATAAATTTTAAGGTTTGAATTATATAAATATATTAAATCGTCTATATAGGTATATTTAACGTCATTCTTTACTTTTCTTCTAAGTTTCTTAAGGAGTTTTGTTTTCATGTTTAAAATGCAAAATTAATTCTTCTACTATAGCTTTGTGTCAATCTTTGTAACTTCCACAATTACCTGTTACATAATTAAAGTGTTCTTTCCAAGAATCTTGTTTACAAATAGTAAACCGCTGATTTCCTGCAAACTTATTATCAGTAAACCATTGATTTATATCTGAATCATCTCTTAATGCAGCAATAGCAAGAAAAAGTTCTTCATTAGTTTTACAATCAATCCTGCCAGCACAATTCCACGTTGAATAAGGATCTTTAGTATCAAGCATTTCATGAGTGATTGTAGTATATGTAGAGCATTCGTTATTTGTCACAGTAGCAATACATAAATAGGGATGTTCAAAGACAATCTTTGAACATTTATATCCTAAATTTTCTAACTTCTTACGAAGTTCCGGAGTATTTTTTCGTATAAAAGCAGGTTGTGTAAACATATTATTTCATCCAATCCTTTTCAAAATTAATTAAATTACTATCATAGGTATCTCCATCATAGTGATAGGTTTCAATGTATCCACCTTTATTAAACACAGTAGAACTTCCACAAATAGTATAATGAGTATCAGTGTCAAATAATACTTGTTCTCTCTCATTTAACTTAAATGAGGGAATATTGTTAAGGCACCATTCAACATACTGTCTATCTGTGAATATAATATCTCCTATACCATTACCTTTATATTGCCCAAAAGTAAATTTACGATTTCCTGCAAAATTATTAACCAATTGGGTGGCGATAACAATACCAGGATAACCTAACATCTTATTCCAAAACAAAAAGAGGTTTCTTGCTCTCAATTTTAAGTCTTTCTTTAAAGTATCTTCATATTCAAGAGCTTCCTCTTTGGAAAGAAACTTTTTATTCCCAACTTTATATATTGTTGTCTCTTGCATAATTAATGATATATTGTTATATTAATTTTTCTGATAGCATCTTTTAAAGAAAAGAGTGAGCAAATCCGAGATTATAACTTTCCATAAGATACTTTATTTATAATTATTGATACTAAATATTACTTTTATTTTTCCTAAATTTCTTCTTTATCAATTCTTCCGAATCTATTTCTACATATCCATTATCATATAACCACTTTTCTGGAGCTCCTATTAAATCTATATATGTAAATGTATTAGACTTTTTAGGAGCTATCGTCTTTTCCGGAATATACGTCTCAGATTTTAAAGTTTTACTATCTTGAATTGAGATAATATTACCTTCTCGTTTATATAATAAAACTTCATAAATAAATTTCTCCGTAGGATATATATAAGAATTATTTTTCTTAAAAATTCGGGGCATTATTTTTTATTATTACGTGGAGATTTAAACCATTTAAGAGCAAATGAGGGATCTTCTTTAAAATATTTAGCAAATGTTTTTAAATAAGCATTACAAATTTCTTGATTCATTCCTTCTATTCTGTTACACTCAACAAATATAAAAGGACGTTTACAAGTCTTTCCGTATGCTATCTTCTTTCCTAACTCTAAAGAATATTTAACCATATCCTCCTTTCTTGCTACAGAAATTCCGAAACGAGTAAATTTTCCAGATGAGTTTGAGATGGTTACAGCACAGATAATAAATTTTCGTTGACATCCATTATTATCAGTAAAAACATCTTCTATATATTGTATTATTTCTTTCATTTTATTCATTATTTAAATTTTCAATAAATACAGTTGCAAAAACATCTAAATTCATATTTATCTGATCCCAGACATCTATTTTAAAGTATGTATCTTTTATAGAAGGCCAAGGAGAAATCAGAACTTCCCACTCACATCTAGCCCAAAACATATACATACCTTCTTTTTTTATAAATTTTTTACACTCTTCTAAATCAGAAGATTTAAATTTCTGCTGTCTTGCACATTCTAAGAAATAAGGCATTACATCGTATTGCTTTAATTTAGTAGAATTGAAGTCTATAATATATACATTCCAACTTTTCATTAGCTATTAAATTTAACTTTTAATTTATTTAAAATAGAAAGATCGTATTTAATAACAAAATATTCTCTATCTATTCTAAGTGTCATCTCTTTATTTTCATTATCATTTAAATAAAATAATTCTACATCATCTAAATGAAATCCGAATGGAGTGGTAGCATAGACTGGTTCTTTGTATACTCCCATTCTATCCGCTTGTTCAAGCTCTTTCTTATTGATTATTACTTTTATTTCAGCAATCATTTATTATAGTATTTAAATGATTAATAGTGTCTTTATATGCTTTTACATATTCTTTTAAGGAACATTCGTTTAACTTTTTATCTGTTAAATGATGAGAAAGAGTTTTGAGGATTGTAGGCATTGACATATCATATCCTTCTAATATCCAATCCTCTCTCTCTAAACTCTTTCCGGAGGTATCTTTTTTTCCTTTATTTATGATCTTCTTTAGATATAGATCATATCTAGCAGGAGATGATCCTTCTTCTATTTTAAAGTCGTTTTCTATTATTGTCATATATAATAAATTAGTAAATATTCTATTTCAGCTGCTGCTATACACAGATTATTATAATTTTTATAATAAAAACTCCTTTTACTTATTTTGATATAGATTAGATCTAGTTAAACATATATTAAATATCTAATAACCAATGAGTATATAACGCTTTTATATAATCCCAATCTATTTTCGGTAATACTGATTCTTGTCCTAGATCCTTAGGAATAATATCAAATAAAGTATCTGGATTATTTGCATCTAAATTTCTTATTATATTATAGGAAGATGATATATTATTGATTGTTTCAAAATATACCATTAATAAACCAGAACCCTTTAACCATATCAAGAAATCGTTTAATGTCTTTTTAGTCTTCATTATCTTTTAAATCAATTATTGATGAATGTTGAGCTAACATATCTGCGAAATTATTTCCCTCATCTTCCTCATGTCCTTTAACCCACTCAAGAGATAATTTATAATGAGGTAATAAATCAATAACTTCTCTCCACAAATCTTCATTCTTCTTATCTTTAAAATTAGTCTTTATCCAATTATAAATCCATCCTTTTTTAATCGGATTTAATACATATTCAGAATCAGAATATATAACAACTTCGGAGTTAAATGGGAGATGTTTCAATGCTGAAATAAATCCCATTAACTCACAACGATTATTAGTTGTATTCTTAATTCCTTTAAATACGTATTTAATAAGATTCATATCAGAATCATAAAAGACTACCGCATATCCTCCTTGTTTTCTGGAGGCTCTGTAAGAGCCATCTGTATAAACTATATATTTCATATTTAATAAATGCAGATATGGCTATGAAATATCCAGAAATAAATATTATATATTTCATTCAATTTTTCTATGATATCCATAATTATCCTCTTCTGAAAATCTTCCGGTCTTTTGATTGAAAAGATCATATGGAATTATATATTCATAAGCTTTACATAATCCCTTTGGAAATCCTACACGAACAACCCCATTTTTATATATGTTCCTATTTTAAAATTCTCACTTTCGTCAGCTACAAATACCAAAATTCCAGTTGGTAATTCTTTAGGATAAGTGTATACTATCATCTTCTAATACTTTTACACTACATTCTCCCGTAAGTATATTATAATACTTAAAATCTTCTGGAAATCTTTTTATTATTTCTGCTATATTTATCATAATAATTTCTGAAATATTGCTATAGAACTTAACAATAGACCGAACATCATTAGTATTATGGCTATAAGCTTTTCAAATTCTCCAAGCTCTAACTCACAGTAATTTTCAGCATGGTAGTATATACCCCATGACAATAATAATAATATAAAACCTACAATAATATACATTTTATTATAATTTATTTAAAAGATCTTTTAATCTTTCCTTATTTACAATTACTTCATCAAATGCTCCGAATTTACATTTTCTATTAAATAAATATCTAATAGCGATCTTTAATCTCTTCCAAAAACTCACCTCCGGATTTAAATAATATTCTATATAAATCTCCTCCTCTCCTTCATAAGAAATAAAACGCATTAGATGTTCGGAGCAATTACATTCACATTCTAAGTAAACTATTTCCATTACATATACATTTCTTCGATTTCTAATAATAATTGTTCAACCACTAGATTCTCCTCTAATTGATCTTCTAAGAATAATTCTTCTAGATTAGGTAAATCTAAATGAATCGGAGGGATATTTAATATTTCCGACACTAAATTATTTACATCTTTTGAGGTTTTATCAATTTCTTCGCAAAGTATTTTATACTCTTGAAGGTCTTCCGGAGTATTATTGTATAAAATCATATCAAGCTAATAAAAAGTCGTTTAAGTTCCGCGGAATTATTTTTCTTTCTGAAATATCTTTAAATAAATTCAAATATTTAATAGGATATTTCTTAGTCGTGGTAGTACCTAGATAAATAATTTGAACGTAGAACTCACTTTCATTTATTACTTCTTTCTTCACATATAATTTATCATACTTAAATGCTAATGCAACATTTATAAATAAAGCTTCTGTATACGCTATATAATCATACAATTGTTGAAATGTATGATTTCCGTCAGAAATGTATTTTGTATCTATTCTATCTGATAACTCTTTAATAACAGAATTTAAATATCTAGCATCTGTTATTCCTTCTAAATTCTCCATATTTCTCTATTTAAATAACAATAATATTCGATTCTTTAACTTTATTTAAATCAAATTCAGGATTATATCTAGTTCTTAGAATATTTAAATACTCTTGATTCTGATCTAATTCATTATTTATATACACCATTCTATTAAAACTTATTGGAATAATATTAAATAACTCTTTTATATCTAAATCAGAGTAATCTTTAGCACTTCTCTTATTTAAAGTATCTTTTATCACATTTAAATTATATTTATCCCCATTCTCCTCTATGTAATAGATAGGATGAAGCTTTACGGATGAGATGGACCAATAACCAAATCCGGAAGATTTTAATACCATCCATCCCATCCAATTTACTCCAAATTTACCGCTTGTTTTAAATACTCTATTCCCCTTAAGATCTATTATATCAGAACTCCCTTTAATAGTTCTTCCGTATATAGTCTTAGTAGATTTAAAATATTCCCAAAATCTCTTTCTAGTAGTTATTCTCATGGATTAATAACTCCTAAAAGAGTTAGTATTATCAATATGACTCCAAAAGCTATCACCCCAGCACTATCTTCATTCTTATGTTCTTGCATAATCTTAAGTATTTATATTAAACAATGTTTTTAAATTCTTTGATAATTTAATACATTCTAGATCATGTAAATGAAACCATTTACAAGAAACTAGATCTTTTGGGAGGTGTATAAATTCCGGGATATGATCTAAATTAATAGAGTAAAAATACCTTTGTTTCTCTAAATCATTATCCCTATCAATCATTATAAACCTCTCTCTCCGAAATCTGTGATTAATAGAATTTTTCACAATTCTACTTGCACAAGATTCCATTGTTTCCGCTTGAAGTAATGGACCTTCTAAAGAATCCCATATATTTTTATGTCTCTTTTTGAATAAGAGAATTAAATCGTTATATCTAATTGATATATTTACTACTATCATGTTTGAGAATTTGAGTTTAAGAAATGAAAATAAAAAAGCCTAGAACTCCAAAAATCTATAATAGTCCAAACATACCATATCTGGAAGTTGACTTAAAAATAGTTTTAGAGTATCTAGGCTTGATAAAATAGACAAAAAGAGGTATTCTACTTATAAGTCGCAGAATCCGTTTAGTTTTGAGATTTTAATATTTTACAGTCTTTTAAAGAGTTATATAAACAAAACTTTATTTATATAATATTCAGTTAAATAACTATTTGGAGAATTTATCATATGTTTTCGAATTTTTCAATATCTATTGAATGAAAAGAAAAGTCCAAACAAAATTTGTCTAGATTTTTCTATAAAAAATAATCAATCTAAAAATTCCCATTATAGAATTGTTGTCCTACAAGGATTCGAACCTCAATTCTCTGGACCAAAACCAGATGTATTACCATTATACTATAGGACAAATGTTTATTAAAAATAGTTATGTATAGATTATATAATACAGCCAAAGAAAAAGTCAAAGACAAGAATCTTCTCAAGGACAAAGACTAGGACTTTAAATCTGATTATAGATAATATATGATTGGTCAGTAGAATTAAATAATAATCAAATTTAAATGAAGATTAGATAAAGATTCTTACTATTTTAAAAGCTATTTGTGTTTTTAATATACTAAAACGTGGTAGAAACTTTTAGGTTTCTAAATACTATTAGATGTTATATAATCTATACATATAAAAATACCTCCATTCCAATGAATTTCGGCATTACCTATTTTTATTTTTCTTTAGATATTATTTCTAAATGATTATAAATTTTTTCTAACTCTTTTGGAATGATAATTTTCAAATTCTCAATTTCCTTCATTTTATTTAAAACATATGCGTGATATTTAGACTGTAAAATACCTATTTCCTGCTTATATCGCTCTAATTCTGATTTATGTTCTAAATTAAAATGTACTCTATATTCATGATCAAGACTCTTTAATTTAGATTTAATAGAATTTAATTCTTTCTCATGTTCTCTTCTTAAATTTTGATATTTAAGAAGTATCTTTTCCACATCTTTAACATCTACACTAGGTATCTTATTCGTAAGTAGTACTAAACTATCTCTTGTATCTGTTTCCACATTAACCTTATTATGAGCTATATCTAATAACTCTTCATAAGCTTTTTTTAGTGAGCCCTTTTTGTGAATATATGTCCCAATTGAAGATACCAAAGCTTCGGAATATAGAAATTTAACTCTATCGGAGATTGATAATTTCCCAATTCCATATTCAAAATCTTCCTTAAACTCCTTAACCTTAGAAACTGCTTCTTCAGGAAAATCGGATATATAGTCTTCTAAAGTATATTGTGATACTCTAGTATTTTCTGATTCCTTTGCTTTTATCCCTTCACTCATCCAAGCAATAAATGCTTTTAATTCAGCTGCTTCCACAAGTTTGGAATCTAAATCAGATAATTCTGATATGTTATATCCTTCTTTAGTTTTAACTGTATTTTCAGATCCTAGTATACTAACTTCTTCCGTAATAAATGAGACATTATTTAAAGAAGCTTCTAGATCTTTCAATAACTCTCTAGCTATATTACACAAATATGTGGCGGATGTAGATGTAACTCCAACTTCTCCAAAAAATACTTTATTTTTATTACTAATTTCCATATAATTTTATTTTTAAATTAATATTAGGTACTTTGTAAGGAGTCGAACCTTAACCTCGCGGCATTCCGAGTGCATCCGATGCACAAAGTACTATTAAATAATCAGATTCGGAGATATATAAAATCTCTTTCACCGAGAATATATCCCAATGAAGTTGTGCCTTAACTTCATTCTCTGTTTTTCTACAAAGGCACTGTAGATTATCAGAGTTTTCATGTAATTTCTTACATGATTGATTCCCTATAAATATTGTAGCTTTTGGAATCTTACCTTCTATATAAATAGATTGGCTCAGTATCACCACTATCCTTTTAAGGACTACAGGTTCTTTTACGAAGCGTATTTCTGTATTTAACTTCACTGACTTTGCTACATCTAAATAGTACTAGAAGTGGGATTCAAACCCACACGGATATTACTATCCACAGAATTTTAAGTCCTGAGTGTCTGTCAATTCCACCATTCTAGCATAATATATTTAATCCCACCATTCTTTCATATAATAATATCTTAATTTATTATATAAATACCACGCTTTTTTAGTTCTAAGAGTTGGGAGAAGATCGGATTCATAATTACATAAGTTAGAAATAAATCTATTCATATTCCTAGTATTTATATAACCTTTAAAATCTAAATCCTCATCTATAGCAATATCTAATAATCTCACAGCCAATTTCATCTTCGAAATTATTCTGGAATTATTAATATGATATCCGTTATCAGTAAAAAATTTAATACACTGAGTTAATTTCTCTTTTTCTATATCTAACATAAATGCCCAATCAAAATTATAATAAGCATTAGTTTTTATAAAAAATTTAATCCATCTCTTTACTTCTTTCGGGAGTTTTCTCTTTTTCATAATCGATAAATTATAAATCTAGATACATTTGTATATATAAATTATTAACAGGAATATTTGGAATTAGATCTTCTCTAGCAATCTTTCTTCCAAGTCTTTTTTCTATACATTTATCACATAAACATATCTCTACATCTCCATTACTAATCTCCTCCCATAGAGAAGTATGTAACATAACCATATGGAAATCGAATCCATTATAGATCATTCCACAATCTTTGCATTCAGCTGACATATTTTAAATATTTAAATAGGAGAGTATTATTTCTAACACTCTCCATAGCTAACATGTTTAATTCTGGTTATATAACCATAATTAGTAGCGGGAGTTGGATTCGAACCAACAACGCTCTTCGCTTCTCTAGGTTATGAGCCTAGGATGTTACCTTTACACTACCCCCCCCGCATAGAATAAAACAGATAATTAATAAAAGGAGTGGTTACAGCTCATCTGCATTACTGCTGATTTTGATATTATCTCAAGGGCACTGATCCCACTCCAATCCTACTATTGCCCTTTTTTCGGGAGAGGTTAGTATTAATATTAAGATATGAATTATATGAGTTTCTTTATTGCTTCTTAGATTAGATTCGAACTAATATTTTCTACTGTACGTGACGTTTTCACCAGTTAAACTACTAAGAAGTTGATTTAACAATAAGTATTCCACGCTTATCTTAAATCCGGAATTGTTTTATATCTAATTCTATGATATTAGATTTAGGTCAATTTGAAAAATCTAAAATTCAGGTTTAAATATTTATACTCTATAAACCAGTAGAGCTTGGAATATCTAATTATTGTACACTAATTAGATTTACATATGTAAATATCTTACTCCATAAGAATAATTTCTCTATGGATATTGTTTACTTTAATTTCAGAGATTTTATATTTAAAATTATCTCTGACTGTGATCACGGTTAGTATATCTAATGATGAATCATCGCCTAATACCTCAATACATCTTACTAATCTTGGGTTGGATCGATCGAGGTTTTCCACATCAGATAAGGATTTGATTGTCTTGTACTTAATTAAGTACTCTATCGCGGATAAGGAGAGATTTAACCCAACGCCGGATCTGTTAACTACTATTTTCATGGTCTTGTGTTTAATGGTTGTTAAAGAGAGCGAAGAGAGATTCGAACTCTCACAATATAGTTTTGCAGACTATTCCCTTAACCAATTTGGATATTCGCTCTTATTTAAATAGAATTAATGATGGATTCTAATGAGAATAGTAACATTAAGAATATAAATATTCCTATTACTGTTATTATATATTTTATATCTATCTTTTTCATATAAACAAATTTAAAAAAGGAGAGTATTAAACTCTCCTTTAATTTAAAGGAAGGAGATATCACATCTCGTGCATTAATATGGACATATTAAATGCTAATGTTAATAAACACCAATTATGAAAAATATCACAAAATATTAACCAGAGAGATTCTAAACAGAAACCCTGAAAATCAATATCGTGGTCCCACTAGGATTCGAACCTAGAATCTCAACATTATGAGTGTTTTGCGTTAACCTTTACGCTATGGGACCTTACATATCCTTAGATAAGATATATAATTATATACTTATCATCATATGTTTGAGCATATATCATAAATCATATTTCGATTTAATCTGTTAAGTTTTGATCTAGTATTAAATAGATCTTTATCTAATAATCCTTGTAATTTATATTATAACTCTTATCCAACAAAAGAGAAGAGCTAATATTGTAAAGAATAAATAAATTCTATACGTCCAAGGACTAGCTGTCTTTTTAATGTTTTGTAATAATACTATTAACGCAGTTATACATACTGCATTAAGTATTGTTAAAATAATTAATAATACCATGTTTTAAATTTAAAGTTTAAATCATAGACAGACAGCTTATATATTTATTGATACTAGGAGACAAAAATAAGAGGTGATTAGGGTTCAAGATTAGAACTTGTCTCACCTCTTTCATTAACACAAGATTTTCCGTGGTTTTACGAACTACGGAAAAAATTTTTAGTGAGTGTTGAGGATTAGTGTTGTGAAAGGGGAAAATTTGTGGTTTAGAGTCACAAAAATTCCACCTCTCACTTTTTTAATCACTTGAAAAATATTATTAAAACTCCCTTAGTACCTAGTGAAGGAATCGAACCTTCATTAACCATTCTAGGTAAATCGAATAGGTCATATTTCAACCCATTCGATTTTTCTTTTATATATTTTATACTCTCCTGTTTCAAGCAATAGTTTTATTGCATCCTCAATAGAAAATGCTTTTTGTTTTCTTGCTTCTGTAATACTCATATTACACTTTAGATTATAATTCCTGAATAATTCTAGAGCATTTTTAATCTTTCCTACATAAATAGGATCATCATCAGTCCAGTCCACAGTTCTTGTGGAAGTATTTTCTAAAATACCTACCTCAGACAGGAATTTTAAAATTAATCCTTCTCTAATTGGGAGAATTTTAGCTAATTCCTTTCTTATATAAGACTTCTCCATTGAGTGATGGAGATTTTCTCTTTTGAATGAGTTAAGTTTCTGGCTTAATTCTTTATAATCCTCTTGTGTTAAATTTTTAATCTTTTTCATAATCTTGTGTTAATTTTAAATATTAATAATACATATAAATAAAGGATAGCATTAGCTATCCTTTATATTAAGCTTCATCCCAGAGACACAGAGTTCTTTCCGTGCCAGGAATGAAACGATTCGGGACGCGTTTCACGTCAATGACTTTGACAGCTTCAACATCGTCCATAACCTCTAGGATTTCTCCTAAAGTTGTGCACTTCCGGAGTTGCTTCATTAACCCCGATTTTGCCTCATCCAGTCCATTGACTCTGTTTACGAGCTGAGATAAAGAGAGTACTAATATTTGTGCTTCTCCCTCTCCACGAACAAAACCTTGAACAACACGTTCTTGTCCATCCTGAGTTATGAACTTATATTCAGGGTTAAATGTTGCATCACTTAAGTCAACAACATCTCCAATTTCACGTCCGCCTTCTGCGTTACGAACTACAACTGGAGAATTTAATAATTCTTTAGACAGACCTTGTGAAAATTTACTTCTACCTTTCATGATTTTTGTGTTTTATTTAATGTTTTTTATTCGAAGATGGTCACGGGGTGTTGTGGTGGGATAATTATAGAATTTTCAGAGCTACAGAAATTTTTTATAAAAAATTTTTTATTTTTGCTTAGTTATTATAGAATAATATTAAACTAAAAACCCTATCTACTTTAAAATACAAAAAATTTTAAAAATTATTTTTTATTTAGATTATCTACTCTATCTTTGTATAACTAAACAACAAAAAAAACATAATATGAAAACAATTGAAAATTTTAAATTAGAAGTAGTATTAAGAATCCTTAATGCATTTAAAGAAGAAGACGAAATTGCAAGTATTTTATCTTCTCAATTATCCACTTATGGTATAAGTGATGAAGTAATAAAAGTATCCACAAAACATTTAATTTCATCTGGAGATATTGAAGATTGTTCCAGCAATGGCTTCGCTCCAAGATTTAAAATTCATACATCATTATCTTGTCCAGATTTTTTAATTAATCCAGATCTAACATTAAACAACAAAGCTTTCATTCTAATATTTTATAACATTCTACCATCATATGATAAAATTCCAGCTAGAGAATTAAAACGAATTTTAGATGATAATAATATAGATTGTGTTATTGGAACTATTTATAATATTACAAGAAGATTAAAAGAATTTAATACAGAAGGTTTATTTGGAATACTTAAGAATACAAAAGATATAACTTTAAAAATCTCACATCCTAAGTACACTCTTTTAAAAACACCTAAAGGATATCAAGTTAATTCTAAATTATTAAAAGGTGAGAATACTGAAGAAAGGGTTATATATAAACACTCTGATAAATTATGTATAAAGTGTGGAGAAACAGATCCTTCTAAATTTGATAAGCATAGAAATTTCTTATGTAGTAAGTGTGCACGAGAAGAAGAGGAAGAAAAGAAATGGGAAAATATAGGAAAGTGGTTATTAGATAAATGTAAAAGAAATTGTGAGTATAGAAAATATAATTATAGTAATAAAAATAATATAAAAAAGGAATTGGATATTACAGAAGAATATTTAAATGAGATGTACAAAGCACAAGAGGGGAAATGTTATTATTCTGGAATCCCATTTTCAAAAGATTATAGACCTTCTGTGGATAGGATAGATTCTAATAAAGGATATATAAAAGGAAATATTGTTATTTGTGAGGATAAGATTAATGTAATGAAGAGTAATTTATCTATTAAAGAATTTAAGGAAAGGATTGTGAATATATATAATAACTTAAATAATATAGATTTAATATAAATACAATAAATTTCTCCTCCATTTTACAATTCCCTAAGAAGAAAAAGCATGAAATTCAGGATTTAAATAAAATAAAATTTTTAAATTTTCTTCGGAATAAGATATGAGGATTGTATTAAATATAAAATATTTAAGATATATGGGAATTTTAAATATATGAGGTATTTAAATATGAATTTTATATAATAGATAAATTTTAAATATAAAGAGACTCCCAGCTCAAGATTTTTTGCGAAGCAAAAAAACTTACCCTTTGAAGGGGTAGGGTAGGTACTAGTTAAGGACTTACTAGTTATAGTTCTGGTACTCTCATGAGAGGTAGGATTTGGAGTAGAAGTGTGATTTATTTAAATATTTGGTTAAATATTTAGCAAAATGCGCATTTAGGTAAGGGTTGTTCAAGTGTAATTTAGAAGAGCTTCAAGTGTAAAATAATCGAGTTGGTGGTTTTCGTCTTCTATTCTACACTTAGAGCATTTTTTGAGTTTTTAAAAAATAAAGTAGGAATATGATTTATATAAAAATTTTATCATAGAAACCGATGATCTTATCTAAATTTATTATAAAAACCATTCGGGAAAATCGTGAATAGAAATTTTTTAGAGTTTATAGGTAATGTGAGTTATTATCCTTATCTTTGTTTGTGATTAAAAATAATTTCACAACATTATCTATTAATATAATTAAATATATAAATTTAACATGGAGAAAATAAATAAACCACAAAGAATACAAATAGGAAAAAACTTAATAGAAAATGAGGATTTAAATGGGTATACTATATTCTTATTCTGTTTATTATCCTTGTATAAAGATAAAGATACACAACAATGTTTTCCTTCTTTAAATACTTTAGCGGAAGAAACTAAATCATCAAAAAAGACAGTTATGAATAGATTAAATGAACTACAAGATAAAGGTTATATAACTATAACTAAAAGAGGAAATAAAGGGAATTTATATACATTAATACGCCCTCCAAAATTATTAAAAGATAAGGAAGAATTTACTTTTGAATTTATGAAAAGAGATGATTTAACAATAGAAGAGAAGATATTCTTTATTTGTACTGCTCCAAAAACTATTAAAGATACTAATACAGGAATAGGAGAAATGAAGAATGTGAGCGTGAATGCGATTGCTAGATTATGTGGATTTTCATGGGGAAATGCGAAAGAGCTTATTGATGGACTAGAGAAAAAGGAAAAGATAGAGTTAAATAATAATAATTTAAAAATAGATTATACGAAAATTAGTCAGGCTATATTATTTATGGCTGCGAAAATTGAGGAGAATAGTAAGGATATTGTTAAAACAAATAATAGGGTAGATACATTAGAATCTAGAGTAGAATATTTAGAGAGAGAGATATTAAAGATAAATGCTAAGGATGTAGAATGTGAAACAATTTAATTATTAATAAACATTATTTAATAACGAAAATAATTTAAATATGATATATTTAATTGAATCAGGTAATTTCTATAAGATAGGATTTACTGAAAATCTTAAATCCAGAATGAAGCAATATGCTACTCACAATCCGGATTGTAAACTTATAGATAGTTTTGAAGGATATAAAGAGGATGAGAAACAGTTACATGAGTTATGTAAAGAATTTAATCATTCTTCTGAATGGTTTAATAAAGATAATAGGATATTAGAGATATTTCAAGAATATAAAAATTCTGACACTGTTATATTAAATAAAAAAATAAAGAGTTTAGAACAACAGGTTAATAAATTAACAATTAAAGTTGAAATGCTGAATAATCAATATAAGGATTTAAGTATAATTGTAAATAAGACTGCAAATAACGAAAGTGATTTAATAGATTTATGTAAAAAAATAGTTAAATGGGAAGAAAGAACCTCGTCCAGATTAGATATATTAGAAAATATACTATCTGAAAAATATAAATGAAGTAGATAGTTAAATTTTAAATATACCTATTATATCTATTTCCCATAGGATTTCTCACAAAAATCACATACCTTTGTAAATCATAATAATCAAACCTATGCAAAACACAACCATCGAACAAAATCCAATAATACTAACTTTCCCAGAAAAATTCTACACTAAAAAAGGACTGCAACGATATTACAAAATAATCTCCGAACCAGAATATATTCCGGAAGAGGAGAGTTATACATATAAACTCCAACCATGTGAAAATGAGGAGATTTTAAATATAAACAAAAATTCAAAAACACTAGAAATTATAATTTAAATATATCACAATGAACGTAAATGATTTTTTTCAATCAACTAATTACAATGAGCTATATCTCCAACTTTTACAAGGAATTAAGGAAGGAGTGGGAGATTTTAATACAGAGAATATAGCTTTATTAACAGAGAAATTATCAGCAGTAGTAAATGAATTAAATACTACTAATACTAAGATAGATACGACAAATACTAAAATACAAGATTTAATAACTAAAATAGAGAATTTAACTACTACATTTAGTGCTAAATTAGATACAGCATTAGCATCTTTAGCTAATATTGATGTTGATTTAGATCCTGTTAAAGAAACTTTGGGACAGATAAAGGATACAACTACTTCTATACATACGAATACCTCTAGTATAGATACGAATTTAATTCAGGTAAATACTAAATTAGATACTATTGTAACTAATACCTCTCCAGAACTTCCGCCAGCAAATGGAGGGGCAATTGATTAAGTATAAATTAAATTGCACATGTTATTGTTATATAATATATACATTCTTTAAATATTAAATATATACTATCTTTGTAGTGGCATGATTTATAAAGTTTAATAAATAGTATATGAATGGTAATATAATGCAAAATGTATTAGTAATGTATAGTTATATAATGAATAACTTAAATAAGATAAAAACAATAATAATATCAGATCCTGAATTTAAATCTCAGGATTCAATAGAGTTTATAGATGAATTTGGAAAGATTAAATATCCAGAATTATCATATTTAGATAGACAAGAGGCTGTGAAGAAGGATTTGAATAACATTATTCCAGAATTAAGAAAAAATCTTAATTTATAAAATTTAACATTTAATCTTAGGATTAGATCTATAATCTTAGTATATTTGTATATGTTAAATTAAAAATATGATTATGGAAAAACTTATTAGTGATAAGGAGTTGGAATGTATAAATGCTTCTATGATGGATGTAATGAATAATGCTAAAATCGGAATTGAGAAATTAGTTCAAATTATTCAGTATTTTAATGAAGGAGATTGTGAGAATAAAAAGAATTTAAGAGAACTATTAGAAATGAATAAGAGCTTCTCTGATTATTTTGATATGATTGAGGATAGACTTAAAGTGATATTATCTAAATTAAATAACTTCCATAGAGAAGAAGAAGACTATGATGGAATTGATATAGAGACATTGTTAAATCGTATCGATGAGAAATTAGATAGAACTTTAAATAAAATTCCTAACGAAGAAGAAGATTCTTTAGATGAGTTAGAAAATAAATTAAATAATCCTGATTTAGATAAAATTCCGAATTATGCTAAAGTTGGGGTTACTATCGGAGCACCTATAGCTAGTAATAAGTTACCGATAGATCAGGTTAAATGTACTAGTCCTGATATAAATGAGTTATTTTCTAATTTCGGAGAAATAGTAAAGGAAATGTTAAAAAGTTCTGATATAGAATATATAACAAATGACGATTATCTTAAATCTCTTAATTTTATTAAGAAGATGATTGAGAATATAAGCAAGTAGTCTTCTTTGCGTGTTTATTTTATGTGTTAATAATGTTAAATGAAAATACCCTATAACTTAATTGTTATAGGGTATTTTTATATATAAACCTTAAATATGTAATTTATTTAATTCCTCATCATCATTTTTCTTTATCCACTTATCTATTAAGATATATAATAAATACCATAATACTAAGAAGCAGAAAAATACTAATGCAGATTTAAATAAGTAAGTTAATCCGGCAGATAATAAAACTGAAACTATAACTTTAACAGCTTTATAATTTAATACTTTATTAAAGAATCCTTTTACTTTATTCCAAAAATTTTTCATATATTATATTGTTTAAATATTATTCATTATTATCCTAGAAGAATTGTTGCTAATATACAAAGTAATCCAAAAATCATGGCATATATAAACATTCTCTTATCTCTAAGTATTTCCTTTTTACCAGCTTCACATGTAGCTTTTTGTTTAAAAGGATTTTTTATTATTAACCATATTATAAGTGGAATAAACCATACCACAAATATAAATATAATTCCTCCTAACATATTAATTATTTCATATATTTAGTATTAAATAGAGAATCTAATAAAGGAACAAGTTCTCCTCTTTTCCTTACTTCCGATTTATCTTTTGGTCTAACAAATGTTTTAGTAAATATCTCAGAACTTTTCGTAGCTCTATTATTCGGATTCATAAAATCCTTTTGGGCATATTTTGCTTTACTATATCCACTTCCCTCACCTCCATGATGCCACTCTCCAGAGTCCGGATCTTTTATACTATTTAATATGAACTCTGCTTGTCTTTGTAATTCTGGATCTATACCAGGAATAATACTATCTATTTTATATTCCATCATCTTATTATATCTATCCTTCCCTATTGTCCATTGAAGTAAACCATATCCGGGACCTCCTCCATCTTGTTTGGTCGTAGGTTCTCCGAAACTTTCCTTTATGATATTAGATACTATTCCTAAGGATTTATTGTATGAAGCATTTTTATCCTCCATCAGATTCTCATGAAAGAATTTCTGTAACCATTTTATATTATCCCAATTAACTCTAGTATCAAATCTTTTATTGGATTGAATCTTTTCTTTATATATAGATTCTTTAGGTACAGATATTTGAGTTTTCTGAGAATCGACGGAGGGGGAAGTTTCGGGTTTAGGAGAAGATTTAAATAATATCGCCCAGATAGGAAGAGGTGGGATTTTATTATTATTAGTATTAGATATCATTTAAATATAATATTATATATAAATTTTATTTTTATTATTTGATTTATTACTGTTTAGTATAGCAGAACATAAAAGTAAAACAGTATCCATATCTAGATCCGATTTAAGTTGATTAACTGCCATACATACTAGTTGTATATTATCTACTGTATATCCTACAGATGGAGATATTTGATCAATACTAACATTTGTATAAGTTCGACCTTTTTCTAATTCATATGTCATATCTAATCCAGATATAGCACATTTTCCATTTTGTGCTTTCCATATAGTTAATAAATCCTCTTTAGTAATAGTAAAAGGTAAAGATTTATCTTTTGCTCTAGCCCTTGCTCCTAACCATCGTCTTTGTAAAACTTTTTCTAATTTTACATCATCATTATAAGTAGTTACAGCAGCCTTTCTTTGTTTTGATTTACATAAATTACATCTACAGTCTTTATTCTGCCGCAATTTATATTTAGTATCTCCGGCATATGTAAATTCATTAGGATCTTTATATTCTCCACATATATGGCATAAAAGGTTTCCATCCTTCCATTCAGTATTTAATTTAATCCTATTTTCACAATTCCTACACGTGGTATGAAAATTTAAACCATTTATTTTGTGTGAATATTTTCTAAAATTAGTTATATTTTTATCTAACCATTCTTTACATACATCACATTGTTGTTGTATACGTTCTCCTTTTTTCATATTTATTTTTTAGACCAAGATTTTGAATTTCGAGCAAAATTAGCTCTTTTCCTTTGTAGAGGTGTAGCATTTGGATCATTTAATACCGATCTAGCATGTTCTTGAACAGATTGTCCAGCTCTTTTAGCAGACTCTGTAAATTTTCCACGATTCTTTTTCTTAATATAAATTTTCCCACCTTTTTTAAGAAATTCCGCAGATTCTTTACCTAAATACTTCTCTATAACATTATTAAATTCCTCTAAATCCAAATCTGGAACTTTTAATAGACTAAAGTCTATTTTACTAAGATCAAATTTCATATTCTATAATTTAACGCGTTAAACATATTATTTCTTATATTTTTAAATTTAAATATATAAATCTTGTTTTGACCGCAAGTTATTAATATATTTGCACTATTCAAAGTAAGTGTGTATTAAAAATAGAAAATAAGTTAAATGATGGACAAAATTCTACCTCTCATAAATAGTTTAATTAAATCTAAAATTATAAAAGATTCTAAATGTGTACTTTATATAATTGTTATATTATGTACTTTGTATTTTTCTAACTATACAGGAAGATATTTAAATGAAACAATAAAAGAAACTGTTAGAACTGAAATAAGTAATGTATTCAATCAGAGAGAAAAAGAGAGATTAGAGAAACATGCGGAATTAGTAAATACCGCACTAACTCTTCCTCCTAAAATCGATAATGAATTACGTAAACTTCAACAAACTCTTAAAGCTGATAGAGCATTTTTCTGTGAATATGGTAATAGTTTAACTTCATTAAGCGGGAATCTCTTTACATACTTCACAATGAGAAATGAACAAAATGCTTCTGGAGTAGCAGGAATTAAACAACAATATCAACAACAAAGTACTGATAATTTTAGATTTAATGTAGAACTTAACGAAAAGAAAGTATATAATCTATTAGATATAGAGAATATTAAAGAATCAGATCCGATTTTATATACAATGTTAAAACAGAATGGAGCTAAACAATTATTTCTTTATTTAATAGAAATTGATGGAACTCCCAGAGGATTTGTTGGAATAAGTTATTCAAAAGAATCCCCATTTTCGCATGATCAAATGTTTTATTATATAACAACTTGTGCGAGAGCTATAATAGATTTAGCTATAGTGAAAGGAAATTAAAATTTATATATTATGACTATGAGTATGAATGAAGGAGATGTTAAATACTTCTCCTTCGATGGTAATGATTTAATCGTCGATAAGGAAAATGATGATGTTACATACAATGATGAGAAACATGTGTATGTAGGTAAAAAGGGAGTAGGAGAAGGGAAAAAATTTATTTCTGTAACTACTTTAATTGGAGAGTTCGAGAATAAGTTTGATTCAGATTTTTGGAAGAAGTATAAGGCGTTAGAAGAGTTAATGGGAGATGATTTTATTAATGTAAAGAGTTCTTTATTAAATACTAAAAAATGGGATGATTCTTATATTCCAGATAGTATTACAAAAGAAGTATTTGAAGAGACTTGTAATAAATATGTAAAAGATTGGGGAGAAACAAATAGGATAGCTTGTGAGTATGGTACAAAAGTACATGCAGAACAGGAAAGTGGATTTTACAATGACTCAGAGAGGACAATTAAGAGATTTAATTTGGGCGGAAATCTTCCGGTATATAAAAATCATCATAGATTAGATATAGATACTGGAATTATACCAGAGATGTTAATTTCTTATACAGATCCAGATGGGATTTTATGTATTGCTGGGCAGTCCGATTTAGTTGTTAAAAATGGAAATCATATTCGTATATTAGATCATAAAACTAATAAGAAATTAAAACAAAAGTCTTATTTTGATCCTAAAAAGAAGAAGTATCAAATGATGAAATATCCTTTAAATAATATAATGGATTGTAACTTCTTACATTATACTCTTCAATTATCTCTTTACGCATGGATGCTTCAAAAACAAAATCCGGATTTAATTATTGATGAACTAAGAATTGTTCACTTTACTCATGATGGTGAAGTTAATGAGTATGTTCTAGAATATTTAAAATCTGATATAGAGAAGATGCTTAAATATTATAAAAAGCAGTTAATTCTCCGGAAATATGAAGAAGAAAATAAACCTATAATATTTTAAATATCATGAGTATTAAAGATATATTATCAGGACACGCAAAAGAATTTTTAAATATAAATGAAAAACTATATTTAAAAAGATTAGAGATATGTAAAGAATGTCCTTTATATTCAGAAAAATATGGAGGCTATTGTGATCCTAAATTATGGATAAATCCTCGTACTGGTCAGGTATCTGATGTAGAAATGGTTGGATGGGTTAAAGGATGTGGATGCAGACTAATGGCAAAGACAAGAAATAAAAATAATCATTGTGTGTTAAACAAATGGTAAATGTTTTATGTTAAATTTAAATGTATATGGGAAAAGTAATGAAAAATGATTATTCCGGATTATATGTTCCGGAGAATGTTAGGTCAGAATTAAATACTGACAAAGCTCTTAAATCGATAGGAATCGATGAGAAAATAAAAAATGTCTCTGACGAAGAACTCCAGAAACAAGTAGAGTTTTTTGAGGATAAAGTAAATAATTGGGAAATTAAACCAATGGGAACTTATTTAATCTTCTCTAAATACCCCGCTAGTCCTTATGAAAATCCTAAATCTAAGGGAGGAATTATATTAAAGCGGGACGTTAAACATGATCCTCGTTCGGGAGAAGATATAGATATTTGGAACGAACGCTTTATTTCTGTAGGTAGTGTAATAGATGTAGGTCCAGATTGTAAAACAGTTGCCCCAGGAATGGATATAATGTATATAGCTAATAGTGAAAGAGATCTCCCAATTGATACTGACGGAACTGGAGATACTGTTTTATGGATTATTCAAGAGCAAAATGTATTAGCTTGTAGTTCTAAGAAAATTAATAACCATGAAGAATTGTCTTAAATATCAAGAACCTAAAATATTTCTAAAACCAGGAGATTTGGTTCAATTAAAACACGATATGCCATTTAAGCCTAAAATGCTTATAGTGGAAAAAGTTGTAGATTCATCAGAAAATGAAATTTCATTTCTTGGAATGAGGTGTGTATGGTTTAATTCTAATCGAGATATGTGCGAAGGAGTATTCTCGACTAAAGATTTAGAAAAGGTATGATATGAAGAGTGATATAAATAATCTCCTTATTTATGTCACTCTTTCTTGTTAAATATGGATATGTACTATGGTAAAATTTTTTAATTATAATAATCAAACCGGATCCTTAGAATTAAATAAGGAAGAGATTCTATTACTTAAAGAATTTAATGATTTAATGGAGTCTGAGAGAAATAAATGTCCAGAAGATCCTGCTGGAAGGTTTAAATTACGAGCATTTAGGGAATTTAAATATATTTATTTAATGTTAGATTGGCAATCTCCTATATGCGATTTCTCTGAACAGAATAGAAATAAAGAAGCGAGAAGACAAGCATCTATAACAGATGAGGAATTTTCCGATCCTTTATTTAGAACAGCTTGTAGAAAATATGAGGAGTTAAGAGATTCTTTTAGAACATATAAATTGCTTAAATCTGTATATACTGTGATAGATAAATTAACGATATACTTTAATGATTTAGTAGATTTAAGTGATGTAAATGATGAGACAGGACAACTAAGATATAAAGCTAAAGATGTAATCGCAGAAGCTAAAGGGATAGGTCCTCTTTTAGATGAGGTTAGAGCTGCTGAGGAGAGATATAAAAAAGATATTGAAAAACAATCTAAAATAAAAGGGGATTATGAACCTGGATATAGAGATTAAATATGGCTAGGAAAATTACATATGGAGCAAAAGGTAATGTATCTAAAGTAAAGGCAAAGAAAGATGTTCCTAAAAAAGTAGATTCCGAACCAGAAAAACCTAAAAGAGTTGTAAAAAAGAAACCTACTACAAAGGAACTTTTAAATTCTTTAGATACTGAAACAATAGTAAAAGATCTTAGTACCTATGATACTCCAGAAAAGCTAAAAGAAGATGAATCGGAAGAGCAGAAATTATATGATAATTCTTATATATCTAAGGATTTATCTAATTATAAAATTGCTAGAGATGAAGTCGAAATAGATGATTATTTATATAGTAAATTAAAGACTAAAGCTCTAGAACAATCAGAAGTATTTACTGATTGGGATGTTAAAATAGGAGATCCAGTAGATTTCTTTGATCCCGAACTTTCGTATGAACTTACTGGGTATAGACCTATAACAGAAACACAAGGATTAGATTTTAATCCTGATTGGTTCAGAGAAGATGCAATGACTAAAGAAGCTACAGGGAAGTATGAGATGTATGCTTATAAAGGTCCTGCATATAATAATTTCTGGGATGAGAGATTTAGAAGATGTACTGAGGGCTATACTTCACATGGGTATACTATAACTGGATGGAATTATTTTTATTTAAATTTCTATCGAATGCAAACTCCGATTATATTAGATACAGGAGGAACAAAAAAAGGTAAACGTGCTACATCTTTTCCAATGTTTCTAGCAAAACAATATGAATATTTTCATTATCTGGAATTATGTAGGAAAACAAATAAAGATGCTCTTGTTTTAAAGGGACGTGGGCTTAAAATACCGGGCCTCCCTTAAAGTAATTTAGGGGTAATAAATTCCGAAATATCGGTAAAGACTAAAGTTTAAATATAAACTATGTTAATGCCGAGATGATTAAATATCAATTAATTATCGTAGAGCGCAGGAAGTGAACGTTAAGAGAGTAATAATCTTCCCACGAGTTCGGAATATCTTATATTTAAATATGAGATAAAAACGTGCGCCGATCCTTTAGATGATTAAATCTAAATATAGTAAGGAGGAAACTCCAGGAAATAAAGAATAAAAAGTCTTTATGATAACAGAAGCGGTTTCAGTGAAATGGGAGCAAATAATGGAGTTGCAATGTATACATGTGAACCAGAGTCTCAATCTATATATACCGCAGCAACTAGTGATTTCTTAGCTAAGACATTAGAGAAATGCTGGGTACAATTGGATTATTTAAATACAGAAACAGAGAATGGGTTTAAGCATTTACGCCAAGCAATAAATACCATGGTCCAAAAAAGAGCATCAAAGAAGGATAGAGAAGGTAATGAATCCGGATTTAAATCTATGATAACAGGTATCGTAGCAGATAAACCTTCTAAAGTCAGAGGTGATCGATGTGAATTACTTATATACGAAGAATGTGGTTCTGACCCTGAGTTGATTAAGAAATGGATTCAAGGAGATGCTCTTATTAAGGTAATTGGACAAAGAGTTGGATTTAAGATTGGTTATGGTACCGGTAAATATTCCAGTATTTATTTAGAAAGAAAATATAAAATTTTGCCGGCTTGAAGAGGAATCTTCATTGAGAAAATCGAGCAAAATCGGGGAAAGCTGTGATGCCAATCCCGAGGTAATCAATTAAATTGCGAAAGGTTAATTGATACTGTAACGCATAGTAGGTGAATAAATATAATCCTACCACGAGTGTTCGACATCTAGAACAGATGAAAATATATGCTGACCTTACATAAATTAAGAAGTGTAAGAATCTAGAGATAAAAAGCTCTAGAGATAACAAAGTGGGAGATAGCGGTCCATCTTTAGAAGGACTAGAACGAATGTTTCTTGATCCAATTTCCTTCGGAATCTTACCATATAAACATAATCACTCCTCAGATAATCGTACAGTCTATACAGCATACTTTATCCCATCCACTGCTATAGTAATGCAACCTGGGATAATAGATAATCGAGGAGTTACAATACGTAAGAAAGCAGAAGAATTTTTAATGATTGAACGTCAAAGATACTCTAATGATCCCTTTGCTTATATGGTACATTGCGCAGAGTATTGTTGGACTTTCCAAGAAGCTTTATCTAGGAAAGGAGATAATATGTTCAATCAGAATTTAATTGCACAAAGATTAACAGATATAGAAGTTCATGGCTACGGAATAAAACCAAAAATTGGTATACTTGCTTTAGCTACAGATGAAGGTAGAGATAATATTAAATTCATCTCTTCTCCTAATGGTAAAGTTAAAATATTTGAAGAGCCTATAAGAGATGAGAATGGAGATTTAATACCTAATCTTTATGTTGCTGGAATTGACTCTATTGACCAAGGTATTGATCAATCTACTGGGCAGAAAGATACATCTGATTTCTGTTTAGTTATAAAGAAGAGGAATTATGGACTTGATGGAAATAAATATGTAGCTATATATAAAGATAGACCTGAGAATATTAGAACAGCTTATAATCAGACAATTCTATTATTAGAATGGTATGGAGCAAAAGCAGTATTAGAAAGTTCCAGAACAGCTATTGTAAGTTATTTTCAGGATAAAGGAAAACAATATTTATTAATGAAAAAATTACAATCTCCGAATAGTACAGATGTATCTAAGAAGAAATCTTTAAATTCTAGTATGTATGGTATTTATCCCTCAAAAAGAGTTATTGAGTATTATCTTGAACTTATTCAGGATTATGTTAATGAATTTTGGGATAAAATTGATTGTGTAGAGATGTTAAATGAGTTAAAGGATTATTCTTATGAGAATAAGAGGAAGTTTGATATTATCGCTGCAATGGGGATAGACCTTGCATGTCCCTCCTTAAAGAAATTTAAGGTAATAAAATAATTCCGCAAAATCGGTGAAGGCTAAGATAATTAAATTTATTATAATATTTTTAAATAACGTGAATATCATGACTATAAATGAACAAATAGAAAAATTGGATAATATATGTCCTTTATTTATAAATAATCCAAGTAAAAGAAAAATCAGACATAACTTTTTTAATAATATACAAACAGAAATTCAAGCTTATTTATTAGGATTTCATGCGGCAGATGGAAGTGTAAACTTAGAAAGAAACACTCTTAGAGTTAAAGTAACTAAAAAAGATAACGAAATTATTGAATTATTCAAATCTTTTATAAGTCCAGATGCATACTGTAGAGATGTAGAAGGATTTAATACTATTATAAGAGAAAAACAAATTACAACTAAAAGTGCTTCTGAAATCAATATTGCTAGTAAGTATATTACAGAAGATTTAATAAAATTAGAATTTGGACCTAAAAAAACTTATTTAGAACTACATCTGCCAAAACTAAAAAAAGAATTATTAGTACACTTTATTAGAGGATATTTTGACGGAGATGGATGTATTACTGGAGGAGTAAGAAAGCCAAATCCAAAAAATAGGGAAAAGAATTATAGAGTAGTTCTAAGATTTGATATTTGCAGTAAACAAAAAAGTATATTATCTGATATCCAGGAATTTTTTATAAAAAATGAAATTAATGCAACTATAACTTATATCAAACGAGATGATATGTACAGATTAAATGTATCAGCAAAAGAATCTTTGAAAAAAGTATTTAATCTGTTATATACAAATTCAAATTTCTATTTACAAAGAAAATATGATAAATTTAATTATTATGTTAATACCGAGGTAAGTCAGATCATCTCTGACCACTGTAACGCATAGATAGTGAACGTTAATGAGAGTAATAATCTATCCACGAGTGCGGAACATCCTATTTAAATATAGGATGAAAATATATGCTGAACTTATAAGAAATTATAAGAATATAAGGATAAAAAGCCTTATAGATAACAAATATGGTGCGAAATGGGCGATCAAGAACTAAGATTACTAGGAGGAATTGGTGAGAAGAAGAAAAAAATTAAAATAAGTAAAATAGGATATTATTATGATTCTAATGGAGTAAAACATTTTGGAAAAATACCTACAGATGATGGAATTCCTGAGGATTTAAAAGTATTAATATCTAGAACAGATTCAGTATATGATTAATACGACTGAAAAAGAATATTTAATATGTATGATTAAAGAATACATATTAGAATTATATGGAGCGATATATAATAAACCAATGGATATAATTAAAACAGAGGACGGTTATATACTTAAAATGTATATAACAGAAGATTACTTAACTCCTTTATGTATATATATCCAATGTGATAGTAAAGAGAAGTTTTTAGAAAAAATAAAGAAAGAACTACACCTTCGAGGTTTAAATCTAACTAGATACTTCGTAGGACAAAAAATTGATTTGGATGAGCGTCGAGTACAAACGAGGATCAAAAGACTATCAAATTCAGAAGGCTAACCAAGCTATTTCTGATCTCGTATATGATAAAGTAGCAATAAGAAAAGCTTATAACTACTATCACGGGAAGATGGATTTAGATCAATATAAGCATTTCGAAGAAAATTATGGAATAGGAACTCCGACACAAATACAATTTATACCACTTATAAAAAAGCACATAGATTATTTAGTTGGGAAGTTTCTAGATGCTCCATTAAATATGCAAATTACATGTAAAGATCAAAAGACATTATCTTTAATAAATAGAGAGAGACAGCTTAAAGTATTAGATGAAGTTAGGGAATTATATATGAGTAATTTATATAATACTATTCTCTCTAAATTCGGAGATCAGAATACTCCTATAACAAAAGATCCTCTAACTGAAAAGTCTCTACAGTTATTAAAGGAAGATATAGATAAAAATTTTATTTCTGAATATGAAATAGCAGCACAGAATATTATAACGTATTTATCCCAATCTAAAAGTATTGATTTAGATATAAAGGCTAGATTGTTAATGACGGATTTATTAATCTCCGGAACACTTTATTTTAAAACACAACCTTCTAGAAGTGGGAATAATGTAGATATAGAAGGATTAAATCCTATTAATACTTTTGTGGAGAAAAATCCTAATAGTTATTATTTAAATAAATCTCCTAGAGCTGTATGTAGATATTATATGACAGTAGATCAGATCTTATCTAAATATAATTCAGAATTAACTGAATCAGATAAAACTAAGTTAAGAGATGAATTAGAGAAATCGTATTATACTGATAATCAGAAATATATAATCAGATCTACCGGACCAATAAATGCTGCTACTACAGAGGATTCGGAATTTGCTACCGGAATATTAGGGGGACTAGAGGTAACTCCTGTTTGGGATGGGAATACTGGAATGTATGGATATAATAATAGATTAATTACTGTATATGAGGTAGAATATATAGAGACAGGAAAAGATGGTGTAATGCATAGATACTCTGTAGTTAAAATTGCTAGTGATATTTATATTGTTAGGGATGTAGATTTAAATGTAGTTAGATCTATGGATAATCCTAAGGAATGTACATTATCTGTTAATGGGTTATTTATGACAACGAGACAAAATATCCCGTTTAGTTTAGTATTAGCTACAGCAGATTTGCAAGATATGTATAATATATTATTTTTCCTTCGAAATAATGCCATTGCAGTAAGTGGAACAAAAGGTATTGCAGTAGATTTCTCTAAAATCCCCACATTCTTAGACGAGGAAGATGAAACAAACAGATTACTTAAATTCATGGCGTATGTAAAACAAGGATTCGCAGCATTAGATACTTCCCAAAGTGAAGCTGGACAATCTATGCCGAATGCTGTATTTAATACATATGATATGAGTTTATCCTACCAATCCATGCAAGCTCTAGATCTAGCTATAGAAAAAATAGAGCAACTTGCATCTAATATAACAGGAGCATTTAGAGAAGCTATTGGAGGAGTTGAAACCAGAGATGCTGTTACTAATGTTAGAACCGGAATTAATCAATCACTAATTGTCACAAAAATATACTTCTCTAACATGGCATTAGCTTTAAGAGAATTATTCTTAGATAGTTTAAATATAGCTAAAGTAGTATATAAAGATGGATTTCAAGGAACTATAATTCTTGGAGAGAAACAAAAAGCTATTTTCACAGCACTTCCAGAACATTATACAGTAACAGACTTTGATATAAATATTGCTGATACTCAATCCGCTCTACAAGACTTAGAAACTATAAAAGCATATAATCTTGAGTTAATTAAATCAGGACAATTAACAGCTGATGTATTAGTACAAGCTATTGGATGTAAGAGTATCACAGAATATAAACAAATAACATTAGATGCAATTAAACGTCAAAAAGAGGAGAATAATCAAATACAACAAGCTCAACAACAAATACAGCAATATGATCAAGCTCTTAAAGAAGCTCAACAACAGATACAGCAACTTCAAGAGGAATTGCAAAAATCTATTAAAGAAGTAGAAAATCTAAAACAAAAAGAACAAGATTCCTCTATTAAATGGTTTACTGCTAAATCTAAAGATGAGAATGATAAAGAGAGGAATAAGATTGAAGAAAAGAAAGCTAATATTGAATGGGCACAATTATTTGATAACAATCCTAGAAATAACGAAGTAAATTTTGGAAAATGAAAAATATTTCATTAAATTTAAGTATTTCATTAACTGAATACGGAATATCTGGATTTACATTAAAGGATACTACTGGTATAAGTACTAGTAGTATCTATCCAGAAGTATCTCAGATATCCGCTAATTATTTAAGGACAAAAGATATTGTATTTATTGATTTAATTACTCTAAATACTATAGATGATCCTAAAGTATCAGATTTTTATTATGTATGTCATTCAGATCAGGAATATACTGATTATAAATTAAACTATTCTACTAAAATAGACGGATGGCATATAATAGATCATTTAGCATTACCTAATTATGAATGGGTTCATGGAGTATCTCCATCTAGTTTAAATATGGAAGGAGAAATATTCTATTCCGCGAAAGAACTTTCAAATGGAGAAGTAGAGATTTATGAAATAACTATTATATCCGGAAGTTATACTGAAAAGAAGGTGTCTATAATGGATTTATATAATAATCAGTCTAATTCTAATATAATAGGGATTGAGGAAGAGACATTTCTTTTAGGGAATTTAGAATATTGTTACGAGAATAAATTAAAATATATCTATTATAATAAATTATATACTAGATGTAATATAAAAAATGATAATAATATTTCTCAAGTATTTAGAGATAGGAATATGGTATTTATAGCTTTAGAATTAATCCATAGATTAATAGATAAATGTAGTTATTATGAAGCCGAGAGAATTATAGAAGAGATTCAGGTTTGTGGAGGATTTTGTAATAATGATTACCTTAAATATTCTACTGGATTTAGTTCTTGTAATTGTAGAAAGTGATGAAGAAATCAGAAGTAGTTACTATACTAGGATCACAGAGTTGTAAATGCGAAGATTCCTATACCTCTATTCCAGAAGATGCTACTATTTTAATTTATATAACAGAACGTCCAAATCAGAAAGTATTATTGACTAGTAGAGGTTGGTATTTTAAATATATAACAGATTCTAAAGGAAAAGATTTGTTACATAATCAAACAGGGAAAGTATATACTACTTTTAAAGATGTAGGGGAACATAAAATAGCAGTAAAGATTAATAACGAATTAAATTCTTTTGAATATTGCTTTTACGAATGTGAAAATCTACAATCTATACCAGAAGATTTATTCAGAAATTGTTATAATGTTAGAATCTTTTCTTATTGCTTCTTTGGATGCCATTCTCTAAATTTTATTCCTAATAGACTTTTATATAACTGTACAAAAGCTACTAGTTTTGAGAGTTGTTTTGAACGATGTAGGAAACTATCTTTTATACCAGAGGATTTATTTACATATTGTCCAGATGCTAAATTTTTTACTGATTGTTTTAAAGATTGTTCTGGTATATTAGATATTCCAGAAGAGTGGAAATAAAATTTAGAATTAAATAGAATGATAAATTTAATATATAATATATGAATAAAATAGACCAATTACTAGAAAAAACAATTAAGGATTACCACTCCTTAATAGAAGAATATCAGTATGGTAATTATATAGATGAAAGTTTTATAGTTGAAGAAGTTTTATTCCTTAAATATAATGAAATAGATTGCGTAAAAGATTCGCTATTTAATTCTATCATTGAATATTTTTTAAATAATGATTACCAAAGCACAAAATTCCAGTGGATGTGAAAGTAAGGTATATAATATAACACCTGAATCTTGTTTTGATAAAAGGGTAGAGGATTTTAGAATTAAGGAAATAGAATTTAATCCTATTACCAAAAAACTTGTTATTAAACAATCTCCGGATGTTATTATATCCACAGACATTCTTCAATTAAATGATGTAACAGAACCTACTCATTTAAGTCCAGTAGAGGATATAGTAGATAATATCCCAGGCAGCGCGAAGAATGGGATATCTTATATACTAAGAGTAGAGGATAAATATTATCACTGTACTTGGAGGGATACTCTTAAATATTGGGATAGAGTACAATTAAAAGATGGGTATGAGTTTTTTAATAAAAAAGACTCTACAGAATATAGATATAATGATGGAGCTTTGGTAGATATTTCTACTATCCATTTAAGTATGAGAATAAATTCTGATAATATTCAGATATTAAATTCTTCCGGAGATGGTGTTACACTTCCAGTTGCTACACAAACTACTCCTGGATTCTTTAGTAAAGAAGATAAGACTAAATTAGATTCAATTACTAAATATGTAAAAGAGATATCCTTTTCCGGAGCTGATACTTTAGTATTAGATATAGTTAGTAGTGATGGAACTGAATCTTTACCAATTCGAGAAGCGAATATAAATCAGAATGGTTTAATGTCTAAAGAAGCTTGTTTAAATCTCTCTAGATTATTAAATACTGTTAATAATGAGATATATACAAAAGAAGAAGTACAGAAGTTATTAGAATCAAAAGTAGATATAGCTCCTGGAAAGGATTTATTAGATACATCTCAAATATTTAAAATAAATCAGATTTATAATTATGTTGAGGATGTAGAATATTTAGATAGTAACAATAGAGCTTCTATTAAAGTAACTACTAAAGATCCTACAATTGGACAATCTAGTTCTAAGATACTTAGTTTTCCAGATACTTCTTCGGCTATATCAGGACTAATGTCTCCTAAGTATAAGGATTACATAGACTCTTTAAAAAGTTATTATACTGGAGATACTACTAAAGAATATACAGGACAAGAATTACAGATAATATTTCCTATATACGATCCTATATCTAAACAACTAACATCTAAATATTTAGTATTAGATGCTGCTACTTCATCAACTGCTGGATTAATTACAGCAATGGAGAAGAATAAATTAGGAAATATCTCTTCTATTATTCAAGCTGTATCTGATAATACATATAATTCTAATTCTGTTATATTAAATCTAGTATCTAATAACCCCCAAACAGGAACAGAGGAACCAGTACAGATAGTATTTAAATCCGCAACTCCAGAAAAGGCTGGAGTAATGTCATCATCCGATAAAGGGAAATTAGATAATATAGTTAAATATTTAACAGAATTAACTGATACCAAAACTACATCCGCAACACAAGCAATTATACACTACCAATCATATAATCCTTTTTTAAATAGCTATGAGGATAAGTATTATTCTCTTCCAATGGCTACATCAACTATTGCAGGATCTATTACCTCAACTGATTTCGATGTAATACAAGGGTTAAAAGATGTTAATGGTAATCCTCTTACATACGAAGGCACTCCTTCCAAAACATGGAAAATAGGAGATCAGATATTAAAGAATGAAAAAGAAGGATTTAGTGTTAGAAATGAGGATGATACAGAATATGGGGATTTAATAGTTAGGAATTTAACTATTAAAGAAGATATAGTATTTGGCGGAGATGCTTTTATTATAGACACCGAAGAAGTAAAAGTAACTGACAACATCCTTACTTTAAATAGTGGGGAACAAGGTGAAGGCGTTACTAAAGGAATCTCTGGATTGGAGATTGATAGAGGAAAACTTCCGAATTATTTTATTATCTTTGATGAATCTGATGATAGATTTAAATGTGGTACTGAGGGAAATCAATTCCCTTTAATGCTTCGAGATAATGAACCTGATATGGTAGATGGTGCTTTCTTAACCTGGAATTCTACATTTAAAAGAGCACAAACTACTAGCACGGTTCCAATTCAATTAGCGTTAAGATTTGCATTACAGAATTTATCTGAGAAAGATACTGATCTTATATTTAAAAGAGTTGATAATGATTTGTATCTACAATATGGAAATAGTAATGATAAATATTTAAGTTTGAGGGTTTTAGATGATATTTTATTTAAATCAAGCCCTTCTGCTACTAAATATATATTTGATAAAGAGATTTGGGCTCCAGCTTTTAAAAGAGATGATGGATATGAATCGGCTTATTTAGATACAGATATAGAAGATAGAATGTTTCTACAATATGATTCAAGTAAGAAACTAATTAAATCTTCTAATACTGTATATAGTGATAAAGGTGGATTAGATTTTGTTGATAATATAGATGCTACTAATTGCATTAAATTAATAAGTAATTCTAAGATTTTTGGTATTATCGATTATGAAAATTTTACATCTATTGAAGGTTCACAACCTTATTGGTCATTTATAATATCTCCGAGAAATACTTCAACAAGAGATGGAACCGAAAAGATTTCTATATTAGATATATATACTGCCACACATAATGCTTTTGGATTTACTAATCCTCTTATTTTAGACTACGTTAAATCATATATAGGATTTGGTGACCATAATCATAAATTTTATGGGGATGCTGCTAGTTTTACATTTAATATAAGTGGTGATACTATACAATTTACTCCTTCTCCTGATCGTTCTTTAATTAACACAAAATCTCCAGAATTAGGATTTAGTGCTAATATAATAATCCCTACTGGATTTAGAAGATCTGATTTATCTCAAATAGTATTTGCAAATTACGCGAATTTAAGTAAGAAATATTTAGCTTGGAATAGTAGCACTAATGCTATTACTTCCATAGATGGATTTGATAGTCTTGTAGTTGTTAATCCTGATGATTCTAGTAAAAAAGTAACATTAGTTTATACTAATGGAGGGTTTATTATTGTTTCTGATAGTAATGTACCAGGAGTTCCGCAAAATGTTTTAGAACTTAGTGAAATTATAGGATCTGATGGAAATGTTACATATAATCTTAAGTCAACATATACTCCATTACATGTTAATTTCCCAATGTGGGGAAATTTCTGTGATGAAGATGGAAAACCCTTCGCTACCGTAGAGTCTTTAGTTGGTCATTATTTACCTTTAAGTGCTGGATCTACAAATGCTTTAACTGGTCCTTTATATTTTTCTCCAATTTCTGCGTTAGTAAATAAGACTGATACTGGGGAAAATACATGGGCTTTATTTATGGGAGATAGTACTAATGGTACTTCTTTGTATCTAGGAAGCTTTGGAGAGTATGAAACTTTAATAGGAGGTGATTTAGGTAATACTGCGTTATTAAATATAGATAATTCCGGAAATAATTATGTTACTAGATTAGGGTATACTGATGCTGATGGAAATATTAAATCTGGAATAATTATTTCTGGAAATGCTCAGAATTCACAGACTACGATTCATACTATAGGAGATAATGATATAAAACATTATAAGAATGGTGTTGAGTACACAGTTTATGATACTAGTAACTTAAATATAGAAGAACTTTTATTAAATTACACTTTAGAGGGGAATATTATAGGGACTCCTAAAGCTACTAGAATAAAATATACTCTTTCTGATAGTTTTGGAACTTTATTTTTAAATAATTTCAGAGAATCTATATGGGGAGTAAATGATTCTACTTCATGGATAGTCCCATTTAGATCTAATAGTGGAGATAGTGGTTTAGGTCCCACTACTTCTTCTTCTATAGGATTTGCAGTAGGAGATACTCATGCGTATATTAGTATAAGTCCTGTTAGTAATAATCGTAGTGTAATTATAGGTGGAGGAAATAATGGAAAAATAAACTGGTTCGAACAAGTTGCATTTAAATCAGATATAAATAATCTGAGTACTGTATACTATCCTTATAGTGGCAGAGGTCATATGACTATAGGAGCAGATGGGAGACCTATATTAACTAATAACCAAGGAATACTGTTTAATACGACATCTGGTGCTGTTGAAGGAATATATGTAACTACTAATAATCGTTTGAATATTGGAGGTTCTCAATCTAATAATATTCCTGTAGATATTTATAATGACCTGAATATAACCAGAATTCTTGACAGAGCTACTAATTTTTCTCTTCTTGTATTCAGTAACGGAGGTACTAAGGATTCACAGTACACTCATATAGGAGCTGAACACGGAACTACAAGAATAAGATCAGGATTATTTAATTTAGTACATGATAGGGGAGGTACGTTATATACAGTATTTGACGGATATAATTTTTCCAGGAATCTTGATACTATAAGCATAAATAGTTCATTTAACCATCTTCCGATGATGGCAGCTCAAATAAAAAGTGGTAATGCTACTACTGATAGAGGATATCCTATACAAGAGGCAGGATCTCTCGTTGTTATTCCGGGAACATATCATGGATCTAGTCAAATTTATGGTACATATAGTACTAATAGGTGGTTTGTGAGAGGAGGATCTAATTCTTTGGAAGATCCTACAGCACATACATCTTGGAAAGAATTAGTTACTACGAATCATTTGAGTAATTATTTGCCTCTGACTGGAGGCACATTAACAGGAAGTTTGTTTATAGGAATCCCTTCTCGGGATGTCTATAACTTTATAAGGATACAAAGAAATAATTATATTCTTGAAACTACAGTATCAGGAGGTAACGGAATACTATCTCTTAGTAATCTTAATAATACATCAGCTACCAGTATGTTAAAAATTTCCCCTGGAGGTCATGTTTTTATTAATGACGAGGAATTAGCTAAAGTATCTCAAATTCCTTCTACATCTGATTATTTACCTTTGAGTGGAGGGGTACTAAGTGGTAGTGATAGAATTGTATTAAGAATTAATTCACCAAGTTCTGTGCCTGCGGTCGATCTTATTTTTTCTATTGGTAACAGTATTAAGGGTAGTGTTGGATTTGAATTAGGTACACTTGGTGCTTTTTTATCAGATAACGTAAGCGATAAAGTATTTTGTTTAAAAAATGGACCAGAAATTAGAACTAATTCAGGAACTTTAATTGGTGAAATACCTTATAAATCTGATTTAGATAAATATCTTCCATTATCAGGAGGGACTCTTACCAGAACAACATCTGGTCCTATAGTATCTTTAAAGAATACCTCAGCTAATAAAGAAGTTTACATGGACTTTTATAAAGGAGATGTAAGATGTGGATATATAGGAGCTAGTTCTAGTAATTCAGAAGATATGTATTTAATTGCATATGGATCTAGAAATGTAAATATTGGAACTGCTCAAGGAATTATTAAATTGGAGTCAGGGGATAATAATCTGATCCATAGAAGGGGTGGTACAACAGACTGTACTATTTTAGATACATATAATATAGCATCATTGACTATCCAATTCAACGGATCTACTAATACTACCTATGCTCCTAATGCAGCTAAAACTGTGAATATCACTCCTGCTGCTATTGGGGCAGCTGCTAGTTCACATACTCATTCCTCATTACTAATAGAGGATACCAGAAATACTGCACTGTACCCGAATAATGTAGGGGGTAATATATTGAAAGCTATATTTACTAATAACATGATGCCTACCTCTGATTATTGGGGAGGTATTCATGTACATGGATGGAGTTCAGACTATTCTTCCTGGGAACTTGTAGGATATAATGGGAATGGGGGTGTACCTACAAAGGGCCTTTATTTTAGAACTGGTATACTTTCTACCTGGAACTCTTGGAAACGTGTTGCATTTGCTGATGAATTAACTTGGAATGCTATCGGTGGTAAGCCTTCAACATTCACTCCATCATCTCACACACATACTAAATCTCAGATTACTGATTTCCCCTCATCTATGCCAGCATCTGATGTGTATGCGTGGGCAAAAGCCTCTACAAAACCATCATATTCATGGTCGGAAATCTCAGATAAGCCTTCTATTCCAAGTGCTGAGACAGCTGCTACTATTATGTCAAAAATTAACTCCCAGTCTGAAATTACTTTCAGTAAACACGTAGTATGTTCAGCCGGAGCAGGGTTACAGTCTACATCAGATATAAGATTTAAATCTAATTTTAATTCTTTACCAGATGATACTTTAAATAAAGTCCTCAATGCTCCTGAATTTACATATAACTGGAAAGATGAAAAAACTACTTCTATCGGTACCTCAGCACAATATTGGGAAGATAAAATCCCAACATTAGTACATGAGATGGAAGATGGAACAAAAACCTTCTCATACGAACGTTATACAGTAGTATTACAAAAGGCCTTAAAAGAAGAACATAGATTAAGAGAAGAGGAAAAGAAGAGATTTAAAGAAGAAATTGATTCTTTAAATACTAGATTAAATGATCTAACCCTATTAATACAGAAATTAATATGAGTTATGAATTTTTAACGCGCTCACAAGCAGCTAGTAAATTAAGAACTTCTATAACAGGGGGGGGGGGAAGGATCTGAATTTATAACTAAGACTGAAGCAATAAATCTAGGTGCAAAATCTAATCTACTTTCTAGTTATAGTAGTGAAGATTTTGTGCCAGATGTAAGCATACAATCAGCTCTTGGAGTACTTCTTAATTATAACGGATTAACTAATAGATTTATAGAAGGTTCTCCAACTTATATTACTGAAGGTATATCAGATTCAAGTATAACATCTAATGGAACTATTTTCTCCGGAACAAATGGGTATTTAGTAAAGACATTTGGAAATACTACTCTTAATAAATATTATCCAGAATTTAAAATAACTTGTTCTGGATACTTAAGAGATTTACGTGATATTACTAAAGATATTTTATATCCAGTATATTCTGGGAATATAAAATATAGTTTAAGTGATGTTCAAATTAGATTACTTATTAAATTAGTACAAGCTCCTAATACACTTGGAATTTATGGTGATATAGTAAATAGTACAGGAAGTTCGATTGAGACCTTTAAATTATTTAATCTTTCAGTATATAATCAAAGATTTATTAGTATAATAAAAATTAAAGAAGGTAATCTAAATATCGAATATAATACATCTCCTACAGACATAGAACTTAGTGGTACTACAATGTAGCATTAGAGTTTGCTGTAGCAGCTACTCCTAGTGCGTAATGTTTAATATTTAAATAAAATAATATCTTATGAATTTCGGAGAATTAAAACCAGGTGATGTTTTATATTTAATTGATTATAATCAATTTAAAAAGGATTTAACTTATATAAAAGGATTAGTTCAAACAGTTATTGTTAATGAACCTCCTAAGGAGAATTTAAATAATGTATACCAAACTCTTATGCAGAAGACCGGAATTAATCAACCGGTTCAAAGTTTAACTATTACCGCATTATTTAACGGTGTTCAATTCCCATTTACTGTAACTAGGGATATGTCTATAGCTAGAGCTGATACACGTACTGTATGTATCACCAAAGAGGATGTATTACAGGAAATCAGAGTAAGGAAAACTGACGCTACTAATCAACTTAAATCTTTAGATAGATATAATAAAATAGTAGAAGAATGTGAAAAAGTAGAACAAGAATTATTAGGAGACGATCCCTCACTTGGACGAATTTCTTCTGATGATAATAGGATATTAGCTTTAGAAAAGAAAATTGAAGAACTTACTAAAATTATAAGCAATGGAATCAATAGAAGGAATGAAGAAATTACTACGGGAGATGTCGGAGATGGGAAGTAAAAAGAAATCCCATAAGAAACATTATCCATACGAAGCTAAAGAATCTAAGAAATATAGAGGATTTAGAGAAGATGATGAGAATGAGGGAAGTGATGAGGAATATGTAGGAACTAATAAAAAGTTTAAGAAGGACGAGGAAGAATATAAATATAAACATAAAAGATCTAGATTATTCGAAGATGATGAAGATGACGATTCTGAATTATTCGAAGATTTAGAGGATAAATTTATTGATGTGATGGAATCTTTAAAAGAAGAATGTCCTGAAATGTATCATATAATTAAATTTAAACTCTATGAAATGATTAATGGTCCTCATTTCACAAAAGATTTATGTGAAGAAGCTCTTGAGTGTGTTATAGAAGATTATAAAGTAAAAGAAGCTGAATTTGAATATGAGGAATCAAAACAAGTCGCTAAAAAATTCGGAGTTGAGTTTGAGGATTTTAATGAACATGATTGGCATTATGCATTAAATATCTGTTATCATTTATTTAAGGATTTATGTAAAGACGATATTCAAATGTGTGCTAAGCTTACATATTTATGGTTACGTGATAAAGCTATCCCAGAAGGAAAAGCTTTCTATCATTATATGAAGCATTTAAAACATAAACATAAGGAAGATAGAGATTAACTATCAAAAATGAAAGAAGAGAAGAGATTCTCTTCTTTTTTTTATTATATACTAATTATTGGATTCTTTGCCTAGAATTATTATATTTGTAAAATATAATAAAGTACTTTTATGGGAGAACTTATTAAAGTAGAAAAGATTCTAGGAAAGCCATATTTAATGGTTGGATCTGCTGATACCGATATAATTCTTAATGGAAAAGGTAATGTAAAAGTTAGATTCGGAAATGCTTTCTTGGATCTTATTTCTAACGGAAAGATATCTAAGACTGATGGTAATGATAAGAGTATAAATATTGTTCAGAATAAAAGTGATATAGGAACTGCTGACGGTTGGTATTTTGTAGAATCGGAAGATGCTATTTATTTTCAAATAAATGGAGTATTATATCCAGTACTATCTAAAAGAGACGATGTAGAGAATTCTGAGGATTATTTAGCTATTAATTATAATCAAGATCTTACTCTAGAACAGATTAGAACTGCTCAGAGAAATTTAAAAGTTATTATTAATAATCAAGATAATACTGCAATTTTACCTATTGATTTTGTTTATTTTAATTCAGATGATAAAGTTCATTATTATAATAATAATGGGACTTTAGTAGAATTATATTTAAGTCTTAATTCCGGAGGAATAGTTAAGGATAAAGTAACTATTAATTTAGAAAATAATCTTCATGGACCTAGAGATTTTAATGTAATAGGATCAAATGGAATGCAGATAAAAAATCAGAATGATTATTTAGATATAATAGTTAATAATAGTGGAGTAACTTTAGATACTAATACTTCTGGTATTAAATTTAATTCTAAGGAAGGTGTTACATATATAAATGGGAATTATATATCTATAGGATATCCTCCGACTTATAACTATAATTTTGAAGTAGATGGGAATATGTATATAAAAGATGAAGCTGTTCTTAATTCTGGGATAATATCAGATTATTTCATAGAAGGAATGGCTGGATATAGATTAGCGAATATAAATTCCGAATGGACTTTAGAAGTAGATAATTTAATAGTGAGAAATTCTGCTAAAGGCCCGTTTGGGGATGGTTCATCTAAAGAGAAGGATTTTATTACTAGAGGATTAAATACTAATTATTTCTTTGAACCACAAGGAATTGTATCTAGTATATCTGAAATAGTTTCTGATGAAGAAGAATCTGGAGAAGAATCTGGAGGAGAAACAGAGGAAGTTATTCCTATTAAATACGAGATATCTATAAATGGGATTTATAATATAAAAATAGGAGATTATTTATATTTTGAGAAGTATTCTTATGGATATAATATAGAAGTTCCAGAAGATTCTGAGGAAGAGATTGATGTAAGCACTTTAATTCCTACTACTAAAATAATATCTAAAGGTAGGATTAAGATTGAAGAATTAGAATGGATTTATGATGAGGATACTTTTACAATTTCTGGATGTAATATAGTTGCTACTATTGATAAAAATGTTTTAGATAAGGATTTAGAAGAGTATTTAGATGAAACTACTAATGAGGAAAGGAAAAGGGAATTAGAAAAACTTCCGGAAGTTGGAGATGTTTTATATTTTAGAAATTGGGATTCTTTGTATTTACATAGTATTAGAGAAACAAACCCTGAAACTGGAGAATGTTTAGATAAATCTTATTTAGGTATAAATGATGAAGTCGCACCCTTATCTCCGAGATTAAGATTGGGATGTTTAGAAGGTATTAGAGATCCTATATATTTTGATACTTTATTAAGTTCTGATATATACGGAGTCTATTCTGAAAAAGTATATTGTAGGTACATAAGATTAAAAGGAGATTGTGAGATAAATGGAATGCTTAAATTATCTGCATCTTCTACAAAAGAAATAAACTGGTCAATATTAGGTATGGATACCGATCTTCGAGTATGGATTCCAAATGGAGAGGGAACTAATAATGTATTTAATATACCTAGCACTTTTAATAGAAGGATTACATGGGGAGATAATGAAATATCTTATCTATCTGATTTAGTTCCATTACAGCAGGATATTCTCAGTTTAAGAGCCGATGTAGATACATTAATGAATTCTTCAGGAGAGACACCTGAAACAATAATGGCTAAGATTAACAGTCTTGACGAAATTACTTTTACAAAACATACTGTTCATACAAACGGAGCTGGGACAACTTCTGTATCTGATATTAGATATAAACATAATATAGAGAATTTATCTAATATATTACCTCTAGTACTAAATTCTCCCGGATTTAAATATAATTGGATGGACGAGAATGATTTATGTATAGGAACCTCAGCTCAATACTGGAATAAATATTATCCAGAACTTGTAAGAGAAATAAATAATTCTATTTTAACGTTTTCATATGAAAGATATACAATCCTTCTTCAAGAGGCTTTAAAAGAGGAATATAATTTAAGAATTAAATCGCAGAAAGAATTTGAGGAAAAAATAAAATATTTAGAACAAGAAATAAGTAATTTAAAGAAAGTATGAAAAATATGATATATAAAATATCTTTAAAATCCCCTATAAATAGGGGGGGGGGAGGGAGATGAAAAGAATCTAAATAGATTATTAAAAATAAAATTTCATTATTGGAATTGTTATGAGCAAGGAATTTATAACAATTGACCAGGCAATAGAGAAATTACAAGGTATACCAGTAACTGGAGGTACTGAATATATATCAAAGCAAAATATTCTTTTATTAAAGGCGGATCCTGATTTACTTACTAGCTATGCTAATACTGATTTCGTTGCGTATGACGATGTAAATAGGAAAGTAGATAATATGCAGGTTCTAAACGATTTTCTTTCTTCCAGAAGTGTCTATTGTCGTATAGGTGTTGTAGCAGATCCTGATGATGAAAGAATTCCATTTGTTTATGCAGCTTCTGATTTTAAAAATATCACTTTCGGAGTTGTGGTTAATGGTACAATGGTTACTACATCTATATCTCTAAGTGGTTCTACTGGATATTGGTATAATATAGCTACTTCGGCTTTATCAGGTAATTATCTATTTTGTTGTAGTGGATCTAGTTCAAATGCTAATACACAATTTAGAATATATAAATTAAATACATCTAATAATACTCTCACTGCTATAGCTGCTTATACTGGTAGTAATTTTAAATTCCCAAGAAGTTTTTCTTTTGCAGAGAAGATTGGTAATTATCACTATGCGTATTTTGATGTTGGAGGAACATATAGATGTGTAGCTAGGTTATATGTAAATGAAACTAATGATTCATATTCTTATACTAAAGGAGCGGATGTTAGTCCTATTATGTATTCTCAAGTTCTTACTAAAGAATCTAATGGTAATTATGCTACATTTGCTAAAGCAGAAACTGATAATAAGTATATAAGAATTAGTAGTAATTGGGATTATCATTCTACTCAAACATCAAGTCTTTCTTTATCATACACTCCAATAACTGAATTTTTTGTCAGATGCTTAATATACGGAGGCAATAAGTGTATAAATGTATCTCAATCTGCTACTCTTAAATATCCTTGTTTATGTGAGATATATAGTGGTACTATAGTAAAGAATTTTGGAAATGTTGGAATACAGCCAGAACTAATTAATTATAAAGGAGATATATGGTGGACAGAATTAAATACAAGTGGAAATACATATAAAAAATTAACATAAATATATAATAATTAAATAAAACATTAATAAATGGCAAAGGAATTTATAACCGAAGATAATTTAAATACCCTATTCTCTAAAACAGCTCCTACAAAAGCAGATACCTTACAGGGGGGGGGATATTGATACAGTCAGGACTTAGTAACTTTAATACTGGAAGTATGACTGCAACAGTATCGTATCCAAAAACATTTCCTACTAAATGCTGTATGGTGCAACTCACCCCTAATAACTATTATGGTTATTGGTCTAAAGGAGATGTTTTAACTATTAAATCCTTCACAAATTCTTCCCTAACAGTGGAATTAGTAGGAACTGCTCCAGTAAATACCAGAAGTGAATTTTTTTGGTTAGCTATAGGATATTAATTAAATTAATATGTTACTAAATAAAATTAAAACATTTTTACATAGAATCTTTATTAAAAAAGATTCCTTAGAATTAAATATAATAAAAGACAAAATCCAATCTTTAGAAGATGATGTACATCGATTAAAACAAAGAGCTAAAATAATATAATATGGCAGAATATCTAACTGTAGACGATAGAGCTTTAGATTCTACTGGATCTGGAGGGATTGAAGGTTTAGGACTTAGGATGGTTGGAGGATATTCTTCTATAACTAGTAGAGGTATAACAATTACTTATTCCGGATTTAAATCAGTATATGGAGTATTCTGTTGTTTAAAAAATAATAATGAAGCAGGTTATACAGTAAATTTATCCTCTTATACTAATACCTCGGCTACTTTCATACTCGGAGGGAAAGATCCTAAAGAATTTTATTATTTAATAATAGGAGAAAGTGATTAAATATGGCTGAATTTTTAACAGAAGATAATTTAGAGGACTATTCCGTGGAAATAGTAGATCCTGTTACATATATAAATTATAAAGGACTACGAATCGCTTATGGAACTACTACTTGTCCTGGGTATGATGTTGTTTCTGTACCATTAAAAGGATTTAGTGGGATAATTACCGGAATGGCTTCATTAAAAAATAATGATGAACAAGGATATGCTATAAGTATATCTAGTTTAAATACTACAGGAGTAACATTTTCTCTTGGGGGGGGAAAAGATGATAAAACTGTAACATTTTTAATAATAGGATTATCAGTAAATAATCAATTATGGCGGAGTTTATAACGGAATTAGATAATATATTAGAGACTACACATGATATAACTAGACCAGGTCATGTAGTCATGACATTAGGTCCTTTGGTATTTGAGATAGGAAGTACTTTATGTGAGGGACATACTGAAACTAGAGTATCGTTACAAGGAGATTATATACCAAGAACTGCTGTATGTTCATTTCGGGGAAATAATGAAGCTGGATATTCTTGTAATGTTATGGGTGTAACAAAGACGTATATAGGATTGTATAGTGGAGGAAAAGATCCAAAAACTATAGATTGGGTAGTATTCGGAACTAAAACTTAGAAATATGAGTAAGGATTTTTTAACTCTTAAAGATGCTGCTAATAGATTAGGATCTCCTAGTAGTACAAATATGAATTTTATACATAAAGATGGAGCTATTCTTTCTGGAGCCGATCCTACTCCACTTAGTAGTTATAGTTTATATGATTTTCCAGCAGATGATGATATAATTAAAATATTATCTCAGATTTTTTTATATGATGGAGTATCTAATACAACTAGATCTTCTGTTACTTCATTTATTCGAGAATTAGGATTAATTCAGCATAATAGTTATGGAGCTATATTTATGAAAGATTATTCATCTATATCAATAGCTAATCTATTTGAGAATCGAAAAAATAATTGGAGAGTTTCTTTTAGATATACTATTACTGCTATTGGAAGTTCTGAAAATTCTTATAATTGTTTATTAACTCTTTTAGTATCAGATACTAATGATAGAAAGTATTTGAGTATATTAAGAAGTACAGATACTACTAACTCAACAACTAAAATAGTAGTACAAGACGTTAATGGAAATGCTGATCCAATTAATCATCCTATAATATATGGAGGAAATATGGGAGAAGCTAATATTTTCACAATAGAATATATAAATAATAAGTTATATCATATCAATGAATCAAATAGTATAAGAGTACTTTTATGGGATTTTGGAAATGTTAATGCTATTCCATTAGATTCTATTGGATTACAAATTGGAGGTATACAAGAAGGTAATATAGATTACAATAATCCTAGAATGATTATAGAATATTTAACAATAGACGCTTAATAATATGGAAGATTCTTTAAGGGAATGTAAAGGATGTGATAAATGTTCTCAATCCCAACAAATACTATGTATATTAGATTATGTAAAAGAGAATAATGAATTATTAACTCTTATACTATCTAAATTAAATACTTTATTAAATAAATAAGATGAACTGTAATAATTTCTTTATTAAGATGTTCACAGCTCATTCTGGATTAAGTTCTAAGAGAGTATGTGGATTTTTTGGGTGGGTAGTTTGTTTATTTATATGTGTATGGTGCACAATAAAAGTGATAGAATCCCCAGAAATAGTAGATATGCTCTTCATATGTAGTACTACTCTATTAGGAGCTGACACTATTACATCTATATGGAGAAAGAATATAAATAAATCTAATAATAATGAAAACAATACTAATTAAATATATTACATTAGGAATCTTTATCATATCCTTAATATATTTAATAAAACTGGTAGATAAACAATCTAGAGAAATTAGAGATTTAAAAGATATTCATACCTCAGAATTATGTACAATAGATTCTCTTCAACAAGTACATATCGTAACAGAGAAACAATTTAAAAGAATAATTTTATCAAAAGATTCTTTACTTAAATCGGAATTAGAGAAAAAAGATTTAAAGATTAAACAATTAGACAATGTAATTAAAGCTAATATAAACACAACTAAAGTAATTAGAGATACTATATTAAATAATATTGAAATAATAAAAGACACTTGTATTCCGATAATTAAATCTATTGATTGTATTACATTACATGAAACTCTAGAAATTAATAATGAGAAATTGTATCTTACTATAGATTCTTTAGATTTTGATATAAATATAACTATAATAGACTATAGAGATATTATATATTGGTATAATTTTAAGAAAAGAAAAGAATTTGGATATAATACAATAGGATTCCGGAATCATTATATTAGTAAAATTACTGCAACATCTGATTGTTTTAAAGATAAGATAAAGATACAATCGTATAAAATTAAAAAATAAAATTTTTATTTATTTATTGTATTACATACAAATATTATCTACTTTTGTGGATGAATAACTAAAAATTAATGAACTATGATTATTGAAAATAAGCCTATTGACATTAAAGTGGATGCACAACGTCCAGCTAATTATGTAAGTTTGATGTTATTTTGTTATGAAGTTCCGAGCCAAAAAGCTTTAACTTTATCTACAATTAAAAGAGATTTAGAGATTATGAAAATTTTAGAAGAGAATGTAGAATCAGAATCATTTGAATTAGATGATAAATATAAAAATTCTCTTAAAGAAACTATTTCCTCTACTCCTTTTAATATTAGAAAGAAGTCTTTAGCAGAGTTTGGGGAATATATAGAACTTCTGTAATAAATATTGTATATGGAATATGAAAATGATTTAGATATCTTCAACTCATTAGACGAAGAATCTACTCCTCAAAAATCATCTGAGGAGAATGTGGATGATAAAAAAGATACTTCCCAAGAGGAAGTTAATACAGAGGAGAATACTTCTCCTGTTATAGACGAACAATCTTTATTAGAGTCTGTTCTTAAATCTAGAGGAATAGATTTTAATAATATAAAAATAGAGGATACTGAAACTGGAGTAATTCACAGTGTCCCATTTACTGAGTTAAGTAGAGAAGAACAAATAGAACTTCTTAATTTAGAAGAAGATGATTATAACCTAGACGACGATGAGATAAATCTTCTTACATTTATGCGTGAAAATAATCTTAACTCCGAATCTTTAGTAAATTATTACAAACAGAAAGGAATTGAGGAATATTTAGCAAATGAAGGAGCCGTTTATAAGGTAGATGAATTATCAGATGAGGATATATATGCTTTATATATGAAAAATAATTACGGAGATATTTTAACAGAAGATGAATTAGTTGATGAAGTAAATAAAGCTAAAGAAAATTCTGAATCTTTTGAGAAAAAGGTTAATAAATTACGTGAGATATATAAAGCAGAAGAAGAAAGATTAGCTGCCGAAGCTAAACAGAAAGAAGAACAAGATTCTCAGTTATCTGAGGAAGAATTAAATAAGATAATAGGTACTCTTAGAGAGGCTGGAAAAAATATTAAGACTATTGGAGGTTTTGACCTTGAAGAATCAGATATAGATAGTACAATGGATTATATAACTAAACCCCAGATTACGGGAAGGACAAAACTTGCAAGTGATTTAGATAATCCAGATACATTATTTAAATTAGCATTTTATGCTACTCATGGAGATGAACTAATTGAAGCTATCCATGAACATTATAATAATGTACTTAACGATGAAGAGTACCTAAAGAATAGACTAGAGAAATTAAATAAACTTAAAAATAAAAAACGTAGTAATAACACATCTAATCTATCAACAGGTAAAGATAATAAAATAGAAAATTCAGATTTAAAAAGTTTTCTTAACCTAAAGGATTAGATCTAAATTTAATTTAAAATGTTTGTAGCAGAATACATTTCAAATCGAGCCAATATGAATGGCTCAAGAACTTTTCATGATTTCTCCCAATTCTTGGGACGAATTACTCATAGAGTAGGTTTAGCTGCATCTTTATGTCCCGGACATACTGTATCAGCTTTAACTGAGAGAATTGAAAATATGGTTTATCAAGATATTCCTAAGCCCGGACGTAAGAGTATTGATGCTTTTGCTATTGAATGGGACGTGGATGTGAATCAATGAGGTTCACAATAAATTCTTTAAATTGCTGGGAATCTTTACTGCTACTAGAGACAATCAGCAGCATGACTTTGATGAAAGTAGTGTTCAACGACTAAGGGAAACCTGTAAATCTTATAAATAAGATTGAAAAACTGAATTACTTATGAAATATATTGTATATCTTACTAAAAATTTAAAATCTAAAGTTGGAGAATTAAATAAAATTTATATCGGAATACATCAAACCGAAAATCCGGATATTTTTGATGGATATTTAGGATCTGGAGTTTATATAAATCAACCAAGTACTTTTATGTATCCAAAAACTCCGTTCCAATATGCTGTTAAAAAATATGGGACGAAGGCTTTTGAGAGGACTATATTATATATATTTAATACTCCAGAAGAGGCATATGAAAAGGAATTAGAATTAGTTAATGATACTTTTTTAAATTCCGATCATACGTATAATTATTGTTCTAGTGTAAATAATATATCTCCTTTATATCAATTTAATACAACTGGAGAATTAGAGAAGAAATGGAATTATTCCTTAGAAGCATATGATTTTTATGGAGAATCTCCTAAAAAATTTCAATTCGCGATAAGTAATAAATCTAAATTTCTTAATTCCTATTGGTCATTAGAACCGGAGATAGATGTTATTAAATATTCTTTAAATAAATTAAATAATACTATTTATTTATATACTAGAAAAGGGAAATTATTAAATGAGTTCTTGGATAAGGATGAGTATATTAAATACCTCGGAGATTTAGATATAAATAAAGCTATTAAAAATCAATCTTTGGTGTTAGATATGTATTATATATCTAATAAACTGGTTGATGAATTTATTCCAAAAACTAGAGCAAATTATAAGAATTTAATATATCATGTATATAATAAAGATGGAGTTTATATAGGACAATTTAAGGGTAAGATGGTGATGAAGGTTATAAATCTCCATTCTTGGAATAAGATTAAGAATGTGATATTATATAATAATGGATGGTATAAGGATTATTATATATCAACCACAGAAGTAATAAATATTCCGGATAAATATTATTCTAAAGGAATAATGATTGATATATATGATACATTTGGAAATTATATAGAGACCTTAGATAATATAAAAGATGTAAGAGAAAAATACAATATCCCATCTAGTAAATTAAAAAATATACAGATGGGTGATAAATATTATAAGGATTATATCTTTAAATATCATAAATAAGTAAATGATATAGTCTAAATTCTTTAAATAGAATAGTTCATTAAACGTATTCCTTTTTACGCTGTTCCCGAAGGTAATGGAATTGGAGGGACAGAAATTAAGATGCTGTTTAAGGAAAAATACTATGATAAACATGATATTTTTGTAATAGATAAATCACATCAACAGTGTTATGTTACTTCTCGTCCAATTTGGAGGAGTAATAAATTCTATGAATATACTGTTCGATTGATTGATAATGATTATCAGTCATACTTAGATACTTCCGCATGTCAGCCGGGTATGACTACTCACTTCTTATCAAATGCTCATCCGTTTGATTATCACGATTTTGGGTTAAATTGTAGGCCCCTTTATTTAGTAATAAATATTGAAACATTCTTTGAATTGCTGGGACATCTTTAATCTGCTACTTAAAGACAATCAGCAGCGAAGCCGTATATAAAGTAAGCTACAGTAAAATAAACTACAGAAACTTATACGGAACGTTCAACGACTATCCAATATGGAGTAGGGAATTTTAAATTCTCGAAGTGGAGAAGGTCTTAATAATTAATAATTAATAATAAATTTTACTTGCTATGTATATAGTATATATGACAATTTGTCTTGCTAATAATAAAAAGTATATTGGAGTACATAAAACTTTAGATGATACCGTCTTTGATGGTTATTTAGGATCAGGAGTAAATATGAGAGATCCTAGAACATATAAACATCCTAAAACACCTTTTCAATATGCAGTTAAAGAATTTGGTTTTAAAAACTTTAGAAGAACTACATTAGCTAAATTTGATAATAAAGAGGATGCTTATAAATTAGAAGCAGAATTAGTAAATAGAGAATGGGTTCAAGATCCTGAAACTTATAATAAAGTTTTAGGTGGATATGGAGGATCTGATTCTAATTGGAATGCAAAAACTATTTATGTTTATAATACCGAAGGTGAATTTGTTTCTGAATATCCTTCTATATATAGTTTATGTGAAGCTTTAAATGCAACAGATAGAATACATGTATCTAGAGCTATTAAACAAGGATATTTATTTCATGGATTCCAGCTATCTCATGAAAAACTTCCGTATATGAAAAAATATGTTAAAAATAAGTATACTGGACCTAGAGTTGGGAATATAACAAATCATCAATTCGAACAAATTCCTATAGGTAGATTTGATTATAAAACTGGAGAATTATTAGAAGTATATTCATGTTTAACCGAATGTAGAAAAGCAGGATATGAAAATGCCAAAAAAGTTATTACTGGAGAAAGGAAAAAATGTAAAGGATATTCTTTTAGGTATCTTAATGAGGAAGAATTTTCTAATATAGAAAAATTGTCATATGAAGAATTACATACTAAAATAAATAATAAGAAAAATTAATTATATAAGATCAAGATATAGTCTAATCTTTATAGTGATATAAAGTACTAACGCTACAAAATATCAATCTAATATGGAGGTTCATCGTAATTACTTGACCTTACATAGAAATGATATTGATGCATCTCAGGCTTATTTAGCTAATGAAGATGTATTCTTGAAAATTAGTGATACGGAAACTAAAGGAAGTGAGAAATTGTTTACTATGACTTCAATGGAAAAGACTCTTATTGAGAATTTCTTAGAAGTTAAAGCTAAACACGATCTTTGGGCACGCAGTAACGTGGATGCCAACGGGAAAGCTACAATCGTGGACCCGCAAACGCAGAGACCTGGGACTTTTAACAAACGTCTATGTTAAACATGGGTCGCATACTGGAAACAGTATGATAAATTAAATTCTTTAATTGCTGGAATATCTTTAATCTGCTACTTAAAGACAATCAGCAGCGAAGCCTTTTGATAAGTAGGCTCTTTGAGTAACGCAAAAGGAACGTTCAACGACTATCCGCAAGGAGTACAGATTTTATCTGGAAATGGGAATTAACTTATAAAAATTTAAATATGAAATATATAGTATATCTAACTACTAACACAATTAATAAAAAAATATATGTGGGAGTACATCAAACCGAAAATCCAGATATTTTTGATGGGTATTTAGGATGTGGGGTTGTTATAAATCAACCTTCTACATATAAATTCAGTAAAACAGTATTTCAAGCTGCTGTTAATAAATATGGAGTAAAAGCCTTTATTAGAAAAACTATCCAAGTTTTTGATAATGAAGAAGATGCTTATTATTTAGAATCAATTATTGTTAATGAAGAATTTTTAAAAAGAAAGGATGTGTATAACACTGCTTTAGGAGGAAATGGGGGAGATAGAGGAGTAAATGCTAAAGCTGTATATCAATATTCTTTGGAAGGAGAATATATAAATGAATATAAATCTATTGCAGATGCTTCAAGAGCTGTAGATAGATATTATACAACATTAAGTATTGCTATAATGACAAAACATCCTTGTGCTAAATATCTATGGACAACTGAAAAATTTAAATCAGTAAATCCAAAAGACTTTATTATTGATCAACATAAAATTCCTGTTTATCAATATGATAAAGATGGAAATTATGAAAAATTTTATCAATCTATAACTGATGCTGCTAAAGAATTAAATTCTGCAACAGGAAATGTTATTAGAGCAATAAAAGCTGGATATTTGATAAATAATAAATATGTATCTTACGAATTAGAAGGTAATTATTCTAGAGCTAAATGTAAGCAATTAAGAAATACTCCTGTATATCAATATTCCCTTTCTGGGGAATATTTAAATGAATATAGTTCTTTTGCAGAAGCTGAAAGAGCTTTAGGAAAAAAGGGTATTAGTAGTGCAATTAAATTAAATAGAACTTGGCAAGGTTATCAATGGAGTATAGAAAAAATTCCAGCCATGCCAAATAAAGAATCTTCTAAGTATCTTCATACCGGAAGAATGGTCGGAAGATATTCTTTAGATGGAGAATTATTAGAAACTTTTAAAACTGTAGGAGAATGTAGTAAGCAATATCCAGGTTGTAGAAGAGTTTTAAAAGGAAGAGGAAAAACTTGTAAAGGATATTTATTTAAGTATTTAAATTAATGATAAGTTAAAGATATAGTCTAATCTTTATAGTAATATAAAGTATAAATAGTGTATATAGGCGATGGAATTATTCCTCAAATAGAAAGATACGCATACTTAATTTCTTTCGATCAATTACTTACTTCACACTTCAAAGAAGCATTAAGTTTCTTAACCTCTAAGGCAAAGAATTTAACTGGTAATGATTATGTATTAATCTGTAACTCTTTACTTTGGAATCAGGTTGGTGATAACTTAATGGATGAAATTGGAAAATGGACTCCTACTGCTACTTTGATGTATAGTAAATCTTCTGGTGTTAAGAAGAAAGTAGGTGAAACGGTTGATGGTATTAAAGTAGGTAATACTTTTGTTAGCTATGAATATCAAGGTAATACGATAACCTTTATGCCGGATAAGGCTTTAAATATAGAATATCCTGATCAAGCATTCGGATTTATTTTAGATCTTACTCCGGATTTAGCTAATGGAAAACCAGCTATTGAATCTTGGACATTCAAAGGCTGTGATATGATAAAAACTGATGTAATTGGCGTAAATAGATCCGCTTGCGCCGCTGCATAGTGATATGCAGAAAAATAAATTTCTCTAATTGCTGGAAAGCTAAATAATATAAATATTACATGCTAATCAGCAGCCAAGGTTTTGGGATATGTAAGACTTATGTAAACTCCAAAATTGGGTTCAACGACTAGTCTGGATAGACGTAGGAAGTTTTACTTCCGAAATGGGAAATAACTTAATGTATAAGTAAAAACACAATATATGAAAACTATAGTATACCTAACAATAAATAATAAAAACAGAAAAATTTATATTGGAATACATGAAACAGAGAATCCTGATAAATTTGATGGATATTTGGGAAATGGGGTAAATATATATAAACCATCTAGTATACTACATCCAAAAACTCCTTTTCAGAGTGCTGTTAAGAAATACGGATTTGATGCTTTCTCTAGAGTTACATTATTTATATGTAATACGAGAGAAGAAGCAGAAAATATTGAAAGATTTTTAGTAAATGAAAATTTCGTTGGAAGATCTGATACATATAATATTACATTAGGCGGAGATACTCCTCCATTATTAAATAAAATTATATATCAATATTCTTTATCTGGAAATTATTTACGATCTTTTAATAGTATTAAAGAAGCGTCAGATTATATTCACATCTGCGAAACAGCTATCAGTCATGCTGTATTATATGGACACATGAGTGGAGAATTTTATTGGTCTGATATAAAAGTTGATAAACTAGATCTGTCTAACAAACCTATTTTACAAAAGAAATCAACTTACTTATATACTTCTAAAGGAGTATTTTTCATGGAATTTAAATCTATGTCTGATACAGCTAGATACTTAGATGTTAATCTTAGTTCAATACAGAAAGCTGTAAAATTAGGAACTAAAATATCTAAATATTATATTTCCGATAGAAAATTTGATGTTTATCCAATAAAATCTCAAGAAAGAAAAAGAAGTAATGACCCTATCTATCAGTATGATTTAGAAGGTAATTTTTTACGTAGTTTTAAAAATTCTAAAGAAGCTAAGGAATTTTGTAATTTAAAACAAAATAGATTATCTAATGCTATAAATCTAAATCAAAGTTGTGGTGGATACTTTTGGTCTTGGGAGAAAGTAGATAAATTAGAAATTCCCAAAAATTTCAATCCATGTAAAAAAAGAAAAGTAGGAAGATATGATTTTGAAGGAAATCTATTAGAAACATTTGATACTGTTAGGGAATGTAGAAAACAATATGCTAATGTTAGCAAGGTTCTTAAAGGAACTGCTTCACATTGTAAAGGGTTTGTGTTTAAATATATTGAATAAACTTATAACAAGTTAATGATATAGTCTAACTTATATGAAAATATAAGAAAATAGCCTTTGAGGCGGGATCGACGGTATCTCAGGAGGAACCGCTAGCACACCAGTTGCAGGATCTGAATCATTTTGGATCCTAATCTCCTAAATTGCGGGAACATCTTTAGAGATTTAACTACTAAATATAATTAGTGATAATTATATGGCGAAAGTAACTATTTCGGTATAGTAATAAGGTTAAATATTAGACAATCCGCAGCCAAGTTTCTTTATATAAAGAAAAAGGTTCAACGACTAGTAAGTCCTATTAAATAGGCATAGAACTTAAGTAAGTTCGAAAGAGGAGACGCTCTTAGGAGTGATAATATAGTCTATACTTCATGGAAACATGAAGATTCTTGACGGAAACGGTCAGGAGGAATAAAAAGAAAATGATTTACTGGGGGTTACATCTTGCTGCTTAGCTCCCCTTTAGTAGCAATATTAAAGTAAACAACTCTTCTAATTGCTGGAAAATCTATCTTAGACAATCAGCAGCTAAGATATATACTAAGAATCTAATCTAGGACAGGTATATATAAAGTTCAACGACTATCGAAAGTGTAATTATAGAGAAATCCTATAATAAGTAAACGAGTAGAGTACGGTAGAAGTCTATCGGAAATGGAGAGTAACTTAAATATGGTAACAGTATTTAAGTTAAAGATATAGTCTAATCACTATGGCGACATAGTGGAGCATTTGCTCAAATAAGAGTAACGATCTTATTTAAATATAAATGACAGCGGCGTATCAGTATACGCACCCTATCGTTCTGTTATCTTTAGACAGAATCCGCTATAATAAATATAAAGAGGGCTAACAACCCTCTTTATTTTAAATTTAAACATTTAATGATCAATGAATATGAGTATAAGTGTAACTGCTTTAAAAGAAGAATTAGATACGGTAATACATTTACGTAGCCGTTTTGGTCCTAATCATGCTGGGATGTCAATTTCCCCAGTTAAAAATCCATTAACAAGAGAGTATCCTTCTTGTGTTAGAAATGTAGATTCATCCGGAAATATTATCTTAGGTAAAGATGATAATCCTTTGGATTACTTCGTTCGTACTACTGATAGATTTTTTATTAAAGATGGGGATGAATTTGATTTAAGTAATCCTATAAAAGCAAAACAATGGGAAGCTATTAAATTCTCCGATCTTATTTTTGATAATAGAGGGAAATTTGATGAAAGTGGTAAGATGTTAATAGGACCAGAGGAGAAAATCGGACCTCAAGCAGTTTATTATGTAGAACGCATTATTGAGGATACTAAGAAACGTAATACGGTCTCAAGGAAATTAAATAAAGCATTAAATTATATCTACAACGCCTCAAGAGATGCTTTAAGAATTAGAGCAATGCTTTTAGGTAAATATATAAAAGATGCTTATGATGAGGAAATAGAAGAATTCTTAACAGAAATTGCTAAGAAAGACGCTGATAAGATTATTTCTTTATTTGAAAGTAATGATACTAAATATCTAATTGCATTTACATATGCTAAGCAAAAAGGTATTTTGCGACAGAAAGCTGGATTATATACTTATAATGATAATGATATTATAGGTAGAGATGCAGATTCTTGTATTGATTTTATGAAGAATCCTAAGAACAAACTTATTACTGATAGGATTTTAAGAGAGATTCAGGAAATTTCTGTAAAAGATAAAGATGTAATTATAGAAGCTATTTCTGAGGATAATAAAAGAATTGAGGATCTAAAAGCGAGAAATGAAGTATCTTCAACACAAAGTTTTTTGGATGATTCTAAGTCTGATTCTGAAATATTAAAAGATTTAGAAGATGCTGAAAAAACTCCATTAGAAAATAAAAGTAAACCTACTAGTAAAGCTAGTAAATAATACATAATATGAATTTAAAACAAGTCTATCAAGCAGTACTTATAGAATTAGAAAAACAAAAAGCTCCCAGTATGCTCTTAGACGAGTTTAATTATTATTATTATAAAAGTGTTATTCAGTATATAAATACTAAATATAACTTTTGTGATATGAATCAACAAGAGGATGATGATCTTAGAGTATTAAATATGACAGCAACTTTATCTGGAGGAAGTATAATAGATAAAGGAGATAAGATATTATTTACTCTACCTAGTGATTATTTTCATCTTAAAAATTGTGTAATTACATTTAATAATCCTAATTCTAAATGTGATTCTAATTCAGTAATTAAAAAGGGAGCGAGAAGATTAACATCTGATAAATATCCTGGAATATTAAATAATTATTATTTTAAACCTTCATATAAAACACCTTATTATTACATATATAACGATGATTCCGGACAAATTAAAACCGGAACTCCTGTTGTTATGAAATTGTTTTATGGAGATAATAAAGATATAAGTATTTCAGATATATCTATAGATTATATTAAATATCCAAATGAATTAATCCTAACTCCAAATGATTTAGAGAGCGAAGATGATATTCTGGAGAATTTAGAGTTTCCTAAATATGTATGTTATGAGATAATAAATATTATGGTGAAATTATTTTTAGAGAGACATAGAGATCCTAGATTAAATACTAATCCTATAGTTAATCAAACAATAGCTCCACCAATTTCCCCTAACAAATAAAATTTAAAAACATGTTTGAATTTGTAAATGAAGTAATTATTAATAGTGAGAAAGATTCGCTTAGTGGACTTAATAAGTTCGATAATCAGATAAGTGGTGAACAAGGTTTTAGGGTTCTTCGTGTAGGAGATTATAAAACTGCAAATATTAAAGGTGGGAAGATATATAAGACATCAGCTTCAAATCCTAAGGTATCTGTATCTGAAATTACTATTAATGATAATGTTAAACCCACAACTGCTGGTGTAATAAATCATATTAGATTAGCTATTGGTATGCAGCTTTCCGGATCTGCTGATTCATATTTTGCTGAAACTATGGATGATAGGCGTCGGAGAATGTTTTATGCTAATTTAGATGTAGTTAATACCGATACTGCTGATAATATTGCTTTAAAATTAGCTGAAATTATAAATAAACAAGGTAATTTCTATAACAATCTTCGGTTTAAAGCTAATCTTAATGGTGCTAAAATTACTGTAACTTCTGCTAATGAGTTCCAGTTATTTAATGTACTAGAAGTACAGAAATTAGAAGATTTTAGTACTGCTGCTTTAGGTAATTATTATCCTAAAGAACCAGTATACAGAACTATCTTAACTGGTAGCCATACTCAAATTGCTAAAGAAGGTGTTGGTACTTACTGGACTATGTTGAAAAATGTACAGATCCAGACTAGTCTCAGAACTGGTATCTTTAATCAGGATAATGATGATTCTAAGATTGTACCGGGAGCTTCTTATAATCAATATGTATTTGATTATGAATGCGAAAGAGATCATACTGGTATGGGTGCTGTAGGTGAAAAATTAGTATCTATTACTAAAGCTGTTTTCTGGATTAATACTACTATCTCAGACAATTTTGAAACTGCTGTAAAAGCTGCTGGAGTAGTTGTGGATGATATCGAAGTTGCTTCTGATAATGAAGCTGGAGGGTCAGCTACTCAAACTATGACATTAAAAGTAGGAGAGAAGAAATATGTAGATATTAAGCTTTCTGAATATAATACTGTAGCTTCTGCTAATGCTGATAAAGTAACTGTTAAAGGAATAGAAATTACAGGTAAAGCTACTACAGATTCTGCTGTAGCTGTAACTTATAGAAAAGGATCAGCTATAGTATTAACTGTTAATGTAACTGTAACCGCTTAATATAAGAAAATATATTATTTAATAAAAGGCAGGTAAGATAATAATATTCTTATCTGCCTTTTTAAATATTATACTATATGGAATTAAATAAATTAGCCTCTGCGATTTTAAACGATATTTTATCAGGATTGAGAGGTATTACATCTAATATATCTTTATCTGTTGAACAGTTAGAGGATGATATAATAGATGAGAGGTTAACTATAATAAAAGAATATGCTTTAAAAGGACTTCTCCCAGTTAAGGATTTAGTTACATCTATTAATTGTTTAGAGGTAGACTGTAAACCTATAGAGAATTGTAATTTATGTAATTCTAATTTAAATGTTAGAGAGACTAATATTCCTCATGTAGAAATACCTCAAATTGTTACAGATTTAGGAGTTGATGCAATTCAGTATTTTGGAACTGTTGATAGAAATACTCCGTTTAAAATTTATACTGATATATCTTATCAGTATCATAAGTATAATAGGTGGTTAGGAAGAAAGCCTTATATTTATATAGATACAGCACCTAATGAAAATGGGATGTATGATTGTTATATATTTAATGCTCCGTTGATTAAAACACTATCTATAATAGCCGTATTTAAAGATCCTAGACAATTAGAACAATTTACTTGTTGTAATGCGGAGGAGGTATCTAATATGAATTTCTTGACTAATGATATTAAGAGAAGGATTACAGAAAAAAAAGTACGGTGGTACCGTAGTCTTAGTGCACCTAACTTACCAAATGATCAAGTAGCTAAAGCTTAATATATATGAAGAATTTAAACTTCCACACAGCATATACATATATTCAAACTAATTATGGTTTAAATATAGACCAATTAGAATTTGAATCCTCAGGAATGATTGCATATGATAAGATAGGAAATAAACAAACTGAGATAAAGGAATTTGTTGGAGACGTTGTAAACGGGGAATTAGAACTCCCATGTGATGTTACTAGTATCGAAGCAGTATTCGGAAATTTTATAGACTCTCAAAAAACATCTAATAAGCAACGCTGGCCTCAAGTTATTACTAATTACATAGAACGGTATATAGAATACTGGAAATATAATAAATCCTTATTATATGATTATGGAGTATTATTAAATTACCAAATGAGGGAAAATACTTTATTATTTGATAAAGATTATAAGAATGTATTAGTTTTATATAGGAAACAAATTCTAGATGAAGAAGGATTTCCTTATATAAATTCTAAAGAGGCCGAAGCAATTGCAGCATATTGTGCTTATACAGATTTATATAAACAAGCTATTAGAACTAGAGATCCTAATACATATCAAATGGCTCAAAATATAAAATTAGAATGGGCTAGGTTATGTGAAAGAGCTAGAGTTCCGGAAAAAGTATCTCAAAACGATATGAATAGGATTTTAGATGTAATGACTAGCTTTGATAGAAAATCTTACGGAAAATCATTTAAACCAGAGAAGTAATGAAATATAATAATACAACAATATCTTCTCTTAGTTATACATTCTCCGCACCTGAATTGTTTGAAAAATTCGATTTAAAGAAGTTAGAGGTATCTAGAAAAATGCTTAAAAAGAATTATAAAAATGGTGCAGAACTCCGATTATGGTGTTGTAGGATTTATATTTACTTTTTATATTTAGTAATATTGGATATTATCAGAAATAGTACTACTTTCGTATTTACAACCAGAAAAAGAATGATTTTGGGGATTGAAATACTTAAAGGAGAAGAACTTTTAAATCATCTAAAGACTTCTACAAATACAATGTATAATTATTTTGATTCTGAGTATAAATACCCACAAATTAAATTATTCTATGAGAAAGGTAAGAAAGGAACTTTAACTAGAGGAGTAATGTTAAATTACTCCTTAACTAAAGAATTTTTTGATAATGTAAATAGTGGTAATAAGTATGGCTAATAAGATTAAGTATTTAAAGGATTATCTCCCGATATTACAAGAAAGATTTCCGGAATTTAGTATAGAAGATTTAACTACTATTATTAAATATGGGAATAGATATTTATATTATGTAATATCTAATAATAGTGATGTTTATTTATCTAGTAAAATAGATGGTAAGATGTTTAAATTTCTCATTGGAAGAGTTACATTTCAAAGTATTGCTCATAAAATTAGATATGCTATTAGTAAGATGATTACTAAGATGAGGTTTTTATATAGACAGCGTAGAACTAAATGGTGGGGGTATTGTTATTTTGGATTAACTGAGGAGAAGTTTAAATCTATTTATTTAAATAAAAGAAATATTACGTTTAATTTTGGAGATGTATGCTTATATAGAGTGCTTGATGAGTGCTTGCTTAATTTAAATTATGACCATTTCTTTAGAGTTAAATTATACGGAATTCCTGGATATAAGGTATTTTTTGAGAATTATTCTACTAAAGATGCGGAATATTTCTTGAAAAGATCTTTTGATGGATATGAGTTTACTAAAATTGATAATATAACTAGAGAAGATTTAACGGAATTTTAATATGGAAATAGCTCAAAACTCCTTTAATGGAGGATTATTAATGGATATGAATGATACTGTAGTTCCGAATACAGTATTAACAGATTGTTTAAATGGAACGATTATAACTTTTGATGGTAATGAGTTTATATTACAAAATGACTCTGGAAATGGGAGAGTTGAATCTTGTGCATTAAAGAAAGATTTTATTCCTCTTGGAATAAAGCAGTATGGAGGGATTATATATATAGCATCGATGAATCCTCTTACTGGAGAATGTGAATTAGGTTCATTTCCATCTCCAGAAAGGAATATATCTTCGGAAGAATTATCTATGGATGATATAGATACTGCTATACTTGATAGTACTTTATATCCAGAAGGGAAGAGTGAAGGATTACAAATTACTTATTTAAAAGCTGATTTTTCTTTATTGCAACGAATGGTTTTAAGGCCCGGGGATAAATTTCTAATTTATATAACTCCTAGCACTGGTAGCTCTTCGATAAATAACTTTATAGAAACTTATAAAAATTATAATACTACATTCAATAACGGGAAACTTCAACGGAGAGTTTTTTCATTACATCTTGCCACTGTAAATGAAAATGGATCTATTACTTATATAGAAGATCAAACTAATGTATTTACAAACGAAGTTAGAAAGTTTTTTTATACAGAAGGCGAAGCATTTGGAGGTAATATTCAATTAAAAACAGTTCAGGATCCCTCATTATATAATACATATAGTTCTAGATTTAATGGATATTTAATTATAGTATTAGAGATAGAACCTATTGATTTTTTTAATATTGAGATAGGAGATGTAACTGAAAATGGTAAGGATGATTATGATGTAGAGCTTATTATTAATAGTGAAAGTGATAGTTATAATAATGTATATGGAGTAAGAATAGAAAAAGATGAAGAAGGTACCTATGAGGATGAAGAAATAGATCCCGATTTAAATCCAGAGTTTATTTTAAAGCCCGGAGAGAATATTCCACAACCCGTAATATCAATTAAACATGATTTATTAAAATTAAGTAAAGAAAAAGATACACGTATAACTATAAAACCATATTCAAGATTCCAATGGTTTGAGAATCTTAAATATACAACAGTATTAAATTATCGAGATCTATTAACTAGTAAAGAATCTAATATATGGAGATATTCTACTACTAGTACTACTAATATAGAAGGAAGAGAAGTTAAAAGGGTTACTATTACTACAGACTTCTTTGTTAGAGGAACATCAAACGGATTAAATAAGTGTGATGTGATGTATATAGAATTTTATGATGTATCCGCAAATGCATCTCTTATATACCCTTTATCTAAATCTATTTCAGGATCCTATAATTTCTCTATAGATTGTTTTGATAAAGATTTAAAAGTAGAACCTTATTATTATCAAAACGGGGAAGGGGTGGAAGATATAGATTCCGCTATTACAAATTTCGAAAATAATTATTTAGAATCTTCCGGTACCAATTACTATTTATTATTGGATTCTTCAAGATTAGAGGATTATTTTAAAATAGTATCTGGAGAAACTGTTCAAGAGAATATAAATACTAAAGAGCCTTCTATATCTAATCCTAGATTACCGTGGATATATAAAATAGAACCTCAATTAGGAAATGGTACTAAAATATATAAGAATTTTAGTACTCAAAATAATTATGTATATAATTCTGAATATACTAGGTTAAGATATAATAATTTTTATATATGTAGAATATGTGGATTGAGCTTTAATAAGGATACAGAAAAACACCGATTTGAGGTTGAGGAATATAATGCTTTATATACTCTTTTCACAAATGGACAATTTAATTCTTATTATACTTCTGCTATTACAGAAGATACTAAGAACTTTTCAACACTTAAAATAGATAATTATATAACAGTAGTATCGGATTCTGCTATAGATTTATCCCAAAAGAGTATTACTGGACCAACTATTATCCATAAAAAAGATAATATACTACAACCTTCATTGTCATCAGCTTCCGATTTAATTGAAGAAGGGGAACACAAGACGCTATATGAAACTACTATAGAAAATAGTGTTACAGTAAGTTCAGAGTATAAACTTAGAAAAGTAAATAAACTTAATTTTGGGATATTAGATGCTGATATAATTTACTCATCTGATACATCTAATTATAGTTTAACTACTTCTGGAACTCCATTAATTTTTCCATCCGCTGTTATAACTGATGATAAAACTCAGGATGATGAAAATATTAGGAAGCTTACTATAACTGCAACTTTAAATAAACAAGTAAAATCAGGAACATATACTACAAATATTCCGGGAGATAAAATAGAATATAATAAATGGGAACCTGTAGGATTATTAGGGTGGGATGGACTACAAGTATCATCTGGAATACCTTATTATCATAACGATGATGGACGTGGAGATTGGATCTGTGTTAAGGATGAAGTAGATAATATTTTTGTAGATAAGGATGTATCATCTGAGTGGATTACTAAAGATCCAAATAAAGGGGGTTATGATAGAGATTACACTGTAGACGCAGGAAATTCTCCAACCACAGTCGTAAATAAAATAAAATCAAGACTAGGGAATAATAAAATAGGGATATTAGCATTTGCTGGAGATAGTCTTGGTACTTCTCTAGAAGCTTTCGTAAATAACTGGGGAAGTAGAACCTGTAATAAATTATATTTTTATCCTAATAAAAATTCTTCTAAATATTATCCATCAACCTTTGTTATAATAGAATTTGATGGAAATACAATGTGTATTTGTAATATATACGGAACTAGAGTTGGAAATACTATGTCAGCAGATAATATAAGGTCAGAATTTAATACATTATTTAATAATTTATATAGAGCAAGTAAAGTATCTGGAGCATCTAATAATCCTTATACTATACCTAATCCTGATACAATTAAATATGATAATCTTTATGATACTACATTAGAAGGAAAGATAAAATTAACTGGATCATTTTCATCAGTAAATATTAATATAAAAACAGATGATGGTACTATACCTCTAAATGACAGGATTACTACAATAATAAATACATATATAAATTCATTAAAGGATAATAAGTATTATATTGGATATGGAAGTACAGATACTGGCCCCGATAAAACAAAATTAGAAGATTACAAACCAATAGAAACTACACAAGCTCCTTTTTCAGCTAGCATACCTTATAGATATATATTTAGTTCTTCTTTAACCTCCTCTAATTTAAATAAAGTTAAAAACATATATCTCGAAGCAAGTAGTTATACTGCATATATGTCTAAGGATTTAGATAACATGTACGCTACTAATAATGAAAAATTATATTTTAAGAGAGTAGATAAATTTGAAGTACATCCTCTTTTTAGTATTCTAAATAATAGCATTCATCTGATAGGAAAGGGTTTTGGAGCAAGTAATCAGGAATCTAGATATATTGACTGGTATTCTTTTAGAAATTTATCAGATAATGAAGATTGTTGTAATGCTAACCTTAGAAATCCAGATGATCTGGTATTTAGCAAACAATTACAGGTAAGAGGAAATATAACTGGGTCTAATTTTAGTAAACCAGAGAATTTAGTTAATTTTACTTAATTATATATGACCCCTTTTTTAACCTTAAATTTTGATATTACATTTGAAATTATGTATAAGACTCTTCAAACAGAAGGGTTTTTAGCATATGAATATAATCCATTTAGAAATTTAAGATTATCCGGAAATAGATATCTTAAAGCTACTGATGGAAGATATGTAATAAAAAGTGGGGACATTGAAATTCCTGCTACTTTAAAAATAATTGAACCTATAGATAATGATACTGGAATATTTAAAGAAAAAGAAATCTATATTACTGATCAAAATATAGATACTTTATTTATAATAAGTTCTAATAATAGTAATATAAATACAGATGAAGTTAAAAGTAGATATTCAGAAGCAACCGCTAAATACTCTTCTCTTAAATATACACCAAGACAAGCATTAAGTCCAAGAGAATGGGTTCGTACTAATAGCAAAAAAGAAATTGAAGTTAGTAATCCAGGTAATAATGAAGGAAGATTGATTACATCTAATAGAAAAGGAGATTTAGTTGATTTTAGTACTAAAGATTTAAATTTTAGTATAAATAATCCAGTTGATATAGAGATTCAAGAATCGTATGACGGAAGCGTAAATCTTATACTTAATGATGATTTAAATCCCCCAAGACTTATAAATTCCCGTTTTACTCCAACTGAAAATGGAATGTATAAAATTATAGATAGAAATGGGAATAATGATACTAATATATATGATGAAAATTCCTTAGACGGAGAGACTAAACTATACAAAACTATAAAAACTCTTCCAGTTATTAGATTTGATGGTGTAGAATCTGGAGGGGAATTAAAGGTTGGGAATTATGTATTTTATTTTAAATATCAAGACTCTGATGGAAACGAGACTGATTTTGTTGCTGAATCAGGAATTGTTTCTGTTTATATAGGAGATATTAGTGATATAAAAACTATAAAAGGTGGAATATTAGATACTAATGCGTATAAAACTATTAGATTCACTATAACTAATATAGACGATTCTTATGATTATCTAAATATCTATTATACAAGATCCACTAGTACTGAAAATGGAACAGAGATTACAAAAGCATATAAATTAGTTAATAGCTTCTCTGTAATAAATACTGTATGTACTGTTACTATAACAGGTATAGAACCTGTGTCAGAAATTAGTTTAGATGATATTAATATCCAATATAGTATTGTAGAAAATGCTAAATCTCAGGCTCAAGTACAAAATAGATTATTTTTAAGTAATGTAAATAAAACAACTATTCCGTATAAAGAATTGGCTGATCTATCTTTGCGTATTATTCCAGAAGTTTATACAGAAGATGAGGTTGGAGATATATCATTAGATAATGGGTATTACACACCAGTTGGATCTAGTAGAGAAACCTTCGGAATGTATTATAATGTATATAATATCTATCATAGAGTAGGATATTGGGAAGATATATATAGATTTGGAATAGTATATATAATGAATGACTTTACATTGTCTCCAGTATTTAATATCCGGGGAAGGAATTTAGGAATTGAGAATACTGAAAAAATTGAATCTATATATAATTGGAATAAAGATACCGAACTTCCGGGAGATAGAAATTATATAGAAGTTTTAGAGAATGGATTTATAAAATCTTCTTTGGATAATGCTAAAGGTGTAGTTAAATTAAGTATTGAAAAGAACTCTACTTATGATGGATGTAATAAACCAGTAGGTATTAAATTCATATTTAAGAATTCAGAAAATAACTCCGATTATCCTACTTGGAAGGATACTGAGAATTTAATAAAAGAATTAAAAAAATATACTAAAGGATTCTTTTTTGTACGTCAAAAACGAATTCCAACAGTATATTGTCAAGGAGCAACTATAGGATTAGATTTAAATTCTAAGATCCCTGTTCTTCCAGTAAAACGTGGAGACGGTAAACCGTTAGGAATGACTGAATCTTTCATAGCTAATAGTAATGGGGATAGTATTTTAGAAAATGATATTAATAATAGATTATTATATTCTAATGATACCCTACCAAATGCTGCTATTGTTCCGGAAGCGGAATTAAATAATGAATTATACTCTCAGATATTTAATGGATCTAAATTCGTTCTTAGAGATTCGTATTTAACGTACGATACTACAGAAAATTATATTACCCAAAGAGGAGATGATAGACATTATACATTTCCGAATTTCTCCGTAGGTAGAAAAGATAATGACAGATCTTGGTATCAAAATATAAGTTTAACTTATATTGATGATAACATTCAATTAAAAACATCTGGAACGCAAGATTTTTCTTCTAGAGCTGGTGAAGCCGAAGTCGCATATAAATTTAAATATCTAGGTAAAGAAGATAATAAAGCTAAAGCAAAAAACCTATTACGGGGATCTTGGGGTTCTTATGTAGGAATTGAAGGACTACAATTATACTGTAAATTAGTAGATATAATGGTTCCGGGATATAATGAAGGCATGTTAGTCGATTATTTTAAAGCTAGATTTAGTGATATGTCTCCATATTATTCTATATGTGATAGATATGAGTGGGATTCATTAGAAGGTGAAGAATTAGTTTGTTATAGAGGAGATTGTTATATAAGTATTTTTACTCATAGAATGTGTAGAAACTTCCAAGATCCGGAAAGTCCTACTAACGATACTATTGTAGATCCTTATACATGGAGAGATAATTATACTGGTTCAGAAGATGGAGCTTTAGATTTGGAAAAAGCGGAACTGATAAATAGAGGAGATGTTAATGCAGTTCAAATTGGACATTGGGTTACATTAAAATGTTTATCTAATATAAATTTAGCATTACGATGTGAAGATGGATCTAATACCTCAGAAGCGGCTTTAAATGGACATCCTAGAACATTTTATCCTATATCTAGATTTAATGCATCTGGAGAGTATAAAATTCCTGAAAGTACAGTATATAATTCTGGATATAATAGTTCTACATCAGATAAGAATTATTTTATTCTTCCGGATGTTCCATATATAAAAAATGATTTTTCTAATAGAATAATGTATTCTGATATATTCATATCTGACGCATTTAAAAATAATTATAGAGTATTTCAATTAAGTAATTATAGAGATTATAATAAAGAATATGGAACTATTACATCTATTATCGAATGGTATGGAGATTTAGTAGTAGTATTCGAAAAGGGAGTTGGACTTATACCAATAAATGAAAGAATCCAAACAGCTGGAGAATTAAATAATCCAGTATATTTAAATTCCAATAATGTTCTCCCAGAACGTCCTATTTTATTATCTAAATTATATGGATCTCAGTGGAAGGACTCTATATTAAAAACAGATAATTATGTATATGGTGTCGATACTTTTGCTAAAAAGATTTGGAGAACAAATGGAAAATCATTTGAGATTATATCTGATTTTAAAATTCAGAAATATTTAAATGATAATATTTCATTTACTGAAAGAGAGAGAAGCACTACCTTAGGATTGCGGAATGTAAAAACACATTTTAATAAATTTAAATTTGATGTATTATTTACTTTCTATGATGATATTCAGGATATAAATCCAGTAGGAGAATTTATAACTTCTAGAGAATGGAATTTGTGTTATAATGAAAAATTACAATTGTGGACAACCAGATATTCATGGATTCCATTAATGTCTGAAAATATATCTAATGTATTCTTTACTAATAATAAAGAAGATTCTAAGAATATATCTAAAGTCTCAGTTACATGGGAAGGTTCTGTTGCAGCTAAAGGAATTATATTAAGAGATCCCACTACTTATTTGAATAAAGTAAGTTGGGAAAGTATATTAAATCCGATTAATAATCCTTTAGTTGTATATAAAGGAATAGAGATTCCGGATCTTACCTCTCCTGTTACAACTGGAAAAGATGTTGCAGTAGGGTTATTAGATATTAAATTAGATGTAGATCCAGATAAATTTAGAATTAAATACTCTAAATATGAATTTATAAATAATGACATTTATCCAGATAACGAAGATTTTTATTTATATACTCATGAAGATAAGATAGGTAATAAAGTTTCGAATAGACAGACATGGTTGATATTAAGATCATCTAATAGTACTATTAGAAATAAATACCTAGAAGGGAATAAGTATGTAACTCTAAATATTCGAGCAGAATTAGTGCGAGGGAGAAACGAATCTATAACATCAAATATGGAAGAATTAGAAGTAGATGCTAGTAGTACATATACTGGAGTAGTTTATATAAGAACATCTTCCGAGACTTGGAAAAATCCTACTTATTTCTGGAGACACGGAGTAGCTGGAATATTTGACAACAAAGAAAAAATCTACCCAACTTCATGGTATAAAAAGCGAGACTCGAAAGGAGCACCTCTATCCTACGACCCATTCGAATTCGAATTTGTTGTAAATAAAAATGTTGGATACCATAAAGTCTTCACAAATCTCTTTATCATCTCAAATAATGTCCTCCCAGAACTAGTCTCATTTGAAGTAATTGGTGATGCTTATGATTTCTCTAACATCCCAGATTTAAAAGAAGGTTCATATTTAGTACAAAAGGGAGAGAAAGAAGAAAATGAAGTAGATAATTATATAAAATTCATTGATAATAAAGATTGTAATAATAATAACATCGGAAGTTCTGCTATTATATTCTATGATGATAGATTATCTGAGTATAGTTTAAGAAGGATTCAACCTATTAAGGATATATCCACTTGTGGTATTATTAAAGGTAATACTAGATATCAAGAAGATTTTGTTAATGTAACTTTAGAACCTTTTAAATATCAAAGAGGGAGTAAAGGGAATATTAAATTAAAAATTGAAGAAACTAGACCTAGAGATAAGTATATAAAGATTAGAGTTAAATATAGTGGAGATAAGAGAGTTATTATTACCGCATTACAAACAATGTTTGAAATAAGTTTTTGTTAAATAAATTAAAATGAAAAAATTTAATATTGGAGGAGTATTCACATCAAGTGAACCATTAATTGGTGCAGTTAGTGCTAGCGAACCTCTTAAATTAAATACAATGGCATTACAAAATGCTACTTTAGAAAAAACCGGACCTGGAGCTTTAGGTAGAGGATGGAATAAGTTTAAAGGTACAGTAGCTTCTTATAATTTATCTAATAACCCCGGAACTAATGTTAGTAATATAAATAATGTTTCTTCTTTATTAGACCTCGGAGCATCTCTAATGCCAAAAGATTATTCTGGAAAGAAGGGAAATATAACAGCTGGGATGGATGCTGGATATGATGCTGTATCTAGTATAATGATGAGTATAAATCCTGCTATTGGAGGTATAATGAAGGCTGGTAAACTAGTTGGAAATGGATTAGAGAAATTAGGAGTTGGTACAGATAAAATGACTACAGCAGATGCTATTTTAGGAAGTAGTTTCTTTAACCTATCTATTCCGGGATTAATAAATAATGCTTTTGGGAAAACAACTAGAAAATTTACAGTAGATCAAAATATCGCTAACAATTCCTCTTATACTGGAACGGGTAAATATATCCAAGATGCTGGCGGATATTCTGGTAAAAAATACGGACTTTTTTCTAATAAAGCCAGAAAAAAAGCTAATAAAAAAATGGATAAAGCTCAGGGATACCAAGATACTATAGATGATATCTTAACAGATGCATCAGATAAATCAGCAAGAGCAGCAAGTTCTTCTGATATGTTCGCAAATAAATTACAACTAGAACAATCGGGAGGATTAAATAATATCCGATTCGGAAGAGATGGATTTAAATTCCTAGAATCTTTTAGAATTAAATATGCTGAATCTCAGAAAAATATTCTTAAATATAAAGATGGTGGTAAGATTGGAGAAAAGAATATAATTCCAGAAGGTAAATTACATAAAGAACTTCATCATTTAGATACAGAAGATATATCTAGAAAAGGTATTCCTGTTATATTAAAGGAAGGGGATAAGATATCTCAAGTAGCGGAAATAGAACGGGAAGAGTTGATTCTTAGATTAGAAGTCACTGAGAAATTAGAGGAATTATATAAAGAAGATACTGATGAAGCTGCTATTGAGGCAGGAAAGTTATTAGTTAAGGAGATATTACATAATACTATCGATAAGGGTAAAGTAATTAAAGAAACTGAATAATGTAGGTATATTTAAATAGAATTGAAATATATTCTATTTAAATATAGTCTTTTATATATAATGCTATGTTAAATTTAAATAGAGTAAATTCTTATTTAATACAAAAGTATCAGAATGGAGGAAAAAGTAATATAAAACAAACTCAAGCAGAGAGAGTATATAATTTTCTCAATCCAGCTGATGGTTATTGGAGTGCTCCTTATTACATACGTCTTCCATATTTAAATTATACTAATACTCTAGTTCCAATCCGAGAAGAAAGGGAATTAGCAACTCCTATTGAAGAGGCTTTCTTTAAACATTATTTAAATTTAGGAAAAGATTCGAGATTAATAAAATCTTCCAAAGCTAGGATAAATGCTGACAAAGATAAAGATCCTAAAAATACTGAATATGTAGGAATCCCACAACCTGTAGCCCGTAGAGTACAATCTATGGTAGATACCTTAAATGTAGGTAAAATTCTACGTAATTATGATAAATATATAGAAAAATTTCCAGAATTACCTAGTAAATCTAGATTAGAAAAAATATATAGAACTGGAAAAGAGGTACTAGAATCTGGAGAGCCGAAAGTAGTTAATGAAGGATTAACTGTTAAATATATAGAACGTCCGGATAAGAATCAGCATTTTGCAACAGGATTAGATCTTTTCGGGAATTTTACCATTCAATGGGATAAGGATAATAATACTATCAAAGTAAATGATACATACGACTTTCCTTCTATAGTTACAGGAAAATACACTATTCCTAAAAGAGAAAAATCCTTGGAAATTAGAGAAGATATTAAATTTAATCCCAAAGTAGGATCTTATTTGTTAAGAGATAACATGAAGAATTATTATGCTGATGATGAGGATCCTTATTTTAAATAATATATAATTATGTCAGAATTAAAAAAATCAATTGTAAAAGTTAAAGTACATAATAAAGAATACCTCTGTGATACTGCTATAGATGACTGGGAAAGAGAACATGGATTTATGCATATAGAAAGTTTATCTAAAAATCAAGGGCTTCTATTTATATATCCAGAAGTACAAGAAGAAGTAAATTATTGGATGAAAGATACTCCTTTATATTTAGATATAATCTTCATCTCTCCAGAATTTAAAGTAATATCTAATAAAGAAGGGAAGCCTAATGATACAAATATTATATCTGAAAAGAATGTATTATTCGTATTAGAGGTATCTAATAATTCCGGAATTCGATCTGGAGAAAGTGTAGAGTTTGAGGGATTAGATGAAGTACTTGAAGAAAGATTAGATTATTTAGAAGATTTGGAGGATGAATCTCCTAAAGATAAGATAGAAAATGATATTGATGATTTAGAGGATTTACTAGAGATACTTTCTACTAATGGTAAAGTACAATATAAAATAAAGGGTGGAGAGAGAATATTTTCTAGGAAGAATACTAGAGTCTTAATTCGTCAAGCTAAGAAAGCAGAGAAATTAAAAACCGATTCTGCATATAAGAGATTAGGTAAGTCTGTATTTAAATACATGAAAATTCAGGATAATAATGATCCGGAATATGTAAAGACTAAATAATATTAATAAATATATATTTAAATGAATAAATCCCACATTCTTATATCAATGATCCTAAAAAACGAGGGAGGTTATGTATTTGACCCCGACGACTCCGGGAAGGAGACATATTGTGGAATATCCCGTGCTAATTTCCCTAAATGGGAAGGATGGAGGATTATTGATAAATTTAAACCATTAAAAAGAGGACAGATTATAACAACAGTTAAAGAATTAGAAGATTTAGTAGAACAATTCTATAAAGATAATTTTTATGATAAATGTAAAATAGATGATATAAGCAACATTTATATCTCAGCCCATCTATTAGACCATTCCGTTAATGCTGGTGTTTCTAATGGTGTTAAATGCCTTCAAAAAGCTATTTCAAATTTAGGACAATCCTTAGATATAGATGGGAAAATTGGACCAACTACAATTAGATTAGCGAATTTATGCAATTCTAAAAATCTGCTTCAAGAATTTATTTCCCAAAGAAAAGAATATTATCAATCAATAGTAGATAGAAAACCTTCTCAAAGTAAATTTTTAAAAGGATGGTTAAATAGAATAGATGAGGTAAATACATATATATCTAACAAATTTAAATCCTAAACATTATGGCTTGTAAATCTAAAAGCAAATCTAAAGGTAAAGGTTCAAAAGGTGGTAAATAATTCAGAATTATTAAATACTACCAAACAATAGGATTTTTATATACAAAATCCTAACTTTGTACAAGTTTAACGTTAAATATTAAAGAAATGAAAGTAAACGAAAAATTTAAAGTAAAAATCTTACAAGAGGGCGGAACTATGCCCGCGGAACCTGCTACTCAGGCTCAACCTAGTCCAGAACAAATCTTTCAGCAAATTCTTCAATTAGCTGCTCAGGCAACTCAAAATCAGGATTGTCAAGCTGCATTGGCGGTATGTTCAGCGTTAGTCGAAATGACTCAGGGACAAGCTGCTCAAGCAGAAGCTCCTACTGAGCCTGTAATGGCACGTCGAGGAGGAAAATTAGTAGTAAAGAAAAGACAATAAATTATCTTAGATGGGGTATTATTTAAATATAATACTCCATTTTTTTACTTTAATCATTAACTATGGCACAAGTTCCTAAATTTGAAACTGGAGGTAAATCTCCTTCAAATATAGAAGAATATAATAAAAGGAAGCAAAAATTACAAGACCTTTATAATAAAAAAGAGCAGGAAACAAAGACAATTACTATTAACGGTAAAAAATACGATATAAAAGAAGCTAAAGAAAAACTCCAGAATTGGGTTAGTTCTGATGACTCCCGAAATTTAAAAAACTCTTATAGAAGAAGAGGATCTGGAGTAGATGCTTCTTATAATAGATTTTTAGATGCTCTAAGTAAAGGTGATATACAAGAGATTAATAGTACTCCAAGTGGATTTGATATTAAATATAACAACTCAGAAGGATTTAATTTAGGTGATAAATATAGTAGTGATTATTTAGCTAAAGCTATAGATAATAACTTTTTAAATCTCACTGAATATTCTAATACTTTACAAGAACCTGATAAAATAGATGTGTCATGGAATCCTAGAGAATTAATTAATTCCGTATGGGGAGGAAAGATTAATCAGGAAGTATATAATAGGAAAAATACTTCTGAAAGGATTGATGATGTAATTAGGGCTTTAGAAAATAATAGAAGAAGATTTTATGAGTATTTATCATCAGAAGATAAAACTCCATTTAAGGGATATGAGAATCTTCCTTTTAAATCTATACAGGAGTACGATCAATTTATAGAAGATTTATCTCAAGGTAGAAATGGGGATCCTAATTCAGAATTTGATTGGGAAGAACAGAAGAATAATCAGCGTTTTGGTGATTATATATGGAAATATATTTTTGGAGATTCAAACCAACAAAATTCTTCTACTCAAGGATCTACTAAATCCGAAGAACAGATTAAGAAAGAAGAGGATGAAATAAGGAAAACAAATAATCTACCAGAAAATGCTCCTCTAAGTTATAATTTTAACGGAAAAAATATAGTAGTCACTAAAGAAGGATTAAGAGAAAAAGATTCTTCTGGGAATCTTGTGGGATTAAGAGGCTATTTTCCGTTTGAATCTAACCCAGCTACATATATGTTAAAATCTGGATGGTATGATACTGATTATATACCTTATGAAAAGATTAAGGATTATGTAGGAAGTAATGTTAAATATTTAAATGATATATATAATCCAGAAGTATATAGTTGGAGAAAAAATGCTGAGAATATTAAATATAAGAAAGATTGGGATAAAGAACAGAGTTATAATGCTTATTATAAATTAGCTAAGTTATTAAATCTTCCGGAAGGAGAAGAATATGGGATTGATTATTTTAATCCTTATATAGGAGATAATCAAGCGGTTGAAGATTATGAATTTATTGGAATAAATAATCCTCAGAATGTTGAGAGTTATCTAAGTAGTGGTAGACCATATAAATCGACGGGGATTTATGCTATTAATAAAAAGACTGGAGATATAATTCCTGGGGAATTTAAATATAATCAAGGTTATTTACAATTTAATCCGACATCAAATTATCCAGGAATTTCTTCTATTAATTTAAATAAGCTTAATGTAAATCCAGTTGAAGGGAGAGATTTAACCTTGGGAAGTAAGTTTTTGGCTGATTTATATTCTAAATATGGCTTATATGATAACGAGATTAAACCATTTTTAGGATTAAAATATGCTCCAATGAGTAACTATGCAGGTACCGGATATATACCAAGTGGAGTAGGAATGTATCAAGAAGGTGGAATATTAAGAAATTCAATTTCCTCAGATCTACAAGATAAACAATCTGCTTCTATGTCAGACGTATTCTCTGGAGAATCATTAAGTGCAGCAGATAAAGCAGATTTAACAGCATTAGCATTAGATGTAGCTGGCTTAGCTTCTACCGCTGCGTTTGGTGTAGGAAATGCTGTGGGAGCTGCAACAGGATTAGGATCTACAATTTCTACTGCTATTGCTGATTATAAACGTGACGATGATTGGTCATGGAGGGATACTGGGAACTTAATACTAAATCTAGGGATGGATGCAGCAACATTAATTCCCGGATTAGGAACAGTGGCTAAAGGAGCTAAAGTAACTAAAGCAATAAAAACAGCAGCTCCAATACTACGTAAAGCATTCACTGCATTAGGATTAGGAACTTCTCTTACTGCTTTAGGTAAAGTAATGTCAGGAGAAGAATTAACTATAAATGACTGGAGATTATTAGCTAATGGGTTAAATGCTGTAACAGGTATTAGTAGAAATGTTGCTGGGAAGAAGTTATATACTCAAAAAGCTGGTGCAGGAGAATTATCTAAACCTCTAGAAGTTAATGTTAACGGTAAAACTAAAGAAGTTTTATTTAAGAATAATGAGGTAGAGGGATTTAATAAGATGTCGACAGAGGATAAATTAACTACTGTCAAGACTAAATTAAAATCTCAATATACGGATTTAACTGATGAGGATTTAAGTAATATAAAAATACCTAAAGGTAAATGGTATAATCCTTTCACACGCGGAGTTGGAAAAGTAAAAGAAACTAAAGTAGCTGGAAGAGAATTAACACCAGAGACTTTAGATAAGATTAAGAATAATAAACTCTCATCCTTCCAGAAAGGATTAGTAGCAGAGCAGGCTTATTATAGACGTGGTAATATTCAGAAACAATTAGAGGATAATAATATTTATCTCGGACAAACTTTAGGTGCTCCTACTGTAGTATATCACGGAAAATTAACTGAAAAAGCTCCTGGAAAAATTAATTTAAGAGCTCCTAGATCTGAAATACTTGAGCAAAAAGAGCAATTAATACATAATGTTGTAAATCCAACAAAAGGACCTACAGATGCGGAATTAAATAGTTCTATACTAGAACAAATGCAATTTACACCTTTTGGAACAACACGTCCTTTAACAGAACCTTCTGGAAGAGCTAGTAGAATGACTAAATCTGATGTAAAAAAGGCACGAGATAAAATTTATATTTACAGCAATGAAGGAAAGGCAGAAATAGCCAAAAATAAGCAAAAACTAGAAGAAGCTAAAAAACGTAGACAATTAGCATATTTAAAAGGTCAGGAAACAAAAAGACGTAACGAATTAGGATATAAAGAAGAAAATAAAAATTTATCTAGAATAGTTACAACTCCGAATGAAAGTGTTAGTAATCAAAACGACGAAAGAATATTAAATCTCTTAATTAAAGCAGAAGAGGACGCAGCATTAAGAAAACGTATAAACGCTCAAGAATATCAAGCTGCATCTAAACATTCCTCTAAAAAGAAAACAGTAAGCAAGAAGAAAAGTAAAGATGTAGGAGATAGATTACCTAAAAAACATAAGGATGGAGGTACTTTAGATTACTTTTTTATTCGAAATAAACTTCTTAAAGAAAGAGATAAATATGAATTAGGCTCTAAAGAATGGATTGAAGCAAATAAAAAAGTTAAGGAATTTAAAAATGGAGGAGTTATTAAATATCAAGATGGAGGAGTTACACCTACTAACATATTAGAAGAAGTTGTTGTAACTAGAAAATCGCCTTCTAGAATAAGAAGAATTGATTCCGAAGTTTTAAATAATAATACTTTTGATTTTAATTTAAAATCAATGAATACACCTTCTTTAAATACTCCTATCACTAAATCTTCAACTGGTTCTAATGTTGAATCTCAAAATTATCTTCCAACTAAATCGTCATTAGGAAGTATTCCTCTAACTACTATATCTTCTTTAGCTTCTGCTATACAAAAAACAGCAGCTAATAATAAGATATATAAAACACTAAGAAAGAATCTAAGACCTTCTTTAATAAATCTCCCTACAGATTTAAATTATTCTATTCAAGGAAATGAAGGAGTTAGACAAGCTTATTATAAACAAGCAGCAAATTTAGAAGGATTAACTAGAACACCTCTAACCTCAGATGCCGATAGACAATTAGCATATAATTTAGAAGTAGCTAAAAATGCAGCAGAAGCAAGATTGCAAGGAGATTTAGCAAATGAACAAGCTATACAACAGTCTAGAGAAAAAGCATTCCAAGTTAATGCTAATAATTTAATGAGAAGAGAGGAAGCTGCAAATAGAAATCGTTTAGCTACTACGGAGTATTTAAATACTTTAGCGAATTTAAAAGCTCAGAAGATAGGACAAAATGCTAATATCTGGGATACATTCTTACATGATGTAACAGAACAAACTAAGCAGTATATAAATACAAATAATGCTAGAAAAGTAAATGAAAAACTCTTAGATTCTCAATATAAAAACGCTAGGTTATCTACAGAGGATTCTATTACTGCATCAGATTTACAGAGGAGATTAGACGCATTATATCAGAAAGAAGAATATAAGAAAGATCCTACTAAATTATTCTTAGATCCAGAATATAAAAATATTATTAACGCTCAAAAAGAGTTACAACTTAAAGGATTAAAGAGGAGTATAGATTTACAAAAATTAGGATTATCTGGACAATATCCTAAAGTATTTAGATTCGGAGGAATAATTAAGAAATAATATGAAGTTAAATATTAAAAAATTTCAAGAAGGAGGACAACTGGCCCCGTGGGTTGGGTATTCTCCTTTCTTTCAACCTATTGGAAGAGAAGAAGGGACATCAGCTGTAGCTAATTCTTCTGCTAAATCTGGTGATACTAAGATTGATAATTCTCAGAAACAGCTAAAAGATATTATAGGTCAAATGGTTGGTAAAGGATTAACTAATGAAGTTAATTATTTCGCAGAACAAGTTGGTAATATCTTTGCTGATACAGATCTTTTAGGACAACCTATTAGCGTTAGACAATATACAGGATTAGTATCTAGATTAAACGAGATTCAGAATAATAAACAGATATTTGATCAAGCAAAAGAACACGCACTATCTAAAGGAACACTTTCAGAAGCAGCAATAGATTATTCTGGAAATTTATTCGCACAAAACTCTAATGGAGAACTTGTTATGATTACTCCAGATCAATACTCAGAAAATAGAGAAGAGTATAGAGTATTAACTAATAATGATCTCTTAACTCTAAGGAATAATAGTAAAGCTTATATATTTGATAATAGCCTATCTCAAACGGTTGCTGGAAGTTTAAATATAAACGATATAAGTAAACGAATAGAAGAGATTGTTAAATCTATAGGAGTAGAAAAACAATCTTCTGATTATTACTTTGATAAAGCTAGAGCTAATCAATTAGAAAAAGGATTACAAGCTATTGTAAGTGAGAAGTTAAATACCGCTCCTGATGGAACTTTTAAATTAACTGAGGAAGTTGCTACACAAAGAAAAAATGCTAATCTTGCTTTAAATTACATATGGAATAATTTAGATCAACAATCTAGAAATACTTTAATCGCAAGAGCTGCTATTAATAATACTGGAGATCCTAGAGAAAATGCTATAGAAAGTATTAAAAATATCCTCATCTTCGGAACTGATCACTCTTATTCCCAATCATTAAAAGATGAGAATATAGAAGGTAGATCAGGGAGTGGTTCTGGAGGTAAAGGAGGATTAACTGATATTAACCCTCTAATGAGTTATGTATCAGATCCTAAAAATCAGAAATATGTAGTAAATGTAGGAGATAAATATTCTTTTGATGCTAAAGCTAGTATTAGACCATTAATAGGAGCTAAAGGAGAAGTATTAAATGAGAGTTATTTATCCGATATAATTACTAACGGAGGGTTAGGTTCTTTAGTAGATATTTCAGGAGCTTCTGTTGGAACTGGAGTTACTTTAAATCCTAATGATTTAAGTAAGATATTATATGAAGGAGATAGAGTAGCGATGACATGGTTACCATATATAACAGATCCTAAAACAGGTTCTAAAGTAGTAGATTTAAAAGCATTGAAGCGTTTAGAAGATGCTGATAGAGAAATTTCTGCTATAGGTCCGACAGTTACAGAAGATCAGAAATTAAATATATACAGAGCACATAATGTAGATCATTTAATACTTAGAGGCGGAGAACCAGCACAAAGTCAATTATCTTATATGCATCAATTTATGGTTATCCCATCTCTAATTCCAGAAGAAGTGGCAAAGGAAACTCAATTAAATAGTATTACTAAGAGATTAAATAATGATTTAGAGGATAAGGCTAGAGATATGTATGCTAGAGTTAGATCTAATTTAGAAAATAAAATGTTGAGAGCTAATGGTTACGTACCTCCAGAACATTGGTATAGACCTGATGATGATATATATAAATCCTCTATATTCTTACCTGTACAAGATGAGTTAATGTCAATCTTATTTACTGGAAAAACTGCCCCTCAAACAGCTAAATCTAATTTAGATTATGAAAATGTAATAAGAAATACTAATCAAATTACACAACAAACTGGAGGATTAAATCCAGCTGCATTTAAATAATATGGATAATTTAGAAAAAAAGGATTGGTTTGGGTTATATTACTCAAACCAAGATAAAACTTATATAGACTTCTTACAGAACGGAGTTACTCCTAATGATATAGAATTGAAATCAAAGGATGAATATAAACAAAACGAAAAGATTGTTCAGGCATTTACTGCACCCGATGGAAAATTTGATGATAACGCATTTGATACATTTTATAATAAAGCATTATCCTCATATAACACATTATCTATAGGACAGTTTACAGAAGAAGATCTCCCCAAAGTGCAGTATGATATAATGTCTCCTTTTAAATCTCAACTTTCTCCTGTACAAGATATTTCTTTAGATATAATAAAAACTAAAAATCCTTTTATTCAAAGCACCGGATTAAATACTATACTAGGGACAGAAATGACTAGTATGTCTACTAGAGAAATAGCTCAACAAAATAAAATTTTTGATACTGAGAATAATAGGTGGATGGATATTACTCCAGAGGATTTAGGATTTTGGGGAACAGTAACTAAAACTCCGATAGTTTTAGCTCAATATGATAGAGATATACAAGAAACTGATCCAGAAACAGGAAGATTAATACAACATAAAAAAGGAGAAATAAAATTAGATGAAAGTGGAATGCCTTATTATGAAACTCTTGGTAATCGAGAGGTTCATGGTAAACAAGTATTAAGTGCATTTGATGTAATTACTAGAGAAAATTCTACGTGGAATAAATTTGATTTTTTTGATAATGATGGAGAAGAATCTAGTATCGGATCTACTATAGCACAAACTATAGCTAGTATCGCTCCTTTATTTATCCCATATGTAGGTCAAGCTTATGCTGGAGCTTTAGTTCTTAGAGAAGGTACTAAGTTAGGGATTACTTTATATAAAATGCTGGATGGAGCTATTAATAATAATCCAAATCCTAATTTTGGGATATTAAATACTATAGAAGCTAAAGCAAACCAATTTAATACTAGTGTATCGGATAAGTCTCAAGAGAAATTATTAACCTTTGAAAATTTTGGAAGGTTAGTATCTGATATAGGCTCCCAATTATTCCAACAGAGATTATTAGCCCAAATCCCTAATTGGCTTGGTATAGGAAACTCTGAAAGAGCTGCTTTAAAAGCTATAAAAGCTAAATATGGAGATGAGGTAGTAAAAGCTATCTCTGATGGTAGTATAATTCAAAATAGAGGATTATATAATACTATCATTAACTCAGATCCAGCAGTTATAAATGCTATAAATAAAGCGAATATAAGAAATAATTTCTTAGGTAGATTCATGGCTAATTTTTATATGTCAGGAACCTCTACCATGGATGTATATAATGATGCTCTAGATGCTGGATATGATAGAAGAACCGCAGCTCTAACTGCTGGATTAGCTATGGGTGCTACCACTTGGATGATACAATCTACAGAGATAGGACAGAAAGCTTTAGAAGGTTTAGGGTTTGACAGTGAAAGGGCCGCTATAAGAAATGCCGGAAAGAAATTTATTGAAGAAAATAGAGAATTATTACATTACACAGCTAACAATACTACAGATAAGGCGGCATTTAATTCTGTGTTAAGAAAAGCTATAAATACATTTAAAAAAGTAAAAGAACCTATAAATAATATCATCTCTGGTTCTGGAATAGCTAGTAATGCTGTAGCTGAGGGAATTGAGGAAATGTCAGAAGAAGCTATTATGGATATGTCTAAAGCTATTACAGATGTATTCACAGGAATTTCTGGTACACAAAAAGATGCTTCTTTTGATTTCTTATCCTCTAATCCATTAGAAAGATACTTAATGGCTGGATTTGGAGGTGCTATTGGTGGGGCTATATTTAAAGCTGCTAATAATTTATCTGATATAAATAAAAGAGTTCCGGAACAAGCTACTGATAATATCTTTTACATATTACGAAATGGAGGTAAATCTAAATTAATCTCAGAATTAGAGAGATTAAGACAACAAGGTGTAGCTCCAAAAAATCTTTCTGCTACTAATAGAACAATAGAAGGAGAGAATATAAATTACTCTCCTGTAGAATCTGGAGATATTTCCCAAAATGATGCTGTAATAGACCTATCATTACAGTTAATAAATCAGTGGGATGCTATTATTAATGAAGAAAATCTACGCCTTAGTGATGAAGAATTAATATCTTTATCAGCATTAAGGGATAGGAGAGTAGAAGATCTTATTAAATTTGATGGAAGATTAGATATTATTAGAGATTATAATCAATTAGGAAAAGAAATAGGAAATCTACTCCTAGAAAAGAAAGATATAGAGAATCAATTAAATGCTCCTAATAAAGAAATTCCAAATAAAATAGAGTTAGAGAATAGATTAAATATAATAAATGAAGAACTTCAACAAAAAAGAACAGAGAAAGATATATTATTACGAGGAGGAAAATCCGAAGAATATTTAAAAAGAGCTTTATTTAATATAAGCGAAATATCTAATAAAATTTATTCTTCTGATATATATACATATACAGAAAATATTCTCGGCAAACCGTATGGATCTTTATCAGAATCTGAAAGAGAGGAAATTAAATCTAGATATAAAGCTTATAGAGAAGATAATAATGAGAAATTAGATAAAGCGTATAAAATATTTACGTCATTATCACAGAAATATGGTGATAATATTATAAATATAGTATCTAAGTTACCATTATTAAATAAAATAAAAGGATATCTATCAGGAATAGATGAAGAGGCTTTGCTTAATCTTGACGAAGATGCAAAACGTAATTTTGATTTAGCGAGAAAGTTAGGACTTGAATTAGGAGTTCCGGTAGAAAGAGGAATTGATTATATATTTGAATACAGAAATACGGATTTATCTGATATAAATACTCAGAATATAATTAAAAACTTCTTTAATTCAATAAATCAGGATGGATCTGGAATTGATGTAGGTAGTATTTTCTCTACATATAAGAATTCTGGAGAATTTATATCTAATATATTTGATACAATATTTAATATAGATCAGAAAATAGATACCTTATCTAATTCTATTAACAATAAATTAAACTCGAATCCTACTTTAGATAAAAATTTCGTAATAAGAGAATCTATAGAAGAATTTTTAAATGAGAACGTTTCTAATTCTGTAGTTAAATCTTATATACAAGATAATTTAAATCTTCCTAATTTAAATTCTCCAGAGGAAGCGATATCTAATATTAGAAAGATTCTTATTAATTTATCTGGATTATTACAGTTTAATCTAATTCCCCAACTTAGAACTAGATCAATGATGAATTTAATTGAAAGTGCTAGAAATGAGGGAATAGAATTGACTAAAGATTTATATTCTTATATAAAAACATATTTAAAATCTGATAATAAAGTAGAATTAGATTACTCTTCTTATGTATCTAATCTTTTATCTTATGTGGATGAGAGTCTTGGGGAATTAGTTAATTATGATTTACAAAATATAAAATCCCAATCTCCGGATTTTCAAGCTGCTTTAAAAGAGGGATTTGAAGAAATTGGAGTTAATAATTTAGAGGAAATACTACTAATATCGGAGGAGTTAAAAAACGTAAAAGATTGGTTTGAAGTAGCGAATTTATTAAAAAATTCTAATTTAAATGATGTAGAGAAAAGGATCATTATAGAAAGTATAAATGATTCAAATAAATCTAAAACAAAATCATCTTTATCAGAAATAAATATTTTATCAGAAGCTTCGATAGATTCTTCTCAGTTAGTAGAGAATCCTTTAAATACTTTATTGTCTGAGATATATTTAAATATAGATGAATCTGCTGGAAATATTAATATCTTTGAATTATTATCAAATGAAAGTGATTTATTAAAATCTACTAATACACTTTCTGATTATGTCTTGCAAGGAAAAGTTAAATTAGAACAACTTGATACTGCGATAAATGTGATTAATGCACTACAATCAGTAGTATCTTCGATGCAATCTTCTACTATTGAAAATGGGGGATATGGATTTAATTCTACTTTAAATTATATAAGAGAAAAATTAGGAGTATCAGAAAAGCTTCCAGAAATAGAATCTAATTCCGCGTTTGAAGTTATACAAGAATTAGAGAGGATAAAGAATAAATTAGGATTTTATAAAAAATTATCTGAGCAAAATAAAGGTAATAAACTTAAAGAGCATAAGCTTACGGCTATAAAAACTAGACAAGCTCTTATAAAGAATTATCAAGATAAATTATTTAAAAATAGAGCTCCTGAATTATTTGAAGGAGTGGATGATATATTATCTAATTATAATTTAGATAGTTTAAATAATTCAGATTTAACCGATGAAGAATATATTTCATTAGAGAAACTTATTCTAGAAGTAGAAGATAGAATTTATGATAATGCTACTAAGTTATCTAAAAATAATACAGTATCTAAAGAATATTTAATATCTAAATTATTTCAGAATTATGATTATTCTAAATTAATGAAAGAAGCTTATAATAATCCAGCTTCTTTAAATTCTGAAATAACTGAGATGTCTCCCTCCGATTTATTTATTTATTATCATACTATATTAACCACAAAAGCATCTACATTTAATAATGCGTTAAGAGATATAGTGAATGAATCATTGGGATCAGGTAAACAATTTATAATTCCTATATTTTCTCAAGAATATGCTGCAAGGATTGCGTTAGCTTGTATTATAGATATAAACTTCATGAACAACTCTACCGAGTTAACTAAGGAGTTTGAGAATAGTATTACAAATCCAGCACTTAGAGATAAATATAAGAATTATATATCTAGACTACAAAATACAGTATTTATAAATGGAGCTCCCGGAGTAGGTAAGACTACTGGTGTTGATTCTTTAGTATTTAAATTAGCTAATAAATTATTGGGAGAACAAGGTGCTGTTATATCTGGACCTAAGGTACAACAAACAGTTAATTTATTAAATTCAATTACTGGAGAATCTTATTCTGAAACGGAAGGATTAAATACTATAAATGATGCTATTAAGAATAAAAAACTAACAGCAATTACTGCTGATATGTTATTAAATTCTATTTTAGTATCCCCAGAAATAATAGAAAAGGCCAAGAAACAGTTTAATGATTCTCAATCTAAAACCATTCCGGAGAATGAGAGAGTTATAGATATACTAGAAACTCAAGACAAGGAATTAGTTGTTAGAATAAATCCTAAATATTTAACTCCTTCTAATTTTAAATCTGGAATATTCCAAGATCAAAGATTGATATTTATTGATGAAGTTACACAATTATCTAAATTTGAATTAGAATTATTATCTTCATGGGCTCAACAAAATGATAAGATATTAATTACTTCCGGTGATTTATTACAATCTGGTTATGCTGGAAGTGATGGAGCATATTTAGGAATAGATGTAGATACTAATTTAATATACACACCTACTTTAGCTACATCTTTAAGAATTACTAATATTCATAAAAAAGATAACTTAGATTCTTTAAGAGTATTAACTGATAGAGTTAGAAATGTAGATAATTACTATACTACAGGAGAATTTAATTTAGAAGAGGGAATAAGAATAGCGTTATCTAACTATGAGAACGTACCTAGTCTAAAATATTATGAAGACGACGTAAAACTCTCTGGAGATAAAATTGTTGGATCTATTTCTACTTTTGATTTAGATAAATTAGTTCATGACTCAGAAGAGCCGATAGGATTTATATATGATGATGTAAATTCTGATACATATAAGCTAATAGACACTTATATAAAAAAGAATCCTGGAAAAATAAGGAAATTTAAACTTGAAGAAGTACAAGGTTCAGAAGCTAAATACTTTATAGTAGATAAGAAATTTAATTTCGGATCTCATGGAGAATTTGTAGAAAAAGCTACTAGAGATTTATATACTGCTATAACTAGATCTAAAGAAGGTACTATTATTATAAATAATGGGTTAACTACTAAACTTACTAAAGGATCTGAAAGAATTAGTTATACACAATCCTCTATATTAAATAATGAAGCTGCTAAATCTTTCTCAGAATTAAGATTGAAAGCTCTTAATGCTTCGTTAGAGAATAAAACTATAGAACCTCAAAAGAAAGAATCTTCTACTACATCAGTCTCAACACCCCAACCTAATATAGAATTAGGAAAAGTTTTAGATGCTGCATTTAGTGATTCTCCAGAAGCTAATAGAAAAATTCAACAATTAGAAAGAATAGAATCTAAAACAGAGAAACATTCTCCTGATAGTTTTATATGTTATTCTTATAGAACAAGAATTAAACCTAAAGCAGAAATTAATGGTAATATAACTACTTACAGCATTAAAGATTCCGCTATAATGCTAAGATTAGATTCAAATAGTGAACATAGAGCATTCTTTAATGGAGAAATTGATGGTTTAAATCCTACACAATTCGAAAGAGTTGATGAAAAGATATTAGAAGTAAAGAGTATATTATATAATTACACAAAATCCAGAAGAAATAAATTATTTAAAGATTATAATATTGAACAAGATTTATCTAATTTATATAATGACATATCTGGAAATACTGGAACATTAGATTTATCTAACGGGAAGTTTGTATTAAAAGCAACTAAATATTTTAATAAATCTATAGGAAAAGAAGATTCTGTCATTAGAATTATATATGAAATTCCTATATTAAATTCTTCTACAGAAGAGAATACTGTAGAGCTTTATATAGTAGAATTACCAAATATTAATAATGAATCTTTTAGAATTAAAGATTCTGATACTCCAGAACAAAGAGCTTCTAAAGCATGGTTTGTAGAATATCAAAAATTCTATGGACAAATAATGAATAGTTTCATTTTGGATGAAAGTGGAAAATCTAATAAATACTTCCAGCTTAGAGATAATTTCGAATTAGAACGAATTACTAATAGTATTATATATAAAGGATCAGATAAGAAAAAATTTGCACATGTTCCATTTGAATCTAAAGAATCCGAATTTAGAGGAATTTACTTCTCCAAACCTTATATAGTAACTAATACTAGATACGGTAAATCTAATCGAAATGAGTTATTAATTCAACGTAACGAGAGATTAAATACTCTATATAATGATTATTATGAAACTTTAGAGGAATATAATAAAGCAGATACTACTCAAAAATCTAGATTAGAACCTATATTAAAATCTAAATCTGAGAGATTAAATGCTGAAATAAATAAGAATAATATCAAAGGCAAAGCAGTAGTATTTGCTACACATAGTAAATATATATTTGATGAGGATGATAATATTATCTCAGAAGATCAGTATGGAGATTATTACATAGATCAAATGAATGGAAAATATGATAATGATCCAGATAGAAGAGATAAAATTAGAATGATCATTTTAAATCCAGAAGGACAAACATTCCAATCCTTTATATCTAAATATAGAGAATTTATAAATTCATATAAAAAGAATTCTGGAGTAGCTAAATATAATGGTAAATTTTATAAATCTTACTTTGGAGATTTTATAGGATTTGATACATTGTTATCTATATATAATTATTATAATTATTTAAAAGCTAACGGGAAGCCAGACTCTAAACATATCAAAATCGCTGAGAAATTATTTAATTCTCTATCCTCACTTTCAACTAAAGAAGGAAACGCGGAAAACCCATTTGATCTTCCTAGTGCCAAAGTTAAATTTGGACTACCTCATGTTCTGAGGATAATGGAGAGATTACATATAGAAACTACTCCAGAAGAGATTAAGAAAATGGAGAATTACTCCTCTTCTATCAATGGGAATGATGTACTTAAATTCATAAATAAGATTATAGAATTTAAAATAAATCAAAGACTCCATCCTGAATTATTAGTATCTTCTCCAATTATAAATGAGGAAAATGGGGGAATATTCCAAGACTGGAACAAAGAAGATGGAATTACCGATTTAGATATAATTGATTTTATGGAATTTGCTATGTTAGGAAGAAGAAATTATAAACAACCTGACGGAAGCATTAGTTCTGTAGAAGCTCCTAATTATAATCCTTTATTTAAAAACGGAATCTTCCCATTCCCTGTTTATGAATTAATGGATAAGAAAACTGATTATACTGGAGGGGAATATTTTTATGAAGCAAGAAATCCGGAAGGACAATATTATATAGATAGAGATATTCAAACTCCACAATTTGTATTTCAACCATCTAAGGATTTAGCCTCTCCAAATGATTTCGGAATCGCAAGAGTAGAGAATAATAATAGAGAGGTATCTAATAAAGATGTTGAAAAACAAAAGAGTAAAGAAGTTTATAGAGCAGAATTATATAATAATATAAAAGATAAATTATCAACTTCTAATATAGATTTAAATTATCTACTTGTTAATAATATCTCCTTAGCAACTATAACAGGTTCGATGGATAGAGATGTGGAGAGTAATATAAATTCCACTATAGATGTAGTAAATACTATATTAAAAACTCAGCCTGTAAAAGTAGACGAAATATCAGAAGTAGATTATATAGAATATAAAAATAATGAATTAAAGATATATTCAAGACCTATAGAAAATATAGAACAAAACGATAGTATTTCTGAGGAAAATAATATATCTTTGTCACAGACATTCGGGAAAATGTTTGATGTGGTATCAGATCCTAAAGATTTAGAAATGTTAAAAAATATAACAAAAGTATTATTGACTTATGATAATAATAATTTATTAATAAACTATGTAACTAAATCTGAAATCACCCCTGATACAGTAAATTTAATTTTATCTAATATAAATATACAAACAATACTATCTGATATAAATAAGATAAGAAGTAAATATAATATTTGTTAAATATGGCTTGTAAATTTTTTGATTCAAACACTAGAAGCCCAGAATTTTTAATAAACCTATCTCCCTGGATTAATTTTCAGGGAGATACTATTTCAGATCAACAATTTCAGAATATTAAAAATTCTCTGCAAAAAGATTTTATCATTGATTCTGATGAAAATTTAGTAGATGCAATAAAGGAATATATAAGATTATTTTCCTATAATACGGAATTAAATACAATACTTAATAATTCCTTAGATAAAATTTTAACTAAGAATATAGAAAAAACTTTACCTCCGGAAGAATATAAAAATCCAGATCCTCTAGTAACTACATTAGAGAATGAAGTAAAGACTGTAGAAGAAGATGAATCTGTGACGGAGGAGGATAGAGATTTAGCTACGAAGGAATATGTAGAACAATTAAATAGAAGTAGAAAAAATGTTACCTATAACGAAGAAATAAAGACTAATAGAGATTTAATTACTAAATTTCAAAATAATAATAGTTTATATAATAGATTTGTTTCTACATTTAAAAGAGAGATATTTAAAAATTCTTTTCTAAATCTGGATTCTGGAAAAATTGTTCAAACTTATTCAGAATTAAATAATAATATTGCAGAATATAAACAAATATTATTTAATCATATAACAAAATTTTTAGGAGAAAAAGATATCATTCCTTTATATAATCAGGATGGATCTTTTAATATTACAGAATTTACTACTATTATATCTAGATTAAATGAATATTATGATCAACATAATCCTACATCAAAATTAAATTCAATCAATAATATTCTATACACTCCTTTATCTAAATCTAATCAAGATTATCTAAATGCATATAACGCTTTAGTAACTTTAGAGAATTTTGATAATTTAATAGTATTATTAACAGACGGATTAATTTCAATAGATCCATTTAAATTAGGAATTAAATCTACTAATAGAAATGAAATTAAATATCTTCCGTTCACTAAAAATGCATTAAGACAACATTTTAGAGTTAATGAAGATTCCGATATAAATAGAGAGACTACTAGTTTAACTAAAGCTATTATACAAAATATTCCTTTATTAGATTCTGATGGGAAATGGGATGGAATATCTTATATGACAGTCAATGAATTTAATAATGCCATATCTAGAATCGGAGATCCTGTTATTAAATCTTCTAATAAATATAATTCATTAAAATTAGGTAAATTAAATCCTACAGTAGCTTATATAGAATTTTTTAATTCTTTATTTGTTACAAATGGAAAAACTGATCCATCAAAAATAAATAAATTTAAGAAGAATTTAGACTTTAATTTAGATACTAAAAAGGCATTATTATCTATATATAAATATATCTTCGACTCTACTCCAGAAGCTAAATCTTTATATAATATAATTAAAGATAACCAAGAAGATTTAAGTTTTAACTATTTCTTGGATATCTTAGCCTATATGAATAAACAGGATGGATCAGAATATATATCATATGAATATAATTCAGAGAGTGGGGAGTATGAAGTAAATACATTCTCAAATCTAACTTATGAATCCTCTTTATTTAGACAAGAAAGAAATTTAACTGAATACGTTGATTCTATAGCTAGAAATGGCGATTATGATAATACTATTTTAAATGTATTACGAAATAAATTTAGAGTTAAGGTCTTAGATAATTCTATTTCTATTACCATTGGATCTAGAACATTATTTATTAATGATCATTTAAATATTGCTAACGAAGATGCTATAACTGGAAAAGATTTAAATAAAGAATTATTAGATAGTATTACAATTCCAAATCCAGAACAAGTTAGTGCGATCATAAATGGCAAAACTTTATCAGAATCTATTATGAATGGGTTTAGGTTGTTAGAGTTATTACAGTTATCCACAGATCTTCCATTTATAAATAGTTCTGGGCAATTATATTCTATATTAAAATCACAATATAGAACAGAAGCTGAATCTAATCTAAAAGGAGATCTTTTGGGATTATTATATAGAACACTTAAAACAATTGATACTCTAGATTCTATATATAAAGAATATGATTCTAATAAAGTTAATCTTACTCCAGAAGAATTTAAATCTAAAGTAAAAAAATCCTTTCCAGAATTTAAAACAATGAAGGATATTACTTTTAATAAATTCTTTACATCAAGTAAAACTAGACCAAGATTAAAGGTTAATTTAAATTCTAAAGGAGATAGATCAAGTGTATTTAAAGCCACAGTTAGTTCTATAAATTTATTAAATAGAGAAGCTAGTCCAAGTACATATAAAAACTCTGACGGAGATAATGTACCATCTATAGGATTGATGAATTTAGTTAAAAACATACACGAGTTTATATATACTACTAAAGACTATCAGAATAATGTTAGAAAGCATTCTAATATATCTAATATATTCGAATCTAATATATTCTATAATAATCCAGAATATTTAAAAGGAATTGGATTAAAAACAGAATTTATATCTCCAAATGGCACAACAGTACAAAAGAATAAATTCAATGTTTCTGAGTACGGAGTATCATCTATAATATTAGATTATTTCAAAAATCTAATGGATGATCAAATTGATTATATAGAATTTCTTCCAACTGTATATGCAGATAAATCTAATCAATCTCTTATTAAAATATCTAAGGATATTAAATTTGATGGGAAGAATATTAAATCTGCATCTGCTACTCAGATAGAAGTAGAGAATTTTAATAGTCAGCAGATTTATTATACTAATCTATTATCAAATTTATTTAAATCTTATTATAAAATAGGTGAAAGATTAGGTGTTTCTTTATTAGATTCCATACCTAAAATTAAAAATAAGAAAGAAAAAGCTGAGATTATAAATAATAATATTATCGCAATAAATAATCTCTTATCTACTAGATGGAAGGAAGTCTCTCAAATAGCTAGAGAATTAAGTTTAGAAGATCCTAATTTTAAATTTATAGAAGAAGTTCATTATTCTAAAGTGGAAATGTCTAAAGGTAATAGCGTATTTAGATTAAATCCATTTATAGAAAATATGGCTAATATCTATCAAGTATCTACTACAGACGATTCTTATTACAAGGATTTTATAAATAGATCAAAAGAAATATTTAAAAAAGATTTAAAATCTAAAGGTATTGAGGTAGATACTAAAGTATTTAAATTCTTAAAAGATATTCCTTCTCTAAAAAATTGGATTGGTAGGGATGGAATGATGATATTAGAAAAAGATGGGAAATTGAATCCTATATTAGAAAAATATTTCTTTTTAGATGGGTTCTTATCTAACCAATTCCTTCAAGTAAGTGTAGGAGAACCTTATGCACATCCATCTAAATTAAGAGGTGTGTATTATTTAAATTCCGATGGGTCTATAAATCCGGAATATTTTATCCGGGATCATGCTAATAGATTATTAGCTCAATATAAACGTATGGTTGCTATGCAAGCTACTATACACAATTATTATCAAAAAGCATTAGAAGGAACAACTCCAACTATAAATGTAGCAATTATCAAAGATATAGAAGCTCCTGTATTTAATCCTTCTGGGGAGACTGATAATGTAAAGGTATTAGATGGCTCTATGGAATGTAATCCATTTCAGAATGTATTAGAGAATAATTCAATGTTTAGCTCTAGTGCTGGATATAATAGAAAGAATTTTGGATATAATGTAGATCCTGAATTTGGTAATGGGTTATTAATGAAATGTGCTATATTCTCTATAACTAATTATCGAATGAGAAAGTCTCCGGAGAAAGTTAAATTGTTGCAAAAAATGACTGATAGAAAATGGGATGTTCCTATTATTAATTTAATGCAAGATTTTAACGGTAACGAGCGTCATCTTAGAGATATTATATCCGAGGATTTATATTATTATAATACGAATGATGGAGAATATTATAGAATAATTGATTTAGAATCTCTAGGAAATAATACTTATAATATTATAGAACGAAGAGTTAATAATAACGGGGGAGATACTCAGAATAGTAGAAATGTAACAAGAACTGTAGTAATAGATAGTAATTATAAATTATGGAAAGCTCTAGGTGGAGAGTATTCTTATTCATTAGATAATTCTAATCCTTTAGATCCTTATTTAAGTAATTTTGGAGATAAAGGAGAGGCTTCTGTAAATGCTACAGTACAGTTTATGAATAAAACCGGATATTATATAACTAAGAGGGATCTATTAAATATGGTTAATGGTGATTTAGATTTATTAAATACAATTATATCTAAACAAGATCTTCCATTTACATTTAACAATATTCCAGAAGATTCTAGTTATATATTAGACGAACAAAGAAAATTAAGAGTAATACTAGATCAGAATTATATATATCAACCTCTTAAATACTCTGATATACATTACCTAGCAAATGGAACATCAATAAAAGTTGGAGCGTTTAATACAAATCCAGCCAATGCTAGATACGATGATACTCCTTTATCCTATGGTAGAGTTGGTACACAATTCATGGGTATTCAAATGGATGCAGATCACCATGCTGATTTATCTACTGTTACTGAATCTACTCAGATTATTAGTACTTTAGCAGCTAATGGATATACATCAGATTTAGCTGATGCGGCTTATAGAGCTTTAGGTTCTGTAGTAAATACTACTTTAAAGAAGTATTTTGAAGCACATAATCAAGCTAATAACTTAGAAACTCTTACAGAATTAGGAGAAGCTAATAAAACATTATTATATAAACTTCTAGCTAAAGCAACTATTAAAGCCTTCGAAGGGAGCTCTGGAGATGGAGTAATTACTGGTTATTTAGAAGAAGCTGCAAGAGAGTTTGAGGAGAATTTAAATAATGAATTATTTAATGCTAGGGATTTAAGATTTAAAATTCCATTCAGTTCCGGAAGTATAAATAGTTCTTTTATAACTATGTTAGCATCTAAAATGAACTCTGATAGTATTAAAAGAACTTTCTCTGGTATGGGAGCTGTAATGATTCCCTCTTATGGATCTATAAAACATTATTATTTTGATGGATCTGAGAATTTATTTGATTCTAATGGAAATGTTTTAAGAGGATATTATTCTCAGGAAGATTTAATACATATAGCTAATGAAGCTGGTTATTATTCTTTTACTGATGAAAATGGAAATATTCTTAAATCTGGTTTAGATAGATATTTAGAAACAGGAAATTTAACACAGGAAATATCTACGGATTTAATAGAATTTGGTGATATTGTATTAGATCCTACTACTGGAGAACAGGTAGATATAAATACTTATGATAAATTTAAATATTATAGGAATTTAAATACTACAGTAACTAATCTAAAAGGAATCAGAAAAGAACTTCAACCTTTTAGAGCTACTTGGAGTATTGATGGGATAAATAAGAAATATAATATTTATGATCATCCGATAATCGAAGATATGTTTAGATTAAGAGAGTCTAAAGCATCTAAAGAGGAAATTCTAGCACTTCAACATTTTGTTAATAGATATATTGGATTATTGGATGAAAATATTATGTTATTAGATCCGAGAATGCCTGAATATCAAATGATTATAGATAACAATGATATAATAGAATTTGGCGAAGGACTTCAAGGAGTAAGAATACATGATTTAAATATAAAAAGAGCACAGGCTGTAATATCTAAGGTATATCAATCTATATTCGGATTACGAACTGGAGATAATATTGCGAATATTATTAATAGTGATGGAGAATATTTTAGACAGAAACTATTAAGAACGTATAATAAAGCTAAATCAGATCCCCTTCCAAATGATATAGAATTTTTAAAGAATAGTTTAGATAATACTAGAATTATTATAAATAAGCCTAGCTCTGAAAATTATATATCTTCACTAACTCCAATGGAAATATTAACAGAAGTTATAGATGGAGAAGAATGGAGATTAAATGAAAATGGAGAAGCTGTATATAAAACATCTGGACTTCATTTTTATCAGGATACTAGTAATGGAATAGTTCAAGAAGTAATTGTTGTAGATCTTTCTAATTTAGGGAATTTAGTTAATGTATTTAATTCTTCTGACGATTATATAGGAATATGGTATAATTTTAATTCTGATAATATTAAAGAGTTAAGAGATTATATAAATATGACAGATTCAAGATTGGGAGAAGAATTAGATATAGATAATAGTAGTATAGAAGAGTTAAATGATAAATATAATAATTACATAAATAAAAGAATCAAAAGAGATTCTAAGAAGATATATAGATCATTTATTGAGAGTTTAAAAATAACAGCGAATCGTATTCCTGCACAAGCATTTCAGTCTATTATGGCAATGGATGTAGTAGGATTTTCTGATGCAGAAAGTAATGAAGCTTATGTCAGCTTGTATCAAACATGGCTGGAAGGTAGTGATTATTGGTCTAAATTTTTAAGTTTGAGTTAGACGACAGTATAAAATTGTAATCACTATAATAAACCTCTTGAATTGCGGGAAATCCCTTAGAGCTTAATATACTAAGTTTAAATAGTAATATTTAAATGGTGAGAATAATTACCTCAGTACAGTAAAAAGTGTTAAGATTGGGTAATCCGCAGCTAAGTCTCTTATATAAGAGAAAAGTTCATCGACTATCGAAAAGCTATTTAATATTTAAATAGAACTTAGTAGAGTAGGATTTAAATAATCCGAAGCGGGAGGCACTTTAAAAGTGATGATATAGTCAGTCTTTATATGAAAATATAAAGGTCAAACGGATATTGATAAAGTCTACATGACAATGCCTTTAATAAATAAAAATGGAATTTATGAAGCATGGTCATCGTTATTTAATTATAGAGATAATGAATCATTTGAACTCTCAAAACAATTACCATTTCCAAATTCAGATTTAAAATATACAATAACTTCTGAAATAAATCCGGAAATACCTTATATAGATATAACTTCTGAAATCTCATCTATCTTAAACGGAGAATATGATGGGGATAATACTAGATTAAAATTAGCTGTAGACGTTTTAAATAAGGTAGATAGATTCAAACAAACTAATATACAATTATATTACAATCCTGATTTAGTTAATGATTTAAATTATATAAAAGAAAATTCAGATGATAAATCAAGGAATGAGGATATAGAAAGTGCCAGAATACTTATATCAAATATGATAGAGAATTTAGATATTGATATATCTAGACACCTTAAAGAAATAAGTCCAAATAAACTTTTATCCGCTACAAAGAATTTCGTATATAATAAGATATATCAGATCTCCGATAACTTTAAAAATCTTGTAGCTGCTGAATCACCTATTAGTATGGGAGATCCACAAGCTGCTGCTGCTAAATCAGAAGCTGGAGCTTATGCAAAAACAGTTACTGATTTTTGTCCGTCTGTTAAATGGAACTTATTCTTCGAAAATATGGCTGGAAAAGAGGTTATTGGTATAAGTGCTGTAGGACAAAAAGTATTTTTAGCTGCAACTCAGTACTTTAATCAGGAAATAAGAAAATTAGCTGAAAAAGGATTGACTGTAGAAGATTTATTAAAATCAAATTTATATTTCAATAATGTTTTTGAGATTTATAAAAATATTCCTGGAAATGAAGGGAAGAGTGATGGGGAACTCATTAAATTATTCACAAATAGTTTGGCTAACATTAATCTTGATGATATTGAGTTTGTATATGATCTTTTAAATGAAGCTAGAGATAAAAGTATTAGTGTGAAAGATGCAATAGATCTTACACAAAATAGATTTCAAGAAGACAAATCTCTCGTTATCTCAAGTTTAATCTCGGCAGCAACTGATCCAAAGCCGTCAAAATATTTATTGAAATCATTAGGAATAATAAAATATAATATCTATATTTGCATAAATAATAATTTTTAATCAAATAAAATTTTATGCAAAAACGTAGTGAAGAATACATTCAAAGAGTTGTAGATATGTACAACTCAGGATTAGAAGCAAAAGAAATCGCTGAAAAAGAAGGAAAAAACCCTAGAACAATTCAGGACATTTTAAGAAAAGCTAATGTAACTAGAAGATCTAGAAAAGGTGAAACTAGAGTAGATAAGGAATATTTAGAAAAAATAAAATCTCTTTATGAAGAAGGAAAAACAGCAGAAGAGATAGGAAAAATTCTAGGTAAAAGTGGGAAAACTATAGGATTTCATCTTAGAAAATTAGGAATACAACCTAGATCTTTAAAGTCTATTACAGAAGATCAATATCCAGAATTAATAGACCTATTTGAGTCTGGATATTCCGATGAACAATTAGCTGAATATTTTAATTGTTCTATTCCTACTGTTAGGAGACATAGAGGAATATTAAATTTGAAACAACAAAGATATTTCTCTCAATTAGATGTCTCTCTAACGGAAGAACAGGAACAAATGATTTTAGGTTCTCTTTTAGGAGATTTAAATTTATCACATCCACAGAGTAATAGACATAATAATTCAAGACTAACAATAGTACATTCCGTCAAACAAAAGGCGTTATTTATGAAGAAGGTTGAGATATTAGGGGAATTTATGGGAGCATATAGATTAGAAACACCTTCCCCAGATTCGAGAACTGGAAATGTTTATCAAACGTATAGAGGAAATAGTTATAGTCATCCCATATTCACTAATATATATGACATTCTTTATATAAATAAAGTAAAAACTGTTACAGAAGAGTATCTATCCAAAATCTATCATCCAATAGCATTGGCTTATTGGTTTATGGATGATGGGAGTTCGAATGGGACTATTGCTACATGTTCCTTTACTTTACAGGAATGTAGTCTACTATCTAAGTGGTTATTAACTAAATTTAATATTGAAACCACTATTCGAATTGTAAAAGACAAAAATTGGAATCTTCTTTATATCAAAGAGAAAAGCAGAAAACACTTCGAAGAATTGATATTACCTTATATTATTCCAGAAATGAAATATAAACTTAAATATTTTAATTAAATGCGTGGTTTGTTGTAAAAAACTCCTTTAACTCAGGGAACATCCTTAGAGCTTTATATACTAAGTTTAAATAGTAATATTTAAATGGCTGAACTAATTACTCAGGTATAGTAACAAGTATGAAGATTGGATAATCCTGATCTAAGTATCCTAATAGGATAAAAGAGCATCGACTAGAGAAAGACTATTTAAACAAATAGAATCGAGTATCGTAGGAATTAGTAATTCCGAAATGGGGAGAGCCTTATTGGCTAAGATATAGTCAGAACTTCTATAGAAATATAGAGATGTTATATGGAAACGATATAACAGTAACATAATTGAATGCTAAAGAATTGATCTTATCAAAGATTAACGCTGGTCCTGACCTGGCTGGAGTATATGTATATTTATTAATCCAAGGCTTATCATTTGATAATATCTCAGATCTTATGACTAGTTCAGAGGTTAATGCTATAGTTCAAGCAGCTACAGTTAATAGAATGTACGATCAATACGCTACTATAGATTCCACATTAAGAAATATAGAAAAAGGACCATCACTTACAAATTTTATTGGAAAGGGATATGTAAAATCTGTTTCATTATATTTAAATACATTATATAATTCTAAGATAATCTCCGCATTTAAACTTAATGAACTAACATCAAATGATATAAACGAAATTATAAATGATCTTGAAACTACTAAATATAATTTTGTTAATGAGAGATTTCTTGATGAAGAGTATGCTTTGACATTCTTAGATTCTATGTCAGAGTGGGATGAATTAGCATTAGTTAGATCTTCTGAGGAAGTAGTGCAGGGTTTGATTAGATATTTTAAACAAGTGAAGAAATTTAAGGATTTAAAAGATTTATTTAATTCATCAGTAAAATCTAAAACAAATTTTACTACCTTTGTAAAAGCTTACACTGGAGCAAAAGAAATAGCTACGTTAGGTCAAATTTTAGGAATTAATGGAGGTATAAAGACTAAGCAATATGATAGATATAATTTCAGTAAGTCCTTTAATACATTAATTCAAAACGGATTAGATAAACTTCAATTAACTGGAGATACAGCTGATAATTTTATTGGAGCATTAAAAAAATATAATCCTAATATTGGGAATATATATACAGATCAAGAATTATCTTCTATAGTTGGAGATGCTCTAGATAAAATGTCTTTAAATGGAACTTTTTCTAGTATGAAGTTTGATATAGCTAAATTCTTGGAACAGCCTGATTACGCTGAATCTGTTATTAAATTCTATAACTTAATAAAGTCTGTAATAAATGTATTTGATTTAATAAATTCTCTTCCACATTATAAATCGTTTATTAATGCTTATTATATAAACGAACAAAATTCTAAATTAGGAAGTGTTAAATATGCATTATCAAACGCTATTATAGATAATTTAGAAAACGTAATAATGAGAAGGAGGATTGGTAAAATTACTATGCCTAATAAACTATCTGAATCTCAACTAAATATCATTAGAGATTATATAGATGAATTGATAATTAGGAAGTATTTGAAAAATAAAAATTTATCTATTTCAGTTCCTAAAGGCCAAAATTATTTCTTAAATGGGGAAATGCTTACTGCTACCGAGCAGACATCTTATTCTTTATCTAATGATGATGGTTTAGCATCCTTTAAATTATATATGGAATCTTATGTAATTCCAATGTTAAAGAGTGGATATACAATTAATTCTAAAGGAGTAATGACTTTTGGATCTCAGTTAGTTAATAACGCATTTTTAAATGGATTAATTATAACTGATAATACTTCTAAATTAGATGGATCTAATTATATATATTATAGACCATCTATAAATATGGTTACTACTATAAACAATCCTGAGTTTGATAAACAAGTTTCAGCATTTGGAGAAATTGAAAATGTTGAATTTAGAGGTATTAAATTATCTGACTTGTTTTTTATATATAATCTAATTACTCATAAAGGAAGAAAAGGACAGGATAGTATATTAAAAGTATTACAAGGATCAGTATTTAATCCGGGAAGTTTAATTGTAGATTACTTTAAATACATTGGAGGACTAGATTTAAATACTATAACTCCGGGAGTAATTTATGATTCAAAAAGTGATAAAGTAACAATAGATGATGTTAATATAGATGATGTTCTTCTTAGAATGGCTCCAATTAAAGATAGTTTCGAAGCTCTTGTTTCAAATAATAAATATGTAAAAGTATATAATGAGAACTTAGGTAAATATCAATTACAAGAAAGATTAGGAAATGATAATAAGAATAAGAGCTATAAGGATGTAGAACTTTTAGGAGATGAGAGATATTATCTGATAAGAAGTAATTACAATTATAAATTAAAAGAAACTATTAATAAATCTGAAAAAGCTATTAAGACAGTTGAACTTCTAAATGATCTAATGAGACTTAATAAAATAAAACTTATTATAAATTGTTAAATATGGGATGTAACATAGAAATACAATATATTGTAGATGGAGAAGAAAAAGTTGGTGGGATTATTCCTACCAACTTAAATTCATATGACGAAGTTAATGCAGTTAGTTTAAGTGAGGCTATTTCTGGATTAGATATAGATTCTTTAAATACATTATTAAGTACTCTTTCAGATTTAAATCTTTTATCTACTAAAGTAGTATATTCTAATGGAGAACCTTTAATCGGAAACGCTACTATAAATGATATTAGGTCTTTAGTTTCTTATGTACCTAATAAATCTTTACAGGAAGATTTTCTTCTATTAATTAATAAGTTAATAGATATGAATGCTATTAATCCATCTCAACCAAATATATTATTATTAGATGAAGATATAGAATCATTAAATATCGATGGAAATGTAGATGTTAGAGGGACTTTATTAAATAATGAATTTATTATCTTAAAAACTAATGGAACATTTAATGAAGCTACTCTTAGAGATTTATATCACGAACTACTTCATTTATATTATTCTAAAATAAATAAATCTGATCCTAATTTTGAGAGAATAAATGAAATAGCTTATAATATATATACTACTGCCAAACAGAATCAGGATAAAGATCCTTATATAAAAGAATTTGTTAATAAGGTATCTAAAGGATCTAGTTATGATTTAAATGAATTTATTGCATATTTAGTATCAGAACCTAAATATAGAGATGTTTTAAATATAAATAATTCCGATTTATTTAATGAATTTATTGGGAGATTATTCTCTATGGATATTAATCCTTTTATCTTAGAATTAAATCAGAACTTAGAAATCATATCTAATACGAAAGAAGAATATGAAGAACCTCCTTTTGTTGGTAAAAATGATTCTTATTATATAGAACTCGAAATTCCGAAATCTAAAAATGTATCTTATCAACAAATATCAGAGATAATCTGGAAGAATTATGAATCAACTGTATTAGATTCGGAAGGTAATCCTAAGAAGGATTTATATAATTTAAATTACTCAGAACCTGTTAAAGTAACTACAGAAGCTCAATTATATTCTTTAATCCCAGGAGATTTATTACTAATCCCAAATTTTAGTAAAGATAAGAATATAATATACGGTAAATTTGATGATGATTATTTCTCTTATGCTAAATACCATCCAATTCAATCTGTTTGGAAGAATAGAAATGGAGAAACATTTATCACATTAGTTAATAAATACGGATCTAATATAGGACATTTTACTATATCTTATACTGATTTAGTTAAATTATCTCTAGAAAAAAACAAACAAATTGTATTTAGAAAGTTATATGGAGCATTGAAAGATCCAAATCTTCCGGAAGATTTAATAAAGAATGTAAGAGATACTTATGAAAGAAATATCGAATCAGAAGATTATAATAATCAACCACTGATTAAATCTATAGGATTCGACAGAAAAGGACTCTCATTCAAGTATTACACAGTAGGAAAATCAGGATTTAAATTAGATGTTTCTAACGGAACTAATGCTACTATAACCCAAGAACTACGTCAAAATGATATAATTAAATTAAGATCTTGGAATAAAGAGGATGAAAATAGTGAATGGGATTCTTTTACATATTACGCTCCTGTAGTTAGAACCATAGGCACAATAGTAGAAGTAGCTTTAAAGAATAAAGATGGTAAATACTTTACTAAAAAAATTCCTTTTCGGAATATAGAGACAGTGATATTTACTAAAGAAAATCATCCGGATTTAGATAATATATACAATCAGTTTATTAATGATTATGATACTTATTCTTTAAATACTAAAGATAAAAGTAAATATCAATCTATCTGGTTCAATTTAAATATTCTAAAATCTGACCAACAACCTTATCGGAAATTAGAAGGGGATTTCTCTGATAATTTAGATAGGGAATCTGTTATTAGATATAGAAGAGATAAAGTTAGATCTTTACGTATTGGTGACTCTGTTTCTATTGAATGGGATTTAAAAAGAACTGATGGATCACCTGTTATTAGTAAACATATAGTAGTTGGGATAAGTGGGGATAGAATATACTTTTTAAATAGAACAACAAATGACTCTGCTCCAAAAATAGGATTTGTAGATTTAAAAACAGAATTTCCATTATCAGAAAATTCTAAAGGACAGAGAATAAATATTCCATCACTATCAGCTATACATTATAATAATACTTCCGATTTAGAATTAGTAGAAGATTTAAATACTAAAAAGGAGAATGCTAGTAAAGCTTTTACTAGAGTCGATGATAAAATAGTATTTGATCCTAATTCTAACTATATTCCTTTAAAAGATTTATATCACATTATAAATATAGACTCTTCTAACGCAGAACAAGAAGCTGCTAAATTACAAAGAGGAGATATTATTAGATTTAAAGAAAATGATATAACATTTATTGGAGTAGTATCTAATTATGATCCTATAACAGGAACTATTATTGTTCCAGGTAGTTATAGATCTGGATATTTAAAAGGAAGATCTTTTAGGAAAATAGTATCTCCACAGCAATTAGAATATATCGGATTTGCTATAAATCCAAATTATGAATTAGGAATAATTGGACATAAAGAGATTTCTGAATATAATAAAAAACGTTTAAGTAGATTATATGATTTAAATCATAGCACTTATGGTTATTCTCTAGAAGAAATCTTGAAAAAGAAAAGCCTCCTGAACAAATCCCAAGATTGGGTAATTGAACAAGAGGCAGTGTATGTAATTCCTAAAAATATTACAGAAAGAGAATTTAAAGAAAGATATCAAGATTCAAAAAAGAAAACTCTTCCTCATGGTAGAGTATCACTATTAACTCCAACAATATTAGATATGATTAAAAACGGAGAGTTGATAGATCTCACTTCTGAATATATAAAAGCTAATAATGTAAAAGATACTAAAATTTACGGGCTAAAGAATATAAGAACCGGAATTCAAGTAAATGATTCAACTGGATTTTATTATGATCCTAGAATATATCAACGTTCTCCGGAACAAGTTATTAATATCATAGAAGTAGATGATGTTGTAAAGATTAAGTATAATGATAAATTTACTAAATATCTTAGAATTAAATCTATAACTGATAAAGGAATCAATTTAGAGTCTGAAATAGTAGGATTAAATGGAGAGATATATAATAACTCTTGGTATATAAATTTTAATGATATTAAATCCGGAAAATATCTTATTTCAGAATTATATTATCCAATAAATAAAACTAGACAAAAAGAATTAGAGAATTTATCTATAACAGATGAGGTTCCTCAAATAAAAAAGGTAGAATACTTTACTGATACTTATGATAAATTTGATAAAAAGAAAATTCTAAATAGAGTTATAGAAAATATTAATTCAACATATAATAATATTATTAACGTAATAGATGATGCTAAAATTCAAGAATTAGTTGATTCTGAAAATCTTAATAGTACTTTAGCAGATTCGTTTTCTAGAGCAGGAGCGTTTATCTGGAATGGAAAAATATATGTAAATATTAATAGAGCTGATATCTCTTCTCCATTACATGAATTAATGCATTTAATAATGGGAGCATTGAGAAGTAAGAATTATTCTTTATATTCCTCTTTACTAGATAAAGTTGCTACTCTCCCGGAATTTAATGAGAGATTTAGAAATATACTTACTAATAGAACGTTAAACGATGCTAAAGAAGAAGCTTTCGTAGAATTTATAGCAGATAGTTTAAGTGGAGTATTTAGTAGCGAGGAGTTTAATATAAATAATTTATTATCTTCTACAGATTTCTTTGGGGAATATTTAAAAGTATTAGATTCTACGTTATCTCTAGATTTAAATACTCTTCCAGAAAAAACATCAGAAACTTTAAGTAGGGAATTAAGTAAGATGCCAATTGAAAAAATAATAACAGAATTTAATAGTTTATTACTCTCTGCCGGAAATAAGAGATTCTCTTTATTTAATCCAGAAAATGTATCAGAAGCATTTAAGAATAGGAATATTACTAATATAAAAAGTAGTTTATTAAATTCTAAAAATCCAAATACACAATTACTAGAAAAATGTTAACAGTATGGCATGTAAATATTTTTTAACAATAAACGGATCTAAGCATTCCTTTAATTCTGAACGAGACTTAGATGCTTTCATAGCCAAGAATTATGGAAATATGCTCTATTATAATAAATATGGAGATGCGGTATTTGATGAAAGTAATACTATTCAGGATTCTATATATAATAAACTCTTAGCGTTAAATTCTACTGTACAAGAGTCCAGATTTAATCAATCAACACAAGAAAATGAAGTAGTTACCCCTAAGAGATTAGGAGTAACTACAGCTATAACTACTTGGCTAAATTCTAATGGAAATCGTGTAATTCCAGAATTTAAAGTAGAGGAATATAAAAAGAATCAGTTAAAACTTTTAACTAAAGAAGGATTATTAGAAGAAGACGCAAAGAGACAGATAGAATTTGATATAGAAAATTGGGGACATCTAGCAAAGATTGGAGATAAAGTACATAAAGTAGCTGAGTTATATTTCAAAAATCAGGATTTAAATACAATATCTCAGATTGTTGATCTTCCATATGATACAATCGAAAATTTATATTTTACATTTAAGAATTTAGAATCTAAAATTAGTAAAGGAAAAAAGTATAAATTTATCCCGGAATTAACACTACAAACTTCTGATGATGAATCTGATCCTATCATAGGACGATTAGATTTATTAGCTATAGATGAAAGAGGAAATGTAGAAATTTATGATTTTAAAATCTCAAATAAACCATATGAAACATGGTATTCTTCTAAACAATTAACAATAGATTATCAATTAGCTGCATATAGAGCGTTATTAGCTAATAATGGAATTGGGGTAAAGTTAGCTTCTTTAAATATAGTTCCTATTATTATATCGGATATAGATTATAATAATGAGACATTTACATCTTATAAAGTTGAAGAACCTATAAACAAAACTACCGAAGGTAAATCTATGCAAAGATTATCTTATCCTAATGGATATATAACTAGGATAGTACAAGAACATATTAGAGCAAATGTATCAGAAGTAAGTTATAATACAGAAGCTACTAAAAATGTGGCTAAATACTCTGAAATCGCTTTCGGAAAATTATCTAAAGAAACCCCGAAAGAATTTGTAGAGAGGGTAGCTAAATATGATAATTATAGAAAAGTATGGTTCTTTAATGATTATGTATCTAAAAGAAAGGGACAAGATATTCCCGTAATAGAAGCTCCAACTAAAGAAGAATTATTAGAAAAAGCTAGAGAGTATCAAGAAAAAATGGAGGATAAAAGTGAATCTTACTATTTCACTTTATGGAAAGAGTTTGATTATTTAAAAAAGACTTCTGAATCTTTAGAAGATAAAAATAAATTTAAATACCTTCCACAAAAAGCAAATACATATCTAACTAGAGTATTTTGTAATTATATAGATAATCCAGGATATGAAGTATTAGACCTTCCAGAATTAGCGGAGATAGGGATTTATGCGTTTAGAGATGTAGCCAATAATATAGTAGATATTATATCTATGACAGATATAAATTTAACAAAAAAACTTAATTGGAATAATGGATCTCATAATATCTTTGGAAATTTAGGATCTGAGGCTAAATATAAGAAATTAAAAAATCTATTATCCAATACTGTAGGAAACGCTAAGTTATTAGAGACAATGTTAATTATAAATGAATTACATGATTATTTTAGTAACTTTAAAATAGGAAATATTCAAGTAATTAATTATAAAGAAGGACAATCTTATCCTATAGATATAAATAAATTAACGCATAATTTTAATATCTTATCTAAGGAACTAGATATTACAAATTACTTTAAATCAGAATTAATAATTGCAGATAGGATAGAAGCTTTAAAATTAAGACTATTAACTATTCTAGGACAAGATAGAACAGAATTAGTAAAAGGAACTTCTGATTTAATTTATGATTTCTATAATAATTATAAATTAGATAATGAAACCGGTAGATATAAAATAGAACAGTTAAGAAAATTACAAGATATTATTAGAGAAGCAGCTGGAAATAGATTAATTATTAGAGCAGATAATAATTATGATTCTGACCCAACTGGATTATCTTTATTATATTCCCAAATATCTAGGACTATTCTACATTATAAACGTATCTATTTCGATTCAGATCATGATATAAGTCAAATAAGTTTCAATCTCAAAAATATATCTGAAACTATGACCTTAGGAGGGTATTATGTAGAAAATCCAGAAATGATTCCTTTAATGAAAGATATAGTAGATTTAACTGAATTACAATTCCAGAAGATGCGTGAATGGTTTGAGAAATATAAGGAGAAATCTTTACAACGAGTGTTAGAGTTATATAAATCAAAAGGATTTACTCAAGTAGAACGATGGACTTTTAAAGATTCAACTAACGCATTTAAAAATATGTTTGAGAGAGATTCTACTGGAAGAATAGCTCGTAATTTTAGAGCAAAGAATCCTTATGATATGACAAATGATCTTTCTCAAGCTGAACGAAAATGGTTGAAATCTTTCTTATGGAATGTAAATAGAATAAAGCGCGGAGTTGATTATAATTTGACAGAAGAAGAAGCAATAAAAACTACTCCAGTTCAAGAATTAATTCAAAGTGGACATTATTTTGATATCCCATTGTTGAGAGGTACGGCATTTTCACAATTGAAAAGTAAAGGATTCTTCTCGTGGATACAAGATAAATGGAACGAACAAGTTGATATAAGAAGAGCTACTAAAGCACAAGAAGAGACAATTGAACAGGATTCCGAAGCTGGGAAGAATGATTATTTAACAATGTATAATTTTCTAAACGTCTCTCCAACTACTAGAGAAAAATATCTTTCAGAGCAAGATACCTCTTATTGGGAGACTAACTTAGAGTTATTAGAGGATGTATTTGTTCATGCTTATATAAGGAAATCTTCTTTTGATACTATTCTTCCCCTTATTAATGATATAAGACATGCTATCTATTTACAATCTTATGATACTAATATTAATTTCGAGAATTTAAATAAGCAAATTGATATTTATTTAAAAACTGTTATATTCGGAGAAAGTTCTATAGAAAAATCCAATCAAAAATTCTATAAAGTATTTCAACCTATTACTACTGCTGCACAAGTTTCAATGTTGGCATTAAATCTTAATTCATTAGTTAGAGAGCCAATTCAAGGATTTTATCTTCTAATGACTAGAGCTGCTGGACGGTTATTAGGAGATAATGGTTTTACTACTGCCGATGCTGCTAAAGCTTATGGTATAGTTATGGGAAATACCGGTGTAAGTTCTGATAATTGGACTTTAGTAGAAGCTTTAAATCATTTTTATGGGATGACTAGAATGGATGCTAATTCTTTAGCGTACGAATTAAATTCTGATAGAAAAGGTTATAAAGGATTATTAAGAAGAGGTGCTTATTGGGCTACTACCGCTCCAGATTTTTTAAATAGAATGGTATTTATAGTAGCTCAAATGATTCATGATGATTGTTTGAAAGCTCACCATATGTCTAAAGATGGAGAATTGATATATGATTGGACTAAAGATGGGAGATATTCTATATTCGCATCTGGAGATAAATCGCATCCTTTATATAATAAACAAAAAGCAGATTATATCGCACATCTAACTCAATTTAATATTGAACATGAGAATGATCTTGATTGGGAAGAGTTAAAATTTAACGAATCTAATCCAGTAGCATTACCTTCCGCATATACTATAGCAGAAAAGAGAAATATAAAATCTTCTGCCGATTCATTATTCGGATATATGGATCATGAAAATGCATTTGCTGCTAGACATAAATTTGTAGGTAAGATACTATTCCAATTTAAATCTTATTTCTCATCTACTCGTGAAAGATTCTTCTTAGGAGGAACTGATAAAACACCTAAAGGAGAATGGAAACAAAAAACAGATGAAGAAGGAAATTTACTTTATTTGAAATCTGTGGTAGATGAGGATGGGGAATCTCATTTAATAGAAACTACAGAAGTTACAGATGTTCCTGCAAAGGAATGGTCTGGAAGATTTATAGAAGGAATGGTGAATAGTACTTTCTATTACATGCAATATTTATTTAAGTATTATATAAATAAAGATACTGATGCAATTTTAGAACATAAAGATTATAGAATTAGAAATGCTAGACAATTATTAGCAGATTCTATGTGGGCTGCTTTACTTGCATTATTATTTAGATTAATAATGGAAGATAAAGAAGAAAGTGGAGAAGAATTCGATCCCTTAACTAAGAATATTCTAAGACAAACTTTATTAAATTCCACTGACGAACTTGTATTTTGGGCTCCTCTAGGACTTTCTTTAGATACTCCGGTAGCTCTTAGTTTTTTAGAAAGACTAAAAGACTCTACTATTAGAATAGCTAAAGGAGAAAGTTCTTTCGGAAAAGAGATTCCTAAGAATTTTTATGTAATAAAACAAACTCAGAATGTGTTTAATTTATTAAATTCGGAAGAATAAATACTTATTATATATGACTACATCAAAACAAAAACATAAACTTTTACCATTAGTAATATATAATCCACTAATTCCAGTTAAAGGATTTCTTGCTATGGTAACTATTTTTATTTTATGGATAAGAAGTGAATATAAAGGTGATACTAGAAGACTTAATGAAAGATTTTTTAGACATGAAACAATTCATGTATATCAACAGACTGAGATTTGGATTACATCTATTATTATAGCAGTTTTATCTTGTTTAATATCTAATCTCTCTTTATGGTGGATTTTAGCTACTCCTTTACTTCCATTATTAATATATGTAATATGTTGGATTATAGAAATAATTCTACCTCCATATAATATGGCGTATAAAAATATATGTTTTGAAACTGAGGCTAGATATAATGAAAATAATCCAGAATATTTAAATACTAGAAAATTATTTCAATTTAAATTCTTAAAATACATATCTAATAAAAAATATCCAGCCAAATAAAAAAGAAAACCCTAACAATGCATAATGCACTGCTAGGGTTTCTTTATTTTAAATTAAATTCTTTCTTATATACTATCTTTTGAAAATAATAAAATACTCTTCCATTTTCAGTTGTTACATCAACTAAACAATAACCTTCTTTACTCATTTTATTTAATAAAGATTGTTCGGTCTCACTTACTGGAGAATATCTCCTAATATCTATAGATGGAAGATAGTTTTGTATATTTAAATTCTCTTTTAATATATCACTTTGATATGAAATCTTTCCTGAGATTCTTCCAATTCCAAATGTTAATATTACAATTAATAAACAATAGAATATTAATACAATATCTTTATATTTCATTACTTACTAAAGTATATTAAATAATCTTTTATACTAGTATTATTCGCATCGACTGGATTAGCTCCTTTAAACAGGAACTTGTTTACTCCTCCAACACCACCTAAATGCGCAGCTCCTAACAAGCCCCATTCATTTATTTTAGTCCCATCTATATCTTTTCCATTAGTTCCTCTTAGAGTATTTCTAAGTCTTTCTCTATTTAAATTAGTAAATTTAATAACAGCATCAATCTGCTTCTTCCAGTCTGACATATAATCAGAAGTAGTCATCCCGATATCTCTTAAAGCATCATCCCCAAATTGAAATAATCCTTTAAATCCTTGTGCATTTATTACTTCTGGATTAAAATTACTCTCTCTTTCAGCTAATCTAATTAAATATTTCTTATAATCATTTTCTATGTCTAAAGAATTTATATAAGAAGTAATCTGCTTCTTTAATTCATTCTTTTGATTTTGTCCCATATTGGCTCTATTAGTTTCCAAATTGCTAGAATCAGCTGGTTTAGTAAAATTAAAATTATCGGAGCTGCTGTTAGTAGATACCCCAGAATCATTATTGCTAGGGCTGTTAGAAATATTGTTTCTATCATTTGTTAAATCTTTAAATTTCATATCTAATATTTCTGGAGATACTTTCTCTGTATTAGGATCTAATTTAGTAAAAAACTCCGAATATGATACGAAAGGATTTTTATTTTTATTCATATTAAATTCTAAAATCTATTTTACACATTTTTATCATCATTCTTTATATCTAAATCTGATTCAAATTTTTCTTGGATGATTCTGTTATCTAAGACATAATATAATTTATTTGTCCAATAAGGCCCTATATAAAGACCTACACACTCTTTTGTTTTAAAATCGATATCTTGATAGGTTGGAATATTTTCTTTATCACAACGCTCGATAAGGGTGTCTAATTGGTAGCGAGGTATATTATATATAATTTTAGTTTGGCATTTATTTTTTACCCAATATTCAAATATCCCTCTATGTTTAAATACTTTTTGAAGAACATATCCAGATAAAAAATCTCCTAATTTAGATACTGAAAAGAGATTTAAGATACCTTTAGCTGTGTAATATATTATTTTTGAAGTAAAATTTTCATTTTCCAAGAATTTATCAGAGAATAATATTAAGGAATGAGTATATTCAGAAGCTTTTAAAACTTTAGATTTTATTTTTATTGACATATTATGTTTAATTTAATATATAAAAACTAAGATTTAAAAGATTTTATATTAAGTTTCTTTACTACCTTTACATTTCTTAATAATGGTTCATTATCACTTCCATATCCAACTGCAATTCCTGTTACAATGTACATGTTAATGTCTCCGCCAAAATATCGTTCATATAGATTATGTAATGTTATACATGTATATCTAGTAGGTCTATATGGTAATAGGACTCTATATTGATTATTAAAACATATACATTCATAACATGATACTCCACGCTCTCTTCCAATTAACTCTCCTTCATTGTTATATATACCAGAACGTTCATTATCAGGAATTTCTCCAAATCGAATGTATTCTTTCATTATACATCAATACCTTTTTCTTTAAATAAATTATATAATTTCTCTGCTAAATAAAATGCATCTGGATGAGGTTTTCCAGTAGTTCCTCTATATCTAAGATCTATAAAATGTTTCCAGTCAGAAATAAATCCAGTCATTACAAGTTCTGTTTTAAGAGCGTTAGGTAGTACTTGTCTTGCTTGTTGTGGGGTCCAATTAGAAGAAACTAGATTTAAATATACTTGTTCTGTAAATTCTAAAGATCTAATAAATAGAGATATAGGAGAATTATCTATATCACTTAAATGGAAATCATTTATATAATATCCTCCTCTTTGTTTATCTGAACCATATTCTTTATGATATGATATAAATGAATCATCATCAATAAATGGAGTTGATTTAATACAATCTCCCCCAATGTGAGGTTTAATAGTAATTTTTCCTTCTGGAATATCTAACCATGTTGGAATTATATAAGTAATCTCATTATTGAATTTATTTTTAGAGAAATTACAATACCTCGTAGATTCCTGGGCAAATGAATTATTCTGCTCAGTATCATAGTCTATAATTAGATATACTTCACAATCATCTCCCCTTTGTAGAGTTTTATGTCTAATAAATTCATTCCATACCCCCCTATCACATGTAAAATGAACACTAATTCTCTTCTCATGAAATTTCGTAGGTTCACACAAATACTTTAAATCATCTATCCGGTTATGCTCTATAATTACTCTATAATTTGTAGTGACTAAGATTGAGAATGTATCTTCGTCAAATAACCGTCCTCCATAAACTGTAGAATATGGATTTTTTCCATATATATCTAATAATTCTGGATTACTATTGCCCTGAGCAATCTGTGAAGCTAATTCTTCTATAGATATATCCTGTCGTAAATATACAGTACCATGCTCAAGCATTGAATAATGCTTCAAGTTAATCATTTTATCCACAAAAAGTTTAGCAGAATCTTCTGTTATTTTATCAGAACTTTTATAACAAATACGTCCTGCACGTTCAATACTTTTATAAATCCCGTCAAGACCCTCTTCCTGATCCCATATTTCTACATTTGATTTAATTAATTTCATTTATTAAAATTTAATCATTCCACAATCCTATTTGTTTTCCTATATTCACATCAATAAAGCAAAATTTAGTTTCATCTTCTAAAGTAATTATAAATTTTTCAACTTCCGAAACTAAAGAAGCTTCTTTTCTTACTCCTGCAATTTGACCTGTTCTATATACATCTTTATTAGTAGATTTTTCTTCGTTAATTCCTACAAAATACACTACATCATCTTTATATTTAGCACAATCTTTACAAGCATGATCAGAATATCCTACATTTTGATTATGAAGTTTTTCTACTTCGGAAGCTACTTTTGGGGTTAATAAACTATTACATATGATATTTTCTTCCGCAACTCTTCCACAGATAGGACAAATATAATTAACTATAGCAACTTTAAAATTATCCATTAGATTTAAGTTTTATTATATCCTCAACTTCGTCTATCTGTCTTATGTATAAATTCTCTAAATTTCTTACCTTTTTTAATCTTTTATATAGATGTTTTCTATAATCTTTAAGAAGTTTAGATTGATATTTATTGATATCTTCTTTATTAAGTATTATACAACCTTTAGTTTCAAAATTAATATTTTTATAATAATAAATATAGTAGATACTCTCATCAGGACGTACAGTATGTTCTTCACAAATCCCTTCTCCATTACGAAATGGATCCATACCAAAGCCTTCTATTACTAGACAATAATAACTATTATAAGGTATACAATAATGAACTTTATATTCTTTAATATCTTTATAATCAATAATCCATACTATATCCCCTTCTTTTAAATCTTTAAAAGTTTTCATGGTCAACATTTTATATTTTACTTTCTAGCTCTGAACATATTTAAGTTGTTCTAAATAATTTTCTTGTTGCTTTTTTAATTTCTCTATCGATGGAATTAATTGTTCTTCCATCTCATTTAATTTTTCTTTTGCTATTATAAGTTGGTATTTAGCAATATCTTCTTTATTTATTACATAGTAATAGTAATGAGTAGATTTTTTGACTTTAAATACAGATTCTGATTCAGGAGCTTCAAATGGAAGATCACACATTAAAGTAGTATAAATCATTCCGAATGGATATTTATATGTACTACATACTTCTTCTTTAGTAACTTTTTTATTACATATTTTATATAAAAAATCTCCTCCTTTTAAGTCACTAAACGTTTTCTTTTTCATAAAATAATTTCATTTACTTCTGTTTATTATCTAACCAGGCAACAGTCATTATACTGTATGTAGCGAGATCAATTAATGTGTCTCTAAGCTTCTCATCCTTTACTTCTATAGTACCTTTTTTAATAATAGATGAAAATCTACTTAATTTATCCTGCAATCTAATCTTAGATACTAATAATCCATCCTCATCTAATTGCTTATAAAAAGAATTTCCGTAATCACTATTTTTTATTTTGTACAATTCAAGTATTTCATCAGTTAGTAATTCCATAACCTCTGAATAATTCATAATAAATATATTTAAAATGTTAATACTAATCAATAAAATCTATTTTTCCAACACATGAATGTAAAATACTTCTAGGTTCATCTTCTAATACTATTCTATAATAAAAATCAGTATAATCACATACTATCCCAGCAAAATATCCAATAACATCACCATCGATTTTACATAATTTTCCTATTTTATTATATAACTTTCTTAACCTTGAAGGGATAGTCGTATTCCATTCTGGGATGATATAATCTGGATCTTGTAATTGATATGGGGTTATGTATATATCATTACCTCCATCATAAAAATATTTAATGAAATCGTTATCTCTCTCGCCCCTTTTCTTAACCCACCGATTAAATAATTCCATTCTTTTCTCTATTTGGAAATTATGTACTTTCATTTTATTTATTTAAAGAATTTAATTTAGACTCTATAATATCTACATTAACCATTGATAATCCATCTCCAATACAAATTTTAAGACTTTTATTCTTTTCCTTATTCCACTTTAAAATTGTTTCTAATTGGGCTATAGTAGGAGTAAAATCTTTCTCCATATATAACCATCTTCCACATGAGAATTTAATATATCCATTAGTTTCTAATATTCTATCAGAATTTGTTCCTGATAAATTTAAATATTTAACTAATCTATCAGAGAAATTTATATGATCATAATCTGGACATCCATATAATTCTCCATTTGGAGATAACCAACCACTATTCCATATACATTCAAGAATATCTTCTGGAAAGATATCATCTCCTCTAAGGGTGTCTAATTCAGATTGGGCTTTTTTATGCTCTGGGATATATTTTAATCCGTTAGATAAATCTAATTTTAATAATTCTATAGTTTGATAGTTATGTTCTCTTATTAAATAATCTAGAGCATATTTAAAACTAAAGTTTAGTGTGGATAGGTATTCAGAAACAAGGTCCTTGTAAGAAGAAGCTTTATTAGGAGAATCTAAATGTTCGACATAATTAAATACATCAACATCATCTACTTCCAAAGAATCTTCGTCATAAAGATAATCCTCAATTTTTAGATTTATATTACATTTTATCAAAGCACAAAACTCTTTCCAATTATTCTCTAATTTGTGAATCTTCTCAAAAGTATTTTCTAAAAGAGAGTAATAATGTCTTCTATCCTCATCTGTATCAAGATGCAATCCTTTTGAATATCCCATAACCTGAGAAGCTAAGTCCATAAATTTATATTCAAAAGATTCTTGTATACGATCTCTACTTAAATACATTTCATCTTCCTCATGATCATCTTCTATAGTAAAATGTATACCATCCTCAGTTACAGCTTTCTTCTTACCTTCTAAAATTTCTAGAAGTGTTTCATCGTTTATATTTGGAATCGTTTCTCGAATTCTTTGAATTGAATCTATTCTACAATCTTGCCAGAAGTTTCTTAAATAATATGTAAGCATCTTATTAGATTTTATATAACTTATCAGTATATTCAGTATTTACTGCTATATCAGGCTTTCCTTCGGAATCTTTAAATAGAATATATTTAACACAAAATAATCGTTTTGATTTTATATCTTCTATACATATTCTATATAAAATAGTTTCCTCCGTCTTCTTAATTTCTTCTTGACAAATAAATTTTGCTCCCAATTTTTTATTTATTGGATTATTTTTATCTAGGGAGATTAGACTAATCCAATCTTCCCTAGTAATATCAATATATTTATTCTTCACAATGTACTTCTTTAATATCTATATTAGAGGTTTCGAAAGAAAATATACTTCCTATTTCGCTAATTATATATTCTTTTATCAATTCTTTGGGAATATCAGAAAAAGTTAAATAATTAGTATCATAACAATAATTTATAATATCAAGTAATTCTTCTTCCGAAATAATTTCTTCGGTTGATAAAGTAATTTTAAAATTTCTCATAATTAATCTTTTAATAAATCAGATTCTTCTTCCTCTTCAAATTCTTTTTCGATTTCTTTAAATAACTCATTTCTAATTTCTTTCGGAAGTTCTTCTACTTCTAATAAAGGATCTACATCATCAAATACATCTGATGTATAGGGTTCATCAAAATCAATATAGGTTTCCATTCTAATTTCTATAAAGAGTTCTTTTTATAAATTTTCTATTCCCACTTTCATCTAACGAAGAATAAATACTACAAGTATATAATCCATATACATGAGGTTTCTTTAATATAATATCCAACATATATTCAAAATCAAATATACCTCCTTGTAGTAATTTTAATACTTCTGTAAGTTCTTCGGAAGTTGGTTCTTTTCCTAACTCTTCTGTAATATATATATGAACTAAGTTAGTTGCTTCCTCAGAATTTAAAGATTTGTTATTAATTACTTTATTTATAGTGTTATATAAATCTTTCATTTACTTAAATGATATTTTTAATATTTATAGCATTTAGAATCAGAATATTCTCCTATTGAAGATCTCTTTCCATCTCTCCAGAGATAGAAGTCTTTATATACTTCAAATATAGAATTTCCTTCTTCCGGATATGTAAAAGTATTATAAAAGACTAATCCATATGGAATATCTTTATCTCCGAACATATTATATTCCTCATAATTTATTTCAGAACATACTGAATAATATCTAGCTTTATTTATTTCAATGAACCAAGCAATATATGGATTAGAGTCTTTATTTAATCTAATACTATCAAGTGCTAAATAGGATTTAAATTTAATATTTCCTTTTCCTGATATTGTATTTATATATCCTTTATGATTATTAAATAACTCTTCTCTAACATTATTAGATATAATATATTCTGAACCGTTACTTAATACACATCCTAGTTTTATATTCTGAGTTGTTCCTAAAGCAATAGGTTGGATTTCTATAGATTGCAAGAAGTAATCTTTATTATTTAAATACTTACATTTATTTTTAATATAAATCACAAGATCGTTAAAATCATAATCTTTGCTCTCTATATCTTCAAATAATATGGTTTGAGCATATTGACTAAATAAGTTATTAGTATCTACAGCAATAGTATCTAATTTAAGACTATCAAATCTATTTAATACATTTGGAATATATATATTTATAGGAGTATTAGTTACCGCTAAAGTATCCTTTCCGAATGTTACTATAGTAGATAAATTTTCTTTCACTGGAACTGTATATAAATCCATAGAAGAAAGTGTTTTAACTAACTCACTTTTATTCTTTTTATATATGTCTCCATTACATTTTGTTAATAAAAATACTAATGATATTAATGTTATAAAAATAAATATTTTCCTCATATTATTCAATACTTTCATATGTTTTTTCAAAAATATCCGGTTTACATGGATAAAATTCTCCATTTACTCCTTTAATAATATAATCTCCAAAAGAAGCTTTCATATCTCCTTCTAAAGTTTGAATACGTATATGTTTATTATTTTTAACAGTTTCTATATCATCGTCAGTTATAAAAACATTATATATAAACTTTAAACATTCTTCTATAGAATAATCATCATTTAAAAGTTGTATAGCTTCTACGATTATAGGTTTCTTTTTATACTTCATAAATTATGATTTAAATATTAGAGATAAAATAAATTATCTCTAATATAATTTATGTTTATTATTTTAAAGTTTTTAAATACTTTTTCTTTATATTTTCTTTTATAGTTAGAATCTTTTCACCACTCTTCCAAGTATTAAAATTTACGCATTCCTGTACAGTTTTATGGTTATATAAATAATCTAGTATAGCTTCCCACGTAGCCATACTTATTGTATTAGAATCTAAGTCATCATATTTTACCCAATTAAATATCCATACAATATGATATTTTCTAAATAAGCATATTTGAATATAAGGATCCCATTCATGTCTAACTTCATCATATTTCCATTTCCATCCTAACCCTGAGAATCTTATACTTATAATAGGATTATAATAATCTCTTCTAATAGGAAGTCCAAAAAACCATAAATTTTTCTTAATTATAAGATGACATTTAGGTCTTTTAAATATTTTTCTAACTTTCCACCAATAATAAAGAGGATTATTATATTGATTAATAATCTTTATCTTTGACTTTATCGGGTTCATAATCTAATGCTTTAGTAAGATAATTTATAGCTTCAAGTTCTCCATAAGTTAGATTAATCATTTTTTCATTTATAGCTATATCCCATCCTTCTCCATTAGTCCATTCGGTTATTTCTATAAAAGAAGACTTATTTTTTAAATGATCATACTTTTGAAGATCATCATTGATCGATTTTCTACTGCCAATTTTCATATTCAATTATTATTTAATCCTCTTCATCATAATTATTATATATATCTTCTTCATATCTAATTGTTTTAAATACAGGTTGAGTTGGAATTCCACCTTCTGACATATTAAAATATGTAACAGTACCCATATGTCCAATAATATTAGACATATTCTTTATATAATCCAATTTAGTATTCTTATCTCCTACAGGTTTTGCTTTGAATCTTTTTCCAGATTTAGTCTCCATTACAAAACACATATCCTCTTCGGGTCTTAATCCTCGAATCCATCCAACAATAAGAAATTCTTCATCCTTATAGTCCTTAATCTTTATAGCTGCGCTAGTCTTCTTTCCATATCCATAATATGCGTCTAATCGTTTAATGACTACTCCTTCAAATCCTTCTGCTACATATTTCTTATTTAATTTATCGATTCCTAACCATCCAGAAATTGGAGTTTGTTCTACTAATTTTAAGTGAAACGATTTAGATATAATAGGTTCTAATTCCTGCATTAATTCCCACCTATCCTCAAACTTCATTTTATCATCAGCGATATCGTATATCCAATACTGTAATTGGATAATATCTTGATATTTTTCAGGAGTAATTTCCTTAGTTCTAGCTAATCCAGAGATTTTTTGTAATGACCATCCATGTTTATAAATTTCTCCATCTAACATTATATCAGGATACTTTTTAAATATCTCTATCATAGCAGGATCATTAATTAAATGCTCTGCTGCTATATTGTAGTCTTTACCACCCCTAGAACTTGTCCTAATCTCCCCATCTCTTTGATAGAAGATACACTTTACTCCATCTAA
>OGFG01000017.1_pt1 | contig 162324 bp, 140 predicted proteins | sample 1570761 | NCBI WGS metagenome assembly OGFG01 (sample SAMEA2581938, study PRJEB24529) | metagenome | biome: Human gut stool | place: China | collected 2011
TTTGTTGCTCAGGTACTTAAAAAAAATATTTTATAATAGTGTTGCGGAATTAAGGTCTTTCTGTTTTCGGACAGAAGGAAGCATTTGCCGTATCCGGGCAGTCCTTGTCCGACTCCACGGAAGTGGTACTCCCGTTGGACAGCATGGCTTTTCATGAACTGGTAATCTCGGGTAAGAAAACACCGATGATGCTGAAAGGAGACACGCTGGTATTTGACGTGTCGTGTTTCTTTGTGCCCGAAGGGTCGAAACTCCGTTCCCTGCTGGAGCGTATCCCCGGCATTGAAGTCACAACCGACGGCAGGATTATGGCACAGGGAAAGGAAGTGGTCCGCATCAAGCTCAACGGACGGGATTTCTTTGAAGAAGAAAAGGAGATGGCCCTGAATACTCTTCCGGCTGATATCTTGTGCGAGGTCCGTTTGTATCAGGAATATTCCGATGAGGAGGAATATACCGGTGTGCATCGCAATGAAGGAGAGCAGGTGCTCGATGTATATACCTATGCCGACCGTTCGAGAGGCTGGTTTATTGATGCGGTAGCTGCCGGTGGAAGCAGAAAACGGTATCAGGCAAATGCTACCGTGAGCGGTTTTTCGTCCCGCATGCAGGGTATCCTGTCTTGTTCGGCCGACAATCAGCCTGCCGCCTTCGGTATCGGCGAGTCTTATCTGGACAAGTTGTCTGCCGAAACCAATGTGAATGAGGTGGTCCGGCAGAATTACAACGGAATTCTGAATTTTTTCAAAGGTCCCTGGGAAGTGAATGCCACGGCTTTTTTGAATCAGGGAGAAACCAGGTCGAAGGCGGAGAGCACCACAGAGTATTACTGGAAGCCTTCGCAGGTGTACGCTCAGGCGCAGGATGAAAAGGAAACAGACACGGAGACGGCTAATTTCTCACTTGACTGGACCTATACCGGAAACGAGTTTGCCTGGCGTACCAAAACCTATCTGAACCGTTCGAAATACCGTTATAAGCAGTATTCCCTGTCGGAGACCCGTGAACGCTATCTGGAGACACTGAATGGCGTGCCGATGGACCGTGAGCGCGCGCTGAACAGCAATATGTATATGAACGACGGGAATCTGGATGGAACAGGCGGAGGCATTACCACCTCGCTGAACAAGTCCTGGGGAGAGAAAGGAAGTAACTGGGATTTGTCGGCCGGCGCCTATTATACCCGTCATAATGAAGACAGCTATTCCCATGCAGATATTTATTACTCTCATGCTGACGCGATGAGCCGGCAGGTGCTTGAATCACACATGGTCAAGAAAAACCTGCGTGGCTTTGTCAAGGGAATCCTGACCTGGGTGCCGTGTGATCCGCTTAAACTGCAGCTGGCATACGGAGCGGACGGGCAGTATGACGACGTGGACAAGCAAGTGTCCGACCTGAGTTATGTTTTCCTGGATCTGATGATTCCGGACGGAAACTTGCCGGTCGACAGTCTGGACAAGCAGGCACATCTGCTCACCTGGATTCATAATGTAAGAGCCTTGGTGCAGTATTCGGTGGGTAACTGGGTGCTGACCGGAGGGGTAACGCTTGAGCCGCAGCGACTGCTGCTTCATTACGTGAAGGGAAATAAGGGAATAGACAGTGTGCAGGCGTCGTGTGCTGTTCTGCCGGAGCTGACTCTGGCATATAAGAAACAGGAGTCATGGGGTGTGAATCTTCGTTATCTGGGGCGCCGCAAACAGCCGGATCTTACGGGAATGCTGCCCATCTGGGACTGTACGGACCCTCTGCACCGCTATGTGGGAAATGCTTCTTTGCGTCCCGAAACGAATCATGTCCTGTCTGCTACGTTCTTCTGCTTCAACCCCGATGTGCAACGGCAGCTCAATGTGGCTGCCAATGTGGTCGCCAATCAGCAGACCATCAGCCAGCAGACCAGCTTTGATGCAGAGAAAGGAGCTTATACCGTGATGCCGGTCAATGTGGACGGAAACTGGAACGCCTCCTGCTTTCTGGATTTTACAACCTCGTTCCGCAATGCACGGCGATGGAATCTGGACTGGAAAAGTACGGTCAGCAGTGCCTCGGAACGTGCCTTGCAGGAGGCTTATGCCGGACAACGGGAATCGCTGTCGGTTAAGGTGAACTCACTGACAACGACCCATTATGGGGCTGTGCAGTACAAATACCGCTCGCTGTTGTTTAAACCTTATGGATATATGACGCTGGCCCGTTACCGGAATGATTACCAGGATGAACTGAATTCTGACTTATGGGTGTATGGCTGGGGAGGTCTGATGCGTCTGGACTTTGATTTCGGTCTGAGTTTCGGCATAGACTGCTATCGCAACTGTCGCTCGGGTTACTGGGAGAAGAGCATGAATGGCAAGGAGTGGATCTGTAATTTTGAGGTTTCGTATTCATTCCTGAAGAACCGTTCTATGGAAATCAAACTGCAGGGCTTCGATGTGTTGCAGGAACTTCATGCGGTGAATCAGGTCAATACGGTGGCCTATCGTCAGGAAACCATTAACCATAAAGGTGTGAACAGCTACTTCATGCTGAGCCTGCGCTACCATTTTGACCGCTTTCCGGGAGGAGCATAGGCTGTATTAATATTCGTTATGAAGGTGTTTTTATTTCCATCTTGTGGGGGCTTCTCGTTTTTTTCTGCTACCTTTGTAAAATAAAGCATATCATTATGGGAAAAAAATCAAGAAGAAAATGGTTCGTTCCCGCAGGTGTGGAACCTACTGAATTGGAAAAGAAGGTGATGTCCTTTGAACAGCAGGGATGTCTGGTTCCCGACAGAAAGCTGATCAAGACACAAGAACAGATAGAAGGAATTCGCCGCAGTGGTGTGATCAATACCGGTGTCCTGGACTTGGTGGCTCAGGAAATCCGTCCGGGAATGACCACTCTGGAGATTGACAAACTGGTGTATGATTACACCGTGGGACATGGTGCGATACCGGCACCACTGAATTACGAAGGATTTCCGAAGAGTGTGTGCACCTCAATCAATGAGGTGGTGTGCCACGGTATTCCAAGCGAGTTTGATGTACTGGAGGAAGGCGATATCGTGAATGTGGACGTCTCTACCATCTTGGACGGTTATTACAGCGATGCTTCGCGTATGTTCGTTGTGGGAGGTAAGACCACTCCCCAGAAGCAGAAGCTGGTGGATGTGGCCCGCGAATGTCTGGAAATCGGTATGCAGGCAGCCCAGCCTTATGGATTTGTGGGCGACATCGGTCATGCCATTGCCCAGCATGCTCATAAGAACGGTTTCTCGGTAGTGCGCGACTTGTGCGGTCATGGTGTGGGACTGGAGTTCCATGAAGAGCCCGAAGTGCTGCATTACGGAAAGAAACGTACCGGTATGCTGCTTGTGCCCGGTATGGTGTTTACCATTGAGCCGATGATTAATATGGGCGACTGGAGAGTGTTTGTAGACGAGGAAGACGGTTGGACGGTGGTGACCGAAGACGAACTGCCCAGTGCCCAGTGGGAACACACCTTTGTGATGACCGAACACGGACTGGAAATATTGACACACTAAGCTTTTGTATTTTATGGAAGAGAAAAAGGATATATATATATTAGGTATAGAGTCCAGCTGTGATGATACATCGGCGGCTGTGCTGCGAAACGGAGTGCTGCTGAGTAATGTTACAGCCAGTCAGGCCGTGCACGAGGCTTATGGCGGTGTGGTGCCGGAGTTGGCTTCACGTGCGCATCAGCAGAATATCGTTCCGGTGGTGGATCAGGCCATTAAGCGGGCCGGCATTACCAAGGAGCAGCTTTCGGCAGTGGCATTCACCCGTGGTCCGGGTCTGATGGGCTCGTTGCTGGTGGGCGTGTCTTTTGCCAAGGGATTTGCCCGTGCTCTGGGTATTCCTCTGATTGATGTGAACCATCTTCAGGGACATGTGCTGGCCCATTTCATCAAGGAGAATGATGAGGACAATAACCAGCCGGAATATCCGTTCCTGTGCTTGCTTGTCAGTGGCGGTAACTCTCAGATCATTCTGGTAAAGGCCTATAACGACATGGAAGTGCTGGGCCAGACAATCGACGATGCGGCCGGTGAGGCTATTGACAAGTGTTCCAAGGTGATGGGATTGGGTTATCCCGGTGGTCCGATCATCGACAAACTGGCGCGTCAGGGAAATCCTCAGGCATATCATTTTGCCCGTCCGCAGATTGAGGGATATAATTACAGTTTCAGCGGTCTGAAGACCTCTTTCCTTTATTCGCTGAGAGACTGGTTGAAGGATGACCCTGATTTCATTGAGCATCATAAGGAAGATCTGGCTGCTTCGCTGGAGTTTACCATTGTGGATATCCTCATGAAGAAACTTCGCAAGGCGGCAAAGGATACGGGCATCCGTCAGGTGGCCGTGGCCGGAGGTGTATCGGCAAACAACGGATTGCGCAATGCCTTCCAGGAGCATGCCCGTAAGTACGGATGGAAAATATTTATACCAAAATTCGGATATACAACGGATAATGCTGCCATGATTGGTATCACAGGATACTTTAAGTATCTGGACAAGGATTTCTGCGATATCGACCTTCCGGCATATTCGCGGGTCACTTTAAAATAATGAACGGATATGAACGTAGAATCAAAAATCTTAAGTAGAGAAATAAGTCCGATACTCTGGAAAGCCGGAGCAACGGTGTCTACCGCCGAGAGTTGCACCGCCGGACAGATTTCGGCCGCTCTGACTTGTGTGCCGGGTAGTTCTGCCTACTTCCAGGGTGGAGTGGTGTGTTACTCTAATGATGTGAAAGTGAAAGTTCTAGGTGTTCCTCAGGATATGATCAATGACTTCGGTGCCGTGAGTGAGCCGGTGGTGCGCGCCATGCTCGAAGGAGCGCTCAAGGCTTTCGAAACAACCTATGCTGTAGCCGTGACCGGATTTGCCGGACCAGGTGCCGGACCGGAAGCTCCGGTGGGTACAATCTGGATTGCCGTGGGTAGCGAGAAAGAGGTCAATGTGATCAAATTGGAAGGAGACGACGGGCGCGATGTCAATTTGGCGCGGGCTACTCATGTGGCCTTGCAAATGCTGCTGGATTTGTTGAAAAAGGATTTTCCGGCAGAGGCTGAATGATTTTTTTCTCAAAATACTTGTATATTTGGAAATTAACCATTAATTTTGCAACCTGTTTGAAGGAAGCTATTAGAAAGTTAACAAAAAAGGAAGATAGAAATGTCGAAGATTTGTCAAATTACCGGAAAGAAGGCCATGATTGGCAACAATGTTTCTCACTCAAAGCGTCATACTAAGAGAAGCTTTGATGTAAACTTGTTTACTAAGAAGTTCTACTATGTAGAGCAGGATTGCTGGATCAGCTTGAACATCAGCGCTGCCGGCCTGCGTTACATTAATAAAGTAGGTCTTGATGCTGCGTTGAACAATGCGGTTTCAAAGGGATATTGTGATTGGAAAAGCATTAAAGTAATTGCTTAATTTTAAGGAGGTAGAAACTTATGGCAAAGAAGGCTAAAGGTAATAGAGTGCAGGTAATTTTAGAGTGCACTGAAATGAAGGAGAGTGGTCTTCCTGGAACATCACGCTATGTTACCATGAAGAATAGAAAGAACACTCCAGAGAGATTGGAATTGAAGAAGTACAATCCAATCCTGAAGAGAATGACTGTACATAAAGAAATTAAATAATAATTAGTAACTATGGCAAAGAAAACCGTTGCAACCCTCCAGACTGGTAAAACAGATGGACGTTCTTATACAAAGGTAATCAAGATGGTAAAGAGCCCGAAGACTGGTGCTTACATCTTTGATGAGCAGATGGTTCCAAACGAGCAAGTCAAGGACTTCTTCAAGAACTAAAATAATGACAAACCGCCCCTTCTAGTTATGCTAGAAGGGGCTTTTTGTTTATAAAAGGAAGATTTTCAACACTTCTTGTCGAAGGATTGAAAATCTTATATTATCTTTGTACTAATACTAAATTATATTATTATGGGATTATTCAGCTTTTTCTCTAAAGAAAAGAAAGAATCGCTTGACAAAGGACTTGAAAAAACCAAAGAAAGTTTCTTCGGGAAGATAACACGTGCCGTTGCCGGCAAGTCTAAAGTGGACGACGAAGTGCTTGATAATTTGGAGGAGGTGCTTGTGACTTCCGACGTGGGTGTGGACACTACCTTGAACATTATCAAACGCATCGAAGAGCGTGTGGCCCGCGACAAATATGTTACCACAAGCGAACTGAATGGTATTCTGAGAGACGAGATTGCTTCGTTGCTTACCGAAAATAATACAAACGATACCGATGGCTTTGATTTGCCGGCGGGTAAAACTCCGTATGTGATTATGGTGGTGGGCGTGAACGGTGTGGGCAAGACAACCACAATCGGTAAACTGGCCTATCAGTTCAAGAAAGCCGGCAAGAAAGTCTATTTGGGTGCCGCAGATACATTCCGTGCCGCAGCCGTAGAGCAGCTGGTTATCTGGAGTGAAAGAGTGGGAGTGCCCATTGTAAAGCAGCAGATGGGAAGTGATCCGGCATCCGTGGCTTTTGATACACTGAGCTCTGCTGTTGCCAATCAGGCGGATGTGGTGCTGATTGATACAGCCGGACGTCTGCACAATAAGAAGGGACTGATGGATGAGCTTTCCAAAATCAAGCGCGTGATGCAGAAGGTGGTACCGGATGCTCCTCATGATGTCATGCTGGTGCTCGACGGAAGTACCGGACAGAATGCCTTTGAACAGGCCAAGCAGTTTACTGCGGCTACAGAGGTGACTTCCATGGCAATTACCAAACTGGACGGTACGGCCAAGGGAGGTGTCGTGATTGGAATCTCCGACCAGTTTAAGATTCCAGTGCGCTATATCGGTCTGGGAGAAGGCATGGAAGACTTGCAGCCCTTTAACCGTAAGGAGTTTGTAAATTCCCTCTTTGGAGGAAATAAATAGCTGTTTATTGAATGAGTACATTGAAAAAGAATACAATTGATATTGTGACGCTGGGATGCTCCAAGAATCTGGTGGATTCGGAGCAGCTGATTACCCAGCTCCGCGCCAATGGTTATGAGGTGACTCATGATGCGGAAAAACTGGAAGGCGACATTGTGGTGATTAATACTTGCGGCTTCATTGGTGATGCCAAGGAAGAGAGTATTAATATGATTCTGGAATGCTGCCAGGCCAAGGAAGAAGGACAACTCAGCAAAGTGTTTGTGATGGGATGTCTTTCGGAAAGATATTTAAAGGAACTCGGTGAGGAAATACCGCAGGTGGACAAGTTCTACGGAAAGTTCAACTGGAAAGAACTGATCTCGGATTTGGGTAAGGTATATCATGAGGAACTGAAGCACGACCGGCAGATTACAACTCCGTCGCACTATGCTTACCTGAAGATTTCGGAGGGATGTAACCGTCATTGCTCTTATTGTGCTATTCCGATTATTACCGGAAAGCATCAGTCCCGCCCGATGGAAGATATTCTGGAGGAGGTGCGCACGCTGGTGGCCAAGGGAGTGAAAGAGTTTCAGGTGATAGCTCAGGAACTGACTTATTACGGTGTTGACCTGTATCAGAAGCAGATGCTTCCGGAGCTCATCGAGAAGATTTCAGATATTCCGGGTGTGGAATGGATTCGTCTGCACTATGCTTATCCGGCTCATTTCCCTGAAGATCTGTTGCGGGTGATGCGCGAGCGTGATAACGTCTGTAAATATTTGGATATAGCCTTACAGCATATCAGTGACCCGGTTCTGGAGAAAATGCGCCGTCACGTGACCGCGGAACAGACTTACCGCCTGATCGAGAAAATGCGTGCAGAGGTTCCGGGAATTCACTTGCGGACAACGCTGATGGTCGGTCATCCGGGAGAAGGAGAAAAAGAATTTGCAGAATTGCTGGACTTTGTGCGTTGGGCCAAGTTTGACCGCATGGGAGCTTTTGCCTATTCGGAGGAAGAAGGTACCTATTCGGCCGAACACTACGAGGATGATATCCCGCAGGAAGTGAAAGAACGCCGCCTGGATGAGCTGATGGCCTTGCAGCAGGAGATTTCCGAGGAACTGTCTCAAAAGAAAGTGGGACAGGAACTGAAAGTGATTCTGGACCGCATAGAGGGAGATTATTATATAGGTAGAACTGAGTTTGATTCTCCGGAAGTGGATCCGGAGGTGCTGATTCCATTGAGTGAAGGAGACCTTCAGATCGGAAACTTCTATCAGGTGAAGATTACAGACTCAGATGCCTTTGATTTATACGCAACCATCGTTTAAAAGAATATTATTTTGAATAACAAGGAATTTGTCGCAGAATTATCTCGCAGATTGGGCTATAGTCAGAAGGACAGCTCCGCTTTGCTGAGTGCGCTTGTCTCGGAAATTTCCGGTCAGCTGGAAGAGGACCGTATTGTCTCTATTCAGGATTTCGGAAATTTTGAGGTGAGAAAGAAGCTGGAGCGTGTTGTAATCAGTCCTGCAACCCAACAGAGGATGCTGGTGCCTCCACGTCTGGTTGTTGCCTTCAAACCCAGCACACAGTTGAAAGACAAGTTTAATGTAGAAGCTTAAAATTATGGGTGGTCGGGTTTTATTGCAAGATTTAATTCAGGGTGTAGCCAAAAGGGCGAATATTTCGGAACAAGAGGCCGAAACCTTTGTTCGTACGGTTTTTACCGTGATATCCGATACACTGGCTGATGAGAAAATCATCAAGATCAGGAATCTGGGTACCTTTAAACTCGTGGAGGTGAATGATCGTGAAACAGTAGACACGAATACAGGCGCCGTGACACGGATTAAAGGGTACCGGAAAGTTGTGTTTACACCCGACAATGCCTTGAAGGATTTGATCAACAAACCCTTTGCTCAGTTTGAGCCTGTAGTTTTAAACGAGGCGACAGCTCTGTCGGATATGGAACGCGGGGTCGAAACTTTGGCTTCGGACGATGAGGAGGCTGAAGATGAAGAACCGGATATGACCGATGCGGAAAGACTTGGTGAAGGTGCTGAAGCTGACGGTGAGGATTCTGACTCTGTTGAGGCTTCCGAAGGTGAAACTGTAATTCCTGAGGAAACTCCCGTTGCAGATGAAGAGGCTGAGGCTATTCAGCCTGAAGTATCGGCAAATGACCCGGAAGCAACAGAAGCTAATGATGCAGCGGAAATAGTAACTGATGCTGCGGCTGCAGAGAATCAGGAGCAGGAGGCAGACGCTTCGGAGCAGACGGAGGAAACGGGGGATGCTGCGGCGGAACCTGTGGAAGAGGCTGTAGATGGTGAACCGTTGGCTGATGATGCTGAACTTTATGAAGAAATAGCGGCAGCCAATATTGAATATCAGCATGCTGATTACCAGAAGGTGCAGGATCAGAAAGTTGAGGAACTCAATGTGACGACTCAGACCGTGGAGCATCAGACCATAGAGCACCAGAGTATTGTGCATCAGGGACAGGACGGAAATCAGCGTCAGGGGAGTTGCCTGCGTCTGTCGCAAGGCGGTATGATTGCCTTGTTCGTGTTTATTCTGGCCTTGATGGTAGGAAGCTATATGGCCGGATACTATCGGGTGCTTTGTCCTTGTACCTTTATACCGGAAGCGGACAACGATTCCGAGTATTTGCAGTTGCCTGCAAAAAAGGATTCTTTGGCTACAGTCCGCCAGTTTAAAGAGACGGTAAAACATTCTGTAGCCGATACTGCGGCAAAAGCGGATGCCGGAAAGGCAACTGGACAGACGGCGGCAAAGGATGTGAAGGATGAAAAGACAACTCCACAGCAGTCCGAGAAGAATCAGGCCGATTCACTGAAGCAGTTGCGTGAAAAGGCTGCGCAATATCCGCAAGTCAAGAATGGCACATACCTTATTGTAGGCGTGAAAGCCGTGCATAAGCTGAAAAGCGGTGAGAGTTTGTTGCGCTTGGCTCTAAACAACTATGGCTCAAAGGATTTTGCAAAATATATCATTGCGATAAATCATATAAAGAACCCGAATCTGGTACAGGTCGGTCAGGATATCAAACTGCCTGAACTGGTGAAAAAGTAGCGATAAATTATAATTGTAAACCGTGTAAAAAGTTTCTTAAATACAGAATTGGGCAACTTTTTTTAATAGAATAATATTGGGGGTACGTACTAAATGTACTAATTTTGAACCAAAATAAGAAACGTATAATTAAAAACAGAAACAAATGGCAGAAGCATTAGATATTCGTGAATTGAACGAACGTATTGAGCGTCAGAGTGCATTTGTAACGAACCTGATGACCGGATTGGATCAGGTTATTGTTGGCCAGAAACATTTGGCAGAATCTTTGTTGATCGGTTTGCTGAGCGACGGACACGTATTGTTGGAAGGTGTTCCGGGTTTGGCAAAGACTTTGGCTGTTAAAACTTTGTCATCATTGATTGATGCACAGTTCAGCCGTATTCAGTTTACACCGGACCTGTTGCCGGCCGACGTAATCGGTACCATGGTTTACAGTCAGAAGGATGAGGCTTTCGAAGTCAAGAAAGGACCTATCTTCGCGAACTTTATCCTGGCCGATGAAATCAACCGTGCCCCGGCTAAAGTGCAGAGTGCTTTGCTGGAGGCCATGCAGGAAAGACAGGTTACCATCAGCAAGAATACCTATAAACTCCCGGAACCGTTCCTGGTACTGGCTACCCAGAACCCGATTGAACAGGAAGGTACTTATCCGCTTCCCGAAGCTCAGGTGGACCGTTTCATGCTGAAGGTTATTATCGACTATCCTAAGTTGGAAGAGGAAAAGAAGATTATCCGCATGAACATTACGGGCGAGAAGAAGGTGGTGAAACCGATTCTGAGTACGCAGGACATTATCAACGCCCGTGAGGTGGTGAAGCAGGTTTATCTGGACGAAAAGATCGAACAGTATATCGTGGATATTGTTTTTGCGACTCGTTATCCGGAGAAGTATGGCTTGAAGGAACTGGAAAGTTACATTGAGTTCGGTGGCTCTCCACGTGCCTCTATCAATTTGGCGCTGGCAGCCCGTGCCTATGCCTTTATCAAGAGAAGAGGCTATGTGATTCCTGAAGATGTGCGTGCCGTGGCTTATGATGTCTTGCGTCACCGTATCGGTCTGTCATACGAAGCCGAAGCCAACAATATTCACAGCGAGGATATTATCAACAAAATATTGAATAGAGTAGAAGTGCCTTAATTGAGTAAATAATAAGGATATGGAGACGAACGAAATCTTAAAGCGTGTTCGCAAGATAGAAATCAAGACACGCGGATTGTCGAACAATATCTTTGCCGGAGAGTATCATTCAGCCTATAAAGGCCGTGGTATGGCTTTTGCAGAGGTGCGTGAATACCAGTATGGCGACGACATCCGTGATATTGATTGGAATGTGACAGCCCGCTTTAATAAACCATTTGTCAAGGTCTTTGAAGAAGAACGCGAACTGACAGTCATGTTGATGGTCGACGTCTCATCCAGTTTGAATTTCGGTACTTCTGTTCAGCAGAAAAAAGATATGGTTGCTGAGATTGCAGCAACCTTAGCTTTTTCTGCAATATTGAACAACGATAAGATCGGAGTGATTTTCTTCTCAGATCGCATAGAAAAGTTCATACCTCCCAAGAAAGGGCGGAAACATATATTGTATATTATTCGAGAACTGATTGATTTCAAGCCGCAGAGCAATCGTACGGATATCGGTCAGGCTGTGGCCTATCTGACCCGTGTGTTGAAGCGCCGTTGCACTGCTTTCATCTTGAGCGATTTTATCGATCCGAAAGATTATAGCGTGCCTTTGACTGTGGCTAACCAGAAGCATGATATTGCGGCCATTCAGGTTTACGACCGCCGAATGACCGATCTGCCGAATATCGGTTTGATGAAAGTGGTCGATGCCGAGACCGGCTTTGAACAATATATTGACACTTCAAGTCGGAAACTCCGTGCCATGCACCGTGAGTGGTGGCAGTCTCGTCAGAAAGCCATGCAATATCTTTTCTCGAAAAGCAATGTGGATTATGTATCAGTATGTACTGATGAGGATTATGTGATTGCTTTGAAAGCGTTGTTTGCCAAACGAAATTAGGATGATGAAAATGTTTCATAGTTTAAGAATGACCGCATGGCTTTTTCTGGTCTGTGTGGCGGGTTTGTGTGGCGAATTGCGGGCACAGGCAACCGTTGACATTAAGATCGATTCGCTGGAACTGCTGGTCGGACAGCAGACCCAACTGACTTTGGATGTAAGTGCGGATGCAAAGGCAAAGGTTGTTTTTCCGGAGATTAAGAAAGGTAGTGAGCTGACACCGGGTGTAGAGGTTGTGGATGTGGCCAGAGCAGATACACAATTGCTGAATGATGGTGCCCGGATGCTGATATCTCAGAAATATATCATTACATCTTTTGATTCTTCTCTGTATTATCTCCCTCCAATGGAGGTGCAGGTGGATGGTAAGGTGTATAAGTCCAAGAATCTGGCTCTGAATGTCCTGGCTATACCGGTGGATACGGTAAATATCAATAATTATGACGGTCCGCGTGATGTCATGAATTTGCCTTTCTCCTGGAAGGAGGACTGGGCTCCTATTTTCTGGTATTCCCTTTTATTGGTTGTTTTGGTCTTGTTGACTTTGTATCTGTTCATGCGATACAAGGATAACAAGCCGATTATTCGTATCATAAAGGTTGCTCCGAAATTGCCGCCTCACAAAGTGGCCATGCAGCAGATTGACCAGATTAAGGCCGAGAGAGGATGGGAAAAGGAAGATTCCAAAGAATATTACACCCGCCTTACAGCAACTCTTCGTACTTATATACAGGAACGCTATGGTTTCAATGCCATGGAGATGACATCCAGTGAAATTATTGACCGCCTTCTTTTGGTGCAGGATCAGGCTGCTCTGAATGAGTTGATTACGCTCTTTAGAACTGCGGACCTGGTTAAGTTTGCCAAATATAATACGCAGGTCAATGAAAATGATATGAACTTGGTCAATGCAATCGAGTTCATCAATCATACCAAACTGGAGCAGGACCCGAACCAGAAACCGGAGCCTCAGGTTATTTCTTCCGAAGAACGCCGAAGTATGCGCCGTGTGTGGGTATTGCGTATTGCTATCGGTTGCGCTTCTCTCTTGTCTGTAGGTCTTTTGGGATGGATAGGTTATATGATCTTTAAAGTGTTGTACTAAAAAGAGGAACGATGACATTTGCAAATATAGAATATCTTTTTCTGTTGTTTCTGCTCATACCTTATATCGTATGGTATGTGTTGAAATACAAGAAGAATGAGCCGACGCTCCGAGTACCGAGTACTCAGGCTTATATGTATGTGCCTAAGAGTTACAAGGTGTATCTCATTCATTTGCCTTTCTTGTTGCGTCTGTTTGCTCTGGTTATGATCGTTTTGGTTTTGGCTCGTCCTCAAACCAGCAACGACTGGAAGAAAACAAACGTAGAAGGTATTGATATTATGCTGGTGATGGACGTTTCTTCCAGTATGTTGGCCGAGGATTTGAAGCCTAACCGTCTGGAAGCTGCCAAGCAGGTGGCCTCAGAGTTTATCGCCGGGCGTCCGAACGATAACATTGGTTTGACTCTGTTTGCTGCAGAGGCTTATACCCAATGTCCGATGACAACCGATCATGCTGTGCTGATGAATCTTTTCCAAAGCATCAAGAGCGATATAACCTTGAGCGGAATGCTGGAAGACGGTACTGCTGTCGGTATGGGTATTGCGAATGCTGTTTCCCGCTTGAAGGACAGTAAGGCTAAAAGCAAGGTTATTATTCTGCTGACAGACGGAACCAATAACCGGGGTGATATTTCTCCGTTGACAGCAGCTGAGATTGCACAAAGCTTCGGCATTCGTGTCTATACCATTGGAGTAGGAACCAATGGCATGGCTCCGTATCCGGTTCCTGTTGCCGGTGGTATTGAATATCTTCAGGTGCCGGTTGAGATTGATGCGAAGACGCTGCAGGCTATTGCCGATAAGACGGAGGGAGCTTTCTATCGTGCCACAAACAATGAAAAGCTTCACGAAGTATATCAGGAGATTGACCAACTGGAAAAGACAAAACTGAATGTCAAGAAGTTCAGTAAGAAATATGAAGCTTATGGTATTTTTGCCCTTTTGGCTGCAATAGCTTTATTGCTGGAGATTCTGTTGCGTACTACAGTTTTGAAAAAGATTCCATAAAAAGAAAAGTTATGTTTCGATTTGAAGAACCGCTTTATTTGTATGCATTGTTTTTGGTGCCTTTATTGGCCGCTTTGCATCTTTATACCAATTATATACGCAGAAAGCGACTGCGCAAGTTCGGCGATCCGGCACTGTTGGCCGATCTGATGCCCGATGTTTCCAAATATCGGCCGGATGTGAAGTTCTGGTTGTTGTTGACTGCCTTTGCTCTGATGATTTTTGTTCTGGCCCGTCCTCAGTTCGGTACGAAAGTGGAAACAGAAAAGCGCAAGGGTATAGAAGCAATCATTGCCATGGACGTTTCCAATTCCATGTTGGCTCAGGATGTAAAACCCAGTCGTCTGGATAAGTCGAAAATGTTGGTCAGCAATATGGTTAACCATATGCAGGACGATAAAGTCGGACTGATTGTCTATGCCGGCGAAGCGTTTACCCAGTTGCCGATTACCAGTGATTATGTGTCTGCCCAGATGTTCCTTGAGACCATCTCGCCGGATATGATCCATACACAGGGTACTGACATTAAGCGTGCCATTGAATTGGCTATGAAAAGCTTTACTCCGGCCAAAGGTGTGGGAAAGGCCATATTCCTGATCACGGACGGTGAGGACAATGAAGGTGGTGCGGTTGAGGCTGCACAGGCTGCTGCCGACAAGGGCATGAATGTTTATGTGTTGGGAGTAGGTTCTCCCAATGGCTCTCCAATTCCGACAGCTGATGGCGGTTATATCACTGACAATACTGGCGAAACGGTTATCTCTCATTTGAACGAGGATATGTGCCGTGAAATAGCCAAAGCCGGAAAAGGCAGCTATATTTATGTGGACAACAGTTCATCTGCCCAGGAAGCATTGTCGCAACAATTGGATAAATTGGAGAAGGCAGATCTGGAATCAAAGATTTACTCTGAATATGACGAACAGTTTCAGGCCGTTGCTGTTCTGGCTTTGCTTTGTCTGATTCTGGAAATCTGTATCTTGGGACGAAAAAATCCATTGTTGAAAGGAATTAGATTATTTGGAAACAAAGAGAAATGATTATGTGGAGTTTACGTCATAGATTTATTCTGGTATTGTTTGCTTTGATGCAGATATCTTATGTGTCTGCACAGTCTTATCGGGATTATATGCGGAGTGGAAACCGTTTGTTTCGTGACAGTATGTATACCAAATCAGAGGTGGATTACCGAAAGGTGATCGAGTTGTCTCCCCGTTTTGCCCAGGGATATTTCAATCTGGGTAATGCTCTTTTATGGCAGCAGAAGCCCAAAGATGCCATGAAAGAATATGAGAAAGCGGCAAAAATCGAGACCAACAAATCCCGATTGGCCACCATCTATCATAATATGGGAGTTATTCTTCAGAGCCAAAAGCAATACGGACCGGCTATAGAGTGTTATAAGAATGCTCTGAGAAACCGTCCTGAAGATGACGGAACGCGTTATAATCTGGTTCTGTGCCAGTATCTCCTGAAGAAGAATCCTCAGGAAAACCAGGATAAGAACAACAACCAGGAAAATAAGGACGGAAGCGGGCAGAATAAGAAAGAAGACAAAAAGAGCGACAAGAAAGATCAGCAACAGCAGAACAAGCAGGATCAGCAGGAACAGAACAAGGGAAAGCAAAATCAGGAGCAGAACCAGAATAAGATGTCCAAGGAGAATGCTGAGCAGTTGTTGAATGCCGCAATGCAGGATGAAAAAGCTACGCAGGATAAAATCAAGAAAGCCATGTCCCAGCCTCAGAAGAGACGTTTGGAGAAGCAATGGTAAGAATCTTTAATCCGTCAAAATAAAAAGTAAGAATGATCAGAAAGCAAATTTTATTTTTTATACTGCTGTTCTCCGTAATCGGTCTGAATGCTCAGGTCCGTTTTACGACATCTGCTCCCGAAGCTGTGGTCGAGGGAGAACAGTTCCGTTTGTCTTTTAAGGTAAATACTCAGGATGTGTCCGATTTTAAGGCACCGGCATTCAATGGTTTTGATGTGTTGATGGGACCAAGCCGTTCAGTTGAGTCAAGCTTCAGCATGGTAAACGGAAAGACGACACAAAGCAGTTCCATAACCTTTACTTATATTCTGAGTGCAACAAAGCCTGGTAATTATACGATTCCCGGTGCCACACTGCGTTCTGACGGTCAGGTGTATAAGTCAAACAGCGTGCGTTTACGTGTCTTGAAGGCGGATGCATCCGCTTCTCGGTCGCAGTCATCGGGAGGTGCTACCCGGATGCACACACAGCAGTCGGGCTCTCAGATTACCGGAAAGGATTTGTTTATTACCGTTACGGCCAATAAGAAAAGAGTTTTTGAGCAGGAAGCTATTTTGCTGACCTACAAAGTATATTCTTTGGTCAATCTGACTCAGTTGGCCGGAAATATGCCTGATCTGGACGGATTCCATACTCAGGAAATACCTTTGCCCCAGCAGAAGAGCATGACGATGGAGCATTTCAACGGACGTAATTATGGAACCGTTGTCTGGCGTCAGTATCTCTTGTTCCCGCAGCGTGCCGGAAAACTTAAGGTTCCAGCTGTAGAGTTCGAAGGACTCGTTGTGCAGCAAAACAATGCCATTGACCCGATTGATGCTTTCTTCAATGGTGCAGATCTGACCACTGAGGTGAAGAAGAAGATTGTGGCTCCCGGTATGGAGATTCAGGTAGATCCTCTGCCAACTCGTCCGGCCAACTTCTCGGGAGCGGTAGGTAAGTTCAATATTGAGAGTGCCCTGATACCGGAGCAGGATTTGAAATCCAACGATGCACTCACCCTCAAGCTTACCGTGAGTGGAACCGGTAACATGAAATTACTGACGGCACCTAAAGTCAATTTCCCGAAGGACTTTGAAACTTACGACCCGAAAGTAACCGACAATACCCGTCTGGAGCGGGGCGGTGCTACAGGAAACAAGGTATTTGAGTATATTGCCGTGCCTCGATACAAGGGAGATTATGAGATCCCGGCAGTAGAATTCTGTTATTTTGATCCGGATGCCAAGAGTTACAAGACCATCAAGACACAGCCTTATAAGATTAAGGTGGCTCAGGGTACCAGTCGTCCGGCTTCGGATGCAGCCGCACAAAAAGAATTAGAACTGCTTAATTCCGATATCCGATATATCAAGTCGGGAGCAGCAGACTTACAGCCGGTAGACGACCTGTTCTTCGGTTCCGCTTCATATTGGACCTGTTTGGCTGTCTTGTTTGTACTTTTGGTAGCTGTTTCCCTTTATTTACGAGTACGCGGGCAGAATCGTCAGAATGTGGCCCGCATGAAAGGCAAACGAGCTAATTCTGTGGCCGTCAAGCGTTTGAAAGCGGCACACAAGTTGCTGGAGAAACAGCAGGCAGATTCTTTCTATGAGGAAGTACTCAAGGCACTTTGGGGTTATGTCAGTGACAAACTGACGATTCCGGTTGCCGAATTGAACAAGGAAAATATCCAGCAGCGCCTTGTGGAGCATAACGTAGACACTGCTTTGGCAGGACGTTTCAATGACGTACTCAATGATTGTGAGTTTGCACGTTTTGCACCGGGCGATCCGCAGGCAACCATGGACAAGATTTATCAGGATGCCGAGACTGTGATTTCAGAGTTGGAGAATGTAATAAAGAAATAAGAAAGGATGAAATATATGAAGAAACTGCTTTTTATGGCAGCACTGTTATTGTCGTTCGTCTCTGCCTCCGCGCAGACCAAGGCCGAAGCCGACAGTGCTTATGTGCAAGAGCGTTACGAGCAGGCCATCAGTCTCTACAATAAATTGCTGGAGACTGGAGCCTCTGCTTCCGTATATTACAATCTGGGCAATGCCTATTACCGCACCGGTGATATGGCGCATGCCATTTTGGCTTATGAACGTGCCTATCTGATGGAGCCCGGTGATGCCGATATCCGTTTTAATTTGCAGTTGGCGCGCACCAAGACCATCGATAAGATTGTGCCGGAGAGTGAGATGTTTTTCATAACCTGGTTTCGTCAGATGATAGACTGGTACAGTGCCGACCAATGGGGTAGAGCTGTAGTTGTTTGTTTTGCCCTTTTTGTCGTATCCCTGTTGCTGTATTTCTTTGCCGGTCGCATGTTGTGGCGTAAGGTAGGTTTTGGAGTGGGGGTGTGTACCTTGATTCTGGCCGTGTTGTTTCATATCTTCGCCTATCAGCAACAACAGAAACTGCTGGTGCGTACCCATGCCATTGTGATGTCCTCGTCTCTGACCGTGAAAAGTACGCCGAGCACTTCCGGAACAGATTTGTTTGTGCTCCATGAAGGCACTAAGGTGGAGATTACAGACGACACCATGAAAGATTGGAAAGAAATACGATTGGCCGATGGAAAGGTAGGATGGGTGCCGGTCAAAACCATTGAACGAATTTAATTATGGACTGGCAGCGACTCATACAATACGATCAGCAGCTTCTGTTGCAGCTTAATGGCAGCGACTCTCTGTTTTGGGACGGTTTTATGATGACCGTCACCAAGACCGGTACGTGGATTCCATTGGCGGTAGTGCTGTTTTATGTGTTGATTAAAAACAACAACATGCGGAATGTCCTTTTCATTCTGCTGATGATAGCCTTGTCCATCACCATTGCCGATCAGTTTGCTTCCACTTTTTGCAAACCCTATTTCAAGCGCTTCCGCCCAACGAACGACCCGATTCTGATGTATCAGGTAGACGTGGTGAACAACTATCGGGGCGGCTTGTACGGCTTTATTTCCAGCCATGCGGCCAATACGTTTGCGGTGTTTGTTTATGTAGCTTTGCTGATTCGCAACCGGGCCCTGACATTTACCCTGTTCTTTTGGGCGGCGTTATGTTCCTATTCCCGGATTTATCTGGGGGTGCATTATCCCGGCGATATTCTGGCCGGTGCTTTGGCCGGTAGTGCCATCGGTGCTTTGCTCGGTTATTGCACCCATTTGTTCCAGCGTAAAAACGGCGATGTCCGTCCTTATATCTCCTCACAATACACTTCGACCGGTTATTTGCAGGAAGATGTTCACCTGCTCCTGCTGGTGTTCTTTCTCACCCTTTGCTATGCCGCGATTCAAGGTGCGGTCCGTTTTGTATAGGGAAGGTATTCTGCCAAGAAATCTTTTGGTTCATATACAAACAATAAAAGCCAGCATGACGCTGGCTTTTATTGTTTATTGCAGATTATGTAGTTTTTTCTACTTGTTACCGGATTAAGATATCAATCATACTGTATCCGTCCATAAACTTGCTTCTGTCAACCGGTCCCTTGATGCCCGAAATGCGGCCTTCCGAGGTGAACTGCCACATGACAAACTGTATATTGTCGGCCAGAACCGGTTCTTCATCATGATAGCGGGCTATCATATATTTGTATTCTGTAAACTTACCCCTCAGATATTTGTTGTAGAAGTGGCTGGAGGTATAGATAATCGGTTTCACCTTATAGTGATTCTCCACATCAATCAGGAACTTTCTCAGGCGGTTACAGAACTCGTCCAGCGAGCCTCTTCCGCGGTTCTCTACGTCAATGATGGGAATCAGATCCTGTGTAGACAGATCAACAGTTGATGTGAGATTCTTGAACTGGTCTTCGACAGAGGCCGTCGGGCTGAAGAAATGATAGCATCCCACCTTGATGCCGACTCTTCGTGCCTCGCTCAGGTTATAGGCATAAGTCCGGTCTACCAGTCCGGCTCCTTCTGTTGCCTTCAGGTAAGCATATTTCGCATTCGGATCTTTGGCTACGGCCTCCCAGTCAATCTGATTCTGATAGCGTGACACATCAATACCATATTTGTGGTTGCTCCATTTCAGGTCTTGTCTTCTTACTTCCTCAATGGGAGCCACCAGCTCTTCTCCTGCTGTTTTGGGAGCCAACTGATCCGGTTCCGGAATGCGTACGGTAACTGTTTCACTGTGTCTTTTGTCCTTGTCTTTTTTATGAAAGCCGTATGCTGGACTGATTTGCATCAGCGCGGTGGCACATAAAAGACAAAAGAAGTATTTTTTCATAAACGGGTTTTTATTTGTTGCAGAAATAGGAATACGCAAAAATAAGGAATTAACCCGTTGTTTCAAAATCCTTGGCACTACTTCTTCGGGAACTTAACTATCTTTCGCAAAGAAATCTTTCAGACAATCCCGTCTGTTTAGAATTTTACAAACAGATAATCTCCCAGTGCTTCCACCTTCGGCTTTGTGGCAACCAGACTGTCCACCACATTTTCTTGCAGTTTGCTCTTGTTGAGAATCAGCAGTCTGTTCTGTTGTTTGGTTATCAGGCTGTCTGCTTCGTGAACCACAGTCAGGCGTTCCGGGAAGAATATATCCATGTTTTCTGCGCGCCATACTCCGTAGGTAACCACTCCGCTAGTCTGCCATACCTTCTCCTGCTGTTGAGCTTTCTCGGCAAGTTCCGTATAACCGATTAATGAGTTGAATTTCGGCAGAGAGAATCCTCCGGCAAATGCCGTGAGCAGGAAGCCGCAACAGAACAGGATGGACGCCGTAAGCAGGCGTTTTCTTTTCCAGGCATAAACCAGCGACCCGGCACTGCCTGCTGTCAGGATTGCGGTGGCGATGTATAATGCCGGATGTCTGTATTGAGGCAGGATGAGAGCGATATAAATATAGGCCGGGAAGGCCAATACGGTTGCAATGGCCGGAAGGCTTACTCCGAACGCCATCATTTTGCTCCAGCGGCTTTGTTCCAGTACGATGAGCGACAGGCATACCATAAAGGGAAATATCGGCACCAGATAAATGGCCAGTTTGCTGCCAAAGCAAGAGAGCATGACAAAGGTAGAGACGATTTCGATGAGAAACAGCTGCTCTGCCGAGGTGCGGAACATCTTTTCTTTTACTCCCTTGATCAGGGCAAACAGATAGAACAGAGTCCAGGGCGCTACACCGTAGCTCAGGAAAATCAGATAATAATAGAACGGACGCTTGTGCACAGACACTTTTACCGAGCGGCTCACCGTCTGCCCTACGGTCAGATTATACAGATATTCGCCACCGGCTTCCACGTAAACCATGCCGAACCAGAACAGAAAAGATGCCACGATGATGCTCCACACTTTCCAGTTCCAGTATTTGCCGAAGCTGCGCAGTTCCTTCTTGAACGCCAGGAACAGTGCGCTGCTGACCAGCGGTATCAGAATACCCATAAAGGCCTTGGCATAAAAGCCCAGAACGATGTAGACCGCCATGAGAATCTGGTGTTTCCGGAAGCTGCCTTTCCCTTCATACATCTGATGAAAGTGATACAGAGCCAAAATGATGAACCACACCATGAGCATATCCATTCTCAGCACCATGGCGGTACCGGCAAAATAACCCGTGGTAATCAGAAACAGAGGCAGGGTAGACCGGCTGCTGCTACTCATCAGGCCCTGTGTCCATTTGTTCATGGTGTAGGCAATGCCCAGAGCCGGAAGCAGAGAATACAGAATCAGAATCCCCATGTGATATTCTCCGGTAATCAGTTTGCAGAGCATGATCAGCCAGAAGTAAAACGGCGGTTTGTCGCTGTACGGCTCCCCGTGGTTGGTCAGGCTGAACCAGGTATTGTTCCGCAATGCTTCGTCGGCAATGCTGATGTAGCGCAGTTCATTGGCAGGGGTATAGTCGCGCCATACGGCCAGCGGAATCAGGCAGATCAGGATGAACATCACCCAAAAGGTCATGTTTCTGTTTTCCAGAAAAGAGGTTATTTTGTAAGAATTCATGGTGCGGTTTGTTTTCTTTGGTTGATACTCAATATGATGTTTCGGGTATAAGCCACAAATCCTACAGACTGTCCGAGAATCAGCACCGGATCCAGTCGGAACAATCCGTAGCTCACGATGATGAGGCTGCCGGTGAAGCTGATAATCCAGAATCCGATAGGCAGGGTCGATTCATGCTTCTTGTAGGAATAAATCCACTGGTAGATAAAGCGCAGGGTGAAGATCACCTGACCGGCAGAACCGAATATCAGCAGCCAGAGCGGGATATCCTCGTTGCGGAAGAACTGCTCCACAAACGAACCCGTATGCGTCATCAGCCAGGTGCAGGCCACAATAGGAGTGGCAAACAGAATGATGCGCATCCATGCCGGAATCCGTTTCCAAACCCCTTGTGCGTTCAGATTCCAGATATAGATATAGTAAGAGATGATTTGTCCCAGAATAATGGAAAAGTCATCGCGGCACCAACCGTAGATAAACAGAAGATAAGAGCCCATGATGCTCAGGGCCCAGAAGATAGGAGGAGAGACCACCTTTTTGGCTTTCTCGGACAGCAACCATTGTACCAGGATTCTTGCCGAGAAGAAAATCTGTGCCAGGAAACCGATGATATAGATTGTGGCCATGCGCTTACAGGTTGTTTTCTTTAATCTGGTAATTGATGTAGCGATGTTTCATCCACCGGTAGGCGAAGCAGTCCTTGAACGGAGAAATCAGGCGGTTCCACAGATTATATTTTGACACGCCGGCCGTACGCGGGAAATGTCTTACGGGCACTTCCTTATAGCTGCCGCCGTTCTGCAACAGGATCAGGGCCGGCAGAAAGCGATGCATTCCGGTAAAGAAAGGCATGCGCTTGGCATATTCCGTGTGGATGATCTTCAGCGGGCAACCGGTGTCGGTAGCGCCGTCGTGGGTCATCATGCGGCGGAACGAGTTGGCAATCTTCGACTGGATCAGCTTGAAGGCAGAGTCCTTTCTCTGGGCACGGATACCCATCACCATCTTATAGTCACCGATATACTGATACAGGATGTTGAAATCTTCCGGGCTGGTTTGCAGGTCGGCATCGATATAGCCCACATATTTTGACTGAGCCACGTCGAATCCCGCTTTGATGGCGGCACTCAGACCGGCATTCTTGGCAAAGCTGATGTAGTAGAAATGCTTGTTGCGGGCACATAAAGTCTGGATGCCGGACAAACTGCTGTCTTTCGAACCATCATTGACAAAAAGAATGCAAGAAGCATAAGGAGTAGAGTTCACAAATTCAGACAATGCTTTTTCCAGAGCAGTCATATTGTCTTCTTCATTGTATACCGGTACGATGACCGTCAGGTCATAGGATGAGGTGCTGTTCGAAGCCAGCATTTTTTCTGCAAATTCCTTCATAATAGATTTTTATGTAAACACGGCTACAAAGATAGCATATTTTTTGCGGCTTTTCCTTTTGATTTAATATATCTTTAAAGAATTATTAATTTTTGGTGGCCTGGAAAAACATGGGTTTGCAAATTCCTGATTTTTTCGCTATATTGCATAGAATCTTAACTTTAACAGAAAAAATATGACGTTTACTTCAGAAAACATTCTTTTGATTGGTTCGGTATTGGTGTTTGTCAGCATCCTGTTCACGCGGAGCAGTTTCCGTTTCGGTATTCCGGTGCTGCTTTTGTTTTTGGGCGTCGGCATGCTTTTCGGCAGCGACGGTCTGGGTGTTCAGTTCAACAGTGCCTCCGATGCTCAGTTTATCGGCATGATTGCCTTGTGTCTGATTCTTTTTTCCGGAGGTATGGATACCCGCTTTCGGGAGATCAGGCCGGTTCTGTTGCCCGGCATTTCCCTTTCTACGGTGGGAGTGTTGCTGACCACCTTGTTTACGGGACTGTTCATCTATTTCATTTCAGACTATACCCGGGCAGATATCCATCTGTCTCTATGGGTTTCTTTTCTGCTGGCGGCAACCATGTCTTCCACCGATTCCGCTTCGGTGTTCAACCTGTTGCGTTCCAAGAATATGAACCTGAAGGAAAACCTGCGCCCGATGCTGGAGTTGGAGAGCGGCAGTAATGACCCGATGGCCTATATGCTGACCATTGTCTTGATTCAGGTGGTCACCCTTTCCGGAGCGTCGGCAATGGATATTCTGAAAGATTTCTTTTTGCAGTTCTTTCTGGGAGCGCTGGCCGGCTATTCCATTGGTCGTTTTGGAGTCTGGCTGCTTAATAAGATCAGTCTGGTCAATTCAGCTCTCTATTCCATACTGATTCTGAGTCTGGTCTTTTTCCTTTTCACGGTAACCGACCTGATTCGCGGAAATGCCTATCTGGCAGTGTATGTGGCCGGAATCGTGCTGGGCAATGCCAAGATACCTTATCGTAAGGAAGTCTGCAACTTTCTGGACGGGCTCACCTGGTTCGGTCAGATTGTCCTGTTCCTCACCCTGGGTCTGCTGGTCAACCCTCACGAACTGTGGCAAGTAGCCGATGTGGCTCTGCTCATCGCCCTGTTTATGATGCTGTTGGGCCGTCCGCTCAGTGTGTTCATCAGTCTGCTGCCGTTCCGGAACTATTCGTTCAAATCGCGCGTATTCATTTCGTGGGTCGGTTTGCGTGGGGCGGTGCCCATCATCTTTGCCACCTATCCGGTCATAGCCGGTGTGGAGGGCGCCGGACAGATATTCAACATTGTGTTTTTCATCACGTTGCTTTCCCTGCTGTTGCAGGGCACCACGCTTTCGCCTCTGGCCAACCGTCTGGGACTGTCAGAACCAATGGAGCAGCCGCGCGACTATTATGGCATTGAGATTCCTGAGGAGACCAAGACTTATCTGACCGATGTGCAGCTCACGGCCGAGATGCTGGCCGGTGGCAACCGTCTGGCCGACCTGAATCTGCCGCAGGGCCATCTGGTGATGCTGGTCAAGCGCAACGAGGAATATATTGTGCCCAACGGGCATCTGCAACTGCAGGAAAAAGATCATCTGCTGGTGATTTCCGAGCGGAAGGAACAGGAGGCATAACAATAATATTTATGATATTATAAAAGTTGCTTCTTTCTAATACAGATAAAAAAATAAATTATTGTTTCTTTAATATATGGTTAATTCAATATCTTTGTATAGTATTTGACAAATAAACCTAATCAAGATTTTATGGCTAAGAAAAAAGCAGTAATAGATGAACCTTTGGAAAAACAGCTCTGGAAGGCTGCAGACAAACTTCGTAAGAATATTGATGCAGCAGAATATAAGCATGTGGTTTTGGGGCTTATCTTTTTACGATATATATCTGTTTCATTTGAAGATTTATATAATAAACTCAAGCAAGAAATAGATCTCGGAGCTGATCCGGAAGATCGCGAGGAATATAAGGCAGAGAATGTTTTTTATGTTCCAGCAGAAGCACGTTGGAGTACGCTGGTTGCTAATGCCAAAGATCCTAAAATCGGGAAATTGATAGATGGCGCAATGGATGAGATAGAGAGAGAGAATCCATCGTTGAAAGGAGTATTGCCGAAAGTATTTGCCCGTCCTAATCTGGATCCGACTTGTTTAGGAGAACTTATTGACCTGATAGGAAACAGCACGTTAAACTCTTCAACCAACAGTGCAGATCTTTTAGGACATGTCTTTGAATATTTTTTAGGTGAATTTGCACTGGCCGAAGGAAAAAAAGGCGGTCAGTTCTATACTCCTCGTTGTGTTGTTGAATTGTTGGTTAATATGTTAGAGCCTTACAAAGGACGTGTACTTGACCCTTGTTGTGGATCGGGTGGTATGTTCGTGCAGAGCGAGAAGTTTGTAGAACAACATCAAGGACGTGTAAACGATATTTCTATTTTTGGACAAGAAAGTAATCAGACTACTTGGCGGCTTTGTAAAATGAATTTGGCCATTCGTGGAATAGATGCTTCTCAGGTAAAGTGGAACACCGAGGGATCTTTTTTGAATGATGCACATCGTGATGTAAAAGTAGATTATGTGATAGCTAATCCTCCTTTTAATGATAGTGACTGGAGTGGCGATCTTTTACGCAATGATGGCCGATGGAAATATGGGGTACCTCCTACAGGAAATGCAAATTTTGCTTGGATACAGCATTTCATTCACCATTTGACTCCGACTGGACAAGCTGGATTTGTTTTGGCAAAAGGTGCCTTAACTTCAAAGAATAGTGGAGAAGGAGAGATAAGAAAGAGTCTTGTTGATGCCGGACTGATTGACTGTATTGTGAATCTTCCTGCAAAGTTATTCTTAAATACACAGATTCCTGCTTCCCTTTGGTTTTTGAGCAGAAGTCGTTGTGCCGACAGAAGTTTTCGTGAGCGTAGTCAGGAAATATTGTTTATAGATGCGCGTAATATGGGGCATCTTATAAACCGTCGTACCCGTGAATTTTCAGCAGAAGACATCAAACAGATTTCTGACACTTATCATCAATGGCGAAACGAAGGCGGTATATATCAGGATGTACCTGGTTTTTGTGCATCAGTTTCAGTATCACGTGTTGCTGAATTGGACTATGTGTTGACTCCAGGCCGTTATGTCGGTTTACCGGAAGAAGAAGACAATTTCAATTTTGAGGAACGTTTTACAGCATTAAAGGCTGAATTCGAGGCTCAGCTGAAAGAAGAAGAACGGTTAAACAAACTGATATTGGAAAATTTGGCTAAAATAAAATGAGTTTTTATGAGTACAGAAAATATCAAAAAATCGGATGAGCAAAAGGTCGATAAAGAGGATCTCTATGGAGGAAATTCTGCGGAAGCGATAACCAAACCATTTAATCCTAACGAGATAGATGTGGATATATCGACTGTGAATTTAGGCTCACTGATAGAGCAACTGGAAAACGACGAGATAGATTTGCAGCCTGATTTTCAGCGTGTGACAGACGTATGGGATAATGTGAAAAAGAGCAGACTGATCGAATCGATTTTACTGGGGCTTCCTTTGCCTTCATTTTATTTTAGTGAAGATCCCGTAAGCCAAAAACTTTCCATTATAGATGGGTTACAACGAATCTGCTCGATAAGGGATTTTGTATTGGAGAAGGAGGAACCGTTGAAATTAGAGGGCCTACAATTCTTGAAAAATTTTGAGGGATTAACTTTCTCGCAATTGGAACGGCCTGAGGTGAAGCGTATTAAGTCTCTCAAAATTACAATGAATACTTTGCGTAAAGGCACCCCGTTGGACGTGAAATACATAATATTCCAACGAGTGAATACCGCTGGAGTACCTTTGACTCCACAAGAAATGCGCCATGCTTTGAATCAGGGACCTGCGGCGATATTTATAAAGGACCTGGCTGATATGGAGTCTTTTAAAAAGGCTACTAATTATTCTGTGGACAGCAAGCGAATGCAAGATCGGGATTTTGTAAACCGATTTATTGCGTTCTATATCGGATATGAGGACTATATGGGTGACTTGGACATGTTCTTGAATGATAAGATGGGGGAATTGAATAAGATGACCTCTGAGCAAAGAGATGATATACGTGTTTCTTTTGATAAGGCGATGAAGTGTTGTTATGCAATATTCGAGAAAGATACATTTCGCAAGCGATATAAACTAGAAGACAGAAGGAAACCTATATCCAAGGCTGTATATGACACGCTGAGTGTAAATATCGCTTGGCTGAGCGACGAGGAAAGAAAATTATTACTAAAAAATACTGAAGCCTTCAAGGCTGGAATGGTTCGCTTGTTTAATAATAAAAAATTCGATTTCTCTGTCTCAATCGGTACAGGAAAGAAATACAACGTCGAACAGCGTTTTACGATGGTAAAATCATTGATAAAAGAAATTTTAAGCCTATGATAACTCATTTGAGCATAAATAATTTAAAACTTCATGATCACACAGATTTGGAATTGAATGGACTGACAATTCTTACTGGTATGAACGGTATGGGAAAATCAACGGTTATACAGTCTTTGATTCTGTTACGTCAGTCTTTTATGATGAATGATTTGGATTCAGGCCTGAACCTGAAAGGCGATCTGTGTGACGCCGGAATATCTGGAGAACTTGCTTGTCAAGCTTCCACTGAACATACCTTACAAATAAACATGCATTTTGCGGGGCAAGATGATTTGAATTTTTCATTTGAATATCCTGATAATATTATGGATACGATGTTGCCAGGAGTAGACGGAAACAAAACATCAAAAGCTGTATTGTCAAAATATTCACTGTTTAATGAGAAATTCCAATATTTGAGTGCTTTCCGATTCGGTCCCCAAAAGAGTTACAATCGGGATACTTCTTTGGTGGTAACCAAGAAGCAAATTTCAAAAATTATGGGGCAATGCGAATACGCAGTGCATTTTCTGGAACAGTATAAGAATGTCAATATTCCTATAAAAGAACTTGCTATCACAGATGAAGATGATGTTACTCCCGATTATCGACTAGCTGTGCAGGTAGAACGTTGGTTGCGTTTGGTTTCACCTAAGATCAAAATCAATATAGAGCCTGCTGGAGAAGATTTTAAGTTAAAGTATAAATTCAGCCGTGAGGAAAATACTATTACAGAAGATATTACAGCTCTGAACACTGGCTTCGGTATTACGTATGTATTACCTATCCTGATAGCTGTACTAAGTGCGGATAAAGATGCTATTATTTTGATTGAGAATCCTGAGGCTCACTTACATCCCAAAGGCCAAGCTGTGCTGATGGAACTCGTTTCAAAGGCTGTGGCTCATGGTGTGCAAATCATCATAGAATCTCATAGCGACCATATCATAAACGGTAGTCTGGTGGCCGTAAACAAGAAATGGATTACTCCAGACCTGCTTTCCATATATTATTTCGAAAGAGAAGAACACGGACATACAGCTTTGTCACATCATTTACAGATCTCGAAAACCGGACGTATTTCCCGTCCTCCAAAAGGTTTTTTTGATCAGATAGATATAGACTTAAGAACATTAACCGGATTCTGATATGGAGCATAGCGAATTATTTCTATTGCTGCCAAGATATGAAGAAGTTGGGGGACAACCGGAGTATATTAGAATTAAAGGTATAATGACTGAAGGTGAAATCTTGAAGGTTATAGAAGATATAAACGAAATTTGTAAATATATAGCTAACGAGAACTATGAAGGTTATTACGATGCGGATAATGTCTCGGCTTTTTTATATCCAGTAGATACGATGGAAGAATGTTATCCCAATATCAAAACACGTATGCGAATGGCAATGCATAATTGGGGTGAAGATTGGCGGACTCAGAAAGTGCAAAGGAATACCGAGAACTATATGTGTTATGATTTGCCGATTAAGGATGACACATTGTGTGAAATGGCAGAACGAAAGGCTGTTTCTACAGATGGAAGCGAATTTCTTTTAGTAAATCAGAAGGCTTTTTCTGATTCGGTTAAAGCAATTCAGGTTAAACGTAATCAAACGGAGTTGAAATTGGAGGTAAGTCAAGCTGACTTTAAATCTGTTTCAGAATGGTTTCAGGATCACCGCAAACCACAACGAATTTTTAATCTGAATCCAAAGCACGGGGAAAATGGTAAAGGAGCACATCCGGGAAATAAGGGGGAAAAAGTATCTGTTCTGATGTGTAATAAAGAAGAAGCGAAGAATATGCTTCTGAAGGCTATTGGTACTGATTTGAGAGTTCTTTACTTTTTCGATCAGGTACACAATCAATTTATAGAGTTCAAGCGCGAAAGTGAGAATACTTATCATGGATTTCATTTGGACGCTATGGATGAAAAAAGGGTACCAGAGGACATTAAGATAATGATAAATAAACTGATATAATGGTATTCAATCGTACAGAAAAAGAATTTATAAGCGCTATCATAACGTATAATGGCAAGGCAAAATCCATAGCAGATGTGCTCAATAGAAGCAGACTGTTGGAAAAAAGGGGTATTGGTATTGTACAGCATGGCGGTATGAATATTATTTTCTTGAAAAAGGATATGTATGATGATTGGTTTCATAGTGATGGCTTGGGATATGTGGTTGAGTTACTTTCTTTAATTGATACTTTAGTTAAGAAGAAACACATTATCATGATACCTTTTTGTACAGATAATATTTTAATGGTAGGTGCCGATGCTTGTTGGCTTAGACCAGAAGTTATGTCTGTAAATGGAAATCAGTTTATAACTCTTACATATAGAAATGAGAATTGGTTGGATTCTTCTGGCAATCAGTTATATTGGCCTTGTAAATATACGGAGCAGGATTTTCCAATGGGAAATTCATTGCATGTTGCTTTTTCTGTAAGTGAAGAACTGAAAGAATTGGTGAAGAATAATTTTAAGTCAGAAGATGAAATTCGTTTTAGAAAACAACAATATTTGACTTGGATTTCTATCATTGTGGCTACATTGATTGGAATCCTAGGAATAATACTTTAATAGTTTTAGTATGGGTGAGTGGAAAGAATATAAATTGGGAGAACTCGGAATTGTTGTTACAGGTAAAACACCAAAGTCTAAGAATCCAGAAGATTGGGGTGATAATATGTTTTTTGTGACTCCAACTGATTATAGAAAGTATAGAAAGTATGTAGATAGCAGTGAACGAAAACTTTCTGATATTGGGGTAAAACGTTTAGAAAATAAAATATTGCCCCCATACTCTGTTCTTGTCACATGTATAGGTTCTGATATGGGAAAAGTTGTAATATCAAAGACTCCTAGTATTACTAATCAGCAAATAAATTCTATTATCCCTAATGAATCTGTAGATCCTCATTTTTTGTATTATACATTAATTAACTCTTATAATGTATTAAGAGTTATGGGAAGAGATGGTACGGCAGTTCCTATAGTAAATAAAAGAGACTTTGAGAATATAAAAATAGTAATGCCTTCATTAGAAGAACAAAAGCGTATAGCTTCTATTTTAAGTTCTTTAGATGATAAGATAGATTTGCTACATCAAGAAAACAAGACTCTTGAAGCAATAGTAGAAACATTATTCCGCAAATGGTTTATTGAAGAAGTTCGGCAAGAAGTTTTGCTAGGAGATGTCGTAGAAACAACTTCAGGTGGAACTCCTTCCAGAAAAAATGAACAATATTATCGAAATGGGACTATAGACTGGATTAAGTCTAAAGAATTAAATAGGAGTTTTTTATTGAAAACAGAAGAAAAAATTACAGTGGAAGCCGTTGAAAATTCTTCAGCCAAGTTTCTTCCTGCGAATTCTGTTTTAATAGCTATGTACGGAGCTACTGTAGGTGAATACTCCATTATAGCAAAAGAAATGACATGTAATCAAGCTATTTGTGCGTTGAAACCGAATAACAATTATCCATATACATATCTGTATCTATGGGCAAAATTTATGCAAGATGAATTCCTAAATTTGGCTTGTGGAGCAGCTCAGCAAAATATTAGTCAGGTTTTAATAAAGCAACAACAAGTTTGTAGTGATGTAAATGCCGTTAAGCAATTTCATTCCATTGTAGAACCATTCTTTGAGAAATTAAAAGAAAATGAGATGCAGCTATCTTCTCTTGAAGACATGAAAAATGTGATATTGCCTAAATTGATAAATAATGAATAAATTAATAAAAAAGTTAAAGTCTACTTCTTTAAATCCTATCTGGATAATAATATTTTGCATCATAATAGGAGGATTAAATCTCATTATCATGGGTGCAGATGACAAGTCTATGAATGTATTTTTAACGCTAATAGGTCTTGGTATTAGTGCGGCAGTTGTACAGTGTGCGATTATTCAAAATACCATCCAAAAAGATAATATTAAAATTCAATTGTTTGATAAACGTTATAAGGTATATCAATCTGTTCTAAATACCATAACTCTTATTAAAAGAGATAATTGGGATAGGTATATACTTTTTAAGGGGAATGATATTAATCAGCAATTTTTATTAGTTGAAGAAGAACTTTATAAATCGGCTAATTTGTCACTATTTTTATTCGATGATGATATTTATTTGAAATTAAAGGATATAAATAATTCATTTGATAAGGTTGCTAAAGCTTATAAAGAGATGTGTATTATTAATGTTCAATCTATACAGTCTGAGGAGCGGGTATCAGAATATCTTTTATTGTTTCAAAATTTTTTAGTCTCTAAAAAAAATGGTTCAGTAGAATATGAGAATGAACTTAAAGATAGATTTCCTAAAGAGTATATATCTATAATGGAGTTCTCAAAAGAATGTGATGTTTACTTGTCTACAGTCAGGGAAAGCAAGGTTTTGACAGAGATTGGAAAATATATCAAAGTTGATAATTTAGATAATTAATAGAGTACGGGATGGATTAATCGTAGAAATGCTTAAAATAGTTTAGTAATGATTAGAAAGGTAGGTTTGTATATTTTATCTTTATGGTTATTGTTCTTGCTTAGTATAATATTGACGGTAGATATCCCTATGTATTGGGGTAATGATTGGATTTTTATCGGAATGGGTGAATTGCTTAAAAGAAATATTGTGCCATTGGTCTCTATTGTGGGACTTATAATTGGTGCTGTTTCATTCTATGATTTTAATCATTTTTTGAGGGGTACACGTCAAATGACATATGCTATTGTGGAAATTGAAAATAAAGAATCAGAGCATTTGTCTTTTTTGACAACATATATTATTCCATTAATCTGTTTCAATTTTGAAAGTGATAGATATGTTGTGGTTTTATTATTACTTTTGATAGTTATTGGGATTATTTATATTCGGACAGATTTGTATTACGCAAATCCAACATTGGCTATATTAGGATTTAGGATATACAAAGTGAAACTTGCAAGAAATGAGATCTCAAAAAATAATATAATCTTAATTTCAAGAAATAAACTGTCTTTAAGGGATTTTGTATCATATAAAAAACTTGATGAAAAAATATTTTACTCTTACAAAAATTAGCTATGAATAAAGAAGAATTGGATCAAGCGCTAGATTTTATTAATAATCCAGACGGGACTCTAAATATTGTTCTGTATACTTGTATGTCAGATTCTGGCTTGAGGTTATTAGATGTAAAGTATGATGATTTACCTCCGATAAAGGATTTATTTATCAATTCGATAAAGGAACATATTATAGAAAAAGATGATTATACTGTGATACCTTTGTCAACGGCAGATGAAAGGGGGAATTGTTTTTATCAGTATGATTTGGAGCTACCTGCTGAATTAGAAAGTTTGAGGTCTGTCATTGGTAATGATTTAATTGAAAACTTGTCATTAAATGAATATTCGTTTGCTGATATTGATTCATTAATAGTTCTTATTTCTGATAATTCTCATAATTTGACTCTTTATAAAAAAATAAGTCCTGTTGAAGTTATTGGTCGTCGAGGATATATATTGCATGAATCAAATTCAAGATTTGAACGTTTTGATAAACAATTATTGCGTATTAGTAATAACTTTCAGGTAATTCAAGTTGCTGGAGAAATTTTTATATTAGACTTGCAGTCTATAGAGAAAAGTTTTGGTTTTCATGATGTTATCCGCAGAGAGGCTAAATTGGGAGTTGATGCAATTCGCAATAAAGGTCTTGTTTGTAATATAGAAGTATTAGAAGAATTAATAGATAATGTGTCATTTGCTAGAAAATTAACTAAAATAGCAAGAAGTTCTCCTGTATTACAAATTAATATACCAAATATAGATGTTATAAATTTTTCAAGGCGGCATCCTGCCTTAAGAAATAAAATGAGATACACTGCAGATAATGCTCAATTTATGTTGGATACGAAGACCTCAAAACAATTATTTGTAAAATTATTAAATGATGATTTTCTTACTTCTGAATTAACAAGACTGTATTATGATAGCTTAGCTAAAGACTTTATTAAAGTAGAAGATAATAATAACTGAAATTTATGACACAACTTACCGAATTCCAAATTGAAGATTTCGCCATTCAGCTTTTTGAGCATCTTGGCTACAAATCGCTTTACGGTCCGGATATTGCTCCCGACGGACCGAATCCTTTGCGTGCATCTTTTGAGGAGGTCGTGTTAAAAGAATCTTTGCGTAAAGCGGTGCGACGTATCAATCACGAACTGTCAGCTGCGGTTTGTGAAGAGGCGATCAATGAGGTGCTACGTATCGCTTCGCCTGATCTGCTGGCTAATAATGAGTTATTTCATCGCATGCTGACGGAAGGGATTTCGGTCTCAGTACATCACGAGGGAGCTGAGCGGGGAGAATTGGTTTGGCTGGTTGATTTTGAAAACCCGCTGAATAATGAGTTTACAGTGGTTAATCAATATACCATCATAGAAAACGGACGAAACAAACGACCCGATTTGATTTTGTTTGTCAACGGTTTGCCTCTGGTGGTAATAGAATTGAAGAATGCGGCAGACGAAAATGCTACGGTTCAAAGTGCATACCGACAGATAGAAACTTACAAGACGGCAATTCCTGCTCTGTTCACTTATAATGCTTTAATTGTAGTTTCCGATGGATTGGAAGCGCGTGCCGGATCTTTATCGGCAGGGTTCAGCCGTATGATGGCATGGAAAAGTGCTGACGGTAAAGCTGAGGCGTCCCATTGGGTCAGTCAGTTGGAAGTCTTGGTTTGGGGCATGCTGAATAAAGAAACTTTGTTGGATTTGATACGTTCTTTTACTGTTTTTGAGAAATCAAAGACGGAAGATATAAAGACACATATTACCACAATAAAGACTATAAAGAAGATTGCGGCCTATCATCAATATTATGCGGTAAATAAGGCTATAGAATCAACGGTGCGTGCCACGGGCATTAATAAGAAAAATGATGCTTCTTTGCATGAGTCTCCTATAAACTATGGACTTGTAGATGCAAGAACTCAGCCTGTAGGAGATCATAAGGCAGGAGTTATATGGCATACTCAAGGATCGGGAAAATCGCTTTCTATGGTTTTTTATGTCGGTAAAGTGGTGCGTATGCTGAATAATCCGACTATTGTAGTCATTACGGACCGTAATGATCTGGATGATCAGTTATTTGGAACATTTGCCGATTGTAAACAGCTTCTGCGCCAAACTCCTGTACAGGCCGATGATAGGGATACATTAAAGAAACTTCTACGAGTTAATTCCGGAGGAGTGGTATTTACTACCATTCAAAAGTTCCAGCCGGAAACAGGTAACGTTTATGAAACCTTAACTAACCGAAAAAATGTTATTGTTATTGCTGATGAGGCACATCGGTCTCAGTACGGATTCAAGGCCAAAACCGTAGAGGTCAGAAACGAAGCTGATGAAGTGATTGGTTCGGAAATCAAATATGGATTTGCCAAATACTTGCGTGATGCTTTGCCTAATGCTACTTTTCTGGGCTTTACTGGTACTCCCATTGAGACTGCTGATGTAAATACACCGGCAGTGTTCGGGCATTATGTAGATGTTTATGATATAGCTCAGGCTGTAGAAGACGGTGCTACAGTGCCTATCTTCTATGAGAGTCGTTTGGCCAAAATCGAATTGAGCGAAGAAGGGCGTAAACTGATAGAATCACTCGACCGGGAGTTGCAAACTGAGGAGATGAACGATGTTCAGCTGGCTAAGGCCAGATGGACACAGCTGGAAGCATTAATAGGAAGTCCGGCACGTATTAAAAATGTAGCCCGGGACATTGTAACACACTTTGAACAGCGTCAGGAAGTGTTTGAGGGAAAGGGGATGATTGTGGCTATGAGCCGTCGGATTGCCGTCGCTTTATATGATGCCATCATCGCTTTACGTCCGCAATGGCATTCTGATAATCTGGATCAGGGAGTAATAAAGGTTATTATGACTTCAGCATCGTCCGATGGTCCGGAGATTTCGCGGCATCATACCACAAAAGAGCAACGTCGCTTATTGGCAGAACGGATGAAAGATCCGGAAGACGGACTGAAGCTGGTGATTGTGCGCGATATGTGGCTTACCGGGTTTGATGCGCCATGCCTGCATACATTGTATATTGACAAACCGATGCAAGGACACAATCTGATGCAGGCAAATGCCCGTGTGAACCGTGTGTACAAAGATAAACCGGGAGGCTTGGTGGTGGATTATCTGGGTATTGCTTCAGATTTGAAGAAAGCGTTATCGTTTTATTCGGATTCAGGGGGAAAAGGCAATCCTACAGAACAGCAGGAACAGGCTGTTGCTCTGATGGAAGAGAAACTGGAGGTGGTACAGCAACTTTTGTATGGTTTTGATTATCTTTCCTATTTCAAAGCAGATATATCCCAGAAATTATCCGTCATCTTACAGGCTGAAGATTTTATTCTTGGTCTTGATGAGGGAAAGAAACGCTTTGTGAACGAGGTCAATGCTTTGTCAAAAGCATTTGCCATTGCTATTCCTCATGAGCGGGCGATGGAAATAAAGGAGGAAGTAGCCTTCTTTCAGGCTGTAAAGGCCAGACTCTGTAAGTTTGATGCATCTTCTTCTCAGAAAACAGGTGAGGAAATAGAAACAACAATTCGTCAGGTTGTAGATAAGGCACTGGTTTCGGAAAAAGTAGTGGATATTTTTGATGCGGCAGGTATCAGAAAGCCGGATATATCTATCCTTTCCGAGGAGTTTCTTATGGAGCTGAAGGGTATGGAGCATAAGAATATAGCTTTGGAAGTGCTACGAAAATTACTGAATGATGAGATAAAGGCGCGTATGCAGCGAAATCTGGTTCAAGGAAAAAGTTTGATGGAAATGCTGGAGGCTTCTATCAATAAATATCACAATAAGGTTATTACAGCTGTAGAAGTGATTGATGAACTGATAGGATTGAGCAAACATATCGTAAAGCAGGATAGTGCAGCAAAGAAACTAGGTCTTTCGGAATATGAATTTGCTTTTTATTCTGCTGTAGCTGCCAATAATAGCGCAATGGAACTGATGGGAAAGGATAAATTGAGAGAACTAGCCGTTGTCCTGACAGAAACGATACGTAATAATGCCTCTATTGATTGGGAAATGAAGGAAAATGTGCGGGCAAAAATGCGTGTTGCTATTAAACGATTGTTGCGTCGGTATGGATATCCGCCAGATATGCAGATGCTGGCAACAGAGACGGTCATCAAACAGGCTGAAATAATATCGGGCGAATTGATAAAAGGGCAGAACAAGGAAGAATAGAAAAAGGGGCTCTGAAAGCCCCTTTTTTTATTTGCTGTCTACTTCTTCTTTCATATCGATTTCCTGTCCGTTACCGTCATAGAATTCATATTGCAGGAAGGCAAGTTTCTGACTTGGGATGATCTTTACCCCGAATCCGTATTTCATCTGCCATTTCCTCTTCAGCGACAGAAAACCCTGATTGATGTAGGCTGCCACGTAAGGATGTACGTGCAGTGCGAACTGCTTCATTCCGATTTTGTTTACCAAAGTGTTTATTTTGCCTTCAAGAATATCGGTAAACAAATAGCTGGATTTGATGGTGCCCTTTCCAAAACAAGTGGGGCATGTTTCCTCAACGTTTACGTCCATAACCGGGCGTACGCGCTGTCGTGTGATCTGCATGAGTCCGAATTTACTCAGCGGAAGGATGTTATGGCGCGCGCGGTCCTTTTTCATGTTTTCGCACATGCGCTCATAGAGTTTTTGTCGGTCTTCCGCCAGATTCATGTCAATGAAGTCCACTACGATAATTCCTCCCATATCTCTTAATCTCAGTTGGCGTGCCAGCTCATCTGCTGCACCCAGATTCACGTCCAGGGCGTTGGCCTCTTGTCCGTCTTTCGATTTGGCACGGTTTCCACTGTTTACGTCAACCACATGAAGCGCCTCGGTATGTTCGATAATCAAATAGGCTCCATGCTTGTAGGAAACGGTTTTTCCGAACGAAGATTTAATTTGTTTGGTGATGTCGAAGTTGTCAAAGATAGGTAACTTGCCGGTATACTTCTTTACAATTTTTGCACTTTCCGGGGCGATAAGCGTTACATAATCCTTAACTTCGTTGAATACACTTTCGTCATTGATGTAGATATTCTCGTAGGATGGGTTGAACAGGTCGCGCAGCATGGCTACAGTGCGGCTGGTTTCTTCGTAAACCAGTTCCGGCAGTTTGGTTGCCTTCTGAACCTTGGTCATGGTTTCTTCCCATCGTTTCAGCAATATCTTTAATTCGGTGTCGAGTTCAGCCACTCTTTTTCCTTCGGCTACGGTTCTGACAATTACTCCGAAATTCTTCGGTTTAATGCTCTGGAGCAATTGTTTGAGTCGTGCTCTTTCCTCGGAAGACTTGATTTTTGAGGAAACGGAAACTTTATCGCTGAAAGGAATCAGAACCAGGTATCTTCCCGGAAAAGAGATTTCGCAGGTAAGACGGGGTCCTTTGGTGGAGATTGGTTCTTTTACGACCTGTACCAGCACTTCCTGTCCCGGCTGAAGGATATTCTGCACACTTCCTTCCTTGTCCAGTTCCGGCTGCATGGTCGCTTTGGCCATGGGATAAAGTTTTTTTCGGTCGCTGACTACTTGTTTGAGATATTTTTGGTAGGAGTTGAATTGAGGTCCTAAATCCAGATAATGCAGAAAAGCGTCGCGTTCGTAGCCCACATTGACAAAACATGCATTGAGTCCCGGCATCATCTTTTTGACTTTTGCCAGATAGACATTGCCCACGGCAAACGACACGGACAAGCCTTCTTTCTGAAATTCCACCAGTCTTTTATCTTCCAGAAGAGCGATGGATATTTCTTTGGGTTGGACGTCTACTACTACTTCGCTGGTCATTTCTTCTTCATTTCGATTGGTTTATGATCTCTTATTTATACAAAGAACAAACTTGCGTAGCTCTTCAGAGAAAAGCACGGCAAGTTTGTTCTTTGTGTTTGTCCACAGACAAGCTACAACAGACTATTTGCTCTTATGTCTGTTCTTTCTCAGTCTTTTTTTACGCTTGTGAGTAGCCATCTTGTGTCTTTTTTTCTTCTTTCCGCTTGGCATAGCTTTTAAATTTTATAAGTTAATACTCTTGTTAATATTTCTCGGATTTTATTTTTTTACAGCATCCACAAAAACTTTTGCAGGCTTGAAGGCCGGAATGTTATGCTCTTCGATAATGATTGTAGTATTCTTGGAGATGTTTCGAGCTGTTTTCTGAGCGCGTTTCTTCAAGATAAAGCTACCGAAGCCGCGAAGATAAACATTCTCCTCATTAGTTGTCAAAGATTCCTTTACGGTGTCCATAAATGCTTCTACCGTGGTTAAAACCGTCGATTTGTCAATTCCGGTTTTTCTGGAAATCTCATTTACTATATCTGCTTTTGTCATTTTGTGTAAATAATTATTATTTGTAATTCTCTAATTCCTAATTTTTTGGAGTGCAAATATATAGCTTTTTGACGAGGAAATGAAATATATTCAAAGATTTTTCTTTAAAAAAGCTGATTATTACTGATTTGGATTGTATTTTTGTGCCTCCAAAGCTGAAAAAATTACATGAAACGAACAGATTTCTCAAAAATACTCCTGACCTGGTATCGGGAAAATGGTCGGATTTTACCCTGGCGCGAGGACTCCGATCCTTATAAGATATGGATTTCGGAGATCATTTTGCAACAGACGCGTGTGGCGCAGGGCCTGTCGTATTATCTGCGCTTTATGGAGCGTTTTCCGAATGTGCAGACACTGGCGGCTGCCGACGAGGCCGAGGTGCTGAAATATTGGGAGGGCCTGGGCTATTACTCCCGGGCACGGAACCTGCATCAGGCCGCGCGCCAGGTTGCGGAGCTCGGTGCCTTTCCCGACAGCTATGAGGAAATCCGCAAGCTGAAGGGAGTGGGCGACTATACGGCGGCAGCCATAGCCTCGTTTGCCTTCGGACTGCCGCATGCGGTGGTCGACGGTAATGTCTACCGCGTGCTGTCCCGTTTTCTGGGACTGGATGTGCCGATTGACACCACGGCCGGAAAGAAACTGTTTGCGCAGAAGGCCCATGAACTCTTTGATGCCGCCCGGGCGGCCGACTACAATCAGGCCATTATGGATTTCGGGGCCTTGCAGTGTGTGCCCAAGAATCCCGACTGTGCCGGATGCCCGTTAGCGGCAGTCTGCACGGCCTATAAAACGGGATGCGTGGAAGACCTGCCCGTGAAACAGGGACGGCAGACCGTACGGCCGCGCTTCTTTACCTTTATTTATATAGAGCATCAGGGGCGACTGGCTTTCTGGCGCCGTCCGTCGGGCGACATCTGGGAAGGACTCTGTCAGCCGCTCCTGCTGGAGTGGGAGGGTGCCTTGCCCGATACCGAGGCGTTGCAGGCCCGTCTGTCCGGTTTGCTGCATGTCCCGTCGGCCCTGTTGCAGCCTTTGGCCCGTCCGGTGCGCCAGCGTCTCAGTCACCAGCTGCTGCATGCCTCGTTCTATGGGTTGCCGTTGCCCGATGCGCCCGATCCGGCCTGTTTGCCAGCCGGTGTGTTCTGGGTGGAGCGTGATGAAATCGGGCAGCTGGCTTTTCCGAAGATGCTGGCAGCCCTGAAGCTGTAAGCCTGTATTCCAAACGTAATATTTGCGGGTTTCGGACGGTTTTCAGGCCGTCCGCCCTCTGTCGTTTCGGGCATTTGGAATAAAAAAAATTCTGCATTTTTTGGGTGGTATCGTGAAATGATGCTATCTTTGAAGCGGATTATCTGATATTAAGGAGGAATTTTATGTCACTGAACAAGGTTATGCTGATCGGGAATGTGGGAAAAGACCCCGATGTACGCTATCTGGACAACGGAGTTGCCGTTGCCTCTTTTCCTTTGGCTACAACCGAACGTGGCTACCGTCTGCAAAACGGAACCGAAGTGCCCGACCGTACGGACTGGCACAACATCGTGCTGTGGCGCGGATTGGCCGAGGTGGCAGAAAAGTACGTCCACAAAGGAGATAAACTATATATTGAAGGTAAGATAAAGAGCCGTTCGTATGATGACCAGAACGGTGTGAAACGCTATATTACGGAGATCTTTGCAGACAACATGGAGATGCTTACTCCGCGTGCTGCAGCCGCTCCGGCACAGCCTGCTCCCGCTGCCGCCGAGGCAGCGCGCAACCTGTCCTCTGTGGCCGGGGCTGATGCTACGAACGATGATTTGCCGTTTTGATTGTATAACTTAATTTTTTTATTTTGGACACGGAAACGTTTTTAGAACCTTTACAGAATCTTTTTCAGGGTGTAACCGTCGTTGCACCGAGTTTCGGAGCCTGGGTAGCTTTGGCCTGTGCCATGTTGTTGCTTCTCTGTTCCGGTTTTGCTTCAGCTTCGGAGATTGCCTTCTTTTCTTTGTCGCCCACCGACATCAATGAAATAGAAGAAGAAAAACATGAATCTGACCGAAAAATCATGGCTTTGAAAGCCGACTCCGAGCGATTGCTGGCCACCATTCTTATTGCCAACAATTTTGTGAATGTGGGAGTCATTATGCTGCTGAACTTCTTTTTTGCCCAGGTGGTGGATTTTGGGGCAAATGATTTGCTGGAGTTCCTGTTTATGACTGTATTACTTACTTTTCTTTTGCTTCTTTTCGGCGAAATTATGCCTAAGATTTACTCAGCGCAGCACACGCTGAGCTTCTGCCGTCTGGTAGCCCCTTCGTTCCATCTGATCGAACGCCTTTTCTGGCCTTTCTCGTCCGCACTGATGCGTTCCAAGAAAATTGCCGCCAAGGTGGTGCAGAAAGAAAGTCATGCACTTTCTGTCGACGAGCTGGAGCAGGCTCTGGAACTGACCGACAAGAAGGAAATCGCCGAGGAACAGAACATGCTCAAGGGAATCATCCGTTTTGGCGATGAGATGGCCCGCGAGGTGATGACACCGCGTATCGACATGGTGGACCTCGATGTGAAGACTCCTTTCCCCGATGTCATGAAATGTATTTTGGAACACAATTACTCCCGAATCCCTGTATATGCCGACTCCAAGGATAATATCAAGGGAGTGCTTTATATCAAGGATTTGTTGCCCCATCTCAACAAGCCGGCCAATTTCCGCTGGCAGTCCCTGATTCGTCCGCCGTATTTTGTGCCCGAAACCAAGATGATCGACGATCTGTTGCGCGACTTCCAGACCAACAAGGTGCACATTGCCATTGTGGTGGATGAGTTTGGAGGAACTTCGGGACTTGTTACGATGGAAGACATCATCGAAGAAATCGTGGGTGACATCAACGACGAGTACGACGAGGATGAACAGATGTATACCAAACTGTCTTCACAGGCCTATATCTTTGAAGCCAAGATTCTGCTTACCGACTTCCTGCGCATCATGAATCTTGCCGACGATTTCTTTGAAGAGGTAGAAGGCGATGCCGATACTCTGGCCGGTCTGTTGCTCGAAATCAAGGGAGAATTCCCGCAGATTCACGAAACCATCGAATATAAGAACATCAAGTTCGAGGTGATGGAAATGGATGAGCGCCGCATTCTCAAGGTGAAAGTGGTGACCGACGAACCGATTACTTACCCTGAGGACCATTAATCCATGCCTGTTATCCGAGACATCAACGAAGGGAACTTCCGTTGCTGCGTGTGGCAGACCGTGGAGACAATGGAACAGCTGCTCAGCCTGTTGCCCGACGGAGGCTGCCGTTGCCACGAAGAGGCGCAGCAGCGTTTCACATCCCCCAAGCGCCGGTATGAATTTGTGGCCGTGCGTGTCTTGCTCCAGCAGATGCTGCCCGGAGCAGTCATTGCCTATCACGAAAGCGGAAAACCCTATCTGCAATCTTCGCCGTGGCGGATTTCCATCTCGCATACCGACGGTTTTGTTGCCGTAATCCTCTCTTTGCATGGAGAGGTGGGAGTAGACATCGAGCAATACGGGGAACGTGTTTGCCGCGTGGCTTCCCGTTTCATAGGCTCCGAAGAGCCTGTCTCCGGAGTGTGGGAACAGCTTCTGCTGTGGTCGGCCAAGGAAACGGTCTATAAGATGATGAATTGCCGTGAGGTGGATTTCCGGGAGCATCTGGTTTCTTCCTGCCGGCAACCCGACAGCGTCCGCGAAGCGGGATGTCGGGGCAGTTTGCAGATTCAGACCCGGCATCCGGAGCACTGCCGGACCTATCATGTATTTTTTGAAACCGCGGAACGCTTTGTGCTGACCTACTCTTTTTCTTCGGATTCGGCACAAGGCTGATAACCATAAAAAACGATCCCAATGATTTCGCCAAGTCATTGAGATCGTTTTTCTTTTTCATCCTGATGTTTTTTCCAAAAGGACTTTTAAAGGGAACGCACCAGAATTCTTATTGTGTTTTTATAGTAAACTGTTTTTCAGGATGCGCTCCCGATATTCTTTGGGAGACACACCGAGACATCGCTTGACATACTTCCCAAAAAAGGAGAGATTGGGAAAATTCTGCTCGTTGGCAATCTGTTTGATTGATTTTTCCGGACAGCGCAACAAGTATTCAATATCCTGTATGACATATTGCGTGATGATGGCGAGCGCTGTTTTCCCCGAAAGATTCTTGCATACGGCTGTGAGATATTTCGAGGTGACGAACAGTTTCTCGGCATAGAAAGCCACGCTGCGTTCCTTGGGATAAGTAGACACGATGAGTTGTAAGAATGAGTTGAACAGATTGGTGGATGAGTTGAAGTTGTTCGGTTCCTTCTTGATTCTATCCGACACATCGTGCATTTCGTAGATAAAGGCCTGAAGCAGGGCATTGATCAGTTCTTTCTGGTGAGGATGAGGCTCGGCCATGAGTTTGGATTTCAGCAATTCATAATATTGCTGGAATATATTCTTCCCTTCTTCGCCGGTCTTTATGATGGGATTGTTTTCAAAGAAAAGACGGCCTTTCCAGTTGTTGGAGGACACCAGAAAGAGCTGTTTGGCAAATTCGGGCGACAGGCAGAATCCGTAGCATTCAAAATCTGCCGAGGCGTGATCCTTCTGGAATATGGTCTGCGGCTGGCAAATAATCAGATCGTTGGTTGTGGCCGCGTAGAATTTGTTGTTCAGAAAGAAGGTCACGTCACCTTTCTCACATAGGATAATCAGAACGGCATCTGCTTTTATGGAGGAAACAGGCATGGTGTCCTTCTTTTTCAGATGGTCGATTATGGCTATGCGTTCATTGTGATATACCGTGAACTTTTTGGCTATGTTTATAAATGTTGTGTCTGTTTTGAATTTGTTGTTTATCATATTCTCCTTTATGATTTTCCTGATGCAAAGAAAGCTATTTTTTTTCATTTGCCAGTGGTATGTTTTTCTATAGAAATGTTCTATTTGTCCGAAAAAAGAAAAAAGGAACACTTCTGTGGAAGAATTCTTGTTCGCATTCATTGCCAAAGCCCTTTTCTTTGCATCGGTTTTTAACAAATATCCAAATAAAGATAATGATATGAGAAAAAAAGATTGTTTGACGATGCTGGTATTTGCACTGTGTCTGTGCAGTTGCAACAAGGCTACTGAGGTGCCCCAAAAGGCAGAGCCGGTCAAGGTGAAGGTTTTGAAAGTGGGAGCAGCCTCTCAACAGGAAACATGGCGGTTTTCGGGAACCGTGACTGAAGAAAACGGAGGAGCCCTGAGCTTTCCGTTTATGGCCCAGATAGAACAGATTTATGTGGGCATGGGCAGCAAGGTGAAAAAAGGACAGCTGATAGCCCGGGCCAATTCCACGGCCATGAAAAGTGCTCATGAAGCGGCCGTGGCCTCACTCCGTCAGGCCGAGGATGCCTGGAAGCGTATGAAAGAACTTTATGATAAAGGGAGTCTGGCAGAAATCAAGTGGGTGGAAATCCAAAGCAAGCTTGCACAGGCCAGAAGCATGGAAGCCATGGCCCGCAAGAATCTGAACGACTGCAAGCTGTATGCTCCTTATTCGGGAGTGATAGCCGAAAAGGTGGCCGAGGTGGGACAGAATGTGGCTCCGGGCGCTCCGGTGGTCCGTCTGGTTACCGGTAACAGTCTGGCCATAAAGATTTCAGTGCCTGAGACGGATATCAGCAAGGTATATGAAGGGCAGACTGCCCAAATCATCATTCCGGCACTGGGGCAGGCCCGTCTGACCGGTAAAGTCTGTGAGAAAGGTGTCCTGGCCAATCCGATGTCGCGCTCTTACGAAGTCAAGATAAAACTTTCGGGAGCGCAGGGCAATGTGCTTCCCGGCATGGTGGCCGAGGTTTACCTCCCGACAGAAGGAGCTGCACAAAACTATGTGATTCCGGCGCGTGTCCTGCAGATTGATGAACAGAACCGCACCTTTGTATGGCTCAACCAGAAGGGTAAGGCCACAAAACGGGAGATCCGTTGCGGAGAATTCACGTCAAGCGGGGTGACCGTGCTGAGCGGACTGAAGGACGGTGACGAAATTATCACCGAAGGGCAGCAGAAGGTCTGCGAGAATACTCCTTTGAGTTTTTAATGTAAAAAGGATTTGGATTATGAAAAAGAAACGGAATGTAGTGGAGTGGGCCATGCATTATCGCCAGATTATCATTCTGGTGACCTGCTGTCTCATTGCCTTTGGAATCTATAGTCTGCCGCAGATGCAGAAGAATGAATTTCCGAGCTTTACGATCCGTCAGGGTATGGTCATTGCCGTGGCACCCGGAAATACGGTGGAAGAGATGACCGAGCAGGTGACCAAGCCGTTGGAGGATTATATCTTTTCGTATAAGGAAGTCAAGAAAGAGAAGACTTTTTCTACTACTCGCGACGGAATGGTCTTTATTCAGGTAGAACTGAATGATGAGCTGAACGACAAGGATGCTTTCTGGAGCAAGTTCAAGCATGGCATTGCCGGTTTCAAGGCGCAGCTGCCTTCGAACGTGCTGGCGGTGCAGGTGATGGATGATTTTGGAGACACCTCGGCACTGCTCGTTACGATGGAGAGCCGCGACAAGACCTATCGGGAACTTTCCGACTATATGGACGACCTTCAGGAGCGTTTGCGTAAAATCAACAGTGTGGGCCGCATGACGGTCAGCGGCGAGCGTAACGAGCAGATTTCCATTTATCTGGATCCGGCTCGTCTGGCGCAGTACGGACTGAATGAACAGACCATAGGCGCTTCTCTCTTTGCCAAAGGATTTGTCACGACCGGTGGACGCCTTCAGACGCCGGAGTATATCTTGCCGGTGCATGTGGCCCGTACCTATAATACGATTTACGACATCGAACAGCAGATTGTGTATGCCGATCCCACGGGACATACGGTGCGTCTGAAGGATGTGGCCCGTGTGGTCCGCGAGTATCCTCATGCCGACAGTTATATCAAGAACAACGGCACCAAATGTATCCTGCTCAGCGTGGAAATGAAGCAGGGCAAGAATATTGTGCAGATGGGTGAGGAAGTGAATCGGGTGATTCTGGATTTCGAGAAGGAACTGCCGTCGGATGTCAAGATCAGCCGTATCACCGATCAGGCACAGGTGGTGGGCGACAGTGTGAACTCCTTCCTGCGTGAGCTGGTGATAGCTATTGTTGCCGTGGTGATTGTGGTCATGCTGCTCTTGCCGTTGCGGGTAGCTCTGGTGGCCGCATCCACTATTCCCATCACCATCTTTATCTCTTTGGGACTGTTTTATGCCCTGGGCATAGAACTGAATACGGTGACTCTGGCCGCTCTGATTGTGACTTTGGGTATGATTGTGGACAACTCCATAGTCATCATTGACAGTTATCTGGAGCAGATCGGTGAGGGCGTGTCCCGATGGCATGCTTCTGTGGTCAGTGCTACACACTTCTTCCAGTCAATCCTTTCGGCTACGCTGGCCATCAGTATAACCTTCTTCCCCTTCCTGATGGTCATGAAGGGCATGTTCCATGATTTTCTGGTCAGTTTCCCTTGGGCCATCACGCTCATTCTGACCGTTTCGCTGCTGGTTGCCACTCTGCTGGTGCCCTTCATGCAATTCTGGTTCATCCGCAAGCCGGTGGCTCGTAAGGAAAAGGGCTTTTCCATTATGGATTGGCTTCAGAAAGGATATAACAAGGTGCTGGATGGCTGTTTTGCCCATCCTTACGTGACTCTTTCCGTGGGTGTCCTTTCTGTTGTGGCCGGAGCTTTCCTGTTGGGCAAGGTGCCGCAGAAACTGATGCCGGCGGCAGACCGGAACCAGTTTGCCGTAGAGATTTATCTGCCGGTAGGTACGGCTGTGGAGCAGACACAGGCTGTGGCCGACAGCATGGAGCATATTCTGCGCCGTGATGAGCGCGTCATGTCGGTGACTTCGTTTATCGGTTGCTCATCGCCCCGTTTCCATACCGCTTATGCCCCGCAGCTGGGCGGCACGAATTATGCCCAGCTGATTGTCAATACGGCCGGAAACCAGGAAACGGTTGCCTTGCTCGACCACTATGCCCCTCTGTATACAAACGCCTTCCCTGAGGCACGGGTACGTTTCAAGCAGATCAGTTTCAGCCAGTCGGTCTATCCGTTGGAGCTGCGCTTCAGTGGAAGCAATCTGGATTCCTTGCGGTGGACGGCCGATCAGTGCCTTGCTCTTTTGCGCAGTATGCCCGAGGTACAGTTGGCACAAACCAATTTCAGTGAACCGCAGGCAACTGTTGGAGTGACCTTGAAAGAAGATGAGGCTTCGCGGATGGGCATCAATAACCTGATGCTGGAAACCACTCTGGCCATGCGCTATGGCGACGGAATGCCGGTGACTCAGGTCTGGGACGGCGACCGCAAGACGGCCGTGACGCTCAAAAGCGAGCATGCCGACAGCTGTACGGTGGCAGACCTGAATGACGAACTGATTCCGGTCATCGGAGGTCCGGCCGTTCCTCTGCGCCAGATTGCCACCCTGACCCCCCAAATGCAGAACGGACAGATTGTGCGTCGTAACGGTGTTTATACCATTACCGTGATGTCGGATGTGCAGCGCGGAGTTAATGTGGCCGAGTTCACCAAAAAGGTGATGAGTAAGGTCGATGAACTGCATTTGCCGCAGGGTGTGGAACTGAACTACGGTGGTGATCTGGAACAGGATCAGGAGAATATGCCGTTGATCATGTCGGCTCTGGCCATTGCTGCCTTTATGATCTTCTTTATTCTGTTGGCCCATTTCAAGAAGATCAGCATCGCGTTCCTGATTTTTTGCAGCATGGTGCTCTGTCTGTTTGGTACGGCAGCCGGTGTGCTGATTCAAGGTGTGGAATTTGGTATGACCAGCACTTTGGGTATCATCAGTCTGATGGGTATCATTGTGCGTAACGGTATCATCATGATAGACTATGCCGAGGAGCTCCGTGCCACTGAAGGAATGCATGTACGTGATGCCATCTATCATTCGGCCCGTCGCCGTATGCGACCGATCTTCCTGACTTCGGCTGCCGCCTCTATGGGTGTGATTCCGATGATCTTGGGCAAGAGCGGTTTGTGGATGCCTATGGGTACGGTGATCTGTTACGATACACTGATTACCATGCTTTTATTGCTTACCGTGCTCCCCGTCAGTTATATGCTGATGTTCCGGGGAAGTACGAAGAAACGCGCGCTGAACGAAGCGTTGGAAAAGATTTGATGATGTAAAAACAAATGAATTTATGAAACCGAACTATAAATTGTTGCTGCTATCCGGAGTATTGTGTTGTGCGAATATCCGTATGGCTTCGGCACAAAAAGCCTATACTCTGGATGAATGCGTGCAAAAGGCACTGACAAACAATGTGCGAGTCAAGAATGCGCAGAATGAACTTGCCATGGCGCAGGAAGACAGCAAGGAAGCCTTTACGAAATATTTTCCGAGTGTAAGTGCGGCGGCCGGAGGATTTATTTCCGATAAGGGACTGGCCAAGATGGAACTGGCTCCGGGCATGAGCATGACCATGCTCAAGAATGGAGTAACGGGCAGTGTCACAGCGGCCTTGCCTTTGTTTACCGGTGGCCAGATTGTAAACGGAAACAAGCTGGCTCATACCGGCGAAGAGGTGAAACGGTTGCAGATGAATCTTTCGGAAAAGGAAGTGGAGCTCACCGTGCAGCGCTACTTTTGGCAATGTGTGGTGCTGGAAGAGAAACTGAAAACCATATCCGAGGTGGAGCAACAGCTGGGAAGTATCCTGAAGGACGTGCAGGCATCGGTCGAGGCTGGTCTGACAACAAAGAACGATCTGCTGCAGGTGGAACTGAAACAGAACGAAACCCTGAGCGGGAAACTGCAAGTGCAGAATTCTCTGGCTCTGAGCAAGGATATGCTGGCGCAGTATATGGGATGCGCGGACGACAGCATACGGATCGTTTCACCGGTATTGTATACTGCCTTGACGCCTCCCGACAGTCTGCGTTGTGACCATCAGGCCGCTTTGTTGCAGACCGATGAGTTCGCGCTTTTGCAGCAGAACATCAAAGCCAGCGAGCTGCAATATAAAATGACACTGGGCAAGAATATGCCTTCTGTGGTTATCGGGGGCGGATATGCGTACCATAATTTTCTGGAGAAGGATCATCCTTTTTGGGTGGGCTTTGCTACGGTAAATGTTCCGATTACCGGATGGTGGGGCGGATCGCACGCGCTGCGGAAGCAGAAGTTGCAGTTGGAAAATGCCCGTAACAGCCTGACCGATCAGAGTGAGATGCTGCTCATCCGTATGCAGCATGTGTGGAATGAACTGAATGATGCCTATCAGCAGACACAGATAGCCCGTCTGTCCATCGGAAAATCAGAAGAAAACCTGCGTATGAATCAGGATTTCTATGATGCCGGAACGTCAACGATGACGGATCTGCTTCAGGCGCAGACAATCTATCAGCAGAGCCGTGACCAGTATGTGGAGGCTTGTATGCAATATGAGTTGAAGAAGAGAGAGTATATTCAGATTACCCGCTGATAGAAGTCGGAACCGTATGCCCGAAACCGTGATAGAAAATAGGCATGCAGTTCCGACTGTTTTTTGTTTTTACGATATTGGAATGCATATAAATGATTAACTTTGCATGAAAAGAAAAACATGCCGGTATGAAAACAGGGAGGACAGCTTTGTAGTCCTTGATGGAAAGTATGTAAGAGTGTTGCAGATTAATGAATAAATAGAAATAGGAGAAGGTTTATGTTTTATAATATTTGTTTCAGTCCTACGGGCGGTACTCAGAAGGTGGCCGACATTTTGGCCAATGAATGTGCCGGAGATAAGAAGGTGATCGATCTGACAGACAGAACACGGAATTTTGGGGGAATCTCACTTTCCGGAGATGATGTGGCCCTGATTGCGGTACCCTCTTATAGCGGCCGTGTTCCCGCCATTGCCGTGAAGCGTATTGCCGCCATTAACGGGAATGGAGCCAAAGCGGTTCTGGTTTGCGTTTATGGAAACCGGGCCTATGAAGATACGTTGACCGAGCTGCGCGATACAGCCACCAAAGCCGGATTCCGCGTGATTGCCTCAGTGGCAGCAGTTGCCGAGCATTCCATCTTGCGGAATTTTGCGCAGGGCAGACCTGATGAGGCAGACCGGAAACAACTGATTGAGTTTGCGGAACAGATTCGTGGCAAACTGCTTTCGGGAAATACCACCGAACCCAATATTCCCGGGAACCGTCCTTATCGTAAAATCAGCGCTACGGGAATGATACCGAAAGCTACCCGTGCCTGTACGAATTGTGGACTTTGCGCCAGAAAATGTCCGGTTGGTGCCATTGACGGGAATGATTTCCATCATATCGACCGTGAGGCTTGTATTTCGTGCATGCGATGTGTTGCCATCTGTTCTCAGAAAGCACGCAAGGTAAGCCCGTTGATGTTGTTCCTGGGCAAAATGATGCTGAATAAAGCCTGCTCCAAACGCAAGGAAAATGAGCTGTACCTTTATTAATGGGCAGACAGAATCGGGGATTTAAAATAAGGAGAGGGAAGACAGCAATTGTTTTCCCTCTCCTTTTTGTCATAAAGAAATATCTTTATGGGTTATTTAATATAGGTATGGTAGTGCTGCAGAAAATTCCGGAATCTCTTGGAGTGTAAGAACATCTTTTCAAACAACAGGATGCCCAGCAGGGCGCAGCCGATACCCAACAGGACATCAATGACATAATGATGACCGGAATAAATGGCTGTTCCCCAGATGCCAACCATGATCACGGCAAAGCAGCTGCACAGCCACACCGGGCAGTGTCCTTTAAGGGCATAGTATAAAGTAACGACCATATAGGCGGAATGCAATGAGGGCAGAGCCGCAAAGACATTGGAGTTGCGCCCGTAAATGGATTCAAAAATGGGTAATCCGACCAGCTGGTCGAACCGTCCCAGACCGCCCACATGCCCCGGGGTATTCATGATAGGCTCGAATCCATACTCCATGACATACCAGGGTGGGGCGGCCGGATGAATGTAATATCCGGCGAATCCCAGAAGATTGACCAACAGGAATACCAGGGAGAAATGAAGATAGAGCTTGCGGTGTTGCTTGAAATACAGCCCGATGCCGAAAGCGATAGGCACCGGTACCCAGCAAAGGTAGAAGAATCCGGCCAGCAGATCGGCTATGGCATGATGGTGTGTGGAGAAATATTCGCAAAGAGTGATGCGGGTACCTTCCGACCACACGCCGAAACATTCTTTCTCGGTTTCATAAAGACCGCGTATGTCTATGGGGTTGACTTCATAATTGGGGCAGATGCGCATCCAGTCGTATGAAATGGCAAAGACGATGAAGGGCAGCAAGGCAACAGCCAGTTTCCGGCTCTCTCTGCTCCAGAGGAACAGAGCCAGAAACACACCGGTGATCAGAAAATGGTCTCCGCGCAGGCCGACAAACAGACCGGTTGCGGTCAGATACAGAAGAATCAGGATACCGGCCCATATACATTCTGACTTGTTGGGGAGTTGAGGATATTTCATTGTTTCTGGTTTAATTCGTGTTTGCAATGCTGGATGCGTACCATAGCCGTCCAGTTAGCCAGCACGGCAATGAGTCCCATGGGAATAATCAGCAGATAGATGGAAGGGAAGGAACAACCTTGGCAGATGCCGCACAGGATACAGCCCAAAGCGGTGAGGACTACCCGTTCGGGGCGTTGCATCAGACCGGTCTTACAGCTGATGCCTAAGCCTTCGGCACGTGCACGCACGTAGCTGACCATGATGGAGCCGACCAGAGCAAGCGCTGTAAGTACGGCACTCCAGAAATATTGATGCAAAAGCAAGAAAAACAAAATGCCAAAGAGAGTCACCAGCTCGCTGTAACGGTCCAGTACAGAGTCGTAAAGGGCACCGAAGGTGGAGCACATATTCCCCTGACGGGCCAGACGGCCGTCCATCATGTCGAACAGACCGGCAAAAAGAAGGATGGCTCCTCCCCAGCCGACATACGTGAGTCCGCTGTCTGTCTCCTGAAAGCCGCCTGCAACAAACAGCACAGCCGCCAGGGTGTTAAACAGGAATCCCAGTGTGGTGACCGTATTGGGGGTGATTCCGATGCGGATCAGGGTCCGGATGAGCGGATTGGTGATTCTGTAAATCAGTTGTTGTAGATAATCTCTGTAGTTCATGAGTCTTGAATAGGTTTTGTTTGATGAATCTGATAGACAAAGAACTGCTGCATGGGATAGTTCCAGAAAAGTGCACAAACTACGGATACGGCGATTCTGGAAATCAGGAATATCTGTTCCGGACTGTCCGTGAGAAAAGTGCCGCCTCCGGCCTGGAGCCAGAAGTTGCCCAGCAGAGTGGTGCCGCCGGTGTTCCATAAAAGACTGACAATCCATACGAACAGATAGCGCAATGCTATGTGCAGTTTATGCCCCTGACGGACCCGGAATACCCATTTGTAATTGATGATGCAGTTGCATATTCCGCCCGCAAGGCAACCTGTGCCGGTGGAATATACATAAGGCAATGAGGTGCCATGAAGCATCAGGGCGGTAACCAGATAGTCCGTGCCGGTGGTAATAAGTGCGGAACATTGCGCTCTGAAAAAACAGCAGATCCTGTTGTATATTTTCTTATTTAGAAACAAAAAGTGATCCATTGCAAAAGAAGCATACATAAAACTCCATATATTCCGGCCAGAATATCGTCGAGCATGACGCCCCAGCCTCCGGACACGTCTTCCAGAAGTCTGATACCTAACGGCTTGAAGATGTCAAACAGACGGAAAAAAAGAATACCTGTGAGGCCCAGATACAGATTCCCGACAGGAACCACATAAAGGACAATCCAGGTGCCGACCATCTCGTCAATCACTACCCGTGAAGGGTCTTCGCCCCAAACAGACTGTAATTTGTTGGCTGCCCAGACTCCGGCCAGCGTGGACAGAATGATCAGGCAGGGGAGCAGATCGTATAATCTGTTTTCCGGAAGCAGTCGGCATAACAGCAACCAGATGATTCCGGCAAGCAATGAGCCGGCTGTGCCCGGTGCAAACGGACAATATCCGGCTCCGGCTCCGGTGCCGATAAGTTTGGCACAGAACATGGAAAACTTTTCGGTTCGTTTAGAGGACATAATCAGATAGGGTTGATGATACGGCTACGAAGGGCAGCAGGTCTGCCCTTCGTAGCTGTTGTTAATATATGGGCTTAATCCAGATAACTCGGTTCTTTTTCTCCAACCATTTCGCGGATGGTTTGTTTCAGCATGCGCCACTGCTGGAACAAATCGTGTACGGGCTGGTGTTCATTATCGTGCATCGGGCTTTTGCAGAAGAAGGAGAGCCAGGTCTGAATACCTTTCATGCCGGCGCGGGCTGCCAGGTCGCTGAACAATACCAGGTCGAGGGCAATTGGAGCGGCCAGGATGGAGTCACGGCACAGGAAGTTGACCTTGATCTCCATCGGATATCCCATCCAGCCGAAGATATCGATATTGTCCCAGGCTTCCTTGTTGTCGCGGCGTGGCGGATAATAGTTGATGCGAACCTTGTGATAGAGATTGCCATAGAGCTGTGGATATTTCTCCGGTTCGAAAATCTGCTCGATGACCGACAGTTTGCTGACTTCCTTGGTCTTGAAGTTTTCCGGCTGGTCCAGAACTTCTCCGTCGCGGTTACCCAGAATATTGGTTGAGAACCATCCGGATACTCCCAGCATTCGGGTCTTGAACATAGGTGCCAGAACGGTCTTCATCAGTGTCTGTCCGCTCTTGAAGTCTTTTCCGGCAATCGGAACATTCATTTTCTCTGAGAACTCCCATATAGCCGGAATATCCACGCAAAGGTTAGGGGCACCCATAATGAACGGGCAACCTTCGGCAATGGCGGCATAAGCATAGCACATGCTTGGCGGGATTACAGCTGTGTTGTTCTCCTTCATCGCCTTTTCCAATGCCTGGAGTGACTGGTGTTCGGCAGATGGAGCGATGAATATTTCGGTGCTGGCAGCCCAGAGAACGACAATACGGTCACACTGGTTCTGCTCCTTGAAATTGCGGATGTCGGCGCGCAGCTGTTCCACCATATCCCAGCGGGTCTGGGTGTCTTTGATAAATGTTCCGTTGAGTCTTTTGGCGTAATTATGGTCAAAAGCTGCCTTCATCGGAGTGATGCTTTCCAACTCCGTGCGGATAGGCTCAAGGTCTTTGGCTTTCAGCACCTCGGCATATACGGCTGCCTGATAAGCGTTTTCCGGGAAGATGTCCCAGCCACCGAACACAATATCCTTCAAGTCTGCAATCGGAACAATGTCCTTTATCGGCATTTCTTTTCCGTTTTGCATCTTGATTGTTGCCATCTGGGTGATTGATCCTACCGGTTGTGAAAGTCCTTTGCGGACAGACAATACACCTGAAATCAATGTTGTGGAAACGGCTCCACCAACTCCAACGATTAAAATACCAAGCTTTCCTTGTGCTGGTTCAATGTTCTTTTTCATTTTTCTACTTTTTATAAAGTTCTAGAGTTTAAAATGTCATGTGTAAACTGATTCTCACTCCGTGTTTGCTGATGTGTGGCAGATTCCTGTAGGTCAGCCGGTGAACATAGTCTATTCGGAGTATCTTGAAAATGTTTTCTATACCGGCATTGATCTCCACATAAGGGAGGTTGCTCTGCATCAGCGTGCTGCCGTAAGGCAGGGCGAACAGGTCGTCATTACCTTTGGGCCTGTTCTTTTCGCTCAGATAGCCGAACATTCCCTTACAGCCGATGACTTCGCGCCATTTGAGATGCTTGAGCAACGGAATCCGGTTGAAGAGGAAACCGTTCAGATAGTAAGTGACATCCCACGAGGCATACTGGTCGTTGATGAATTCCATGGCGTTCATCAGGCTGTATGACTCCGGCTGTATGGTATACGACAGGTTGGCGTTGGGAATGATCAGAAGCGGGAACGGCACCTTATTCCATACTTTTCCGGCTTTGAGAATCACATCCGTATAACCGAAGGCCGAGAACCAGAAACGTTTCTGGAATCCGAATTCAGTATGGTGATACCGGTAGTCTCCGCCCAATATATCCTTTGCAGCCAAAGTATGGGAGAGGGTGAAGACCGGAGCATCCAGAGAAACCGGATAACGGTTCCATTGGGTCTGGAAAAACTTCTCATTGGGCGCATAGCGGAGTTTGAGTTCCAGTTCTGTATTCTGAATGCTCTCAACAAGACTTCCGTCACTCTGTTTCACAAACGGTACCAGAGATGAGGCTTCGTCACGACGCAGTCGTGTAGCTATCTGAAAGGAGAATCCGGAATGAAATTCATTCGTGTAGGTCAGTTCACCTTTCTGTAAATAACCGATCCGGTCGTCTCTCTTTCGTTTCAGGGCCAGAAAGACATTGTCCTGGCTGGTATACAGATAATGCTGTCCATACTGGTCAATATCCGATTTGTAGGACAGGCGCAGCGAATGGATCGGGAATTCATTGGCATATTCCTTTTTCTTGTTGAAAGAGTATTCCAGTTCGCCAAGTCCTTTCACGCGGTGGTCCTTGAATCCGTATGCTACATATCCGCGTGCAAACAGATGTGGGTTGACACGGGCTGTTGTCATACCGCCGGCTCTGAGTCGTACTCCTTCAAGAGCGTTGCCGCTGATGGTGGTGTTCATGATACCGTAATAGAACACCGGTTTCTCTTCCGGAATAGGGATATAACCGGTAAAGAGGACTTTCAGTACCTTTTCGGTCCAATAAAAAGCCGGAACGCTTCGGAGCTGCTGCATCATCTTGTCTACGGAAGTTGCCTTGCGGGTAGAGTCTTTGGGAGTCATTTCCGCCCAGTATTCCTGAGTACGTGTTTCAGAATGATCTTCCTCAATGACCTTTTGCGGATGCTTGAATACGGCCAGATCATCAGGTGTCGGCTGGTAAGTGTAGTTGCTGTATTGAACACTGCGGCAGGCGTACATGCCGTCGTCTTTTCCGGTGAGCTTGAAGTTTGTCATGATCTTCTCGTCCGTCATTTCCCGGATGTTGCCCTGGGTACGTCGGAAGTTCTGCTCCAGAGACATGTGATCCACAAAATTCAGATTAATCTTTTTCGGAAAATTCATTTTTACCTGGTGCACAAAATAGTCTCCGTTCAGAGAGACGAACAGATGACCGGTAAATCCGAAGGATTCTGAATTGAAGGGAACGAAGGTCAGATCAACACAAGGCTCGTTGTTGATGACCAGTGTGTCCATCAGATAATATTTGTAGAAGGACGGTCCCATTTTGGAAAGAGGACTGACAAACTTGTTGGTAAACAAGGTGATGTTATTCTGAAAGATGTCAACGTCTGTCATGGTGACACTGATAACCTGCTCCATACCTTGCTGGGAGAACATTTCGTCGATGCCGGCCTGTCGGCGTGCCTGAACGACCTGTTTCTGCTCCTTTGATTCGCGACGGAAATAATCCTGAGCCAGCAGTTCCCGATCGGATACAGCCAGTACCGGTTTTCCGTCGGATTCCAATGTGTCTACATAATTATTCAGGAACGTGAATTTACGGTAGAGCCATTTCTTCTGTTTGGCACTATCAAATTCATTGATATAGAACGTTGTCTTTTCATATCGGTTGCGTTTCCAGAATTCCAGTTGGTCGGGATCGTTGTCATCTCTGTGACGGATCATTTCTCGTACGAAACGAACGGCGGGATTGTCTCTCTTGTATTTCTCTTTTCCCGAATGAACGACAACTTCATTCAGGGAGAAAACAGTGGGTTGCAGGAGTATTTGTATATCCGCAGTGTCCTTGGAAGTCAATGGGCATACAAAATCTTTATATCCCATTGCTGAGATCCGGAGCGTGAGTTTTTCTACGGGGCTGGTAAACGAGTATCGTCCCTGCAGGTTACTGATACAACCGTCTTTTAGTTCTTCAAAGTATAATGAGATGTAAGGCAGAGTTTCTTTTGTGAGTGAGTCTTGTACTGTTCCTTTAAAGGTATATTGCGCAAAGCTTGACAGGGAACAGCAGAACATTCCGATAATCAGTAAAAGTTTAATAGACCTCATATTTTATTGCTACATTTCATTTTGAGACGCAAAGGTATAGCAGAAGTGAAAAAGGAAAAAGGTCTATTTTTCTTCGAAAATATTCAATAATCCTGTTGCTTATATAAGATTTTATAACGAATGATAATTATCAATGTAAAGAAGCCAGGAATAGCTTCGGAGACTGGTTGCGGAAGTGTGAAAAAGAAAAACAGACCGCATTTCTGAATCTTGCGTGAAGACTTTTCAGAAATGCGGTCTGTTTGGTTATCTTTCTAAAAAAATAATGATTTGTTCTTTTCCGGAACATCTAAATGAATATCATCAGAATAATCTGTGCCAGAATAACGCGGATAAACATGGCCAACGGATAGACGGTGGCATAGCTTACCGAAGCCTGGTTGCTTCCCTGATAGGTGTCGTTCACATAGCTCAGTGCCATCGGGTTGGCCATACTGCCGCAGAGCATACCGCAAGTGGTACGGAAATCCATTTTGCTGAAGCGCAAGGCAATCCAGCCCACCAGAATTACCGGTATGAGAGTAATGGCAAAGCCGATACCGATCCATGCCGCTCCTTCGGGACGCATGACGGTTTCAAAGAAATGGGCTCCGGCATCGATACCCAGACAGGCCAGATAGAGCGATAGACCGATGGCGCGCAGCATCAGGTTAGCACTGCGGGTGGTGTAGATACGCATGTGCAGACGCGGTCCGAAGCAACCTACGAGAATACCTACTACAATAGGACCACCGGCCAGTCCCAGTTTTACCGGAGTGTCAATGCCCGGGATACTAATCGGTATGGCACCCAGAATCAGTCCCATCACAATGCCGATGAAAATTGCTGCCAGATTAGGCTCTTTCAGAGATGTGACGGTATTTCCCAGAATCTTTTCCACTTGCTTGATGGCTGCCGCATCGCCCACTACGGTGAGTCGGTCGCCCAACTGAAGCACCAGATCGGGAGTAGCCAGCAACTTCACACCGCTACGCAACACGCGGCTCACATTGATGTCGTAGGCATTGCGCAGACGGAGAGAACCCAGACGGCGACCGTTGATTTCCGGACGGGTCACTACGATGTAGCTGGACACCAGTTCGCGGTCGATGCTGTTCCAGTCGATATCCTCTTTATTCCAGTCGCGGTTTTCCTGCTCTCCGAAGAGCATGGTCAGAATAGGCATGTCCTTCTCGATGGTGACTACCAGAATGCGGTCGTTTTCCATCAGAATGGTTTCGCGCGACGGAATACTTACTTTTCCGTTGCGCCACAGGCGTGAAATCACAAATTTGGTATGGCTGTCGTTGGCCAGTGTCTCAATTTTTTTACCGTAGATGCCCGGGTTGTGTACCTGAAAGGCGGCAATGTAAGTGTGGTTTGGATCATCTTCCTGCTTGATATCCATGTCCTGCGGGCGCGCTATCAGTTTCTTGATGACAATGATAGCCAGAATGACACCCACAACACCGAGCGGATAAGTCACCGCACAGCTCAGCGCGGCACTGCTGGCTTCCTGTCCCAACTGTTTTAAGGTCTGTTGGGCGGCACCCAGCGCCGGCGTGTTGGTGGTGGCACCGCAAAGCACACCGATCATGTCCTTGAGCGGAATCTGTGATGCATAGCTGATAATGATGGCCATGGCTGTGCCTAACAGGATGACTATCAGGCCCAGCAGGTTCAGCTGAATACCTTCCTTGCGGAAAGCGCTGAAGAATCCCGGACCCACCTGAAGGCCCAGTGAGTAGACAAAGAGCACCAGACCGAAACTCTCGGCGTAGTTCAACATGTCCGGATTGAGGGAGATGCCCAGATGTCCGGCTACGATACCCATAAAAAAGACAAAGGTAACTCCCAATGAGATACCTCCTATGCGGATCTTGCCCAGCGAAATGCCGATGGCGGTGGTCAGCGATAAAATGATGATGGCCTGAAGGGCCGAATGTTCAAAGAATATACTGTTTATCCATTCCATGCTGCAAAGTTATATCTTTTCTTTGTCAGCAGAAATTCGGAATGCACTTTTTTTATATTTATTCAAAAAAATGCATATTCTCCTTGTGCGTGTCCTTCTTTTTCCTTCCCGGAGAACAAAAAATAGAGCGGAGTCCGATACTGATTTTGTGGACCTTCAGTCGGTGCTCCGCTCTTTCAGAAAGTATCTGTTCTTTGATGATGGTTCGTTTATTGCTGCAAGTCTTTCATTAGTCGGTCCAAGGCGTCCCCTGCGTTTCCGGATTCTTCCAACAGACTGATGAATTTACTGCCGATGATGGTTCCGGCGGCATTGGCGCGTGCCGTTTCCAGTGTCTGGCGGTTGCTGATGCCGAATCCGATGAGGCGCGGATTCTTCAGATTCATGTGATTCACCCGATTGAAGTATTCCTGCAAAGGGTCTCCAAAAGATTTCTGTGCGCCGGTAATGGCTGCAGAGGATACCATATAGATAAAGCCGTCTGTATGCTGGTCTATGAGTCGGATGCGTTCTTCTTCCGTGGCGGGAGTGATGAGCATGATCATTTTCAGGTCATAGCGATCGGCTATTGGCTTGTATTCTTCCAGATAATTGCGGAAAGGCAAGTCGGGAATAATCATGCCGTCGATGCCGCATTCCGAGCATGCCTGACAGAAAGCCTCGAAACCAAAACGCATGATGGGGTTCAGATATCCCATGATGACCAGAGGAATCTGTACGGACTGACGGATATCACGCAGCTGCTCAAAGAGCAGACGCAGCGACATGCCATTGTTTAATGCCTGACGGGTGGCTTTTTGGATAACAGGCCCGTCGGCGAGCGGATCGCTGAAGGGGATTCCTATTTCTATCAGATCCACTCCTTTGTTTTCTAATGTACGGATGATTTCTGCGGTACTGTCCAATTGAGGATGTCCGGCACAGAAGTAAAGAGAAAAGATATTCTGTTTTTTCTCTTGGAATAATTTGTTGATGCGGTTCATTTTGTGTCTGATGTATTTATGAGTTCAATTGTGTCAGAAAATTTTTCAGTAGGGTAGCGTCTTTCAGTCCCGGGGATATTTCAAAGCGTGAATTCAGATCAATACCGACGCAGAGCGGGTGGTGGAATTCTTGTAGGCGATGAGTATCATTTGGACCGATGCCGCCACTCAGTAAGAAGGGAAGCGTACCGGAATAGTGTTGCAGGATTTGCCACTCGAACTGTTTGCCGCTGCCTCCGGGAAGAGGGGTTTTCGTATCGAAGAGCAGAAAGTGGCACAGATTTTCGTATTTCTGGACTGGTGCCAGATCTTCGGGCGTTGAAATGCTGAATGCCTTGATGAGCTGCACGGACGCGAGTCCGCTTTGATTCAGATTCTGGCGCAGATGGTGACAAAATTCCGGGGATTCCTGTCCGTGGAGCTGCACATAAGAAAGACCATAGGTGCGTACCGTGGACAGGATATATTCCGGGCTTGCGTTGACAAACACGCCGGTGCGGGCACAGGCCGGCAGATAGTCCGGCTTTTGAGCTACGTAACGAGTGGACGGCTCCCAAAAAATAAAGCCCATCATGTCGATGCCCAATGCTTCTACTTGCCGGATATTGTCACTTTGGCGCATGCCACATACTTTAATACAGGAGAATGGCTTTTTCATACGTGCATCTGTTCAAGAAAATGTTTCAGGCTGTTGCCCGGATTTTCGGTGCGCATGAACAGTTCGCCGATCAGGAATCCCTGAAAACCCTTTTGGCGCAGTTCGCGTGCGGTGGCCGCATCCGCAATACCACTCTCCGAGATACGGACAGTTTCGCGGGGCAGTTGTTCTGCCAAGAGAAACGAATGTTCGGTATCGGTGTGGAAGGTACCCAGATTGCGGTTGTTGATACCCACCACATCTACGGCATCGTTCAGATATTCCAGTTCCCGTTCGTGGTGAAGCTCGAGCAATACTTCCAGTTGCAGTTCCTTTGCCTTGCGGGCCAGAGCGATGCAAGTGTTACGTTCCAGTGCAGAAGCGATGAGCAGGATGGCATCTGCTCCCCAAAGACGGGCTTCATAGAGTTGGTATTCGTCGCAGATAAAGTCCTTTCGCAAGATGGGAAGGCTTACTTTGGCGCGTGTCGTGCGCAGGTCTTCATCACTGCCGCCAAAATATTTTGTGTCAGTCAATACGGATAAGGCAGTGGCGCCCCCTTGTTCGTATGCCGGAGCGATGATTGCCGGGTCTGCATTGGGGGAAATCCATCCTTTTGAGGGAGACCTCCGCTTGAATTCGCTGATAATGCCACTGCTGGAGTTCGCCAAGGCCCGACTCAGGGACAGAGTTGGGCGCAACTGTTCCTGACGGCATTGTTCATCTAATATACCTGCCAGTGTGCGTAATGGCTGTGCCTGTTTGGCTGCTTCTACTTCATGGCGTTTGTGGGCCATGATTTCTTCCAATATATCTTTCATCGTGTTTGTGGTGTTTGTTTGAGAATCGTTTCCTGTTGTCTTCAGCTGTTCTGTTCGATGTAGCGTAGCAGAGTCTGATAAGCTTTCCCGCTCTCCAGAGCTTCGCGTGCCCGAGCCAGGCAGTCGCCCATTTCCAGATCCGGTTCCATAACCTTGATGGCAAAGGCGGCGTTTACCAGAACAACTGTTTTACGGCTTTCATTGCTTTCGTTTTTGAGGATGCTCACGAAAATGTCGCGTGCCTCTTCTACCGACTCGCCGCCGTAGATTTCTTGCGGGCGGATGACGGGCAATCCTAAATCCTTTGGCGTAAATATCTGTTCCATGCCCGGAGTCTTGATTTTGAAGGTGCCCGTGAGTGAGATTTCATCGTAACCGTCCATACTGTTTACGATACCGTAGTTGATGCCCAATTGTTGGTTTACGGTGCTATACAGGCGCATCTGATTTAGAGTGGCCACGCCGAGCAGTTGGTTTTTGGGATTGGAGGGATTGACCAGAGGTCCCAGTAGATTGAAACAAGTGGGGATTTGCATCGCCTTTCTTACTGGAGCTACAAACTTCATTCCCTGGGCAAAGAGCGGCGCATGCAGGTAGGTAAATCCGCAGGTGGCCAGATTGCGGCGCAGCTGGTCTTCGTTGTCGGTGAACCGCACCCCCAATGCTTCGAGCACATTGCTGGCTCCGGATGTGGAGGTAGAAGCGTAGTTGCCGTGTTTGGCAACCGGATATCCGGCGGCAGCCACTACAAATCCCGAACAGGTGGATATGTTGAAGGTGTTTTTGTTGTCGCCACCGGTGCCGACGACGTCAATGGTGTTGAAGTCCGAGAAATCAAGTGTCTTGCCGCTTTCTTTCAGTCCGTCGCGCAGTCCCAGCAGTTCGTCCACCTGAATGCCTCGCATCAGGAGTGAAGTCAGAAAGGCGGTGATCTGTACGTCGGTATATTTTTCTTGGGTGATGTCGAGCATAATTTGCCGGGTTTCTTCCCGACTTAGAATTTCATTCTCGACCAGTCGTGTCAGAATCTGTTTCATTTGTGTTGTGATGTGTTAGCCAGTTTTTAATGATGTCTTTACCTTGTGGGGTCAGTACCGATTCCGGATGGAACTGTATGCCGCGGACATCGTATTGTTTGTGTTTCAGTGCCATGATCTGTCCTTCATCGCTCCAGGCGGTTACTTCCAGTTCTTCGGGGAAATCTTCGCGCGACACTACCCAGGAATGGTAACGTCCGATGGGGAAGGTTTCCGGAAGACCTTGGAACAGATAGTCGTTGTGCTTTTGGTGGCACGGACTCTGTATGCCGTGGAACACCTGACTCAGATTGGTGAGCCGGGCGCCGAATACCTCGCCGATGGCCTGATGCCCCAGACAGACACCGAGGATAGGTTTCTTTCCGGCATAGGTGCGGATGGTGTCGAGCAGCAGGCCTGCCTCTTCGGGAATGCCCGGTCCGGGACTGAGAATAATCTTGTCGAAGGCCTGCAAATCCTCCATGCGGAACTGATCATTGCGCCATACGGTTACTTCCGCTCCCAGTTCCTTGACCATGTGACTCAGGTTGAAGGTAAACGAGTCGTAATTGTCGATGATAACTACTTTCATATCCGGTTCTTTTATGGAATCTTAATTAGGAAATTTTTCCGGCCTGTTCGATGGCCTTGCGCAGCGCACCGAGTTTGTTGTTGATTTCCTGAAGTTCATATTCTTCATTACTTTGGGCCACGATGCCTCCACCGGCCTGGAACCACAACTCCTGGTTGCGGCTGACAAACGTACGGATGGTAATGGCCTGGTTCAGGTCGCCGTTCAGTCCGATAAATCCGATGCAACCGCCATAGGCACCCCGGTTGTGCGGTTCGTATTGCGAAATCAGTTCCATAGCCTTTACTTTCGGTGCTCCTGACAGGGTGCCTGCCGGAAATGTGTCGATGAAGGTCTTGATGGCATTACTCTGCGGCAACAGCTGTCCGCTGACACGGCTCACCAGATGAATGACGTGGCTGTAATACTGCATGTCTTTGTAGAATTCCACCTGCACGTGGTCGCAGTTACGGCTCAGATCATTGCGCGCCAGATCTACCAACATGACATGCTCGGCATTCTCTTTCGGGTCGTGGCGCAGATATTCGGCATTCTTCTGATCCGTTTCCTTGTTGCCGGTGCGTTTGGTGGTACCGGCAATAGGGTCAATATAGGCCTTTCCGTTTTCAATCTTGCAGTGCGTTTCCGGTGATGAACCGAAAATGCGGAATCCTCCGAAGTCAAAATAAAACAGATAAGGGCTGGGATTGATGTGGCGCAGGGCACGGTACAGATTGAAGTCATCTCCTTCAAACCGTTGGATGAAGCGCCGGCTCAATACAATCTGAAACACGTCGCCGCGCATGCAGTGGGCAATACCCTTGCGGATGTTGCTTTTGTGCTCCTCATCCGTCAGGGTGCTGGTGATGTCGCCAACGGGACGGAAGGAGTAGGCGGTGAATTTCCGGTTCAGAATCATTTTCTCCAATTCTTCAAGACCGTCCTCTTCACCTTCAGAAACCAGTTCCAGCAAAGTCAGAGAGTTGTTGAAATGATCGAACACGATGACCTGCTTGTAGAGTATATAGATCAGGTCCGGCGCGTCGTTCTTTTCGGAAACACTGTCTTTGATGGGGATATGTTCGAAATAACGTATGGCGTTGAAAGAGGTGAAGCCATAGAGACCGCAATATTGGCTGTATTCGCCTTCTACGGCAAACCGGTTCAGAAAACCGTTGAGCACATCTTCGGTTCTGCAAGTGTCGTCAATGTTTTGTTCTGTGTTTGTGCCGTCGGGAAATGAAGCCTTTGCCCGCCCATGGCCAATCTCGATGCTGGCCATGGGGTTCAAGGCGATAAATGAACGGCTGTTGTCGTTGCCGTGATAATCAGAACTTTCCATCAGGGCGCTTTGAGGATATAAGTCACGCACCTTGAGGTAAGTGCTTACGGGCGTCAGTAGGTCGCCCAGAATGTGTCGTGATTTTACGTGATATTTGTGTGGTTGCATGTGTCGTGTGTCTTAGTCGTTCGGACAGAATTCGTCTTTGTGTGCCAGATAAGTTTCCAAATCCTTGTCACCGCGTCCGCTTACGGTGAGCACCACAACATCGTCTTTCTTGAAGTTCATTTTCGGGAGCATGGCCAGCGCATGAGAAGACTCCAGAGCCGGGATGATACCTTCCAGACGGGTCAGTTCAAAAGCGGCACGCAGTGCCTCGTCATCGTTGATCGCCATTACCTGTGCTCTTCTTTCTTTTGCCAGATGAGCGTGCAGAGGGCCGATTCCCGGATAGTCCAGACCGGCTGAGATGGAATAAGGTTCCTTGATCTGTCCGTTCTCGTCCTGAAGAACCAGAGTGCGGAAACCGTGAATGATACCTTCTGTTCCGGCAGTGATAGAAGCGGCAGTCTTTCCGGTGGCGATACCATATCCACCGGCCTCGCCCAATACCAGTTTTACGCGTTCGTCATCGATATAGTGATATACGGTTCCTGCGGCATTTGAGCCTCCACCGATGCAGGCCATCAGATAGTCCGGATAGTCGCGTCCTTCTTTTTCCATGAGCTGCTCCTTGATTTCCTTGCTGATGACGCTCTGCAGGCGGGCTACCAAATCCGGGTAAGGATGAGGTCCTACGGCAGAACCCAACAGATAGAAGGTGTCCTCCGGATTGGTACACCAGTCGCGCAGCGCCTCGTTGACGGCATCTGTCAGTGTCTGGCTTCCTGAAGTTACGGAGAATACTTCGGCTCCCAGCATACGCATTTTCTCTACATTGACATGCTGACGCTCAATGTCGATGGCACCCATATACACGCGGCAAGGCATGTTCATCAGGGCACAGGCGGTAGCGGTTGCCACACCATGCTGTCCCGCACCGGTTTCAGCGATGATTCTCTTCTTGCCCATTTTGCGGGCCAACAGAATCTGGCCGATGGCATTGTTGATTTTATGTGCTCCAGTGTGGTTCAGGTCCTCACGCTTCAGATAGATCTTGCAGCCGTATTTCTCGCTCAGGCGCTTGGCCAGATACAAAGGAGAAGGGCGGCCTACATAGTCGCGCAGCAGTTTGTGGAATTCTTTCTGGAACTCTTCGCTTTCCAGGATGGTCAGATACTGCTCTCTCAGCGATTCAATTGCCTTGTGAAGGATTTCGGGAATAAAACTTCCGCCGAACTCACCATAATAACCGTTTTGATCAATGTTGTAAGATTTCATATTCATATTGTTTTAGTTGTTGTTTTCGGGTATGAAAAAAAGGCTTGTCGCAAGTACGACAAGCCTTTTCAGTATCTTTTTATTTCAAGTATGAACACCAAGATATACAAGACTAGCTCCTCACGACCTTTTGAGTTCTGAGTAGCGCCACCACCAATATGTATTCTTGTTCATGTTCATGATTTCTTTTTTTGCTTTTTTGTTTTTGTTACGTTGCAAATGTATGTTTTTTATTTGATACATCCAAAAGAAAACGGATTTTTTTCTTTCCGTTTTTCATTTTTTTGCTGATCAGGTTTTGTTGCCCTTATTTGCCCTGAACGGAGAAGTCATAGGCTACAATATCTCCCGATTCGTTGCACGGTGTCTGTTTCAGGTTCACCAGAATATATTCGCCGGGGAAGAGTTCCTCTTTTGGGGTCACGAAGAATCCCATTTCCGGCAGGTTCTCGATCACGAAGGAGTCGATGTTGATACGGATGGAGCCGCACTCGTTCAGGTCTGCGTATGGCAGACGGCGGTGGTCACGGCGTTTGTTCAGGCGGATCAGCGCATAGTCGTTCAGTGTGGCGTCTTTGGGGTAGATGACGAAACAAGGTTTTCTTTCTGTCAGCTGTTTGGACTGTTTGCCCCAAAAGTATCGGATCAGCTTTTTCCCCACATTGATGCCCTGAATGTCCCAGCCTTTCTTTTCTTCTGTCTGGCTGGTTACGGAGCGCATCGGGGCTTTTTGGTCGTTGACGATAATGAATACGGTTGGGTCTGGAGTAGGCATCTGTGCATGGAGCGCACCGGAAATTCCGAACAGGAGTGCCACCAGGAAAAAGCGCCATGAAGCGTTTTTAAGCATAAAAATTGATTTCATAGTCTGTTGTTTTGGTATATTTTATAAATAAGTTGGCTATCATTTCGGCACACGCCTGTACTCCGGAGCGGTTTCCGTCATATCCGTTGATGAGCACGGTGGTATGCCGTGTGTCCAGACTCAGCTTGGTGCGTTCGTGGTCACTGGTCGGAGTGCCGAATCCTCCGATCTGATCCCGATAAACCGGCAGTCCTTCAATATTGAGGATGCCGCGTCCGATACCTTCATACGGCTCGTCGGCTCTTCCTACTCCCAGAGCGATGTTACCGATAATCTTATCCGAATCGAATCCGCCGATGGAATATCCCGTAGCCATGGATGCTAAGTTGATCAAATCCACAGCGGTGTTGATCTGATACAGTTCCTGATTCTTCAGGACTCTCCGGATGAGGGATTCAGCTGCCGGACGGTAGCGGCTGGGGTCTTTGCCCAGAGCCTTATAGGCAGCCCGGGTGCTCTGAATGGATTCCATTCCCCGGATATAGTCCAGATTGTGTGTGCGGATGCGTTCTTCTTCGCTTCGGATTTCTTCCCAGAGTTCCGCATCATATTCTGTGTTTGTGATGGTGGCTGTAAGCGCAGCACCGATAAAATCCGGGCAGATGTTCCGGATTTCGTCTGTAATTTCTATTTTCATAACCATTATATATATAATAGGTGTTTATTGCCAGTCGTTGACGTTATAGCTGGCCTCCATTTTATCTTCTACCTCATCCGGCAGTTTGCTGAAGAAGTCGATGCCAGTAAGGTCTTCCACCTCATCTACACTCACGGCATAGTCTTTCAGCGGTTTGTTCTGCTTTTTGTGCTTGAACACATATCCGATGGCCTTTGCCTCTCCATCCTTTTCCTGTCGCATGACGACTTTATAGAACGCGTCGGGCACGGTGATCTTGTTCTGTCCGATGGTTTTGGGATAAGAGCTATAAATAATAGGGCCGCAGACAATATAGATGCTTTGATACTTGCGCGCCCATTTGCGGCATTTTTCCTCCAGTTCCTTCCAGTCGCCGCCGTTCAGGCTGTGCAGCTGCGGACACATATTGCTGAAATAGAAACATTCGGTCATGGCCTGCTCGCTGTATTTGTTGTCGGCAGCCGGGCACATGTGTCCGCGGTCATATCCCGAGCCGCGATAATCACTGTCTTCGGCTGTGCTTCCTTTCTTGACATCCGGGTCCGGCTGGAAATCATCATTGCGGCTTACGGTTCCTTCTGTTCTGGCTTTGGTCAGTTCCCAGGCTACCCAGTTCGGTATTTTGGTGCGCCGGTTGAAGGAAACGGTGTACCCGTCGTGCCAGATCACCTCTTCGGGACGGTCGGTCAGGAAGGCCGGAATCTCCAGGCGCATCTTTTTGTTGGTGGATGCCTTCTGTTTCTGCGATTTGCTTTCTGTCTGATGAGAAGCAGACGGAATCCGTGTTGTCAATTCGGCAGACTGCAGTCCCGATTGCTGTAAGAATGTTTGTATCCGGTCAAGGTTCACTCCGCCGATTACAGCGATTCCGGCCAGTAAACCTAAAATTTTCTTGGTCATAATATGATGCGTATGTGAAAAATAACGCTGCAAAGATACAAATTTAAACCGAATGAGCGTTCACGGATTTCCTTTAGAGATTCTTTTGTGCGCAAGTTTCTGTGGCGGACAGAGGATTCAGTCGGATTGTTTCACAATCGGGTTGCTCCCGCAAGATTTCTAATTTGATGTATCGCAGAATCAGCTTTATTTTTGTATATTTGCTCAGAATTAATCACTTAGAACATGAAGAAACTGTTTTCTACTTTATTGTTATCGGCTTTGGCATGGCAGTTGCAGGCTGCTCCGGCCGAAAAATGTAAAAAGATTGTTACTTTACTTAATGGCGAGACTGTTGAAGTTTCTTTCTGGGGCGACGAATACGGATGCTTTTATATGGATCAGGACGGACGTATGCTGGAACCGGTAGGCTCCGGTGAGCGCTTCCGTTATGCTTCGTATGACCTGAATGCGGCTGTGCAGCGGGTGAGCCGTATCCGGAGCGCGGCAGCTCCGCGTATCGGAGCCAACCTGAATCCGAAGGGAACCTATAAGGTGCCGGTCGTTCTGGTTCAGTTTAAGGATAAGGCCTTCAGTGTGGCCGAAGGGGGAGAAGCAGTAAATACTTTCTACGACAAATACTGTAACGGAACAAAAGACGGAAACTATTATACCGGAGCCGGCAGTTTTGGAGCCGTGCGCGATTATTTTGCAGCGCAGAGTGACAGTACTCTGTTCTGGGATTTCGACATCATCGGTCCGGTAACGTTGGATAAGGAAGCCGCTTATTATGGTCAGGATCAGGATGGTAAGATTGATGTGAATATCGGCGATTTTTATACCGAGGCACTGACTAAGGCACTGAGCCTTCGCAGTGACTGGTCGGTGTATGACAGCAATGCCGACGGAATGGTTGATATGGTCTTTTTCCTTTATGCCGGTCTGGGACAGGCAAACGGAGGCAGTGCCTCTACCATCTGGCCTAAGGAAACCAATGGCGGAATGACGGTGGGCGACCTGTCTTTTGCGGTATCGGCCTGCTGCAATGAGCTGCGTCCGATTAAGGATAATGGAGTCATTGTCGGAGGAAAGGCCGACGGTATCGGTATTATGTGTCACGAAATGTCGCATGTACTGGGCCTGCCTGATTTTTACAATGCGGAGCACAACTCCTTTGGTATGGACTACTGGTCGGTGATGGACTACGGTTACTTTACCAACAATGGCTATAATCCCGGCAGTTACAACGGTTATGAGCGCGACTTTATGGGATGGCGCAGTCTGGTGGAGCTGAAAGAACCGCAGACGGTACGCATGAAATCTCTGGAAGAAGGAGGCGTTGCCTATAAGATTGTCAATGACCAAAATCCGGATGAATATTACGTGCTGCACAATATGCAACCCGAAGGTTGGGATGTCAAGCTTTCCACTTTGGGACATGGTATGCTCGTGACGCATGTAGACTACGATACAGAAGTGTGGAACACGAACCTGGTCAATGAAGACATGTATCATCAGCGAATGACCATTGTTCCGGCCAACAATAAGTTGATCGGAAACTTTAATGCGGGCTCGGCTGCTGAGTTGCTGGATGCTTTGGCCGGACATCCTTATCCGGGAAAGACCGGTAATACGGAACTGACGGATGCCAGTGTGCCGGCTGCAGAGGTGTATCGCGGAGAGTTCATGGGTAAGCCGATCAAGCAGGTGGAGGAACACGACGGGGTAGTAACCTTTAAGTTTATGCCGCTCGGAGTGCTGGCCACTCCCGTGCTGGATGAGGCCGTAGAGAAGAACATCCCTTACGGATTGCAAATCAGCTGGCCTGCAGTGGAGCATGCCGAGGCTTATCGGATAGAATACAAGCGGGTGGATGATCTGAATGATGAAAATATCCAGTGCGTGGATTCTGTGAAAAGCAATGCGGTAGCCTTGTCCGGATTGTCCGATGGTGTGGACTATTGCTATCGGGTGATGGCTTTGGCCGACAAATATGAGAATTCTGCCTTTGCAGCGTGGAAGACTGCCGGCGTAACCGTGAATTCCATTAACGACATACCGGCTGACGACACTGTGGTAGAGGTTTATAACTTGCAGGGCATCAAATTGCTGGAATCATCTTTGGCCGAGGCACGGAAAAACCTGAGAGAGGGATTGTATGTGGTGAAGTCGAAGAACTTTAACGGAAAACTATATCTGAAATAATAAAACACAACGAACATGAACAAAAAATTTAGGGGTTTTACCTGTCTTTGTGCAGTTCTGGCCACTCCTTTCCTGTATGCTGTTCCGGCACGTAAGGTGGTGAAGAGCGTTACACAGCCGGATGGCTCGGAACTGCAAATACGACTTTGCGGTGATGAATATCTGAGATACTACGAAACGCTGGATGGCGTTCAGGTAAAAGAGTCCGGTAATGGCTTTTATTATGCCACTCTGTCGTCCGACACGTTGGCGGTATATGCCGACATGCTGGCTCATGATGCCGGAATGCGTACTCCCGAAGAGTCTCAAAAGGCCGACAGCCTGAAGCAAATATTCGAAGGGCTGGTCACTGAAATCCGTGAACAGCGCAAGTCCAGTCAGATCATCCGCAGGGCACCCACCCGGGTCACTTCCCGCGTTTTTGGAGGGCAGGAGCTGGGAGCACCGATGGAAGGCAAGAAGAAAGGTCTGGTCATTCTGGTGAATTTCAAGGATGTGAAGATGCAGACCAAGAATCCCCATGAGACCTTCTATCGCTATATGAACGAGGAAGGATATCGCGAGAACGGGCAGTATGGCAGTGTGCGCGACTATTTTCTGAGCCAGTCCTACGGCAAGTTTGACTTCTCTTTCGATGTGGTCGGTCCGGTAACGCTTCCGAATTCGATGAGTTATTACGGGGAGAATCGGAACGGCTACGACCTGCGTGCCGGCGAAATGGCGCTTGATGCCTGTAAACTGGCCAAGGACAGCGTGAATTTCAGCGATTATGACTGGGACGGTGATGGCGAAGCCGAGCAGATTTTTGTGGTTTATGCCGGATATGCCGAGAGCAACGGTGCTCCGGCCAATACCGTCTGGCCGCATCAGTCTTATGTGCAGGAGCGCGACGGTTCCAATCTGATCATTGATGGTACGGTAGTCGGTAAGTATGCTTGCAGCAGCGAGCTGACCGGAACACGGGGGACCGTTCTTTCCGGTATCGGTACGATGTGCCATGAGTTTTCTCACTGCTTCGGACTCCCGGATTTCTACGATACCTATGGTACCAACTTCGGTATGGATGTCTGGAGCCTGATGGACTACGGATGTTATAATAATAATGGAAATACCCCGATTGGCTATACGGCCTACGAACGTATGGTGTGCGGATGGCTCGACCCCGTGGTGCTGACCGAGGCAACTGCCGTCAGACAGATGCCGATCCTGTCCGACGAGCCGGTGGCTTATGCTCTGATGAACGATGCCAACGAAAGTGAGTACTATCTTCTGGAAAACCGTCAGCAGAAAGGATGGGATACCTATATGCCCGGACACGGTATGATGGTGGTTCACGTGGATTACGATGCGCGCGTATGGGGCATGAATACCGTTAATACCAGAGCCAGTCGGCAGCGCATGAGCCTTATTCCGGCTGACAACAGTTTGAAGACCGGAAGCTCCAGTTATGCCGGTGACCTGTTCCCTGGCACGTCGCAGGTAACGGAACTTACTGACACGAGTGTTCCCCGTGCTTTGCTGCATACTCCGAACAAAAGCGGATTGGGACTGATGTCAAAACCGATCTATAATATAAAGGAAGAAAACGGACTGATCAGTTTTGATTTCCTGGAGAAGAACTCTACCTCCGTGCGTACGGCACTTCAGGAAGAAGCCGTGAAAGGACCGTGGACCGTTTACCGGACAGATGGTACCAAGGTGGGCGTGGTTACGACCCGAGAAGAAGCCGATCAGCTTCCGTCAGGTGTTTATCTGCTTCGTAGCGGAAAGGAAGTCCGCAAGGTACTGATTCATTAAAGGAATTCAAATCAGGCTGTTTCCGTATGATTCGGAACAGCTGAATAAAAATCAACTCTGGGCATTCTGCTCTTTGCCGACGGTGCAAAGACAGAATGCCCAGAGTTTTATATACATAGGTAGAAAATAAAAAAACAGTGCGAAGCGAATCGCACTGTTTTTTTATATATGAATGGAATGTGTTTAGAGAACACCCTGAGCCATCATAGCCTTGGCAACCTTCATGAAACCTGCCACGTTGGCACCCTTCACGTAGTTTACATATCCGTCTGGCTGAGTTCCGTACTTCACACAAGCCTCGTGGATGCTCTTCATGATGCCGTGCAGACGAGCGTCTACCTCTTCGCGAGTCCAGCTCAACTTCAGAGAGTTCTGAGACATCTCCAGACCAGATACAGATACACCACCTGCATTTGAAGCCTTACCCGGAGCGTACAGCAACTTAGCTTCCTGGAATACGTGGATAGCTTCTGGAGTAGAAGGCATGTTGGCACCCTCAGATACAGCGATACAGCCGTTGGCAACCAACTTCTTGGCATCCTCGCCGTTGATTTCGTTCTGAGTTGCGCTAGGCAATGCGATATCGCACTTCACGCCCCAAGGACGCTCGCCCTCAACATACTGGCAACCGAACTTCTCGGCATATTCCTTGATACGTCCGTGACGTACGTTCTTCAATTCGAAGATGAACTGCAACTTCTCGGTAGTGATACCATCCGGATCGTAGATGTAACCGTTGCTGTCTGAGCAGGTAACCACCTTGGCACCCAGTTCGATAGCCTTCTCGATAGTGTACTGAGCTACGTTTCCTGAACCTGAAACGGCACAAACCTTGCCCTTCATGTCCAAGCCTTTGGTAGCCAGCATTTCCTGCAGGAAGTAGATGTTACCGTAACCGGTAGCCTCAGGACGGATCAGAGAACCGCCGAACTCCATAGCCTTACCAGTCAGAGTTCCAGTGAATTCCTTAGCCAGCTTCTTGTACATACCGAACAGGTAACCAACCTCACGGCCACCTACACCGATATCACCGGCAGGAACGTCTGTATCCGGACCGATATGACGCCACAATTCAGTCATAAATGCCTGGCAGAATCTCATGATTTCGTTGTCAGATTTGCCAGCAGGGTTGAAGTCTGAACCACCTTTACCACCACCCATAGGAAGAGTTGTCAATGAGTTCTTGAAAGTCTGCTCGAAGGCCAGGAACTTCAAGATAGAAAGATTAACTGACGGGTGGAAGCGCAAACCGCCTTTGTAAGGGCCGATGGCATTGTTGTGCTGTACACGGTATCCCATGTTTGTCTGCACATTGCCGTTGTCATCCATCCAGGTTACACGGAAGCAATAGATTCTGTCTGGAATACACAGGCGCTCGATCAAATTGTATTTCTCGAATTCCGGGTGCTTGTTGTATTCTTCTTCAATAGTACCCAAAACTTCTTCTACTGCCTGATGATACTCTGTTTCTCCAGGGAATCTTTTCTTCAGATCCTCTAACACTTTGCTTGCATTCATTTGACTTAAATTTTTGATGATTAATTTTTCGAGTTCAAAAGTACGAAAAAGGGAGTAAAACACAAAAAAAAGTAGCTAAAAGTTTTTAGATATTCGGCTTTAATGTGTTTTTAATACTAAAATGCCCTTCTGGCTTTATAATTGTTTTGTAAAAAGGGTGTGTTTTGCGTCTGATTGTAAGTTTGTCATTTTATTCTTTTTTTTTAGCCTTTTCTCTATCTTTGAATAAATAAAGCCGTAATCTCTTACTTTTTTACGGAAATGTGTGATTTTTTGTGTCTGAAAAGATGTGTTTTGCCGATGAGGCTTTCGTCAGGGCCTTTCGCAGGAATGCATGGGTATGGAAAATTTCAGCTTTTGAGGTTCCGGAGCTTACATTTTGTCACGATGGCTTGTTTTTATGATCGGGTCGATAATCGATTATCGTCAGGATGTTAATGGACTGTCATCGGGGTGATTCTGGAAAAAGAGGTTGGGGGAGCGGGAGTCCTGTTGCGGGCATGAGAAAAAAATAAGGAGGAAACTTGACGGCTTCCTCCTTATTATATAGAATGTGGAAAATCTTGCGATTACTGTCCGGCTTTCCAGAAGTCTTCCTCTTTCTGGCGTTTTGCCTTCTCTGCCTGATAAGCGGCATTTGCTTTCTCGTACTCGGCGTTCTTGCGCTGTACGTCGATGATGCTTGCTTTCAGACGGTTTGCAGTACCGGAGATACTGATGTCGGCTTCAGCAGCCTTGGTGCAGTAGTTGGCAGCCTCGGTGAACTTCTTCTGCTTGGCCAGAATCTGAGCGCGCAGCAGATAAGTCTTTCCGGTAACAGCGCTGTTATAGCTGACAGCCTTGTCCAGATAGCTGAATGCGCCGTTTACGTCATTAGCTTTTGAGAGAGCGCTGGCAATCTTCAAGGCGATGTTTGCCTTGGTGGTTTCTGTCTGGCACAACTCCAGAGCCTTGTCGTAGTACTGTACAGACTCGGCGCTCTTGCCAGCCTTGTTCAGCTTCTGAGCCATACCGATGGCAGACTCGTAACTTGGCTCGATGTTGTAGGCATACTCGGCAGCCTTGTAGTAAACGTCGGTATCATCACAGTCGTTAGAAGCCAACAGAACCAGTGCTGATTTCAGATAAGCCAGATTGCTCTTGTTCTCTTCAACCTTAGGAGTGAAGATGGCGATAATCTGATCTCTGTCGGCAGCCTTTGACTGGGCAAAGATGGTTTCAATACGGTTCAGTGTCGGGTCGTACTGAGCTACGATCTTCTGTGCGGCCTGCTGGTCCTGAGCCTGGTTGGCCAGTTCGAGCATCTTCTCGCAAACCTCTTTTGACTCCAGATAGTCCTGCAGGAACTGTGCGCGGAAGCCCTGATTGTCGGCAACATATTTCTGATAAGAAATGTCGAAGAACTTATCCAATACGAAGCCCGGGATTTCCTTGGCACCCTCAGCCTTGATCATGTCGATTCCTTCACGGAACATGCTGTATGCCTTGTCAACGCTGAAATCGTCAGCCACACCCTGTCCGTAGTAAGCATAGTCGAAAGCCTTGCGGGCTACTACATCACCCTTGGTGGCCTGAGCGTTTTCACTGGTGAATGAGTTCAGACCGTCGAGGTTCTTCAAACGGGTGTCGTACAAATCCATCAGTTCATTGAAATAGACCTTCTTCTGGGCAACGTCTGTTGTGTTGATGATCAGATTTCCCAAGATGGCAGCACCGTAGGCATAGACACCTACCTGAGCAAATGGGGCTTTGGTTAAAACTTGTTTCCAAGGTTCGTACGCCGATGCCCAGTCCTTGGCTTTGTAGTAGTCGCGGTATAAAACGAGGTTGTTCAATACTTCAATGCTGTCCTCTCCGTGTCCGATACGATCATACACTGAAGTACCTTCGTATTGGGCTAAAGCCGGTGTTGCAGCAGCTGCCAAGGCAAACGTGATGGCAAATTTCTGTAATCTCATGCTGATTATATTTTAAATGATAATTCTAAACTACTATTTTTGCTTTTAAATATACAAGCTCTGAAAACACGGACAAAGATACAAAAAAACTGACTTCGTTATATCATAATAAGAAAGAAAAATAGAAAATTATGATATTTGTAATGGTTTTGTTATTTGTCATGGAACTTTGCCGACAGAATATTTTTTTGTTAATTCTTGGCGGACTTCTGTTTTTTTTGCAATTTTGTACGACATTAATATTAATCAATATGTTGAATCTTGATAATTTTTACAAAGCAAGATACGTGCTGAGTCATATCATCCGACGCACGGACCTGATTCACGCTCCGAACATTAACGTGGAGAGTGACATTTATCTGAAACCGGAAAATCTTCAGACCACCGGTTCTTTCAAATTGAGAGGAGCATGTTATAAAATCTCGCAGTTGAGTGATGAAGAGAAAATGCGGGGTGTCATTGCCTGTTCGGCAGGAAATCATGCCCAGGGCGTGGCTTTGGGTGCTTCGGCTCATGGCATCAAGTCTCTGATCTGTCTGCCCGAGGGTGCTCCGATGAGTAAGGTTGAGGCAACCCGCCATTATGGAGCGGAGATCCGTCTGGTGCCCGGTGTTTATGATGATGCCTTTCAGGAGGCAATCCGATTACGCGACGAGCATGGCTATACATTCATCCATCCGTTCGACGATGAGCATGTCATTGCCGGTCAGGGTACCATCGGTCTGGAACTGCTGGACCAGCTGCCCGATCTGGATGCGGTGATTGTGCCGATTGGTGGTGGCGGACTGATCAGCGGAATTGCCTTTGCCATCAAGTCGCTGAACCCGAGAATCAAGGTATATGGTGTTCAGGCTCAGGGTGCTCCGAGCATGCTGCACAGTCTGGAACAGCAGTGCCGCACGACACTGAGTGCCGTGTCGACGATTGCCGACGGTATTGCCGTGAAAGAACCCGGACACATCACCTATGATACCTGCTGCAAGTATGTGGATGAAATCGTTACGGTGACCGAAGATGAAATCTGTGCTGCGATTCTGGCACTGCTGGAGCAGCAGAAACTGATTGCCGAGGGAGCCGGTGCCGTGAGTGTGGCTGCTGCCATGTTCAATAAGGTACCGATCAAGGGCAAGAAGACGGTGTGCATCGTCAGCGGAGGAAATATTGATGTCACCATTCTGAGTCGTGTGATCAGCCGCGGTATGGCCAAGAGCGGCCGCGTGTTCACTTTCAGCGTGGAGCTGGAGGACAAGCCCGGACAGATGGTGGAGGTCAGCAAGGTGGTGGCCCAGCTCGGTGGAAATGTGATTCGCGTGCAGCATGAGCGTAATGATGACAGTCAGCAGGTGAACTCCTGTGAGTTGCGCATGACCGTGGAGACACGTAATGAAGAGCACATTGAGAGCATTCGTCAGGCATTATTGAAGGAAGGTTTTAATTTAGTATAACAAATCATTATGGAAAAGAAAGTATTACACACAGACAAGGCACCGGCTGCTATCGGTCCATACAGCCAGGCTATTGAGGTTAACGGTTTTGTTTTTGCATCTGGTCAGATTCCTATCAATCCGGCAACCGGAGAGGTTGTTGAAGGCGGCATCCAGGAGCAGACCCGTCAGGCGCTGACAAACGCTTCAGAAGTGATGAAGGCTGCCGGACTGGATTTGAGCCACGTGGTGAAGACTACCGTATTCATGGCTGATATGAACGACTTTGCAGCGATGAACGAGGTATATGCCACTTTCTTCAGCGCACCGTTCCCGGCTCGTTCGGCTGTGGCTGTCAAGACTTTGCCAAAGGGTGTACTGGTAGAGGTTGAGTGCATTGCCGTGAAGTAAGCCTCGTCCTTTGTGGGATAAAAAAGAAAAGAAATCGGGAGAACGCCGTTTGCGGTTGTTCTCCCGATTTCTTTTATATCTCATCATTATAGTTCTTGTAGTGCGTGATTTGCGGTTCGGCCATCGTGCGTTCATAGGTGGAACACAGTCGTTTGGCCTCTGCGACAAAGCGCTCGTTTGTCAAGGAACACTGGCAGATGATGGGATTTTTCATCCATTGCATGAACTTGCCGTGTTTGCAGTGAATGCATTGTACCATTGTAGGATTAGCTGCCATATTGCTTTTACTTTTTATAAAATTTCAGAATGTCGGTGTGCGAAGCCAGAATCAGAGAGTCGCGGCTCAGTTCGCGGATTTCGAAGGTGTCGCATGCCGTAACCCCATTTTCTTTGTTCTTGTTGCCTAAGAGCAGATGGGCATTGCACATGCTCCAGTGGTTATAGGTCTTGCCTTCCCAGCGGGCAGAGGCTTTGCCGTCGCGGTCCAGTTTCAGGCTGATGCTGTCGGGGCTGGTCTGCCAGGATTGGGTCAGTGTCTTCAGGTTGACCAGTGTGCGGATGCTTTCGCGGTTGGCGTCGGTCGTGATGGTCAGCGGATCGCCATAACGCTCCGTGCTTCCCAGCAGAACGCCGGCTTCTCCGGTGTTCTCATTGATTTTGTTCAGGGTCAGTGTGTCTCCGTTGTTGGTGATGATTTCCACGCAACTCATGCCGGTACCTTCGCCCAGACTGCCATACAAGGCCGTATCGGGCACCACAATTCCTTTTTGAAGGGTGGAGTCCTGTGTTTCTGTGGCTCTTTCTGTTTTCTTGTCACAAGAGCCGAAACCGATTCCGGCTGCAAGTAAAAGAGAGGAAATAAAAATATATTTCGTTTTCATTATCAAATGGTATATATAATAGGATATAGAATATGCAAATATACGGATTTTCTAAAAAGAAAGTGTTGAAAGCATTTTTTTTTGTCTGATTGCGAAAAAAAAACGCCAGAAATAGGTTGTGGCATGAATTTTGATGCGATATTTACAGAAACATTTTAATTTGATTTTTATATGGGATGGATTATTTTTATTGGTTTTGCGATAATTAGTTATCTGATTCAGGCAAACCTAAAGAGTAAGTTTGAACGTTATTCGGAAATTCCGGTCGACGGAGGACTGACAGGTCGTGATGTGGCTGTCAAGATGTTGCGCGACAACGGTATCTATGATGTGCAGGTGACCTGTACTCCGGGATTCCTGACCGACCATTACGATCCGACAAAGAAAACCGTAAACCTGAGCGAGGATGTTTATCACTCCTGCAGTGTGGCTGCGGCTGCCGTAGCCGCCCATGAGTGCGGGCACGCCGTGCAGCATGCCCATGCGTATGCTCCTCTGCGCATGCGTAGCGGTCTGGTTCCGATTGTATCCTTTGCTTCTTCCTGGATGCAGTGGGTGCTGCTTATCGGTATGTTCACGCTGAATGTATTTCCGGGTATCATGCTTTTCGGTATTGCCCTGTTTGCCATGACCACTTTGTTCAGCTTTGTCACCTTGCCGGTTGAGATTGATGCCAGCCGTCGTGCCGTGAACTGGTTGAGCCGTGCCGGAGTGACGAACAGAAGCAATCACGGAGCCGCTGTGTCCGCCCTTCGTTCGGCAGCCTACACTTATGTCGTAGCCGCTTTGGGCTCCTTGGCTTCTCTGGTCTATTACATTATGATCTATATGGGTCGCAGAGAGTAATTACGGAAACGAAACAGATATAGTTATGAGTTATTTGCTACTGATTGTGGGCATCGTGCTGGTGTTGTGGGGTGCTGACAAATTGACAGACGGAGCTACAGCGCTGGCTCGCCGTTTTCAGGTGTCCGATCTGGTTATCGGACTTACCGTAGTGGCTTTCGGTACCTCGCTGCCGGAGTTTGTAACCAGCTTTACGGCAGTGTTGCATCATTACGAGGCCATTTCCATGGGTAATATTGTGGGAAGCAATATTTTCAATACCCTGCTTATCGTGGGTGCGTCGGCACTTACTTACCCGATATGGGTGAGCCGCAGTTCGCTTTCCAAGGATATTCCCTTTGCCCTGCTGGCTTCCATGGCGCTGCTGGTTCTGTGCCAGGATACGGTCTTTGCCGGTGCGGAGGAACAGGTGATTACCATGGGCGACGGCTTGATTCTGCTGCTGTTCTTTGCTATCTTCATGTATTATACGTTTTCCATAGCCCGTTCTACAGACACAAACTCCGAGAGCGAAACGGCTTCGGCTCCAGCCTATAGCATGTGGCGCATTGCAGCCTATATCGTATTGGGATTGGCCGGTCTGATTTTCGGCGGAAACTTCTTTGTGGAGGCTGCATCCGATCTGGCCCGCTCCTGGGGTGTCAGCGAACATATTATCGGTTTGACCATTGTGGCCGGCGGAACATCTCTTCCGGAGTTGGCCACCTCTATTGTGGCTGCCCGTAAGGGAAATTCGGCGATTGCCATCGGAAATGTAATCGGCAGCAATATCTTCAACATCTTCTTTGTGGTGGGTGTCTGTGCTCTGGTTTCTCCGATTTCGGCAGCCAGCATCACTCCGGTGGATTTGCTGCTGCTTGTCGGAAGCATTCTGCTGCTGTGGGGATTTGCCTTTACCAATCGGAAAATTTCACGTTGGGAAGGTTTCTCACTGATTCTGGTTTATCTGCTCTATCTGGCAAACAGCATCTTTGCCTTTTAAATAAAAAAAAGAGACGGAATCTCTGTCCAGATAAAATCTGTGTAGAGGTTCCGTCTCTTTTTTTTAGGAAACTATTCGGTAAGTTTGAAAATAAGTTTCTTGGGAATCTTGACCAGTTTCTTGCCAACTACCTTTTTAATACTGACGCCATCCACCTGCTCGAAGATGTACTGGTCGTCGGTCTTGGTCAGCTTGACTTCCTGGGTTTCCGATCCCTGATCGTTTGAAAGTCGGATCAGGGCATTGTTCTCGTTGATGACTTTTGCTGAAGTGATACTCCAGATGCCATACACGTTACCGTTGAGATAACCGTGCATCGGGCCGAACATCTCCATGCCGGGCACATTGATGCTTTCTGCATAAAGGTCGATGACCAGATGCAGGTTTTCTTCCTTGCACGACAGGTCGGCCTTGAAGGTTTGCTGTCCGAATACAAGGAGACTGCAAACGCACAGAACCAAAAACATTAAATTCCTTTTCATAATACCGCAATGATAATTTAGTTTACAGTTGCAAAGATAATATATTAATTAGAAATCTGTTCCAATTTCTTGTCATATTCTTGAAATTTCGAAATCTGTAGCATCTTTGCAAATGAATTGTTTTTTTGATTTTTAAAGGAAACTATAAGGGATTTTAGAAAAAAAATGAGTAAAAGAATTTTGTTTTCATGCTTTTTATGTATATTTGCACCGAATTCTAATTGTTAATTAATGAGTAAAGACACACTGTTTATTTTCGAATCGAGTTGGGAAGTGTGCAATAAAGTAGGTGGAATCTACACCGTTCTTTCCACTCGTGCCAAGACCTTACAAGACAATAAGAAGGATCAGCTTGTGTTTATCGGCCCGGATGTTTGGAAGGCTACAAAGAATCCTCTGTTCCGCGAAGACAAGAAATTGTTGTCGGGGTGGAAGAGTGAGGCCGAAAAACAAGGCTTGTCTGTTCGTGTAGGAAGATGGAATATCCCCGGAAAACCTATTGCCGTGTTGGTTGATTTCTCTCCGTATTATGAAATAAAGAATGAAATCTACGCACGTATGTGGGAGGACTATCAGGTGGATTCCCTTCATGCCTACGGAGATTATGATGAGGCTTCCATGTTTTCTTATGCTGCCGGTCTGGTTGTAGAAAGCATTTATAACTACATGCTGCGTGATAAATATGACGTGATTTATCAGGCTCACGAATGGATGACCGGATTAGGTGCTTTGTATATTCGTAAGCATGTGCCCCAGATTGCCACAATCTTTACTACTCATGCTACAAGTATCGGCCGTTCGATTGCCGGAAACAACAAGCCGCTTTATGATTATCTCACAGCCTATAATGGAAACCAGATGGCTGCCGAACTGAATATGCAGTCCAAGCATTCCATTGAGCGCCAGACGGCTCATTTCGTAGACTGCTTCACCACGGTGAGTCAGGTTACGGCCCGTGAGTGCGAGGTGCTGTTGGAGCGTCCGGCGGATGTCATTCTGATGAACGGCTTCGAAAGCGATTTTGTTCCGAAGGGAGCGCAGTTTACTGCTGCACGCCGCAAGGCCCGTGCCAAGATCTTCCAGGTTGCCGAGCAGCTTACCGGAAACAAATTCTCAGAGGACACTCTGATTGTAACCACCAGTGGCCGTTATGAGTTCAAGAACAAGGGTATTGATGTATTCCTCAGCACACTGAAGCTGCTGAACGAACGGGAAGATCTGTCTCGTCCGATTCTGGCGCTTGTGGAGGTTCCTGCATGGTGTGCCGGTCCGCGCGAGGACCTGTCTGCCCGTTTGCAGGGAGAAGCTGCTGAAGGTGCTCTGGCAAATCCGGTCATTACTCACCATCTGCACAACGAGCCCGATGATGCGGTGCTGAACACATTGCGATACTATCAGTTGACAAACCGTCCCGACAGTCGGGTGCAGGTCGTTTTCGTTCCTTGCTATCTGGATGGAGCCGACGGCATTTTCAACATGAGCTATTACGATCTGCTCATTGGTAACGATCTTTGTGTTTATCCTTCTTACTATGAGCCTTGGGGCTATACTCCGCTGGAAAGTGTCGCTTTCCATATCCCTTGTGTGACCACCAATCTTTCCGGTTTCGGAATGTGGGTGAACGAGGTGCTGGGTCATGAAGGTTCTCTGGAGGATGGAGTGGCAGTCATCAAGCGTACGGACTATAATTTCCAGGAAGTGGCCGAAAGCATCTGCCAGCAGATTGTGACCTTTGCCACCTTGCCCGATGCCGAAGTCCGCAAGATCAGAAAGAAGGCCGAGCGCATTGCATCCAAGGCATTGTGGAAGAATTTCATCGAATATTATTATCAGGCATACGACTTTGCGCTTGCGCATGCTGCAATGAGAAATAAAAAATAAAAATATTTTAAACTGAATCTAATTTTAGCAATTATGAAAATTAAAGCAAGTAATTCAAATGGAATCAGCTGGAAAGAAGTGAACGTGAAATCACGTATTCCTAATGAATTGAGCAAATTGGCTGAATTGTCCCGCAACATCTGGTGGGCATGGAACCATGAGGCACGTGAACTTTTCCGTTCTCTCGACGAAGATTTGTTTGAAGAAGTAGGACAGAACCCGGTATTGCTTCTGGAGCGTCTCAGCTACGAGCGTCTGGAAGAACTGGCTCAGGACGAAATGATTCTGGCCCGTATGGATGCCGTGTACAAGATGTTCCGCGCATATATGGATGTAGAACCGAACCATAAGAGAGCTTCTGTAGCTTATTTCTGTATGGAGTACGGTTTGAATCACGTTTTGAAGATTTATTCCGGTGGTCTGGGAGTATTGGCCGGTGACTATCTGAAAGAGGCTTCAGACAGCAATGTTGACATGTGTGCCGTAGGTTTCCTGTATCGTTACGGTTACTTCACTCAGACTCTGTCTATGGACGGACAGCAGATTGCCAACTATGAGGCTCAGAACTTCGGAAGCCTTCCTATCGAGCGTCAGCTGGATGCCGACGGCAATCCGATGGTCGTTGACGTACCTTATTTGAATTACTTTGTACATGCATACGTTTGGCGTGTCAATGTAGGTCGTATCAAATTGTACCTGCTCGACACCGACAACGAAATGAACTCAGAGTTCGACCGTAGCATCACGCACGCCCTGTATGGTGGCGACTGGGAGAACCGCTTGAAGCAGGAAATCCTGTTGGGTATCGGTGGTGTGCTCACTCTGAAGAAACTGGGTATCAAGAAGGATATCTATCACTGCAACGAAGGACACGCTGCTCTGTGCAACGTTCAGCGTCTGTTGGACTACGTTCAGTCTGGCCTTACCTTCAATCAGGCTCTGGAGCTGGTTCGTGCTTCTTCTCTGTACACCGTACACACTCCGGTTCCTGCCGGTCACGACTATTTCGACGAAGGTCTGTTCGGAAAATATATGGGTGGTTATCCGGCAATGCTGGGCATCACTTGGGATGAGTTCATCGGCATGGGCCGCCAGAATCCGGAAGATCATTCTGAGCGCTTCTGTATGTCAACCTTCGCTTGCAACACCTGTCAGGAAGTTAACGGTGTGAGCTGGTTGCACGGAAAGGTATCTCGCGAGATGTTCTCTAACATCTGGAAGGGTTACTTCCCGGAAGAGAGTCACGTGGGTTACGTAACCAACGGTGTGCACTTCCCGACTTGGGCTGCTACTGAGTGGAAAGAATTCTACATCAAGCACTTTGACAAGAGCTTCATGAGCGACCAGAGCAATCAGAGCATCTGGGAAGCTATTTATAATGTACCTGATGAGTTGGTATGGAACACTCGTCTGAAACTGAAGAACAAGCTGATCGATTACATCCGTGAGCAGTTCCGCGGCAGCTGGTTGAAGAACCAGGGTGATCCTTCACGCGTGGTTTCTCTGATGGACAAGATCAACCCGAACGCTCTGTTGATCGGTTTCGGTCGTCGTTTCGCTACTTACAAGCGTGCTCACCTGTTGTTCACCGACCTGGATCGTTTGTCTAAGATCGTAAACAACCCGAACTATCCGGTACAGTTCCTTTACACCGGTAAGGCACATCCTGCTGACGGTGCCGGCCAGGGCTTGATCAAGAAGATTTATGAGATTTCTCAGCGTCCTGAGTTCTTGGGTAAGATCATCTTCCTGGAGAACTACGACATGCAGCTGGCTCGTCGTCTGGTGAGCGGTGTGGATATCTGGATGAACACTCCGACCCGTCCGTTGGAAGCATCTGGTACATCTGGTGAGAAGGCTTTGATGAACGGTGTGCTCAACCTGTCAGTACTCGACGGATGGTGGCTGGAAGGCTATCGCGAAGGCGCCGGATGGGCTTTGACCGAGAAGCGTACTTACGAGAACCAGGCTCATCAGGATCAGCTCGACGCTGCTACTATCTACAGCTTGCTGGAGAACGAAATCCTGCCGTTGTACTACGCACGCAACAAGAAGGGCTATTCAGAGGGTTGGGTAAGAACTATCAAGAACTCTATCGCTCAGATTGCTCCTCACTATACGATGAAGCGTCAGTTGGATGATTACTATACCAAGTTCTACGATCCACAGGCTGCCCGCTTCAAGGCTCTGGCTGCCAACGACAATGCCAAGGCTAAGGAAATTGCTGCCTGGAAAGAGCAGGTTGCTGCTTGCTGGGACAACATCAATGTAGTTTCTTTCGAGAAGAGCGAGCAGTTGAGCTCAGGTGCTCTTGAAACCGGTAAGGACTATGAGGTGAAGATCACGATCGACGAGCAGGGACTGGACGATGCTATCGGTATCGAAATTGTGACCCTGATGACCGACAAGGATTGCAAGGATCACATCTATTCAGTAACTCCACTCGAAGTAGTGAAGAAGGAAGGCAACTTGTATACTTTCGCCGGAACTTATACTTTGAACAATTCCGGAAGCTTCAAGGCTGCTTGCCGTATGTATCCTAAGAACGAGGCTCTGCCACACAGAGAAGACTTCTGCTATGTGAAATGGTTCGCTTAATCCACAATTCACGATATGAAAAGAACCGGTCCGTAAGGATCGGTTTTTTTGTATGGACAATTTGACACTTTGCTTTTTGATATTCCCCAGATTCCTGTTTTTGCGGGTATATGCATCGGCTGACCGGATTTCAGGATTCTGAGAGGTTTGAAATGCCCTTATCCTGCTGATTGTGTGTTGCTTGTTTAAGATTCAGCGGTTTTGTTTTCGGATTTTTCTGTGCGTTTCCGGAAGAGAAATACCAGCTTTTGGGGCCTCTTGGAACGATGATGCGCACGATTTTCGGAAAGCATCCTGATGAAAATCCGGTTTCATGACGATGAAAAATATTTTTTCAGAAGTTCTGCTTCTCTGTTCGAAGCCCTGAGAACGGTTAAAGCGACAAAATGATGCTGCATCGTTTTCCTGATTTGGGCGTGCTGGCATCCAGAATATGCTCCAGAAATCTTTTTTCAGAAAAACAGACGGTTTGCGAAACGGTGATTTCGGGAACCATCTGAAAGCAAAAACTCCCGGAACCCAACATTTTGAGTTCCGGGAGTTTTGGATATTTCAGTCCTGCAAGCAGTAGTATCTATGTTTGCAGGGCGCACTGTTGTTTCACGAATGGCGCGGACGGATCAACTTCACGACAGACGACAGCGTGTTCTGTATCGGTTTGCCGAGGATGATCAGCGTTACGGCTACCAGAATCATGGCAATGCCCAGTCCCTGCTGCCAGGTGAAGGCCTCGCCGAAGACAAAGGCACCGATACATACGGCCGTAACCGGTTCCAGAGCTCCCAATACCGAAGTCATGGTGCCACCGATATGATGCACGGCCAGCAGCAGGGTGATGTTTGATATCACGGTAGGCAGCACGGCCAGCAATACCAGATTCACGCCGGACATGACGTCGGGAATAGGCTGCAGCGTTTGTGTTACAGACACCTTTCCGGCAAAAAGCAGGGTGGTGAAGACAAACACATAGAAAGCCAGCTTACGGTTGGGCATGGTGCGCAGATGCGACTTGTTCACCGTTGTGATATAGGCGGCATAGCCCAATGCGGACAATAACACGATACCGACACCGAAGAAACTGAATTTATGGTCTTCGCCGCCGATGGACAGGCGTGCCACTCCATAGACGGCCAAGATGATGGCCAGCCAGGTGACCCAGGAAGCCTTTTCGCGGAACAGAATGAGCATCAGCAGGGTGACAAACACCGGATAGGTGAAATGCAGTGTTGTGGCCACTCCGGCACCCATATAGTCGTATCCCCAGAAAAGGAACTGTGCAGAGACCATGTAGTAGGTCGAAAGCAGCACCAATAGCGGCAGGTCGTTCATCTTGATGGCAAACGGTTCCTTGTGTACTTTCATCATGATGCCCAGGGCAATGGTGGCAAAGAGAAACCGGTAGAACAGAATCGAGTCGAGCGACATGCCTTCCTTCATCAGGGGCAGGGTAAAGAGAGGAATCAGACCGAAGGTCACCGAAGTCACAATTCCATAAATCAAACCTTTTATACTGTTCATGACAAAATGCTGTTTTTATGAATTAGTGATACAAAGGGGGAGTGTCTGACGATTACTGAGCCTTTTCCTTGGACAGGGTAGCACCGATGAACTCCTCCAGTTGGGCTGCACGAAGTCCCTTGGCCAGAATGGTGCCTTCCTGTGACAGGACAACGGTGTAAGGGATTCCCTCTACATTATACAGGCGCGCTCCGTTGTTCTGCTGCCACTCTTTCAGTTCCGAACCCTGTGGCCAGCTCAGCCCCTTGTCGGCAATGGCTTTCTTCCAGGCTTTCTCGTCGGTGTCGAGCGATACGCCGACAAACTCCACTCCCTGAGCGTGGAATTTCTCATAGATACGCACCATTTCCGGTGCTTCGGCCATACAGGGACCGCACCAGCTGGCCCAGAAGTCGAGCACGGTGATTTTGTTCTTGCTCACGAAATCACTGATCTTGATGGCTTTTCCCTCGGGAGTATTCATTTCGAAGTCCGTGTACGGTTGGCCCACGGCATTCTTTTTCAGCTGTTCAATGGCAGCAGATATGTTTTTTACGGCAGCGTTGTTGCGGGTCTTTTCCGGCAGTGAGGCAATCAGCTGCTCCATCTCTTCGGGAGAGAAAACAGTGGCATTGGTAATGGTCAGGAACAGACCCACCGGATTATCGGCATTCTCGGTAATCTGTGTCTTGAGATAGTTTCTGATTTCCTGGTTCAGCGCTTCGCCTTTCTGTGCGGTTGCCGCAGAAGATGGGTCGCCTGTTTCATAAAGTGCGGCAATGCGATCGCTGAATCCGTACAGCGAGTCGCTGATCTGCTGATAGAGGTCGTTCAGTGGAGTTCCGCCCACCACGCTTTTTTCCGGACCTGCGTTCAGGGTGATTTTTCCCGGTTCGCTAAAGAAGAAACCCTGATAAGAGCCGTTTTCGTTGTCAATCCAGTAGTTGAGGATTTCGCAGGAGTCAGCCTTTCCGGTCAGGGTAAAGGTTCCGTTGTTGACCACGAGCGTGTCGCGCATTTCCCATTGTGCATTGTTAAGACGGGCCACGAACACCGTGTCGCCGTCCTGAATGCCTTCTGCTTTTCCGGTAAAGGTAAACTCATTGTTCTGGCACGAGCATACTGGAATCAGCAAGGATGCCAGCAGGCCTTTTAAAATTGATTTAGTCATAATTGGTAATGAAATTAAAAAAACTGCCTCTAAGATAAATCCTAAAAGCAGTTTTCGGTTTGTTTGTAATTAATGTCTATTACACTAAGTATTGTGAACTGATAGACTCATTGGTTTCTACGCGACGGATGGTTTCCGCAATCAGGTCAGCAATAGACAGCTGCTTTACCTTGTCGCAACGCTTTGAGTAAGGAATACTGTCTGTGAATACCATCTCGATCAGAGAGCTGTCCTGAACACGCTCTGAAGCAGGTCCTGACATCACACCGTGAGAAGCGATAGCTCTTACTGACTTGGCTCCGTTTTCCTTCATCAGGTCGGCAGCCTTGGTGATTGTACCGGCTGTATCTACCATGTCGTCAACGAGGATAACGTTGGCATCCTTTACATTACCGATAATCTGCATGCTGGCAACTACGTTTGCCTTTTCGCGCTTCTTGTCACACAGAACCATCGGGCAGTTCAGGTATTTGGCATAAGTGCTGGCGCGCTTAGAACCACCAACGTCCGGAGTGGCGATAACCAGATTCTCCAGGTTCAGTGACTGGATGTAAGGCAACATCACGCTTGAAGCATAAAGGTGGTCAACCGGAACATTGAAGAATCCCTGCTCCTGATCGGCATGCAGGTCCATAGTAATCAAGCGGTCGATACCGGCTACACTCAACATGTCAGCTACCAGCTTGGCTGCGATGGAAACACGTGGCTTGTCCTTGCGGTCCTGACGGGCCCAGCCGAAGTAAGGGATAACGGCAATGATGCTTTTGGCAGACGCACGCTTGGCAGCGTCGATCATCAGCAACAACTCCATCAGGTTATCTGAGTTCGGGAAGGTTGACTGGATCAGGAATACATCGCGTCCGCGGATAGATTCCTCATAAGAAACGGCAAATTCACCGTCAGCAAAGTGAGTAATTTGCAGTTTACCCAGTTCACAGCCCAAACTTGCACAGATTTTCTCAGCCAAATATTTTGAATTGGTTCCTGAGAATACTTTAAATGGTCTTTTCTCGCTCATCGTTTTAAAAAATATTTGTGGGTTACAATATTCGTTTTTTCAGCCTACGGCCTTTCTCAGCATCTTGAAGTGGTCCAGCAGGCTTTTGAAATCTTTGTTCGAATGAATGTCGAACCGGTTCCACAGATCGCCTTTGATAACCACGCCGCCGAAGCCGCAGTCCTTGATTATCGGTATGTTTTGCAGCGAAACGCCCCCGAGCGCCATCACGCGGTGGTCGATCACTCCGGATTTATGGGCGGATTCCAACAGGGTGCGGTCAAAAGCAGACGGATATCCGGACTTGGAAATGCTGTCGAAAATAGGGCTCAGGAATACATAGTCGAACTTTTTCTTTTCGGCAGTCACCTCTTCCAGACTGTGGAGCGATTTGCTTACATGCCCCTTGTAGCCTGCGGGAGGTTCCGGATTGCGGCTGTTCAGATGAATACCCATCAGGTTGAATTCCTTCTTCAGATAAAAATGGTCATGAACGACGATTTGCTTGTGATATTCGTCGGGCAGCAGTGTCAAAAGTCTTTCCGAATAGACCGGATCGGAGCCCGGCTTTCTCAAATGAAGAACATCCAGACCCTCCTCAAAAAGCAGACTGATGATCTGGTCTTCTTCAACAAAGAACTCCTCGTTGGTCAATAAAATCAATTTCATAAGAACTTTAACACTTATTTTTGTTGCAAAGGTAAGAAAAAACTATTAGCCCGCATAGTGTTTCAATTATTTTTCGTTTTATTTTTCAATGCGGTGGCGTTCTTAGGATAATAATGGTTAACTTTGTCCTTTATTAATTATGGTTTAACTCATCATTTTGCTTTATGAATAAGAAGATGTTGTTCGGTTTGGCCCTGGCCTGCCAGACCAACTTGTGGGCTGCCGGCGAGCAGCCCGGATGGCTTCGCTGGTGTTCCATTTCACCGGATGGAAAGCAGATTGCCTTTACTTATTGCGGAGACATCTACACGGTGCCGGCTGCGGGCGGTGAAGCACGCCAGCTCACAGCCAATACGGCTTATGATTACGCTCCGGTGTGGAGCCCCGACAGCAAGCACATTGCTTTTGCCAGTGCGCGCGAGGGTAGTATGGATGTGTATGTGTCTTCGCTCGAAGGGGGAGCGCCGAAGCGCATCACCACAAATTCGGGAAATGAAATCCCGGTGGCTTTCCTGGATAATGAGCAGGTGCTCTTCTCGGCCTGGGGCATGCCTTCGGTAGACAATACGCAATATCCGAGCGGTATCTACACACATATCTATAAGGTAAGTGTGCAGGGCGGCCGTCCGCAGCTTTACTCCGAATGGACCATGCGTAATCCCAACGTAGGCCGTCAGGGTGTGCTTTTTGAGGATGTCAAGGGCTATGAGGACTATTGGCGCAAGCACCAGACTTCAAGCATCGCCAGCGACGTGTGGCTCTACGACGGAAAGAACTATCGCCAGCTTACCAGCTTCAAGGGCGAGAACCGGAATCCGCTTTGGGCAGCCGACGGCAGCCAGTTCTATTATCTGAGCGAGGAGGGCGGTTCTTTCAACATTTTCAAGAAAGGTCTTTCCGTGCAGGACAATCCGGTGCAGCTCACGCACTATAAGGACTGTCCGGTGCGTTTCCTGTCGGCTTCGGACAACGATTTGTTGTGCTATAGCTACGATGGCGAAATCTACACCTTGCAGCCGGGCGGAGAACCGAAAAAGGTGACGGTGCGCATCACGCGCGACGACATGCAGCGTGATGTGATCCGTCAGTTGCGCTCATCCGGAGCCAGTGAGATTTCCGTATCGCCAAAAGGCAATGAGATTGCTTTTGTGATGAGCGGTGATGTGTATGTCACTTCAATTGACTATAAGACTACCAAGCAGATTACCGATACGCCACAGAAGGAACGCACCGTGGATTTTGCGCCCGACGGTCGTTCGTTGGTGTACGCTTCCGAGCGCAACGGTCTGTGGCAGGTGTTCCAGGCCAGTCTGGTCAAGAAGGATGAGAAGAACTTTACTTATGCCACCGAGATCAAGGAAGAACAACTTACTGATGGCAAATACACAGCCTTCCAGCCGGTGTATAATCCGAAGGGAGGCGAGGTGGCTTTCCTGAAGAACCGCACCGAAATCTGTGTGCTCGATGTGAAGTCGCGCAAGGTGCGCACGGTGATGGACGGCAAATATCAGTATTCTTATACCGACGGTGATCAGGACTTTACCTGGAGCCCGGACGGCAAGTGGCTGCTCACGGAGTATATCGGTGTGGGCGGCTGGAACAATAAGGATATCGCGCTTGTCAGAGCCGACGGTAGCGGGGTGATCCACAATTTGACAAACAGCGGTTACAGCGAGGGTAGTCCGAAGTGGGTGCTCGACGGTAAGGCCATGATTTTCCAGAGCGACCGTTCGGGTTATCGCAGCCACGGTTCCTGGGGCTCACAGCGTGACGAGTTCATCATGTTCTTCGATGCGGATGCTTACGACCGCTTTATGATGAACAAGGAGGAACTGGCACTTCTGGCCGAGCGTGAGAAGGAAGAGAAAGAGGCCGAGGAGAAGAAGGTCAAGGAAATGTCCGACAAGGAGCGCAAGAAATACGAGGCCAACAAGGAAAAGGAGAAGAACAAGGATCTGGTCTTCGACCTGGAACATCTGGAGGAACGCACGCTGCGCCTCACTCCTTATTCTACCAATCTGGGCGATGCCGTGCTGAGCAAGGACGGAAGCAAACTGTATTATGTGGCTCCATACGAGGGCGGTGCCGGACTTTGGGTGCAGCACATCAAGGAGTATCGCAATGAACTGAAAATGCGCGGCATGGACTGGGCCAATCTGGATGCCGATCCGGAAGTGAAAAATGCCTATATGGCCAGCGGAGGCATGATCAAGAAACTGGATATCGAAAACGGACGCATCAGTAATGTGCCGTTTGAGGCTTTCTATACTTCGCGTCCGGACGAGGAGCGTGCTTACCAGTTTGAGCATATCTGGAAACAGACTAAGGACAAACTCTACGATCCGAACATGAACGGTGCTGATTGGGATGCCATTTATAAGACGTATTCCAAGTATCTGCCTCACATCAACAACAACTATGACTTTGCCGAAATGGCGAGCGAGATGTTGGGCGAACTGAACGTGTCGCACACAGGATGCCGTTTCGGTGGTTACGGCGGCGCGTTGCCTACAGCCTCATTGGGTGTGTTCTATGATGAGACTTATCAGGGCGACGGACTGAAGGTGAAGGAAGTGCTCGAGGGCAGTCCGGTTGAACTGGCTGCTCATCCGATCAAGGCCGGTGCCGTGATTCTGGCTATTGATGGAGTGAAAATCAAGGCTGGAATGGACTATTATCCGTTGCTCGAAGGCAAGGTGGGCCGCTACACACGCCTCACGGTAAAAGACGGCGGTAAGGAATTCCATGTGACTGTGAAACCGATCTCTTCCGGTCGTGAAAGTGATTTGCTGTATGACCGCTGGGTAAAACGTAATCAGCGCATGGTAGCGCAGTTGTCCGACAACCGTGTGGCTTACGTACACATCAAGGAGATGAACGCGGCTTGTTTCCAGAAACTTTATAAGGAGTTGATGAGCGACGAGAACCGTAACAAGGATGCCGTGGTGGTAGACACCCGTCATAACGGAGGTGGCTGGCTGCACGACGATATCTGTATCCTGCTGAGTGGTAAGCGCACGCTGCAGTACAAACCGCGCGGTCAGTTCATCGGTAACGACCCGTTCGACCGTTGGTTCAAGCCTTCGTGCATGCTCGTTTGTGAGGACAACTATTCCAATGCTCACGGAACTCCTTGGTATTATAAGGAGCAGGGTATCGGTAAACTGGTCGGTGCTCCGGTTCCGGGAACCATGACAGCCGTATGGTGGGAGTATCTCGACGGCGGACTGGTGTTCGGTATTCCTCAGGTTACTGCCGTGGATATGCGTGGCGGTGTTCTGGAGAACCAGCAGCTTGATCCCGACATCGAGGTGTATAACAAACCTGAAGATGTGCTTGCCGGCAAGGATGCTCAATTGGAGGCCGCCGTTCAGGAAATGCTGAAGGAAATCAAGCAGAACAAGTAATCTTTGTTTTGGAATCAGAACGAGAGGATGCCCAAGTCAAAAAGGGCATCCTTTCGTTTTTGTTATTTTCAGACAAAACCACAATCCGGGAAAACAAGCCTTGCGGTTGTCGTAAGCTGTTTGTTCTATTAAAAAAATTGTCCCGACGAAATTGGAAAACCGTCCCGTCGATAATTTAAAATGATCGGGACAAAAAAACGAAGGGTAGGAGATGATGAAAGTGTTGTCTGTTGAATGATACTCAAAAGTTCAAGTAGGGATATAAAAAAGGACAGCGACGTTCCGGGGAAATCCGAATGTCGCTGTCCGAATATTGTTAGGTCAAAGATTATTTCTTCAGCTTTTCGATAATCATTTCGGCCACCTTCTTACCGCTCATCAGCATACCGCCGAAGATTGGTCCCATACGTGGAGTTCCGGAAACGGCTGAGGCTGCCATACCGCAGACATACAGTCCCGGATAGATTTCTTTGGTACCCTTCACCACTTCGTCCTCGCCGGCTACCACATCCAGTGAGCGTTCACCGATCACACCACCGGTTTCGGTGTTCAGCTTGATGCCGTTCTTGCGGGCCACGGTGCAGCACATTTCGCTGTCGTGTCCGGTACCGTCGATTACGCATTTTGCCAGAATGTTCAGCGGGTCAACGTGCAGACCTTCGCGCAACACCGGAGTCCAGTTTACAACCACACCGCTCACCACATCATTCTTGAAGATGACATCTTCTACCGAGTAGCAGTTGAAAATAGTAGCTCCTGCGTGTACAGCCTTGTAGAGCAGGGCAGCAGTACTTTCTACTGAGTCCATTACATACAGACCGTCCTCAAACGGAGCGTAGTTGATGTCAAAGTCGCGCACGATATCCATGGCTTCTTCCTGCACCACAATCTGGTTGAACATCATGGCACCGCCCCACATACCTCCACCCGGAGACAGCTTGCGGTCAAACTGAGCCACCTTCAAACCGGCCTTGGCCAAGTAGTAAGCGGCTACGATGCCTGAAGGGCCGCCACCCACGATGGCTACGTCCAGATTCAGATTCTTCTGCATTTTCTCAAAGTAGGTGCTGATAATGCCCTGTGATACTTTCGTTTCGATCATTTTGCTTTTATTTTTAGTTGGTTATTATTGTTCGTCGTTCTGAATGTTTGCCTGTGCTTCGGCGTCAAATTCGCAGTTTTTCATGCGCTGGCTGATGCGCATGGCACAGAAGTTCGGTCCGCACATGGTGCAGTATTTGCCGTTGAAGTGATTTCCGCTCTTATAGTATTCCATGGCGCGGTCCGGGTCGAGAGCCAGGTTGAACTGGTCTTTCCAGCGGAATTCGTAGCGGGCTTTGCTCAAGGCGTTGTCCCGTACTGTGGCACCCGGATGCCCTTTGGCGATGTCGGCAGCATGGGCGGCAATCTTGTAAGTGACCACGCCGTTGCGCACGTCTTCCTTGTTCGGCAGTGCCAGATGCTCCTTTGGAGTCACATAACACAACATGGCGGTGCCGTACCAACCGATCTGTGCCGCTCCGATGGCGCTGGTGATATGGTCGTAACCCGGTGCAATGTCGGTTACCAGCGGACCGAGTGTATAGAACGGAGCCTCGTGGCATTTTTCGATCTGACGGTCCATGTTTTCGCGGATCTTGTGCATCGGCACATGTCCCGGTCCCTCGATAAAGGCCTGTACGTTCTTGGCCCACGCGCGCTCTACCAGTTCGCCCATCGTGTCGAGTTCGGCAAACTGCGCCCGGTCGTTGGCATCGAAGATGGCACCCGGTCGCAATCCGTCGCCCAAAGATACCGCCACGTCGTACTGAGCCAGGATGTCGCAGATGTCGTCGAAATGCTCATACAGGAAACTTTCCTTCTGATGATAGCTGCACCACTGGGAGATGATACTGCCGCCGCGGCTCACCATGCCACACAGGCGCTCGTTGGCATAGTGCACGTTCTTCAGGCGGATGCCGCAGTGGATGGTAAAGTAATCCACTCCCTGCTCGCACTGTTCGATCAGCGTGTCGCGGAACAGTTCCCAGGTCAAGTCCTCGGCTTTTCCTTTTACCTTCTCCATAGCCTGATACATCGGCACGGTGCCTACCGGAACCGGACAGTTGCGCACAATCCATTCGCGTGTTTCGTGAATGTTTTCGCCGGTAGAGAGGTCCATCAGCGTATCGCCTCCCCATTTGCAGCTCCACACACATTTCTCCACTTCCTCCTCGATGCTCGAAGTGGTTGCCGAGTTACCGATGTTCGTATTGATCTTGACCAGGAAGTTGCGGCCGATGATCATCGGTTCGGCTTCCGGGTGATTGATGTTGGCCGGGATGACGGCGCGTCCCGCAGCCACCTCGTCGCGTACAAACTCCGGAGTGATATGTGTGTCGATGCCCAGCTCGGCGCAGTTCATGTTCTCGCGGATGGCCACATATTCCATTTCCGGAGTGATGATGCCCTGCTTGGCATAATACATCTGAGTGGGGCAGTGGCCCTTCTTGGCGCGGTATGGGCGGGTGATGTGTTCAAAGCGCAGATGGTCCAGATTCTTGTCGGCCTGACGCATCCGTCCGTATTCCGAGGTCATGCCTTCGAGCTGTTCCACATCGCCGCGGTCCAGAATCCACTGTTCGCGCATGCGCGGCAATCCTTTTTTCAGGTCGATTTCGATGTTCGGATCGCTGTACGGGCCACTGGTGTCGTATACAAACACCGGGGCATTCTCGTGAAACTCCTGTTCTCCCTTGTCGTTGATGGTTACGGTAGGAGTCAGGTTCACTTTTCTCATACCCACACGAATGTTCGGAAAGCGCACTCCCTGGAGATACACTTTCTCTGAGTTCGGGTAAGAAATTCTGATTTTATCTTCCATAACTATTGAGTGATCGGTTAATTGATTGATTCTTGATGAAATGAAGCGCTGCCGGTTTACAGTTGCAGGATGCGTCGGGTTTCTTCCACCGGATCTTCCGCATTCAGGATGGTACCGCTCAGAGCGATGCCCGTCACTCCGGTCTGCATGATTTCCGGAATGTCTGCCCGTGTGATACCGCCGATGGCTACGATGGGCAGGCTGATGCCCCGCTTTTTCATTTCTGCAGTGATGTTCCGATATCCCTCAAGACCGAGTATCGGCGAGAGCTTTTCTTTGGTTGTCGTAAAGCGGAACGGTCCGCAGCCGATGTAGTTCGCACCTCTCTGGGCATGCATCACGACATCCTCGATGGTGTTTGCCGTGCCGCCGATAATCACCTCCGGTCCGAGGATTCGTCGTGCCTCGTCCACCGGCATATCCTTCAGGCCCAGATGCACGCCGTCGGCCTTTACCCGGTGCACCCATTCCACATGGTCGTCGATGATGAACGTGGCCTGATAGCGGTCGCACAGGCGGCGTACCTGTTCGGCAGTCTCGATGAATTCCTCTTCGCCGGCCTGCTTCATGCGCAGCTGAATCCAGCGGCATCCGCCCTCGAGCGCCATGCGTGCCGAGTCGAGATAAGAGAAACGCTCATTATGATGCGTGATAAACTGTAATTGCAGCATAACTATATGTTTACGGGTTATACAATTCGTACTGACGAATTCATGTCAAGGGGAGCGCGCCATGCCGATGTCCGGACAGAATGAATCTGTACCTCCGGAGCCCGAAAAGCCATGCCGATAAAGAAAAGGATTGGTTTGTCAAAAAACAATTCCTACGTCGGTATAATCCGCTTCAGGTTCATAGGGTATGATCTCAGCCCGCCAAGCAAACGGGCACCCCTTTGTTTCTTCGTCTGCCACAAAGTTAGGAAAAAAAAGTGAGAAACAAAGAAAATCTGTTCTTTTCTTTGTTTCTCACCTGCGGAGGAGATTACTCCTCCAATTCGCCGTGATAGGAGATGGACTGCCGGCGCATGGCCTGCACTCTGATGTCGGACACTCCATTGTTCCACAACGTAACATAATAGGTATAAGTATCTCCGTTGTTGCGTGCGTCGAAGGAAATCACGGTTTTCTCTTTCCGTTCGGGAGTGATTTTCAGATTCATGACCGGTCCTTCGAATACCAGCCCCTTGTCGTTGGGCATCTGGGGAGTATAGGCTTCGCCAAAGTAAGGCAGATCCGAGAATACGGAGTCATTGCGCAACTCCAGAGAGTAATAAGTGGTGAGCGAACGGGCGCGTCTGTTTTGCGGATACATCTGTGTGACATGGATCTTGAAGGCTTTTTCCTGCAAAGCCTTTTTGACAATCTGCGCCGTGTCGCCGTTTCCGGTCATGTTTTGTCCTGTTGTGCTGCGGGCGCATCCGGGAATTATGGTCAGTGTGCATCCGCCGAGCAGAGTCAGGATGCAAAGGTTTTTCAGTTTCATGGTGGTTTGTTTTTCTTTGATTTTGGTTTGTTTTGCGGTAAATATACGGATAAAAAGATAAAAACCACCGTTTTGATAGGAAGAATAAACCAAAAATAAAGAATATTAAGCGCAGGCCATGTTTCCTTACAAAAATGAAACAACCGCAGCAAGATGCGGTTACCGTTTTTCGGTGGCCGTTTTCTCTGGAAACCGGAAAACGGGTGAGGGGATAAAAAGGGGAAAGGCCTTACCCGAGGGTAAGACCTTTCTAAAATGTTTGTTTGAAAGAAGCGAAAGAAATTAAAATGTTTATGCTTCAGCAGGAGTTTCAGTTTCTTCTGCAGTAGCCTCGGCAGCAGCCTCTGTCTCAGCCTGAGCAGCAGCGGCAGCAGCTTTCTTTTCAGCTACTTTCTTAGCGATCTCTTCATTAATTTTCTTCTCAGCGTCCAGACGAGCAGCAGCAGCAGCCTTAGCGTCAGCAGCCTTCTTTGCTTCGAAAGCCTCGATACCCTTCTGCTTGTCGCTCTTCCAAGCCTCGAATTTAGCCTGAGCGGTAGCCTCATCAAAAGCACCCTTCTTTACACCACCACGCAGGTGTTTCATCAAGTACACACCTTCGTTAGAAAGAATGTTGCGAACAGTATCAGTTGGCTGTGCGCCAGCTTCTACCCAATAAAGAGCGCGATCGAATTTCAAATCTACAGTGGCCGGATTGGTATTCGGGTTGTAAGTACCAATTTTCTCTGTAAACTTACCATCACGTGGTGCTCTTACGTCAGCGATAACGATGCTATAGAATGCATAGCTCTTACGTCCTCTACGCTGTAATCTGATTTTAGTTGCCATAAATAATTTTTAATTGTTTATAGGTTTGAAATATGCCATTAACTCGTAATAGCGGCGCAAAGTTATAACAAAACTTTGATTTGCCCAAGGTTTGAAGCCTGTTTTTTTAAAATGTAGATTTTTTAACGGTATTTTTTCTTTGTGAGAGCCTTTTTGCGTCCTTTCCGCCTGTCTGCATGGGATTTGGCGATACGGCTTTCCGGCCGCCTTATGCTGTTTCTGAATTCTCTAAAAGATCTCTTTCCATGTTAATTTCTTGTTTCGTTTAAAACTTGTTTTGATAAAAAAAGTTATATATTATATTTTGGAATTCGTTTTTTATTATATTTGGCAATATTATTTTAAACTTTTGAATTATTATGATGAGAAAATTACCTATTTTTTGTGCTCTTTTGTGTGCGGGCGTTTTCGTTTCTTGCAGCACAGAGATGGATGACTTGCAGCTGTCTGCTCCTACAGAAAAGGTAGAAAGCGGAAATTCTGATGCCGGTCAGTTCTTTCCGGTAGAGGACGGTGCAGTGGCTCTTGAAGGTACCTATCACGAAAAAGCCATGAAACTCCTTAAAGCCGGCAATCCGGAGCAGGGACTTTCTTTGTACGATACGCAGATCACCACAGAGCAGTATCAGGAAATCAAGGACTATGTGGATAAGATTGTGGCTGGAATGACATCTCAGAAAGCCATTCACGACTGTCTTTTGACTTGGGTGTTTAACAGCATTGAGTATACGGAGTCGGACAACGATCCTTATCCCGTATTCAAGAACCGAAAAGGAATCTGTCAGGGTAAGGCCAATCTGCTCAAAGTGATGCTTCTTTCCCAGAATATTCCAGCTGTCAGTGCCAACGGATTTACCTGGGGACAGGGACATGCGTGGCTGTATGTTTGTCTTGATGGAAAATGGTATTTGAGTGATCCGACCAACAATTTCATGCTCGATGCGGATGATGCGAATGCCTGCAAGGACTTTAATCCGTATTTCCTGGAGTGGACCGTTTTTGAGGATGACAAGTCTCTCGTGGAGTATAGTGGCGGTGAATTGACTCTGGTAAAAATCAAGTCCGGCGACACGAAGTATACAGTTCCTTACAGCGCCAAGGGTTTTATACTGACGGCTTTCAATCCTGAGTCTGCGTTTCCGGAAGAGATTAAGGAAGTGTATATCGGAAAGAACATTGCATCCATTGGCTATCAGGGAGTGATTGGTCTGAAAGTGCACGGCAAATCGGTGGAGCAGGTGCATGTGGATCCGGCCAATCCCTATCTGGAGGAATATGAGGATGTGATTTATCTGAGAGAAGGCGACACCACCACTCCTTATTTCATTCCCAATATGCTCAAACGAATTGTGCTTAAGCCTAATAAGGTTTATGGCAAGGAAGTCGTTTCGGGACATGACTATGTGGAAGAGATTGTATTCCCCGAAGGTGTAGAGGTTATTTCCGATTATGCTGTTGAGAGCTGCCCAAGGCTGAAACGGATTTATATTCCTGAAAACGTTGTTCTTGGAAAACGTGCCTTCTACAATGTGCCTCAGGATTGTGAAGTGATCCGCGAGAAGACCGAAACCGGTATTCCGACCATTACCGTTGATTAAATCCGGGAACAGTTTTCCGTTTGCGGAAATGTTCTTCTGAAATAAGAAAGCCCTTCCGGCAATTCCATTCACTCGGGATGGAGCGCGCCGGAAGGGCTTTTTGTATGGTCATTTCCCGCAAGGGGAGGGGTGTATGTTTATTTCTTCACCATCAGACAGCTCTTGATGATGTAGTAGATGAGCACCATGTAAACCACGAGCGACAGCACTTCGCTCCACGGATTGGCCCACCAGTCGCCAAATTCGAAGGAGATGCCGCCGAATTTCATGGCTGCGCTCACCACACCCATCAGCGCACCGCCGGCAATGAATCCCGAAGCGATCAGGGTGCCGCGTTCGTTGCGCAGTTCATTCAGGGCAGTGTCCTTGCTGCGGCTGTTTACATACCAGTTGATGATACCGCCCACCAGCAACGGCAAGTTCAGTTCCAGCGGGATGAACATACCCAAGGCGAATGCCAGTGCCGATACGTTGCACAGCGTGAGTACGATGGCGATTACGGCACCGATGCCATAGAGCAGCCAAGGCGCTCCGGCACCGCTCATCAGCGGTTCGATCACAGCTGCCATAGCGTTGGCCTGCGGGGCAGCCAGCTGTCCGCTGGTGAATCCGTATGTCTTGTTCAGAATCATGATGACAGCGGCTACGGTAGCGGCGGATACCAGGGTGCCGAGGAACTTGTAGGTTTCCTGTTTCTTCGGTGTGCTGCCCAGCCAGTAACCGATCTTCAGGTCGGTGACAAACGAACCCGCGCTGGCCAGAGCCGTACAAACCACACCGCCCATGATGAGCGCTGCCACCATACCGCCGGTGCCTTTCAATCCCACGGCCACCATGATGATGGAAGCCAGAATCAGTGTCATCAGCGTCATGCCCGAAACCGGGTTGCTGCCCACGATGGCAATGGCGTTGGCCGCTACGGTGGTGAACAGGAAAGAGATGACAGCCACGAGCAGGATGCCCACGATGGCAAAGAGCAGATTGCCCTGCATGATGTCCAGATAGAAGAACAGGAAGATGGCGATGAGCGTGATCACGGAGCCGATAGCCACAATCTTCATGGACAGGTCACGCTGTGTGCGCTCCACCTGTTTGTTGCCTTCGTTCTTTCCCTTCATCTCCTGGGCGGCCAGGGATACGGCTCCCTTGATGATGCCCCAGCTCTTGATGATACCGATGATGCCCGCCATGGCGATACCGCCGATACCGATGCTCTTGGCATAGGCAAAGATCTGTTCGGGCGAAGCACTCGCCGCGGCAATCACTTCACTGCCACTGCTCACATTCAGGTCGGGCCAGATGGCGGCAATCAGCGGAATGATGACCCACCATACGGCCACGGAACCCAGACAGATGATGAGCGAATATTTGAAGCCCACGATGTAGCCCATACCCAGTACGGCCGCACCGGTGTTGATCTTGAATACCAGTTTTGCTTTGTCGGCCAGATCCGTACCCCACTGCATACAGCGGGTGGTGAAGTTCTCGTTCCACAGACCGAAGGTGGCCACGGCGAAGTCATACAGTCCGCCAATCAGTCCGGCAATGACCAGATGCTTGGCCTGTCCGCCGCCTTTCTCGCCCGAGATAAGTACCTGAGTGGAAGCAGTGGCTTCGGGGAACGGATATTTTCCGTGCATGTCCTTCACGAAATATTTGCGGAAGGGGATCAGGAACAGGATGCCCAGTACACCGCCCAGCAGCGAGGCGATGAACACCTCCATGAAGTTGACCGTCATTTCCGGGTATTTGGCCTGCAGGATATACAGCGCCGGCAGCGTGAAGATGGCTCCCGACACCACCATGCCCGAACAGGCACCGATGCTCTGAATCATCACATTCTCGCCCAGAGCACCTTTGCGGCGGGTGGCTCCGGCCACACCTACGGCAATGATGGTGATGGGGATGGCGGCTTCAAACACCTGACCCACTTTCAGGCCCAGATAGGCAGTGGCTGCCGAGAAGATTACGGCCATGACCACACCCCACAGCACCGACCACAGATTCACCTCCTTGTACTGTCGCTGCGGCGACATGAGCGGTTCATACTGCTCGCCCGGTTTCAGTTCCCGAAAGGCATTTTCGGGCAGACCGGTAAATTTTTCTTGATTTTCCATAAGGGTAAACAGTTATTGTTAGTAATTAATTTCTGAAAGAGCAAAATTAAGAATTTTATACGATTTGCACAACTGTAGCCTTACATTTTGACAAAATGATATTTCGGCGGGTTGAGATTCCAGTTTTTACGTATTCACGGAAGGGAGAGAGTAAAAATCGCAGTCTCAGGTCTCTTCGGGAGCTGTAAGCTGCTGTCTTATTGTGAGTAAGCTGCTTTTATTCGTATCTGCTCCTTGTGTGAAATAGCCGTAAGAGCCGTTTCTTTTCTGCTTTTTAGAGCTGTTTTTTCTTTCTTCGGGATGCTTTTTTCCACTCATCCTGACCGTTTGGGAAATTCACCACGGTGTTTTCCGGCAACCGCTGTGGTCCTTCGTGTGGTTTCCTGTGATCGTGGCGCAGGGTTATCGGCTGTTTTTTTGCATAAAATCGGTATATATACCTGTTTTATGCGGTGCTGCTCTGTATATTTATGCAGTTTCCCTTCCCGATTCGTGCTTTGGGATGCGGTGTGCGTCAGCAAATCGGCAAAAAGAGTGACAAAAGGAAAGTGTTGGGGTTGTCGTGCTGTCGTTGTGCCTTGTCCTGGATTTTGTTTCGGGGGATTTATCAGATAAAAAAGTAAAATACTGCGGCTGCTTTTTCTGTCATTTTAATTACTTTTGTGGATATAAGTATGAAAACCTCTAAAAAGACAGAAATCATGAAACTGAAGAATTTATTTGGAATTTTCCTTTTGCTGTTTCCGCTGTTGCTGACAGCCTGCGAGGAGGAGACCGAAAAGGAGTCCGGCCAGCCGCGTGTAACCTGGGAGTATGAGAGTCTGATGTGTGAAGGCTACGATGCCAACGGGGGAAATCCCTACATCATTGACGGTGAGGAGCATCCGGTGGTTTATCCTCTGGGCAAGCTCATTACGCGCGACGAAATGGACGGTGAGGAAAATATTAAGATTTGTTTCGGAGACGACGGTATTCTGTATACTTTCGTATCCGGATGGAGAAAGGAATCATCTTATCGGATAGAAGGAAAGAATCTGATTCTCGATGAGGGATGCACCTTCTTCTTTCCGATGAATCAGGAGGCTCCTCCCAGATTTGGAGCAAGCATCGTGACCCATGAGATTCTGGAATGGACGGATAAGAGAATTTCCATTCGGGAAGTGCAGACAGATGCCAGCACGGGCACCCGGTTGATCTTTACCAATAATTTCCGGAGAGCGGTTTCGGAGTAACGAAAAAAGGAATGCGCCCCTACCAGCTGAGGCGCATTCCTAATTCTATGTTAAAGTTTAGTGGTTTGTCCGTATAGATAGTTTGTATGCTTTTGTCGGGCACAATGTGCCAGGCCAGTCCCGGTTCGGCATAAATGCCCAGATGGCGGGTGCAGTTGAACTGGATGCCCGCTCCGCACAGAGCTGTATATTGCAGTCCCTGTATCCGGATGTCGTTCCGGTCGGAACTTACCTTTTGTTTTTCCTTATAGTAATCCGTGGTTTCTTTTCCCGCAATATCTTTTTCGAACAGCATGCCGGCCTGCGCATAGGTCTGCCAGTGTCTGTTCTGCCAGAAAGTGTAGTTCACCTTTATGGGGATGCCCAGCAGGTGCAGTCGCTGGTCTGTCTTATAAAAATAGCTGTTACCGCCCGAACGGAGTTCCGAGCGCAGCAGGGTATAGGTGAGTCCACTCTCCAGGCTCCAGACATCATTCAGGCGGTACTGGAATTTCACTCCGCCCGTGATGGGCTGATGATGGTTGATGTCGGTCTCGGGAGTACCGTTCTTGTTGTAGAGCAGAATGTCTGTCAGATGCGATTCGCCCCAGGTACTGCCGTTGATGGTAGCGGTGTGGAACTTACCCTTGTTGATGTCTCCCTGTCCGCCATAGTTCAGTTGGGACTGGGGGATGCCCTGTGTTGCTGCCATAGCCAGTGCCCAGCGTTGTGCCGTGCGCGCAGGCTGGTGGTCGGGCAGGGTGCTGCCGGACTTTCCGCTGGAGCCGGATTTTGGGAAATGTATGCGGTCCAGTTCGCGTACTGTTGCTGTCTCTTCCTCTTGTGCCGGGCTTTCCGTTGCCGGTTGTTTCTCTTCCTTTACCGCTGTTTCTGCCGTCGGCAATTCCTCCTTGGTCGTTGCCGGAACCGTTTCCGGAAGTCCCTGTTCGTGGTGGATGCGGTCCGGTGCAGCCGCTATTGGTGCCTTCTGTTCCGGCGCTTCAGTTTCCTGCTCCGGTGTTTCGGCCTTGGAGTCGGCATTTCGGGCTATGGTCTTCGGCATTTCGGCCGTCAGGTGCGGGGCACCGGCCGGTATCTCCTTCGGTCCGTATTCCCCTCCCAGCCACAACGCCAGCAGGGCACAGGCTGCCGCCGCTCCGCTCCACAGGGCAGCATACAGCGGGCGGTGCTTCGTTTTCTTCTCGGCTGCGGGCTGTTTGGAAACTTCTTCCAGCCGGCATTCTATCCGGTTCCACAAGTCATCGGGAACCGTTTCTTCGTGATGTTGCAGTTTTTGGCGCAACTGGTCAGACCATTTGTCATCCATAAGCATTTTGTTTTTTATATCGTTTGATCCATTTGCCAAGCAGTGCCTTGGCTTTGTAAAGTTGTGAAGAAGAGGTCTTTTCCGCGATGCCGAGCATTTGGGCAATTTCCTTGTGGCTCTTTTCTTCGAACACATAAAGGTTCAGCACCGTGCGGTAGCCGGGCGGCAGTTCGCAAATCAGCTCCTGCAACACCTGTGCGGGCACCTTCTCCAGTTCGGGAAAAGGCTCTTCGATCTGTTCCGACTCCCTTTGCAGGTCCTCCTGCACCAGTATGAACGATTGCAGTCTGCCTTTGTTTTTCAGAAAAGACAGGCATTCGTGCACGGCAATCCGGTTGATCCAGGCTTCGAGCGATCCTTCTCCCCGATATTCAAAAGAAACAATGGAAGTGAAGATTCTGATAAAGATGTCCTGCAACACATCCTTACAGTCTTCTTGATGTCCGATATACCGCATGCACACCGAGTTCAGCTTTCCGGCGTATTGCTGGTAAAGCCTGCGCTGGGCGTCCCGGTTGTTTTGTTGCAGTTCCCGGATCAGGTTTGTTTCTTTATTGCTTTTCATGCCAATCTGTACCGTATTTTTTTAGGAAAAACGGTTGGAACCTGAAATCATGGGCAAGGTTCCAACCGGACTGAAGATAATAATGACTTTATTCTATTTCTTTAGGACTTATTGTTTATTGAGTAGAATTTGATAGGGAATAGAATGGAAAGTCTGAACGGTATCTTCATTAATGATCAGTTTGTTTGCTTGTAGGTTTAGTTTTAGTTCTCTGTCGAATATACTGTAAGCTCCTGTCTTCTCTTCGTCGAATACCACCTTGATCTGATAGGTTGAATCGCCGCGGGTGTAGTCGAAACGGAGTGTGTCGGGCTGGGTAGCCACCCACACGGTGTCGAAGGTCAGGTTGATTTCTCTTTCATATTTCATGGTGTAGGCCACCTGTTCCGGATAGCTGATGGAATCGGTAATGCTGTCGCCGGCCAGAATACGGATGATATCGTCTACGGCCATGTCGGCAATGTAGATAGAGTCCAGGCCTACAGAAGCAGCCGTTTCGTTCAGCTGTGTGGAGTCGGTACTCGGAGTCTGGATGGTACCCTGATAGTTGCCGATTACGGATTCGGCGGTGGGAAACTGGAATCCACCGTTTTCTTCATTGCTGCAAGAGCTGAATCCAAGAATGCCAATCAGAGCCGGAGCGATAAATTTATATGCTTTTTTCATTGTTTACTGTTTTTATGGATTATACATATTTGCTTCGAGTACTCGCCTATATAAACAGCGCAGAGGATGATTTACTGCCTGAGACGGCTTTAGTTTAACATTCTTTTGCTTTTTACCGATTTTTCCCAGTATATTGACTTATTGGAAGAGCTCTATAAACCATTGCATCAGTTGGCCAATCCACAGAGCAAGCAGATAGATGAGCGCACAGAGCACCACAATGGCTAGGGCCATCCATACAGCCTTGCGGCGCACGGCGGCAACGGTTTTCCGGTCGTTCTCCACGTAGCGGGTAATCATCCGGCAGTTTTGTATGAACGAGCGGTTTACGAAATCGAGCACCGCGCCCACCCCGAACGGGAGCATGCCCAGCACCACATCGGTCAGCATATTGTAAATAACGGCTAAGGTAAGAGGCAATGAACGGATCTGGACGATGCATAGATAAATGAGCGGCAGTGAGAGCAGCGCTGTCGTTACGTCACCGATGCCGGGAATCAGACCGATGAGCGGGTCCAGATAGTAGCGGTCCATCCATTGCGCCAGCTTTTTCATAAAGAGGAAAGAAGCCGACTGCTGTATATCCTGTTTTTGTTTGTAAGAGGTATTCATAAAAGAAGTGAACTTTTGAATATAAGTAAGTGCTCTTGAATACGTTGGCAGATGATTCTTTCAGAAAAAGAAGATTTTGGGCCTATATAACTGCTGTTGAATTGCTAAATATAATTTTATTGGGGGCAGTTGTTTGATGGGTAGCCTTTATCATCATGACCGGGTATTCTTCATTTCTTCCGGATCTAACTGTCGGATTACACGGCAGGGATTTCCCACCGCCAGTGAGTTGGCCGGAATATCTTTGTTGACCACACTTCCGGCACCGATCACACAGTTGTCGCCGATGGTGACTCCGGGCAGCACGCACACCTGTGCCCCGATCCACACATTGTTGCCCACACGGATGGGGTAGGCGTACTCCAGTCCCTGGTTGCGCGGTTCCACCTGTAACGGATGACCGGCGGTGTAGAAACCGCAATTGGGAGCCACAAACACATTGTCGCCAAAGGTTATTTTGGCACCGTCAAGTATCACGCAGTTAAAGTTCATGAAGAAATTCTCTCCGATTTCTATGTTATACCCGTAATCACAATAAAAGGGTTGCTCGATGATGAACTGCTTTCCGGTGCGTCCCAACAGGCGGCGCAGCAAGTCGGCGCGCTCCTCGGTTTGCAGCGGCGACAGCCGGTTATATTCAAAACAAAGCTGTTTGCATTGTTGGCGTTCAGCTATCAGTTCGGCATCGTTATTGGCATCATACCATTCGCCACAGTGACATTTTTCTTTTTCTGTTCGCATAAAAGTGCTTTTCTTTATGAGGTTTCAGACACAAAGATAGAGGGAAACTTTTACATTGTTCCTTTATTTTATAGGCTTTAACATGTTGCAAGGGATGGTTCTTTGCATGGCGCCACTTGGTTTAAAGAGAAAAAGAATGTTCAGAAAAAGGAGGGTGTTGTGGAAGCAAAGTGCTATCTTTGTGTGTTTGTTTATAAAAAGAAACAGTTATGGAAGGCGAAGCAATGAAAGAAGAAAAGCAGAAACACTCCTGTGTGGATTGCGGAACACAGAACTGCAAGTTTCAGAACCGTACTTATCCCGAATTCTGTCCCACCACCCATCTGCGCGATGAGGATATGCAGTGGGCGCTGGAGCGTTATGAGGAGGAAAGAAACCACGATATTATGGTGGCCAGTGCCGAAGTGGAATACGAAGGTTACTGTCAGTGGACCCGTGTGCAGGAGATTATGGAGTTTGCCCATAAGATCGGAGCACGGCGCATCGGCATTGCGAATTGCATCGGATTGATTCGCGAGGCACGCATCTTTGCCCGTATTCTTCAGGCCAACGGTTTTGAGGCTTATGCGGTGATCTGTAAGGTGGCCGGTAAACCCAAATCATCGCTCGGAATCCCGAAGGAATGCGAATCTATCGGGGCGGCTATGTGTAACCCGATTCTTCAGGCACGCTTGCTGAACGAAGCGCATACGGATCTGAATGTGGTGATCGGTTTGTGTGTGGGACACGACAGTCTGTTCTATAAATATTCCGAAGCATACGCCACCACTTTGGTCACGAAGGACCGCGTCACCGGAAACAATCCGGCGGCGGCTCTCTATACAGCCGAGTCCTATTACAAAAAGAAATTCCATCTGGACCGCTGATTATTGCTGCAAGGCATCGGCATAGGTTCTGCCCACGGGAAGGATTTTTCCCTGGGGCAGGACTACTTCGGTGCGTGAAAAGCTGACAATAAACGCCCTGTTCACCACGAACGACTTGTGCACCCGCAGAAACTGTTGCTCGGGAAGGCTTTCGATGAGGCTTTTCAGAGTGCATTGGGTCAGTATCGGATGGCTGCCGTTCAGGTGTATCTTTACATAATTATTGATGGCTTCCAGATAAATAATCTCCGAGCAGATTATTTTTATATTCTTATAATCCGCCTTGACCACGAGCGACTGCTCATCGCTTTGCTGTGCCCTCGTTTGCAAGGATTTTAGATGAATCGCTTTCTTGACCGCCGTTTCAAAGCGGCCGAACGAGTAGGGCTTGTGCAGAAAGTCGATGGCATTCAGCTCAAAGCCGTCCAGGGCAAACTGCGCATAAGCTGTGGTAAAGATCAGCATCACGCCGGCAGGCATTTTGCGGGCCAGGTCCAGTCCGTGGATTCCCTTCATCTCTATATCCAGAAAAACCAGGTCGGGCAGAGTGCGGTTGATGGCCTCCAGTCCCGTCAATGGGTTGCTGAAAGTTTCGATTTCCAGTCCGCCCATCTGGTTGCAGAACTTCTTGATAATTTCCAGGGCTATCGGTTCGTCGTCAATGGCGATACATTTCATGGTTCTATCAGTTTTATAGTGAGTGATACTTTGAATTCGTGTTCCGTTTCCTTGATTTCCAGCGTGTGGCGCTCCGGGTATGCCAGTTCCAGACGCTTGCGGCAGTTGGCGATGCCGATTCCCTTCGGACGGTTGTGCGCTTCGGAGGCCTTCCGGTTGTCGGTGCGGAAGTTCAGAATGCCGTTCCGGACCTCTATCCGAATATCTACCGGATCATCGTGTACCGAAGACAGACCATATTTCAGCGCGTTTTCGATGAACGTAATCAGGAGCATCGGTACGATTTGCAGTCCGGGGTAAGCATTGTCGTTCGTGTAGCTGAAGTGAATCAATTCTTTCTTTTCCGTCCGATACTTCTGAATCTCAATAAATTCCCGGATGTATTCTACCTCTTCTTCTATAGGTATCATTTCTTTGGTGGGATTGGTATACATATATTTCATCAGATTGATGAACTGTATGAAAGCCGTTTCGGTCTGTTCCGATTTGAGAACCACCATGCCATACAGCGTGTTGAGCGTGTTGAACAGAAAATGCGGGTTGATCTGAGCCTTGTACAGGGCCAGTTCCGCTTTCTTCTTTTCATACTCCAACGTATGTCCCCGCACAATCTGGCGCGTAAGTTCGCGGAACAGTCCTGTGGCGATGCTGAACACCGAGGCGGTGGTAAACAGGAACCACACCGCCTGCTGGTGCAACCGGCTCTTGCCGATGCGGCGCACCCGGTTGGGATGGAACATGCGTTGCGGAAACTCCATCTGATATTGCGACAGCAGCCAGGTGACGAATATGGTGGCCAGTAGGATGCCTATGGCCAGCAGCACGTGCTTGCGCCCCTTGAAAAACAGCGGTATGGTGAATTTCCGGTTCAGGAAATAAACGATGTAGAGCCAGCAGATCAGCGCACAGACGAACCAGAAATTGTTGGTCACCCAGCGGTCAATGGGCAACATCAGGCAGAGAGCCGGCAGCACGATGACGATGAAAAGCACATCAATCAATAAAGGTATCTTTTGATTCATGGTTTCAGATTTTGTTGTTTCTGTTGCAAAGATACCGCTCTTTTTGCGAAAGGAAAAATATTCATTTTGTTGTTTACCCTCATTTTTCTGTCGTTCACCCGCAAGTGGCGCATTTTGCTTGTTTACCCTCCGCAAGCAGAATACTTTTGCACCAGAAACCAATAAAACTATACCGAATATGAAAAAAAGAATCTCACTGTTTGCCTCGTTCTGTTCCGCGGCCATGATGGCTCAGGCGCAGCTGGTTGTGTCCGGACAGGTGACCGACCGCACGAGTGGCGAAACCTTGCCGATGGCTCCGCTGACTCTTGTTCAGGCGGGCAAGGATACGCTCTATACCACGACCGATTTGGACGGAAACTATCGCTTTGACCGTTTGCCGCTGGGCGACTATCAGCTCGAGGCCCGTTATTTGGGGTATAAGACAGTCCGGCTCAAACTGGCGCTGAACGCCGACAAGAAGTATGTGTTTGATGTGCAGCTGGAAGAAGAGGTGCAAAAGATCGGCAAAGTGAATGTCGAAGCCCGCGCCACCCGGGCCCAGCAGCGGGGCGATACGCTGGCCTACAACGCCTCGGCCTTTAAAGTGCTCGAGGGAAGCACCACCGAAGACCTGCTGGCCAAGATGCCGGGCATCGTGGTGGAAGGTGGCGAGGTTCAGGCTCAGGGCGAAGCGGTGCAGAAGATACTTGTGGACGGCAAGGAGTTCTTCGACGGCGATGTCAATCTGGCTCTGAAGAATCTGCCGTCGGACATTGTGGCCAGCATCGAGGTGTTCGACAAGAAGAGCGATCAGGCCGAGTTTACCGGATTTGATGACGGTGAGGAAATCAAGACCATCAATATTGTGACCAAACCCGAATATCGCGAGGGACTGTTCGGAAAGGTCTATGGCGGTTACGGACTGGACAACCGCTACAATGCCGGCGGAAACGTGAACTGGTTTGATGACACGCAGCGCGTTTCGGTGTTGGGCATGAGCAACAACGTGAACCAGCAGAACTTTTCTCAGGAAGACCTGGCCGGTGTGATGTCGTCACAAAGTTCCAAGCGTAGCGGACGCCGAGGCGGTCGCGGCGGGGGAGGAGGCCGTGGCGGTAGCGCGTCTACCGACAATTTTATGGTCGGATCACTCGGCGGACTGACACAAACCAATGGTCTGGGCGTGAACTATGTAAATGAGTGGGACAAGCGCCTGAAGCTGACCGCCAGCTATTTCCTGAACCAAACCAACAATGACTATGAAGAAAATCTGGTTCGAAAATATTTCGACTCCGTGCTGCCGGGAATGACCTACGAGCAGGACAGCGAGTCGGACATGAACAACTGGAACCACCGCATCAACATGAATCTGGACTATCAGATTGACGACCGCAACTCGTTGCAGATACGTCCTAAATTCAGCTTCCAGAGAAACGACACATACAGCCTGTATGACGGACAGAATCTGCTCAACGGAATCTTTTCCGAGGGTGTGAACAGTGTGACCGACAATCTGGTCAAAGCCTGGCAGATAGGCGGCGACGCTACTTACCGCCACCGCTTCAATACCGAAGGACGAACCCTGTCGCTCTCTTTCCGGGGCCAGTATTCCGACCGTAACGGTGACACTTATACCGATTATCTGGAGCGGAAAATGCAGGAAGAGCAGCTCAGCGAGGAGGCCTATTCCCAGTATAAGGATATGCTGCAACGGCAGATGATGTTCCGCACCAACCTGATGTTTACCGAGAAACTGGGCGACCAGGTGCAGTTGCAGGCCAATTACAAGATGTCGTATACCAACACCGATGCGGAGCAGAAAACCTATGAATCAAATGGTACGGACGACTTGTACGAGCAGTTGGTGGAAGACCTTTCCAACGTATATCAGACGGATTACATCACTCAGGCCGGCGGTCTCGGTCTGCGCTGGAACGTCGGCAAATTCCGTCTGATGGCTGGAGCCGAGATGCAGTGGTCCACCTTGCAGGGCGAAGAAACCTATCCCTATGCCGAGCAGTTGAAGCATACCTACTTCTCCGTGCTGCCCTCATTCACCGCCCGCTATATGGCCGACCGCAACAACTCCTTCCAGTTGCGCTATCGCAGCAGCTCCACTGCACCGTCGCTTCAGGACCTGCAGCATGTGATCAACAACACAAACCCGCTGTTCCTCTCAACCGGTAATCCGGATCTGGACCAGCAAATCAATCATACATTGAATCTGCGCTATCTGCACACCACCTTGTCCGGGCAGACTGTCATCGCCATGGTGGGGGCCACTTTCCGCACAGACTATGTGGCCGACAGTACTTTTGTGGCCCAAGAAGACCAAGTGTTGCCGGGCGGCATACAGCTCGACAAGGGAGCGCAATTTACCAAACCGGTGAATATGGACGGTTACTACAGTTTGCAGTCCATGCTGACCTATGGCTTTCCGGTGGACTGGCTCCGGAGCAATGTCAATCTGAGCCTGTCGGCCAACTATGCTCATGTGCCGACCATCTTCAACGGAGTGACCAACTACACCCACGAACTGACCCTGGTGCCGAAACTCGTCATCGGAAGCAACATCAGCGAGAAGCTGGATTTCACGGTGTCTTATTCTTCGGGCATCAATCGGGCTTTCAGTTCGCAGTCCGAAACCCAAGCCAGCAACTACGTGATGCATACGGCCCAGGGACAGTTCGGTTGGAATTTCTGGAAAGACCTGACGGTCCGCACCTCAATGAGCTACATCGGTTATACCGGTCTGGAGAGCGAAGCTTCGAACTATTTGCTGTGGAATGCTTCGATCGGCATGAAGTTCCTGAAGAACAAGGCCGCCGAAATCCGTCTCGAAGCCTACGACCTGTTGCAGCAGGCTCAGTCATTCCGCCAGTCGGTGAGCAGCAGCTACTACGACTACCTCACAGCCAATGTGTTGCAGCCTTACGCTATGCTCACTTTTGTCTACACCATCCGATAAAAAAGATATGTTGAACCATAAAAACAAATGAAGAAATGAAAAAACTGATTTTTTGCACTTTGATGACCGTACTTTGTTCTCTGCCCATGTCGGCACAAAAACGCGGACAGCGCCTTTCGCCCGAAGAAATGGTAAACAAGAAAGTGGAACAGCTCGACAAGGTGCTCACGCTGACCGACAGTCAGGAAAAGAGCGTACGCAGCCTCTACGCCGATTTCTACAGTAAGGCTATCAAGCGCGAGGAGCGCAAGGCGAAGTTGGACGAGCTGAATAAATCCATCGAGGCCCTGCTCACAGACGAGCAGAAAAAAGCCTTTACGGAATGGAACAGCAAGAAGGCCGAGCGCGCAAGCAAAAGAAAACAATGAACAATGGGGCAGAAAGCTGCGGGATGCTTTCTGCGAGGAGAGAGGCCGTCGTACAGAACGGCCTCTTTTTTTGTGTTCTTTTTCCGGCTATGTCTGAGGCTGCGAAAATATGCCCGAAGACGCCCGAAAAAATCATCGAAATCATTTTTCAAAAACATCAGGAAGACTTTTTCATTTCATTGAGATGATTTTCAGACCCTGGTTTTGGGATATAAAAACAGATATTCACAAATTGAAAGGATTGCAAGGGTGGTTTTTCTTTGTTAGTAAGGTTAAAAAAGTACAATCGCCTGTCGTTTTAGGAAATCATTTTTTTTGTATTTCTAAATAAATGCTATTTTTGCATCAATTTGCAAACTTGAAATGACAAAATGAGCACAATCATAACACACAAAGGTAGAGTAAAACAGATTGACAATACCCGGATACAGGTGCAGATCATGCAGGCCTCGGCCTGTTCGGCCTGTGAAGCCAAGAGCCTCTGCCACTCTGCGGAGAGCAAGGAGAAAATGATTGAGGTGCATGCCGCCGACGCTGCCGACTTTGAAGTGGGGCAGGAAGTGATGCTGGTGGGCACCCTGTCGCAAGGACTCAAGGCCGTGGTTTACGCCTATGTTATTCCCTTAATTCTGATGCTGGTGGTTTTATTCCTGTCCCTGCTTCGGGGGATGGACGAGGCACTGGCGGCTCTGCTGTCTATTGGTGTGCTGATACCTTATTACCTTATTATATATCTGATGCGTCATCATTTGACCCGAAAATTTTCATTTACCCTTAAACATATAAACTAATAAAATGATGCATTTAATTTGGATTGCAGTATTGATTCTGGGAGCAGTGGGACTGGTTTCCGCACTGGTGCTCTTCGTGGCCTCCCGGAAATTTGCTGTTGAAGAAGATCCCCGAATTGGCGAGGTGAGCGAGGTGCTGCCTCAAGCCAACTGTGGTGGATGTGGTTATCCGGGCTGCTCGGGCTTTGCCGGTGCTTGTGTCAAGGCGGCAGACGCTGGAAGTCTGGATGGTATGCTTTGTCCCGTAGGCGGACAACCGGTAATGGAGCGTGTAGCCTCTATTCTGGGCATGTCGGTGGCAGCCGCCGCGCCTAAGGTAGCTGTGGTACGTTGCAACGGATCATGCGCCAACCGCCCGCGTGTGGTGAGCTACGACGGTGTGAAGAGCTGTCGTGCGGCCCTGATGACCGGTACCGGTGAGACCGCCTGTGCGTTCGGATGTCTGGGTTGTGGCGACTGTGTGGCTTCCTGCCAGTTCGGTGCCATTTCCATTAATCCCGAAACCGGACTGCCGGTAGTGGACGAAGAGAAGTGTACGGCCTGTGGCGCTTGTGCCAAGACCTGTCCGCGAAAGATCATCGAGCTTCGCCCGAAGGGACCGAAAGGACGCCGCATGGTGGTTACCTGCGTGAACCGTGACAAAGGCGCTGTGGCCAACAAGGTATGCCAGGCTTCTTGTATCGGTTGCGGCAAGTGTGTGAAGACTTGTCCGTTCGAGGCCATCACGCTGATGAACAATCTGGCTTACATTGACCCGGAGAAGTGCCGCCTCTGCCGCAAGTGCGAGGAAGCCTGTCCGAAGGGAGCCATCCACGCTATCAATTTCCCGCCGCGCAAACCGAAGGCTGAACCTGCGGCAGCGGCACCAGCGAGTGAGAAAACGGAACAGCCGGCGGCAGAAAAGACCGCAGCCCGTTCTAATGTTGAATCAAATTAATGGGGATAGACTGTGAAAACATTCAAGATAGGCGGGGTGCATCCCGCTGAAAACAAACTGACGGCCGAGGTGCCGTCACGGCCTGCTGCCATCCCGGCACAGGCGGTGTTCTCTATGTATCAGCACATCGGTTCACCGGCAAAACCGGTAGTGAAGAAAGGCGATGTGGTGAAAGTGGGAACTTTGCTGGCTGAGGCCGACGGATTCGTTTCCGCTCCGATTTACTCATCCGTATCAGGAACCGTATCCAAAGTAGACGCTATTGTCGATGCCAGCGGCTATCGCCGTCCGGCCATCATCGTTGATGTGCAGGGCGATGAGTGGGAAGAGGAAATCGACCGCTCGGCTGATCTGGTCACTCTGGCCGACCGTCCGGAACTGACTTCTGAGGACATCGTGGCCCGCGTAAAGAAAGCCGGTATCGTCGGTATGGGTGGCGCCACCTTCCCGACCCACGTAAAACTGACTCCTCCTCCGGGCTCCAAGGCCGACTGTGTGGTGATCAACGGTGTGGAGTGTGAGCCTTATCTCACTGCCGACCACCGACTGATGCTTGAAAAGACTGACGAGGTGCTTGTCGGCATTTCGCTCATCATGAAAGCCGTGAAGGTAGAGAAAGCCTATGTGGGTATTGAGAATAACAAGCCCGATGCCATCGCCCGCATGCAGGAGAAGGCATCCCGCTATCCGGGCATTGAGATTGTGCCGCTGAAAGTGAAGTATCCGCAGGGTGGTGAGAAGCAGCTGATTCAGGCTATTACCGGCCGCGAGGTTCCGCCTCCTCCGGGACTACCTATTCAGGTAGGTGTGGTCGTACAGAATGTCGGTACCGCTTTTGCCATCTATGAGGCTGTGATGAAAAACAAACCGCTTGTGGAGCGCATGATCACCGTAACCGGTAAACCGTTGGCGCGTCCGGCTAACTTGTGGGCCCGTATCGGTACACCGATGAAGGTGCTGATTGACGAATGCGGCGGTATGCCCGAGGATTGCGGCAAGGTGATCGGTGGCGGTCCGATGATGGGTAAGGCCCTGATGAATCTGGATGTGCCGGTGTGCAAGGGTTCTTCCGGCCTGTTGCTGATGAATGACAAGGAATCCCGCCGTGCAGCCATACAGCCCTGTATCCGCTGCGCCAAGTGTGTGGGGGCCTGTCCGATGGGACTGGAGCCTTATTTGCTGGCCACGGCTTCGGCATTCAAGAAGTGGGATGTGGTCGAGGCAAACGACATCGTTTCCTGCATCGAATGCGGTTCCTGCCAGTTTACCTGCCCGTCCAACCGACCGATGCTCGACAATATCAGAATAGGAAAATCAACTGTGATGGCGCTGATCAGAGCGCGTAATGCTAAAAAATAGAACAATGGCAAAGAAGTTAATAGTATCGCTGTCACCGCATGTGCATGGAGGCGACAGTGTTCAGCGAAATATGTATGGCGTATGCGTGGCCTTGATTCCCACCTTGCTCGCCTCATTAATCTTTTTCGGACTGGGAGCCGCAATCGTGCTGGCCACTTCCGTCCTTTCCTGTGTGTTCTTCGAGTGGGCCATTTCCCGCTTCCTGCTGCACAAGGAGCAGCTCACCATTACCGACGGTTCAGCCGTGCTGACCGGTCTGTTGTTGGGCTTCAACCTGCCGTCCAATCTGCCGGTATGGATCATCATTATCGGTGCGCTGGTAGCTATCGGTGTGGGTAAGATGACCTTCGGTGGCCTGGGATGCAACCCGTTCAACCCGGCGTTGGTGGGACGTGTATTCCTGCTGATTTCTTTCCCGGTGCAGATGACCACCTGGCCTTTGCCCGGACAGCTTACCTCTTATCTGGATGCACAGACCGGAGCCACTCCGCTGGCGGTGATGAAAGAAGCCGTGAAGACCGGTGACACCTCCGTGTTGGAAAAACTCCCGAATGCCTTTGACATGCTGCTGGGACAGATGGGAGGTTCTTTGGGCGAAGTCAGCGCTCTGGCTATTCTGATCGGTCTGGTGTATATGCTCATGCGCAAGATCATCACCTGGCATATCCCGGTTTCTATCCTGCTCACCGTATTGGTGCTGAGCGGTCTGCTGCACTTGTATAACCCGGCATACGCCGATCCGGTGAACACGTTGCTTTCCGGTGGTCTGTTGTTGGGTGCCTGCTTCATGGCTACTGACTATGTTACCTCACCGATGACCCCGCGCGGACAGATCATTTATGGTATCGGTATCGGTGCCATCACCGTGATCATCCGTACCTTCGGAGCCTATCCGGAAGGTATGTCGTTTGCGATTCTGATTATGAACGCATTCACTCCGCTCATCAATACCTATAACAAACCAAAAAGATACGGGAGGGTTGCCAAATGAAAAAACTGAAATCTAATCTGGTAAATATGACGGTAGTGCTGACCGTTATCTCAGTGATTGCCGGCGGTGTGCTGGCCTATGTGAATCAGGTGACCCAAGGACCGATTGCCGCCATCAACGAACAGAAGTTGCAGGACGGTATCAAACAGGTGATTCTGGGCACGACAGACGGTGAACTCAATGTGGAGCAGCCCGACACGCTCGACGGCGGTTATGTGCTTTACAAGACCGACAAGGGAACAGCCGTTATGGCCATTGAAAACGGTTTCGCAGGACCGATCTCTGTGTTGGTGGGCTTCGACGAGCAGGGTGCTGTCAAGGGATACACCATTCTGGCCACATCAGAGACTCCGGGTCTGGGTGTCAAGGCAGATACCTGGTTCCAGAAAGACGGTAAGGGAAGCATCATCGGCCGTAACCCGGGCGAGAAGGAACTGGTGGTTTCTAAGGATGGAGGAGATGTAGACGCCATTACGGCTTCGACCATTACCAGCCGTGCTTTCCTGAAAGCGGTGAACAATGCTTATCAAGTATATAAGAACAACGGACAGTGGACCGACACCAACAGCGGTGCTTCGCAGAAAGCACATTAATATATGTGGAAGGTTTATTGTTGAAACATACGGAAAAGGAGAATAAATATGAATAACTTTAAAGTTTTGATGAATGGCATCATCAAAGAGAATCCTACCTTTGTGTTGCTGCTCGGTATGTGTCCGACACTCGGAACTACCTCATCGGCTCTGAACGGTATGTCTATGGGACTGGCCACCACCTTTGTGCTGATCTGCTCCAACGTAGTCATCTCGCTCATCAAGAATCTGATTCCGGATACCGTGCGTATCCCGGCTTTCATTGTGGTGATTGCTTCGTTTGTGACTGCCTTGCAGATGATCATGCAGGCTTTTGCTCCCGATATCTATGCGTCTCTCGGTCTTTTCATCCCGCTGATTGTGGTGAACTGTATCATTCTGGGCCGTGCCGAGGCTTTTGCAAGCAAACATGGCGTGGTTCCGTCCTTCTTCGACGGTCTGGGTATGGGTCTTGGCTTTACGCTGGCACTGACTATTCTGGGTGCGATCCGCGAGTTGCTGGGTACCGGCAAACTGTTCGGAATGACTTTGTGGGCCGAGGATTACGGAATGCTGATGTTCGTGCTGGCGCCGGGTGCATTCCTGGTTTTGGGGTATCTCATAGCCATTGTCAATAAGATAAGAAAGGTATAACCTCATCAAAAAAGTCATTATGGAATTATTCTATCAATACATTATCGTTTTTATCACAGCGATATTTGTCAATAATGTCGTTCTTTCCCAGATTCTGGGAATCTGTCCTTTCCTCGGTGTATCGAAGAAAGTAGACACCGCCCTGGGTATGTCGGCAGCCGTTGCCTTTGTGCTTGTACTGGCCACACTGGTGACCTTTGTATTGCAGAAATACGTGCTCGACCCCAACGACCTGGGTTATTTGCAGACCATCGCCTTCATTCTGGTGATTGCCGCTTTGGTACAGATGGTCGAGATTATTCTGAAGAAAGTCTCTCCGGCCCTGTATCAGGCTCTGGGAGTTTTCCTTCCTCTGATCACGACCAACTGTGCGGTGCTGGGAGTTGCCATTCTGGTAATCCAGAAAGATTTCGACCTGCTGATGGGTGTCTGGTATGCCCTGAGCACTGCGCTCGGTTTCGGACTGGCACTGACTATCTTTGCCGGAATCCGCGAACAGCTGAGCATGATGCCGATTCCGAAGGGAATGCAGGGAATGAGTATCGCGCTGGTTACAGCCGGTCTGCTGGCAATGGCCTTTATGGGCTTCAGTGGAGTAGATAACGGACTCAAACTCCTGTTTCAGGTAGGCTGATCCGTCCGTTTAACAATAAAAAGGCCCGAAGAACGCTCTTCGGGCCTTTTTTCTGAAAAAATATTTTCATTTTTGAATGGCGGTATCATAAATAATGTCTATATTTGCTGTATAAAACATTAACAACAACATTTAACTGATATGAAAGAAACTATTTTGGTAACCGGTGGAACAGGTTTCATCGGCTCACACACGACAGTAGAACTTCAGGCTGCCGGATATGACGTAGTAATTGTAGATAACTTGTCAAACTCTCGCGAAGATGTATTGGATGGCATCGAGAAGATCTCTGGTATCCGTCCTGCTTTCGAGAAGATCGACTTGTGCGATTTCGAAGCTACTGAGAACGTGTTCAAGAAATATCCAAAAATCAGTGGTATCATTCACTTTGCAGCAAGCAAGGCTGTAGGTGAGAGTGTAGAGAAGCCTTTGAAATACTACCGCAACAACATCCTTTCATTGGTTAACTTGTTGGAGTTGATGCCTAAATATAACGTTAAGGGTATTATCTTCTCTTCTTCATGTACTGTTTACGGTCAGCCGGACGTATTGCCTGCAACCGAGGAAACTCCTATCAAGAAGGCTGAGAGCCCATACGGAAATACAAAACAGATCAACGAAGAGATCATTTACGATACAGTAAAGAGCGGTTCTCCTATCAAGGCTATCCTGTTGCGTTACTTCAACCCAATCGGTTCTCACCCATCTGCAATCATCGGTGAGATGCCAAACGGTGTTCCTCAGAACTTGATTCCTTATTTGACTCAGGCTGCTATGGGTATCCGCAAGGAGTTGAGCGTATTCGGTGACGACTACGATACTCCAGACGGATCTTGTATCCGCGACTACATCTATGTAGTAGACTTGGCTAAGGCTCACGTATGCGCTATGACTCGTATCATGGAAGATAAGACTACAGAGCCTGTTGAGGTTTACAACGTAGGTACCGGTAAGGGAACCAGCGTATTGGAGTTGATCCACGCCTTCGAGAAGGCTACCGGCGTGAAACTGCCTTATAAGATTGTAGGCCGTCGTCCGGGTGATATCGTTAAGGTATGGGGTAATGTAGACAAGGCCAACAAGGTGTTGGGCTGGAAGGCAGAAACTCCGCTGGAAGACGTATTGGCAACTGCATGGAAATGGCAGTGCGCTCTGCGTGAAAGAGGTATTATGTAATTCGATTACAATTTGTAATTAAGATATTCATTACGTTGAACACTTTATGTGTTCCTATGCAGAAGGTGTGATGCATTCTGAAGTATGTGAATATGACGGAGTGTTACTTATGAACTCATTCATAGACAGATCTTCTGTATTAGTGTTTTGTCGTGTTTTATTTTGTGTTTGTGTTGTTGCTATCCCCCGACGTGAGTCGGGGGATAGTCTTTTTGTAGGACTGTTTGATCATCATGATTATGGATTTGATAGAGACTTTTTATAATGATATATTGGCAGCTCTCGGGCTGGACAAGATGGATGCGTTGGGCCGTCTGGCCTTTTACCGTTTGATGATTCTGCTTTTGAGTGCTTTGCTCATGTGGTTTGCCTTCTGGTTTTTCAAGCGGATTCTGAAACCTGTGGTGAGCCGTATTGTGGAACACACTCAGGTGTCGTGGGACGATCATCTGTTTAATGAGAAGGTGTTGAACACCACCTGCCACCTCATTCCTCCGATTGTGCTGTTCCTGATGGTACCGGTTATCTTTTATCCTTTCCCCGATATACGGATGCCGGAACAGGATGAGGCTTTCCGTCATTTCTGTTATGCCATGACCAAGATTTACATGGTGGCAGTGGTGATTCGCTGGTGTTTTGTGGTGCTCTCCAGCATCCGCCTGATTACCGACGAGATGCTCGACCACCGCAACAGTTATGTGTTGGGAGTGATTCAGCTGTTTAAGATTATCATTGGCTTTGTGGGTTTCATCATCATTGTGAGCATTCTGATCAACCGTTCGCCGGTGGCTCTGTTTGCCGGACTGGGTGCCGCGGCCACAATTCTGATGTTGGTGTTCAAGGACTCCATATTGGGACTGGTGGCCGGAGTGCAGCTTTCGTCCAACGATATGCTGCGCAAGGGGGATTGGATTACCGTGCCGCAGAGTGGGGCAGACGGTTATGTGGAGGAGATTTCCTTGTCTACGGTCAAGGTCCGCAATTTCGACAATACCATCACCACCATTCCACCTTATTCTTTGATCAGCCAGTCGTTTCAGAACTGGCGCGGAATGCAAACCAGCGACGGCCGTCGGGTGCGCCGTTCCCTGTTGATCGACACCACCACCATTCACCGTTGCAGCGAGCAGGAATGCCGCGAGATTGCTGCTACCGGACTGATTGATGTGGCCGCCTGTCCCGAAAACGAGCGTGTGAATCTGATTCTTTTCTGCCGGGCCATGGAATGCTTCTTGCGGAGCGAAGACGAGCTGGTGAACACGGACATGAAACTCATGGTGCGCCAGATGCCGGTTACGGCGCAGGGATTGCCCGTGGAGTTCTATTTCTTTCTGAGAGACAAGGAGTGGGTAACCTATGAACACAATATGAGTACGCTGTTGGCACGCATCATCACGTTGGTTCCCCGTTTCGGACTGAAGCTCTATCAGGCTCCTTCGGGACGCGATTTGCTCGCCTTGAATGCGGCGGGCGAGGTGGAAAGCCAGCATGTTTCCGACGTGCCAAGCGGACGTTGAAAATGTTTTTTGAAGGAGATATTCCTGCGTCGTTCGGGATGGTTCTGGCAAGCAGGGAGGAGAGAATAAGAATGCCCGAAGGGGATTCGGAAAAACGCTCCCGACAAAATTTTCAATCCGTTTCGATATTTTGAAAATTTCGTCCCGACGATTTTTTGATGCGATAAAAACAAGAATGAGGCATGTCCATGGCGGGCATGCCTCATTCTTGTATAGAAATACTGGGAAACTGTGTTTCGTTGGTCTGTGATGACGATCAGAAGTAAGGATTGTTCTCCCGTTCGAAGCCTACGCTGGTCGGTTCGCCGTGACCGGAATAAACCTTCACGTCGGCGGGTAGTGTCATGATCTTGTTTCTTAGACTGCTCACCAGTTGCTCGTAATTGCCTCCGGGGAAGTCCGTGCGACCGATGCTCATGCAGAAGAGCGAATCGCCCGAGAAGAGCACCTTCTCTTCGGCACAATAGAAGCAGATGCCGCCCGGAGTGTGTCCCGGAGTGTGAATCACCTGCAAGGTATGGCTTCCGAAGGTAACCTCATTCCCTTCGTTCAGCAAGCGACCCAGCTCCGGCATGGGATGACGGTTGGCAGAGCCCAAAAACATTTGGCACTGTCCGTCCATATTGTTATAGAGCGCGGCATCCGCCGGATGGCATTCCGGCAGAACTTCATAACGGTTGGCAATGAATCCGCAGCCGAAGATGTGGTCAAAGTGCGTGTGCGTGTAAATCTGATGCACGGGGCGCAGCTGTTCTTCTTCGATGTAGGAAGCGATGGCCTGCTCGTTGGCCGCATCATAAGCGCCGCAGTCGATGATGACTGCTTCGCGCGTTTCGTCGCTCACAATGTAGCAGTTTTCCGCCACCATATTGGTGACGATGCGTTTAACTTTCAGCATGTCGTTCAGCAGGTTTTAGAGTGAAACATAAACCACCTTCTTGGTCTCGAAAAACTCCTCGTGGAACACGTCGCTGAGTGATGAGATGGTCACGTGGTTCTTCATCGGCATGGTTTCCTTGTCCAGTTCGCCGCCCTTCAGACAGATCAGTCCGTTGGGCAGAGCGTTCTTCTGCTCCTTCTTGATGTTCTTGCGGATGATTTTGATGAGATCCATCAGTGGCATCACGGCACGGCTCACCACGAAGTCAAACTGCCGTTTTTCCTCCTCGGCGCGGCAGTGGCGCGTGGTGACATTTTCCAGTCCGAGTGCTTCGGCCACGGCGGTGCACACCTTGATCTTCTTACCGATGCTGTCCACCAGATGGAACTTGCATTCCGGAAACATGATGGCTAACGGGATGCCCGGGAAACCGCCTCCCGTACCCAGGTCCATAATCTCGGTGCCCGGTTTGAAGCGGATGTAGTCTGCGATGCCCAATGAGTGCAGCACATGATGCTCGTACAGATTGTCAATGTCTTTTCGGGAAATGACATTGATCTTTGAGTTCCAGTCGTGATACAGTTCGTCAAGCATACGGAACTGTTCGATCTGACGTTCGGTCAGGTTGGGGAAGTATTTTAAAATCTGCTCCATAAGTCTTTGGTTTTGTCCGTTAGAATGTTTTTAAGTTTCTTGTAAGAGAGGTGGATTTCCACCGGTCCGGCTTCGTAGGAGGCCAGTTCGTCGCGCTGGTAATAAAAGCAGATGCCCTCTTCCAGAAGCAGGAAGTTGTCGGTGGCATACATGTTGGTCAGCCGCAGGAATCCCTTCTGGCGGAGTTCTTCGAGCGACTTCGCGTCCTGTTCCTCTTCCAGCTCCTGCAAGAGCAGTGCCTCCAGTTCTATGCGGCTGCCTTTCTTGAAGATGCTGTCTGCGGTGAGCAGGACTCCGCTGCGTGCGTCAAAGTTCAGAAAAAGTTTTTCCTCATAGGGAGCAGAGCCTCCTTCGTGAAAACTGTGCGTCACTTCATACTGAATCAGTTCCTTGCTGCCCGTAAGATGATGGGCCGCAATGGTCCGGCTGTATTCATACCAGGCTTTGGTCACCTGAGTCTTTTTCTCCTGACTGTAAAGCTCCTGCAAATCTTCGCGGTAGCGCTTCAGATATTCCGTGGCAAACGAGTCGGCAGCAGCCTGCGGGGCCAGCGATACGTTCCGTTCATACATGCGCTGCATCACCGTGCGGTTGGCCGATCGGCCGATGGAATCCTGAGCGGTCAGATAATCCATCTCAATGAGTATGCGTCCCGAAGGTGCATCCGCATCGTTGTTCAGGCGTTCGGTCCGTTCGGTGCGGAACGTCTTGAATTCATGCTCCGGCGGGGGAGTCTCCTCCTTGCAGGCCGAAGCCATCAGAATGCTGCAAAGAGCCAGCGTTCCGATCAGCATGTTCTGTTTCATGATGTTATGAATATTTTTTCGGATACCGGAAGAGGATGCTCAGCAAGGCGCAGCCTCCCATCAGCATCGGATAGTACAGATACGGGATAATGTTTATCGGATTGATGCCCGCCAGTCCGGCCGCCATCAGCATCTGTGCTCCGTAGGGAATCAGTCCCTGGGCAAAGCAGGAGAAGGTGTCCAGAATGCTGGCGCTTTTCCGCTTGTCCACTCCGTAGCGCTCGGCGATGTCGTTGGCCAGAGGGCCTACGGTGATGATGGCCACTGTATTGTTGGCCGTACACAAGTCCGTGAGGCTCACCAAGGCGGCGATACTCAGCTCGGCACCCCGTTTGGAGTTCACCTTGCGGGTCAGCATGCGGATGGCGTAGTCAATACCTCCGTTATAACGGATCAGTTCCATCAGTCCGCCGGCCAGCATGGTGATGATGATCAGTTCGCCCATACCCAGGATTCCGCTTCCCATGGCGTCGAACCAGGAATACAAGTCATAGTTGCCGTTGGCAAAACCTACGATACCCGCCAGTACGATGCCCGAGGTGAGCACCAGCATCACATTCAGTCCCATCACGGCTGTGACGAGTACCACCAGATAAGGGATCACCTTGAAGAAGTTCACTTCCGGAATGTGCTGCGGCGAATTGATCTGTGCGCCCATGATGAAATACAGAATCAGGGCGATGACCGCTGCCGGTACCACAATCTGGGAGTTCACCTTGAACTTGTCCTTCATTTCGCATCCCTGCGTGCGGGTGGCCAGAATGGTTGTGTCCGAAATAAACGACAGGTTATCCCCGAAATAGGCACCGCCCACTACGATAGCCACAATCATGGGCAGATCTGCTCCCGTCTTGGCCGCAATACCGGCGGCAATCGGTGTCAGAGCCACGATGGTGCCCACAGACGTTCCTACCGACAGCGAGATAAAGCATGAGGCGATGAAGATACCCGCCAGCAGCAGGTTGTCGGGCAACAGATGCAGGGCCAGATTTACGGTGGCGTCGATGGCACCCATGTTTTTTGCCGAGGTGGCAAAGGCGCCGGCCAGAATGAAAATCCAGATCATGAGCATCATGTTCGGATGTCCCGCTCCCTTGGAGAAAATCTTCACGCGTTCTTCCAGTTTCTCGCCGGTGGTGATGGCCACACCGTAGATGCAGGCAATCAGAAAGGCCACTACGATGGGCACTTTATAGAAGTCGTTGGCAATGATGCTGGTCACCAGATATGTAACCAGTAAAACTATAATCGGGCTCAGAGCCCATATACCTTTTTTGTGATGATGCATAAGTAGAATATTCTGTTAATAAGTGGTTTTGGCATTTTTCAGATAAAAGTCACAGTTCTCGGCTGTCAGCAGCTCAATCGGCATGAAGTTCGTGCGCTTGATTTCCTTCTTCAGCACGATGTGGTGAAACAGTGCGTCCACACAGCCGTAGCCTTGCTGCCAGGGATGTTGCGCGATCAGGAAGCGGATGATGCCCTGTTTCAGGAAATTCACGTTCGGGTCGAGCATGTCGTATCCCATCATGTGCCAGTCCGTGATGCCCTTTTCCTGAATAAACCGGGCCACGACGTGCGTGTGAGAACAAAAGGTACACACGAAATGCACTTCGGGATGCTTCTCCCGAAAGTCGTTCAGCACTTCATGAGCGTTGGGATCCTTGGGACTGATGCTCAGTTCGTGAATCACACTGCCCGGATGGTTCTTGTGGATGAATTCCCGGAATCCTACTTCCCGATTGTATTGCTGAAGCGAAGGGATGTCGAAATGCACAATCAGGAATTCCTTTTCCGGAGCCGCTTCGAGCACACTCATGCGGGCGGCAAAACGTCCGCTCATCAGCGAGTCCTGACCGTAGAAGGTCAGCGCATCCAAATCATGGATGTTGGAGTCCAGAAAAGTGAATGGAATGTTCTTCTCCTTCAGGTGCTGACAGAAGTTATATGTGATGGCCGAAAGCTGCGGGGCCAGGATGACTCCGTCGGGCTGTCGGTCCAGAATCTCTTTCAGTCCTTTGTTGTAGGATTCGGGCGAGAAGATGTTGTAATACAGTTCCTCTAGAGAAAGATTGAAGTCCCGGTAATTCTGAATGGCATCTTGCAGTCCCTGAGACACTTCTCCCCAGTACGGCTCCAGTTCCGGAGAAGGGATAAAGGCCACAAACCGGTAGTCCTTGTTCGATGCCAGAGCGCTTGCATAGCGGTTGGGTTCGTAATCCAGTTCCTTCAAGGCCTGTTCGACCCGTTTGCGCACTTCTTCCGAAACATTGGGCCGTCCGTGCAGCACACGGTCTACCGAACCGATAGAAGTTCCGGCCTTTTCGGCAATGTCTTTGATCCTTATTTTGCTTATGGATTTGTTTTTATTCATTCTGAAAAAACGGCAAAAATGTTATCTTGAAAAAATCTTTTGCGAAAATACAACTTTTTTATCATAAAAACCCTCTTTCTTTTATATATTTTGCACTTTACCTCAAATCTGTATGATTTTGGTTGACTGATATTTGCGCGCTTCTTGCTGTTTATTATGCTCTTCTTTGTGTGATAATTGATAAAAAAACTGTAATTTTGTGTGCGTATGGGGGATTGTCAGTACACATATCTGTCGTGGTGGACAAAGGCTTTGGTCTTTGTCTCCTTTTTCTGTGTCCTTTTCGTGGGCATATCGTGTCAAAGCAGTTCGGCCGAGGCCGACCGCAGAGAAGTGGATACCCTGAATCATCAGGCTTATCTCTGGCGCTATAAGAATCTGGATTCTTCCTTTCATTATGCCCGACAGGCCGAGCAACAGGCTCTTGCCTGCGGCTATGGACTGACGCGGGCTTTGCTGAACCAGGCTTACGTTTATTATTTCCGCATGAATTTTACGGAAGTGGAAAGTTTGGTTTTGCAGATATATGCGCATTGCAGCAATCAGATAGAGCTTCTGGATGCCGATGTACTGATGATGCGGGTTTGCCAGCGCACCTCGCGTAACCAGATGTTTTATACCTACCGCAACCGTGCTTTGGACCGGATTAACCGTATCAATGAAGAGTTTGACGACCTGAGTGAATCGGAACGCACCCAGGCCACACATACCATCGTCGGTTATCATCTTTCTGCCGCTTATTACTATTATAATATGGAGCTGATGAGCCAGGCTTCGGAAGAACTGGCCAAAATTCGCGAAGAAGATATTGAAGATGATGTGCCTTTGCACCTGCGTTATATGTATCTGGTGGGGTATACCGGTTCCAATCTGGGAGTGGAAAGCCGGGAAATCCTTTTGCGTAAGTTTGACGTGCTCTTCAAGGCTTTTGCCACTTCACGCTATTACGGATACACTTATCTGGAGGCCTATGCCAGCTGGTCCATGTCTTTAATCTTCATCAACACATACTACCGTAAAATTTTGCGCGAAGAGCGTCCCGGATGGTACGATTACCTCTATACCCAGTTCATGGGGTGGTATGATTCGGCCGACAGTGATGACGGCCGACTGGCCATACTTTTGGCCGAAAAGGCTCTGAATTCTTTCCGCGATTACGGCTATCAGTATATGGTCGTTACCGTATATCAGACTTTGGGTTTCTTCTATATCGCCAACAAAAACTATGAGCAGGCCGAAGAATGTCTGCATGCGGCGATGGACCAGATCAACAAGTATCACCAGCCCTATTTCGAGCAGTTGCACATTTCGCCATTGCAGATGTATACACCGGGTACTACCAGTCCCGAGGACCAGCGCTGGCTGTTGGACGAAGACAAGTATACCGTGCCCGAGTGGATTGCCAAGGAGCGCGAACACCTCAGTGTGCTTTATACCGTGCTCGGCAATAGCGAGGCGGTAGCCTATAACCGGAATACCTATCTGGACATTCTCGAAGTGATTCGTCAGGACCGCGAAATGGAGAGCAAGTACAAGGAACTGGAGGGGCAGACCCGTTCGCTGAACGCTCTGCTCATGTTCGTCCTGCTGTTTGTTCCTATTTTCCTGGTGGCCTTTTTCGTCTTTTTCCGATTGTGGACTCTGCGTTCGCGCCGGCAGACCGAGGCCTTGCGCCATACTTTGGACTTTTGCGATTCCTTTGCCAACCCCGAGGCTGTGCGTCAGGAACTAGTGGAAGGATCAAAGTGGAATAAGTTTGAAGACAAAATCGTGCAGCAGGTGTTTCATGCCTTTTCGCTTTGGGCCCAGAATGTTTTGGACAAACTGAAGAATCTGGATGAGGAGTTTCAGCTGATTCGCGACGAGCAGTTTATGTCGGAGCACCGTATTGCGCAAAACAAGCGTAAGAATATCAGCAAGCGCGCCAAGGTGAATCTGATTTATTCCGTATTTCCTTTGATTGACCGCCTGCTCAATGAAATCCAGAAATACCGTAAGGAAGGAGATTCCGGTTCCAAGAGACTGGAGTATGCCGTGGAACTTACAGACCGGATTAATCTCTACAATGAGATTCTGGCGCAGTGGATTATCATGAGCCGCGGCGAACTGAGCCTGCATATTGAGAATTTCGCCTTGCAGGATTTGTTGCAGGTGCTGAAGAAGAACCAGTACACCTTTCAGCGAAAAGGAGTGGAACTGCAAGTAGCGGATACAGAACTTTGGGTGAAAGCTGACAAGGCACTGACGCTGTTTATGATGAATACACTGATGGATAATGCACGTAAGTTTACCGACCGGGGCGGAAAGGTCTCCGTTGAGGTGGGTGAGGGAGACCAATATGTAGAGATTGCCGTGCGCGATACGGGCGAAGGTATGTCGGCCGAAGACGTGAAGACGATTCTGGAGAATAAGGTCTACGACAGCAGCCGTATCGGAAACAATCATCAGGACAGCCGCAAGGGGCATGGCTTTGGCTTGATGAACTGCAAGGGAATCATTGAGAAATACCGGAAAACCAACCCGATATTCCAGGTTTGTCTGTTCCAGATTGAAAGTGAACTGGGGCATGGAAGCCGTTTCTATTTCCGTCTTCCGAAGGGAATCAGGCGGGCCTTCCTGTTGCTCCTGCTGTTTCTGCCACTGGGAACGATACGTGCCGCATCTACGGCGGTGGCCAACGAACGGCAGGGAGCCCGGGGCACCCAGAACCTTTCGGTGTGTATCGACCCCGAAATTCAGAAGGCTACTGCCTGGGCCGATTCGCTGTATTTTGCCAACAACGAACATGCTTATGAAAAGGCCATGCTCTTTTCGGATTCGGCTTTTGCCTGTATCAACCGCTTCTATAAGCGTCGCTATCCGAAAAGCAAGGAAAGGCTTTACTCCTATAAACCTGAGTTCATTTCCGTACCGTTGGAAGTGAAGTGGTGCCAGCAGCGCATTCCTATGGATTATGCCCTGCTTCTGGGGTTAAGAAACGAAACCGCCATTGCAGCCATGAATCTTCACGACTGGGGGCGTTATTACTATAATAACCGGGTATACACCCAGTTGTATAAAATTCTGGGTCAGGACACTTCTCTGGCAGAGTACTGCTCTATGTTGGAAGTGTCACAGAACAACATCAAGACCAGTATTGTGCTTTTGATCTTTGCATCGTTTGTGGCTATGGTCGGGTTCTATATCCTTTATTTCCGCAAGCGTATAGCCTTCCAGCTGAACATGCAGCAGATTACGGAAGTAAACAAGGCCCTTTTCGACCGTTTCCAGGATGTGCATCAGGAGGAGATGCCCGAAAAGATGCAGGAGATGCTCGATTTGCTGTGGCATGGTTTCAATGAGATTCATCAGGTGCGGGGCGTGCGTCTGCTGCTCTTGCGCGATGACCAGTCGGAACTGATACGGATCACCAGCGGTGAGGTGCCCGACGTCTTTCTGGTTGATGAGCTGATGGAGCGCGTGGTGCACACGCTGGAGCCTTTGGAGCGGGTATCGGGGCTCTGTGCCTATCCGCTTTATGTCCGTCCCGATGAAGGAAGCTACAAGGCAATCGGTTCCGTGCTGCTCAACGTCGACAAGACCAGTTTGCAGGATTCGGACATGCTGCTCGACAACTTTATCATCCGTTGTTTCTCCATCATCCTCTATCAGAAAGTCATTCTGGTGAGTCGGGAATATGAGAATATTGAGATGGCCCGCGATGAGCGCGACCGCGTGCGTTATGAAGAAGATGCACTTTATGTGCAGAATCAGATATTGGACAATTGTCTTTCTTCCATCAAGCATGAGTCCATGTACTATCCGAGCCGTATCCGGCAGGTGTTGCAGAAGTTGCAGACCACCGATGATCCGGCGGAAAGACAGGCTATGGCGGCCAATCTGGATGAGCTGATCGTATTTTACCGTTCTATTTATACCACACTGTTCCAGCAGGCCAAGCGGCAGCTCAACGCCATTATATTCCGGCGTCGGGATTTCAAAGCCTCCGAGTTGCTGACTCAGGCTGCCCAGCTGTTCACCAAGATGTGTGCCAAGCGCCGTATTGATGCCCGGATGGAGATACTGGACGATCCCTGTGAGATTCGCGGTGACGAAGAAATGCTGCTCTTTTTGCTGGAGAATCTGTTCCGCGCGGCTTTGGACCGCAAGGAGCAGTTGCCGGGAACGGTGTTCCTGCTGATCCTTCAGTCAGAAGGTGACTTTGCGCGCTTCAGTCTGGAAGATCCGCGCGATATCTACACGCAGGAAGAACTGGAAGAACTGTTTATGCCCGAAGGAGGAGGAATACCATACCTCATCTGCAAGCAGATCATTCGGGAGCATGATACCTATATGAACTTCTGCGGATGCCGTATCAATGCAGAAAAGACTACCGACGGTGCCCGCATCTGGTTTACGATACCCAAAAAGAATTAAAGAAGCATGAAACCTTTTAAAGTAATTATTGTTGAGAATGTAAAATTAGAGCTGAAGGGAACGGAAGAAATCTTCCGGACCGAGATCCCTGAGGCGGAAGTGGTGGGTACGGCCATGAACGAGGCCGATTTCTGGACACTCATAGAAAAGCAGGTACCCGATTTGCTGTTGCTTGACCTGGGATTGGGCGGGTCTACTACCATCGGAGTGGACATCTGCCGGCAGGTGCGCCGGAAATATCCCGATTTACATATTCTGATCTTTACGGGCGAGGTGCTTAACGAGCGCCTGTGGATTGACGCTTTGGCTGCCGGTACCGACGGCATTATTCTCAAAAGCGGTGAGCTGCTTACGAAGAATGATGTGCGTCAGGTGATGGACGGCCGCCGGTATGTATTCAACCAACCTATTCTGGAGAAGATTGTGGAGCGTTTCCGTCAGGCCGTTCTGAACGACAACAAGCGCCAGGATGCGGTGATTGACTATGATATTGATGAATACGACGAGCGCTTCCTGCGTCACTTGGCGCTGGGCTACACCAAGGAGGCCATTACCAATCTGAAGGGAATGCCTTTCGGAGTGAAGAGTCTGGAGAAGCGTCAGAACGATCTTATCAACCGTCTGTTCCCGTCGGGCGACCGCATGGGAGTGAATGCCACTCGCCTGGTGGTCCGTGCTTTGGAACTGGGTATTCTCGATCTGGATAAACTCGAAGCCGATGATGAATAAAGTCGCCAATTTTGTCCTGCTGGTCGAAGTGTTGTTGCATATCCTGCTGGTCATTTCCTCTTTGGTCCTTTCTTCGGCCGGCTATCCGGTGAACAACATTCTTTCGTCCGAGGGACTTCGGTGGTCTTTCCTGAACGCCGTGTCGAATGTCTTGCACGAGCCGTTGATCTATCTCATCGGCTTTTTCCTGAGCTGGGGAGCCTTCAAGCGTTCGGGACTGGACAAGGCTCTGTTGCGCCTTTGCATAGGCATGCGCGGCGTGCCTCTTTCCTTCCGGCAGCGGCGTGCCTTGTGGTTTGCTTTGCTGCTCACCCTGCTGTTTGTACTTCTGCTGCTTGTGCTGGTGCTCTTTCCGCAGGGCATTCTGGTGAGTGTCACCGGCCGGGTATTTCCGTCCCCTTTCAGTGTGGGATTGGTGCCTACCTGTATGGTGGCTCTGGTGCTGGTGTCCGTAACCTATGGTGTAATCGGCAATACCCTGCGCACCTTTCACGAAGTGGTGCAGTCCATTTATTGCGGCTTGGGCGAATATGCAGGCTGGATTCTGGTGTACCTGCTGGGAGCACAGTCCTATGCCTGTCTGATGTATATCTTTCCAAACCTTTAGAATCAAGATGACCAATTTTTTGAACGATCTGAACAGCAGCCAGCGAGAGGCTGTAACCTATATCGACGGTCCGAGTCTGGTGATTGCCGGAGCCGGATCGGGCAAGACGCGTGTGCTGACCTGCAAGATAGCCTATCTGCTGCAGCAGGGCTGGCATCCCAGTTCCATTCTGGCGCTGACCTTTACCAACAAGGCCGCCCGTGAGATGCGCGAGCGTATTGCCACCCTGGTAGAACCCGAACTGGCCGCCCGTCTGTGGATGGGCACTTTCCATTCCGTGTTCTACCGTATTCTGCGAACCGAGGCCGAGGCTATAGGCTTCAAGCCCTCGTTTACCATTTACGATACCAGCGACAGCAAATCCCTCATCAAGAATATTCTGAAGGACAAGGCGCTGGATGAGAAACAATACAAGCCCTCGTCGGTGCTGGCCGTGATTTCGCGTGCCAAGAACCGTTTGGTGCGCCCCGAAGACTATGTCCGTTCTACGCAATGTCTGCGGGCCGATTCGGCTATGAATATGCCTCGGGTGGCGGAGGTTTATCAGGAGTATTGCGACCGCTGCCGCCAGTCGAACGTGATGGATTTTGACGACCTGCTGTTGTATACCTATCTTCTGTTCCGCGATCATCCCGATATCTGCGAGCGTTACCGCAACCGTTTTGCTTATCTGCTTGTAGATGAGTACCAGGATACGAACTACGCCCAGCATGCCATCATCTGGCAGTTAGCCGGAGGGCATCAGCACATTTGTGTGGTGGGTGATGATGCACAGAGCATTTACAGTTTCCGTGGGGCGGAGATTGAGAACATTCTGGGCTTTACGAAGCAATACGAGCAGGCACGCATCTTCAAACTGGAGCAGAACTACCGTTCCACTCAGGTGATTGTCAATGCCGCCAACAGTCTGATCAAGCACAATCGCCGTCAGATAGCCAAGGATGTGTACAGCATGAATGAGCACGGCGAGCCCGTGCAGGTGATCAGTGCCTACAGCGATCTGGAAGAAGGCGAGCTGGTAGCCGCCCGTATCAGTCAGCTGGTGCGCAGCCGTGAGATGAACTATTCCGACTTTGCCATCCTTTACCGTACCAACGCGCAGAGCCGTATCTTTGAGGAGGCTTTCCGCAAGAAGGGAATGCCATACCGCATCTACGGCGGTTTGTCGTTCTATCAGCGTAAGGAAATCAAGGACATCATCGCCTATTTCCGGGTGCTGGTCAATCCCGATGATGAAGAAGCCATGAAGCGTATCATCAACTATCCGGCGCGCGGTATCGGGCAGACCACTCTGGAGAAAGTGCGTCGTGCAGCCCGTGAGGCCGAAGTGAGCCTGTGGGAAGTGCTTTGCAACCTGTCCGATTACCTGCCTTCGCTGACCAAGGGTACGGCCGGTAAATTGCTGGCTTTCCGAGGCTTTATTGAAAGCTATCAGGAACGGGTGAAGCGGGAAAACGCTTATGTGCTGGCCGACAGCATGATTAAGGAGAGCGGCATTGCCCGCGAACTGAAACGCTCTATGGATCCTGAAGACCTGGCCCGCCGTGAGAATGTGGAAGAGTTGCTCAATGGTATGCAGGCTTTCGTGGAACAACGCTTGGAAGAAGGCTCGTCAAATTATCTGTTGGCCGACTTTTTGCAGGAGGTTTCTTTGATGAGTGACACGGAAGAGGACGATGAAGAAGGTGATGACAAGATTACGCTGATGACGGTTCATGCCGCTAAGGGATTGGAGTTTCGTGTGGTGTTTGTCGTGGGACTGGAAGAGAATCTTTTCCCCTCTGCCTTGTCTTTAGAGAGTCCCCGCGAGATGGAAGAAGAGCGCCGCCTGTTCTATGTGGCTCTGACGCGTGCCGAGGAACTCTGTTTCCTTTCCTATGCCGGCAACCGTTACCGATATGGCAAGATGGAGTTCTCCAACCCCAGTCGTTTTCTGTATGAGATTGATCCCGCCTGTGTGAAGGGATTGAGTGGAGGAGGCGCCCGTTATCGCCGTGAAACGGACGACACCGATTCCCGTCCGCTGGCTTCTGTCAGCCGGGTGGTGCCCAAGGCCAGTCCGCTGCGTCCGGTCACTCGCATGCGTCCTGTTGCTTCTTCTGCATCCGTATCGTCGGCTTCATCTGCCGTTTCACCGGCTTCGGCAACAGCTGCGTCGTCGGGTGATGCGGGAGGCTTGCGTGTGGGGCAGACCATCGAGCACGAGCGTTTCGGCCGGGGAACGATACAGGCCATCGAAGGCAGTGGCGAGAATCTCAAGGCTACAGTGGCTTTCAGTTCCATGGGTACCAAACAGCTGCTTCTGAAATTTGCCCGGTTCAAAGTGGTGGATTAAGAAGCGAAGATGCTTGCATTTTGTTTGAATTTTGCCATTCTGACAAACAAACGCTTTTTCTTAGAATGTGATTATAGCGGATGTTCCGCATAAATATGCAGCAGAATTTGGACATTATTTCGTATATATGCAGTCGATATGCAGAAAAAGGCTTGTCGGCTGTTTCTATTCACCGTGGTGCTTCTTCCGATTCATTACGATAATCCGGAGAAAGCACCACGGTGTTTTTTATTTTCCATCGGAAGGAAGTAAAAAAGTTCTCCTTTTCCCGTTGCTTTTTAACAGATTGCTTCCGGATGGATTGCCCGCGAATACTAAAGGATTTCGCTTTACTTGTTGAGAGATAGCGCATTATGTTTCAAATGCTTCTTTGAGATTTTCATTTTTCAGTTCGGGCAACTCCTGGATCGTAAAAACGGGCTTCTCGCCGAATGGAAATATCATTTTGACAAAATGACATTTATTGCATGTTTTCTGGTTCGCGAGCAATGTAACAAAGAAACTGATGCAAAATAAAACGAGATATTGTTATTTTGTGTATCTTTATCCTTTCACTTTGAGATTATTTCCTATCTTTAAATCAAACTTATTAATTCGTTCTGGATGAAGAAAATGGTATACGCACCCGGTTGTGCGCTACTTTGTTACAAGCCGCATCTGGCGGAAAAGTTGGGAAAAGTGATTGCGGAGTTGTATGGAGACGTGGATTTGCAGCAGATATGCTGTTTTGACCGTCCTGCGCTGGACGAAGGAACCCACATCATCACGCCTTGCAGTACCTGCGTCAGGCAGTATGAACAGAACTATCCCCAGTGCACCACGGAATTCTTTCTGAAAACGCTGCTCCAAAGCGAAAGCTTTTCTTTTCCGGATTACGGGGGCATCCGGATGACGATTCAGGACACCTGTGCGGCCCGCACGCAGCCTGAGCATCTGGAAACGGTGCGCCGCTTGTTGGGGCGCATGAATATCGAGTTGGTGGAGCCCGAGAAGACCGGTGCGAGAGCCAAGTGTTGCGGGCAGGTCTTTTACGGCAAACTGCCGAACGAAAAGGTGGCCGCCCTGATGAGAAGCCGGGCCGATGAAATGCCGGTGGAGGATGTGGTTGTCTATTGCGCTTCCTGCATCATGAGCATGACGGTGGGCGGGAAAAAGCCCCGTTATCTTCTGGACCTGCTTTTTGGTGAACCGACCAAGATGGCCGATGCTGATATAGAACCCTGGAATGGAAAACTGCTGGCTTTCCGCCGGATGCAAAAGACAGAATAGGGACGGGAACAGCGGAAGAACGATGATTCAGAATGTTTCACGGAAAAATGATCTTGTTATGAGAACAAAAATTCTTATTGCTATGGGAGCGGTGATATTGGTCACCTTCCTGCTCTTTGGAGTGTTTGCCTTGCCGGTAGGAATTCCGGTGAGTGGTGTGATCGGAATTTTAGGTGCCTTGAAGTCTCACGACCGCACGTTACTGCTCGGTTCCGTAGGCTTGCTGGCCATCGGTATTGTCTGCATCATCTACACCCTGATACTGGTGTATTCCATGTAATCAAGCAACGACACATATCTAAAATCTGACGGTTATGGCCATTCGATATACAAAAGGAGAAGAGCGCACCAACACCTGGTCGCATGCCGGTGGGGCGGTGCTGGGCATTCTGATAGGGGTGTTGCTACTTCAGGTCTGTTGGCAGGCGGGCAGTCGCTGGGCGGTGTTCGGGGTCAGTCTGTATCTGTTCGGCATGCTTTCGTCCTATCTGTGTTCTGCCATCTACCACGGACTGCCGGCCCGGAGCGTGTGGAAAGAACGGTTGCGGCGCTTTGATCATGCCGCCATTTACTGGCACATTGCCGGCAGCTATTCGCCGCTGGTGCTCACCGTGTTGCGTGAGGAAGCCGGTTGGGGATGGGGACTGTTTGCCTTTGTGTGGACCTGCGCGGCGGTGGGTACGGTGCTCACTTTCCGTAATCTCAAGGAACACAGCAATCTGGAAACCCTCTGTTATATCGGTATGGGGCTGAGCATTGTGGCTGCTTTCCGTCCGCTGATGGAAAGCGTGCGTCCCGAAGTGCTCTGGTGGATAGCAGGCGAAGGAATTTGTTTCATCACCGGCGCGTTGTTTTACAGCATGAACCGGCGGCGTTACATGCACTCCGTGTTCCATTTCTTTGTGCTCGGAGGATCGTTCTGTCACATCTGGGCCGTCTGGATTGCTTTGGAAGATTATTTGTTCTGATTCCAAAGAATCGGTAGATCCCGCACATTGCGGGATTTTTTTATGCCCCGCTTTCTTTTATCTTCGTCCGTTTTTTGCTAATTTTGTTGATACGATAAGAATAGACTCTTTTTACTTTACCCTTATTTACATTATATTTTATGAACAAACTGCTTTTGACCACCATGTTGCTGTCTGCGTCCGGACAGCTGATGGCACGTAATGCGCAAGCTCCCAATATCGTACTGATTTTGTGTGATGATATGGGCTTTTCTGATTTGGGCTGCTATGGCAGCGAAATACAAACCCCGAATATAGACCGTCTGGCCGATGCCGGAATCCGCTTCAGTCAGTTCAAGAATACCGGCCGCAGTTGTCCCAGCCGTGCAGCCTTGCTCACCGGAAGATACCAGCATCAGGTAGGTATGGGATGGATGGCCGAGGTGGACGAACACCGTCCGGGTTATCGCGGTCAGATTGATGCCGAATATCCCACGATTGCCGAGATCATGCGTGCCGGTGGCTATGCTACTTACATGAGTGGCAAATGGCATGTGACAACGACCGGTGCTTATGACCGTCCCAACGGAAGCTATCCGGTGCAGCGGGGCTTTGACCGCTATTACGGTTGCCTGCATGGCGGCGGCAGCTATTACAAGCCCGAACCTTTATACAACGATCTGACTCCGATTACTGAGGTGCCGGATGACTATTACTACACTCGGGCCATTACCGATTCGGCCGTGTGCTTTGTGCAGCGCCATGATGCGAAGAAACCCATGTTTCTGTATGTGGCCCACTATGCGCCCCACTTGCCGTTGCAGGCTCCGGCCGAGGCGGTAGCAAAATGTCGTGAGCGCTATCGTGTGGGCTACGATGTGTTGCGCCGTCAGCGTTTCGAGAAACAGAAACGGTTGGGTTTGGTGCCCGATACGATGAGCCTGCCTCTGTTCGACCGTGAGTTCGGAGGAAAGCGTCCGGCATGGACCGATCTGAACGAACAGCAGCAGAAGCAGTGGATTGAAAGTATGGCTACTTATGCCGCCATGATTGAGATTATGGACGAAGGTATCGGTAAACTGGTGCAGGCCATCCGCGACAAAGGAATGATGGAGAACACCGTGTTCCTGTTTTTAAGTGACAACGGAGCCACCGAGGAAGGTGGATTTATCGGGCAGCTGATGTCCGACCTGTCGAACACCCCTTATCGCAGTTATAAGAAATGGTGCTTTCAGGGCGGTACGAGCACACCGTTTATCCTGACGTATGGCGATCCGAAGAAGAATACACACCAGGGAGAGGTCTGTGACCAGCCGGCGCATATCATTGATGTGATGCCTACCTGCATGGCTTTGGGTGGGGTGCGCTACCCCAAAAAGATGGCTCATTCTGATTTGCCGGGTGAGAACCTGTTGTCGGTGATTCAGGACGGAAAGATGCACGAGCGTACGCTTTTCTTTGAGCATCAGGGATCGTGTGCCGTGATTCACGGTATCTGGAAACTGGTACGTGCCAACCGCAATGTGGCGTGGGAACTATATGATCTGAGCCGTGATCCGTTTGAGACTCAGGATCTGGCGAAGCAGGACCCTGAACGGGTGGAGGCGCTCGAAGCCGAATGGGTGGAGTGGGCCAACACACACAAGGTATTTCCGCTCGAAGACAAGAGCTGGACGGAACGAATCAATTTTTATAAAGCCAAGAATCCCGACCAGCGCGGAGAATAACACACTTTTAATCCTGAATAGACTATGAAGACATCATTCTTGTTTTGCACAGCCGTATTGGCATTCTGCGCGGCCTGTGCTCCTAAGGTAACGGTTCTGGACGGTGACAGTCAATACCGTTCTTTTGCCCCCGACGGCATTCCGTTTGTTGTGGCCGACTCCATGTGGCAGGCCGATCAGCACGGCAACCATCGGGCGGTGGTGCAGGTGGACGGCGCGCAGGGACGGAATGCGGTGCAGGTGCGTTTGCCCTGGAGGCGTCCGGATTTGAGACCCGAAACCAAAAAGGTGGTCGTGGTGGATGCCCGTTCCGGAAAGGAAATCCGGAATGTGCGGGTTTCCGACTTTTCGGCCGAATCGGCAACGGTGGCCTTTGAACCTGTGGCCGGCGACGGTTTGTATTATGTTTATTATCTGCCCTATAAATACCGGAAAGGATGGGACGATGCCCGTTACGGAAGTCCGTGGAATGATTATCTGCCCCCGGTCTATGAGGCGGATGAGAATTGGAAGAACAGTCTGTCAGGAGAGATTCGCAGCGCTAAAGTGGTGCGCTTTGAGAGCCGTTCGCGCTTTGATGCCTTTACGCCGATGGGACTGGCTGCCACCCGGCGGGAGATGGACAGTCTGAAAAATGTCTATGCGGGCAACCCCGTGCTCTTTCCCGAAGACCGTGCTTTCCCCATCCGGTTGACCAACAGTCTTCCGGCCCGCTGGGTAAAGACCGGGGCGAAAAAAGGCTTTTCGGGAGTGGCGCAGCGCAATGAGTATTATACCTGGCAGATTGGAGTCTGGGCCGCCCGGCAGGACATCAGCGAGGTGCATCTTGCTTTCTCCGATCTGTCCAACGGAAAGGAAACAATCCCCAAGGAGAACATCACCTGCTTTAATCAGGAAGGAATCAACTGGGACGGCAAACCGATAAAATTCACGGTAAATGTCCCTCAGGGAAAGGTACAGGCCTTGTGGTGCGGGGTTCAGATTCCCGAAACGGCGGCACCGGGCGTATATAAAGGAAATGTGACTTTTACCTGTGCGGGCGGCGACACCCGGAACATTCCGCTGGAGATACGCGTCACGAAAGAGGTGCTGGCCGATAAGGGAGATAATGATCTGTGGCGGCATGCCCGTCTGCGGTGGCTGAATTCCACCATCGGGATGGACGACAATCCGGTAAAGCCTTATACGGCCATGCAGCTCGACGGGCGCACCATAACGGCTACGGACAAGACCTTGCAGGTGGATGGAAACGGTCTGCCGGCTTCTATCCGTGTGAATGACCGGGAAGTGTTGGCGGCTCCGTTCCGTTTCGTCGTGACGACCGACCGCGGTCCGGTGGCTTTTGAGGCCCAGAATGTTTCCTTGCAAAAGAAGGCCGACGGGCTGGTGACCTGGACGGCTTCGTGCCGGAGAGAGGGCATATCCTTCGAAAGCGAGGCTTCGATGGAGTACGACGGTTATGTTCATTACAACCTGAAAGTCTCTTCGTCCTCTCCGTTGCCGGTGAAGGACGTCCGTCTTGAAACAGACTATACACCTTATGCTTCGGAATATTTCATGGGAACAGGCTTCAGCGGTGGCTTCCGTCCGGCTTCCTACCGATGGGACTGGAAAGGTCCGTGGGACAGCTACTGGATGGGCAATGCCAAGGCCGGTCTGCACGTGGAATACCGAGGCAGCAGTTATCACGGTCCGTTGCTCAACGACTATAAGCCGGCTCCTCCCGAGGCCTGGGCCAATGGAGGACGGGGAACGGTCAGCGTGTCGGGAAACAAAGGCGAGAAGGCTCTGGTGGTGGCCAGTACGGGAGCCGATACACTCCGTGCGGAACCGAGTCAGTATGAATTCGATCTGCTGATAACCCCGGTGAAACCTGTAGACAGCCGGAAACATTTCTCTGAGCGCTATTACCATGCGCCGCACACCGGTTTTGACAAGGCGGCAGAAGAAGGGGCCAACATCATTAATATCCATCATGCCCAGAAACTGAATCCGGTCATCAATTATCCGTTTATCGTGCAGGACTCCCTGAAGGCCTTCATCAGACATGAGCATGAGTTCGGCCGCAAAGTAAAGCTTTATTATACCATCCGCGAACTGACAAACTATGCCACGGAAATCTATGCTCTGAAGAGCCTGAATCATGAGATTTTTGCTCCGGGAGTGGGCTATGGATTGCCTTGGCACTGCGAACATCTGATTGATGACTATCGTCCGGCCTGGTACACGGAGCTGCCTCAGGAAACGGCCGATGCCGCTCTGGTGCTGACCGGCTTCTCCCGCTGGATCAATTACTATCTGGAGGGACTGCGCTGGATGTTCCAGAATTATGACCTCGACGGCATCTATATGGATGATGTGTCCTTCGACCGTCCGGTGATGAAAAGAATGCGCAAGATTATGGAGCAGTATCATCCTGGAGCCTTGATCGACCTGCATTCCAACACGGGATACTCCGTCGGTCCGGCCAACCAGTACACCGGTTTCTTCCCTTATGTGGACCGCCTGTGGTTTGGGGAAAGTTTCCGCTATAACCAGATGAGGCCCGATGAGTGGTTCGTCACCTTCTCCGGAATACCTTTCGGGCAGATGAGCGAGATGCTTCAGGACGGAGGAAACCGTTTCCTGGGAATGGTTTACGGAGCTACTGCCCGTCATTCTTACGGCGCCTATTCTCCGGCTCCCGTCTGGGCCCTTTGGGATTCCTTCGGTATCGGTGAGGCCCGCATGTTGGGTTATTGGGATGAGGACTGCCCGGTGCAGACTTCGGATCCGGAGGTAAAGGCCACGGCTTATGTGAAGGCGGATCAGGTACTGGTGTCTGTGGGTAACTTCAGCAATCAGGATAAGACGGTCACTCTGTCGTTTGACTGGAATGCGTTGGGCATGCGTCCCGATCAGGTCACTCTGGAGAAGCCGGAGGTGGCCGACTTCCAGACTGCCGGATCGTTGCAGTTGCAGGCACCGATTCCGGTGAAGAGCAAGGAAGGCTGTCTGCTTCTCTTGAAAAGGAAATAGTATTTTGTGATTGATCATTACCAAAGCATCTAATAAATCATGGAAAAGAAATGTATGATACAACCCGTTTCGGTTCGGAAACTGGTGTTGTTTGTGTTGTGGGCGTTTTGCGCGCTTTCGTTGCAAGCGGCCCATCAGCCGGAATTCTCTGCGGCTGGTTTTTTCGAGTTGCCCAATACCGGGCGTCAGGCGTACAGTATGAACCCTGCGTGGCGTTTCCACAAAGGTGCAGTTACCGGAGCCGAGCGTGTGGATTTTGATGACAGCGAATGGGCACTGGTGTCTCTGCCCGATGGGATGGAATTGCTGCCTTCGGAGGCAAGCGGTTGTGTGAACTATCAGGGCGAGGTGTGGTATCGCAAGCATTTCACACCCGAGGATGCCTGGAAAGGCAAGAAGATGTTCCTGCATTTCGAGGCCATTATGGGCAAGTCGAAAGTGTGGGTCAACGGCAAACTGTTGAAGGAGCATTTCGGCGGTTTCCTGCCTGTCATCGCTGATGTGAGTGAGTATCTGGAATTCGGACGCGACAATGTCATCACCGTATGGGCCGATAATAGTGACGATCCGACTTACCCTCCCGGAAAGCCGCAGGACATGCTGGATTTTGCCTACTTTGGCGGAATCTATCGCGACTGCTGGATGGTGGTACATAACACGGTGTTTATTACCGACCCTAATTATGAGGACGTGAAGGCCGGAGGCGGTTTGTTCGTGTCTTTCGATGATGTGTCTGAAAAGGAAGCCGGGATTCGTCTGGATACCCACATCCGCAACAGCGCCGGGAAGGCTTTTTCCGGAAAGGTGGTGTATGAGCTTTACGACCGCGACCGGAAGCTGGTGCGCCGTACCGAGCAGAAAATTTCCATGACCGACGGACAGACCGGAGTGGCTACAGCCCAAATGACGGTACGTCAGCCGCATCTGTGGGCACCGGATTCGCCTTATCTGTATCAGTTGCACGTTCTGGTCAAGGACCGCAAAGGTCATGTGGTGGACGGTTACCGCCGTCGTGTGGGCATCCGCAGTGTGGAGTTCAAGGGGAAGGACGGCTTCTGGCTCAACGGAAAGCCTTATCCCGAACCTCTGATCGGAGCCAACCGTCATCAGGATTTTGCCGTAATCGGTAATGCACTTTCTAACAGTCTGCACTGGCGCGATGCCAAAAAACTGCGCGATGCCGGTCTGCGTGTGATCCGTAATGCGCATTATCCACAGGACCCTGCCTTTATGGATGCCTGTGACGAGTTGGGTTTGTTTGTCATCGTGAACACACCGGGATGGCAGTTCTGGAATGAGAAACCGATTTTTGCTCAACGGGTATACAGCGATATCCGCAATATGGTGCGCCGCGACCGCAATCATCCTTCCGTATGGCTTTGGGAACCGATTCTGAACGAAACCTGGTATCCGGAGGATTTTGCCAAGAATGTGGTGAATATAGTCCAAGAGGAATATCCTTATCCGTATTGCTATACCGGTTGTGATGTCACCGCCAAGGGACATGAACTTTTCCCCGTGCAGTTCACGCATCCGCTGAACGGTGCCGGTGGGGCCTTCAATGCGAATGAGCTGAATTCGGATGTGTCTTATTTTACCCGTGAGTGGGGCGACAATGTGGACGACTGGAGTTCGCACAATTCTCCGAGTCGTGTCAGCCGTTCGTGGGGGGAGGTGCCGATGCTGGTACAGGCACAGGGATATGCCAAGACCGATTATCAGTATACCAACTATGATGCGCTGTATCGTAATCCGCGGCAGCATGTGGGCGGTTGCCTGTGGCATTCGTTCGATCATCAGCGCGGATACCATCCCGATCCGTTCTATGGCGGTATTATGGACGCTTACCGTCAGCCGAAACTGTCGTACTATATGTTCTGTGCGCAGCGTCCGCCTTATGAAAATCCGGAACTGATTGCCGAAAGCGGACCGATGGTGTATATAGCCCATGCCATGACTCCTTTCTCTCCTAAGGACGTAACGGTTTACAGCAATTGTGATGAAGTGCGTCTGACCTGCTGTCAGGGTAGTACTCCTTATATATATAAGAAAGACAAACAGGCTGGTGGCATGCCGTCGCCGATTATTGTATTCCCGAATGTGTGGGATGTGATGCACGATAAGGAACTGGCTCGTGGAGGAAAGCATGCGGAGTCTTATCTGTTGGCCGAAGGATTGATCGATGGAAAAGTGGTGGCTACCCATAAGGTATATCCGGCGCGCCGTCCTTCCAAAATCAAACTGTGGGTAGACAACGAAGGGGTGGAAACCCGGGCAGACGGCTCGGATCTGGTTACCGTGGTGGCTGCCATTACAGACGATCAGGGAAATATCAAGCGCTTGAACAACAGTATGATCCGTTTTGAGATTGAGGGACCGGGTGAACTGGTGGCAGATGAAGAAGACTTCACGAACCCGCGTGCCGTACAGTGGGGCACCGCTCCGATATTGGTACGTGCACTGTCTGGAAACGGAGAGATTCGGATCAAGGCATCGTTGACTCTGCAAGGAAAGCATACTCCGGTATCGGGAGAGTTGGTCTTGAAGACCACGGAACCGATGCGCCCGCTTATTGCCGACAAGGAAGAGTTGGAAACCTTATATCAGCAGAACCAAACGAAAAAAGAAAACCGACTGCAAGCCGGGGATGCTGCTTCAGAAGAGATGCGCCGTTTGCAGCAGGAACAGAACCGCGAGCGCTTGAAAGAGGTGGAACAGCAACAAAGTGATTTTGAATAAATCATACAAGAAAAGAGCAGTTGTATGCTAAAATATCTTTTTTCAAAATACGCAATTTACATTTGAAAAAAGAGCATTCTAAAAAGACTAAAGAAAGGATTGTATCAGGACTCGAAAATGAGTTTGATACAATCCTTTTTTTAGTCATATGGGTATCAATCGTATTTCTTCGAAAGATACTTGAGGGGATAGTTCTGTTTACCCCCATTAATCAAAGTGCATGCGCAGCAGGCGGATGGAATTCAGTACGGCCAACAGGGCTACACCGACATCGGCAAAGACGGCTTCCCACATGTTGGCCACGCCGAATGCACCTAGCAGAAGCACGGCCAGCTTGACCCCTAATGCGAGAATGATGTTCTGCCATACAATGCGGCGTGTGGCCTGACTGATGCGCAGGGCGGTGACAATGCGTTCGGGGTGGTCGGTCTGCAGAATCACATCAGCCGTTTCAATGGCGGCTTCCGAACCGTTCTTGCCCATGGCAATGCCGATGGAACTGAGGGCCAGCGAAGGGGTATCGTTGATACCATCGCCCACATAAGCCATTTCATCCTGCGTTTCCGCTTTTATCCGTTCGATATGTTTCACTTTGTCTTCGGGCAGCAGGTCACCATAGATACGGTCTATTCCGATTTCTTTTCCCACCTTCTCGGCCAATTGTTGCTTGTCTCCACTCAGCATGACGGTCTGTCCGATACCGGCCCGTTTGAGTTGTTGTATGGTGCGTGCGGCATCCTCCTTGATGCGGTCGGCAATGAGAAAATAGCCGGCATAGGTGCCGTCAATCAGAAGATAGATTACGGTTTCGATGCGCTGGGCCACTTCTTCCGGTATCGGCAGGTGGTGTGCCGTCAGCAGATGGGCATTTCCCATTTCCAGAGTATGGCCGTCCACAATTCCGGTCAATCCTTTTCCAGCCACTTCACGCACCTGTTCAGCGGGCAGAAGCGGAAGGTGTTGCTTTTTTCCATATTCCGTAATGGCATGGGCCACGGGGTGCGAGGACAGTTGCTCCAGCGAGCAGGCCAGATTCAAGGCGTTGTCTGGTGCACCGGCTTCCAGATGGGCTTCCAGAACAGTGAAATCACCGTAAGTCAGGGTTCCGGTCTTGTCGAAGACAATAGCCTTCAGATGCGGAAACCGGTCCATAAAGCTGGCTCCCTTGAACAGGATACCCTGACGGGAAGCGGCGCCGATTCCGCTGAAATAAGCCAAGGGTATGGAGATGACGAGCGCACAAGGGCAGGAGATGACCAGGAAGATCAGAGCACGGTAAACCCAGTCGGTGATTTGGGCCTCGGCCAAAAATAGCGGAGGCAGTACGGCGATGAGCAGAGCCAGTACGAAGACCGTGGGAGTATAGATACGGGCCAGACGGCGGATCATCAGTTCGGTGGCTGACTTTCGTGAGCGGGCTTCACGCACCAGTTCCAGAATTCGGGCACGGGCGCTGTCTTCGTAACGGTGGGTCACCTGCATCTCGATAACATGTTCCTCGTTGATCATTCCGGCCAGAAGTGCATCGCCGCGGTGTTTGCTTTGGGGAACACTCTCGCCCGTAAGGGCCGCCGTATTGAAACGTCCCTTGTCAGACAGCAGGATGCCGTCGAGCGGAATCTGATTGCCTGCGTGCAGACGGATGGTTTCGTTTACCTGAATCTGTTCCGGCAAGTCGTGTGTCCACGCACCGTTTCGGAACACTTCCACTTGCTGCTCCTTCATATCGAGCAGAGAGTCGATGTGGCTTTGGGCCTGACGCACGGCGCGTTCCTGAAATTCTTCTCCGATGGTGTAGAACAACATCACGGCTACGGCTTCGGCAAATTCGCCGATACAGAAAGCGCCTACGGTTGCCAGTGCCATCAGTACGAATTCATTGAACCAGTCGCTGTGGCGCATTCCGTTCCATGCATGCTTCCACACCGGCCAGCCTACGGGCAGATAGGCCAGCGCATACAGGATGCGTGCCGGCAGGGTTTGAGCAAACAGATGCTCGGCGATGAGGCCGCCGCCAAACAGTAGGGCGGTGATCAGAACCGGTAGCCAGGCTTGCATGCCGTGGCTTTCGTGGTGGTCGTGATGACTGTGGCAGGAGCATCCGCCGCTGCAACAGCATTCTTCATGATCATGTGGTTTCATTTTCTTTGTTGTTTTATGGATTTCTGAAAGCAAAGATAGGAGCTTTCCGATGCAATTTGGTTGCAAATGCGTATCTTTGTCTTGCCGAAATGGCTTGAAGGAGTATTTGTTTATGGAAAAAGAGTTTATTCTTTATATTAAGAATATGGTATGCAACCGCTGCATCTGGGTGGTGCAGGAATTGCTCCGTGAGTTGCAGGTGCCTTATCTGCGGGTGGAATTGGGGCAGGTGGTACTGTCTGCTCCTTTGTCTGAGTCCGTACCGCAGGAGCTGGCAAAGCGTCTGGAGCAGCATGGCTTTCTGTTGCTGGCCGACCGTAAAGAGCAACTGGTGGCGCTGATTCGGTCAGCGATTATCCGGATGGTGCGAAGCGAAAAGATTCAGGAAGACCAGAATCTTTCTGCCGTCCTTACGGAAACCTGTCACATGGATTACAGTGCCTTGAGCAAACTCTTCTCCGAGCAGACTTCGATGACCGTGGAGCAGTATCATATTCTTCAAAAAGTGGAGCGCGTGAAGGAACTGTTGTCATACGGAGAACTCACATTGGCCGAAATAGCCGATCGGGTGCACTATTCCAGTCAGGCGCATCTCTGTGCCCAGTTTAAGAAGATTACCGGGATGACCCCCACCCAATACCGCAAGCAGAAGAACCATCCCCGAAGTCCGCTGGACGAGGTATGATATAAAAAATATCCCGAATTATGTAATAATCTTCCTTCATGGCGCTTGTATTTTTGCAGTAAAAAAAGAATAGGATATGCAAGATACAACAAAAGAAACCCGAATCTTCCCGGTTGTGGGGATGAGTTGTGCGGCCTGTGCCGTGCGGGTAGAGAAGGAATTATCCAAGGTGCCGGGTGTCAGTCAGGCCGGTGTGAATTTTGCGGCTTCGAATGTGCGGGTGGTTTTCGACAACAACAGTTGCTCGCCCGAGCAGTTGCGTCAGGCCCTACAATCAGCCAGATATGATCTGATTCTGGAAACGGAGCAGTCGGAGAATGATGCTGTGGAGCAGATGCATCTGAAACGGATGCACCGTCTGAAACGGCATGCTATCAGCGCTTTGGTACTTTCAGTGCCGGTTGTGGTGCTGAGTATGTTTTTCATGGACTGGGCTTATAGCGCAGCGATTTCCTGTATTCTGTCAACGGTGGTGCTGTTTTTCTTCGGACGTGTGTTTTATGTCAATGCCTGGAAACAGTTGCGTCACGGTGCGGTGAATATGGATACCCTGGTGGCCAACAGCACCGGAGTGGCCTATCTGTTCAGTCTGTTCAACTTGTTTTTCCCTGAATTTTGGTTGAGCCGTGGTCTGGAACCGCATGTTTATTTTGAGGCATGCAGTGTGATTGTGGCTTTTATCTTGTTGGGCCGTTTTATGGAAGAGCGTGCCAAAGGCAATACTTCGGCTGCAATCCGCAAGCTGATGGGATTGCAACCCCGTATCGTATCGGTGTGTCGTGCGGACGGCAGTGTGGAACAGTTGCCGTTGGCACAGGTGGAGCCGGGCATGCAATTGCTGGTCAAACCCGGTGAAAAGATCGCTGTGGACGGTGCTTTGGTTTCGGGTGACTCATTTGTTAACGAAAGCATGCTGACGGGCGAATCACTTCCGGTACGCAAGCGTCCGGGAGCAAAGGTCTTTGCCGGTACGGTTAACCTGAAAGGTTCTTTTGTTTTCGAGGCGGCCAAAGTGGGAGCGGACACGCTTCTGGCACAGATTATCCGTCAGGTGCAGGAAGCGCAGGGCAGCAAGGCTCCTGTTCAGCGGCTGGTGGACCGTATTGCATCGGTTTTTGTACCTGTAGTCATGGGCATATCACTCATCACCCTCCTGGCGTGGGGATTGCTGAAACCCGAAGGCGGTTGGGTTTTCGGTATTCTGTCTATGGTAACCGTGCTGATTATTGCCTGTCCCTGTGCATTGGGATTGGCTACTCCTACAGCGATTATGGTGGGAATCGGTAAGGGAGCCGAATTGGGAATTCTGGTAAAAGATGCGCAGAGTTTGGAAACAGCCCGTAAAATTGATACCGTAGTGCTCGACAAGACCGGTACCATTACCGAGGGGCGTCCGGTGCTGACCGATTGCATTTGGAAGGAAGGAGCTTCCTCTTTACGCCGTGTATTTTATAGTTTGGAGCGTTGTTCCGAGCATCCGTTGGCCGAGGCTGTGGTCCAGTCTTTCCGCAATGTGTCCACGCTTTCGGTAACAGACTTTGTCAGCCACACCGGTTACGGTATCAGCGGACGGGTAGACGGAAAAACCTATTTTGCAGGAAGCGTGAAATGGTTGCGCGAGCAGGGTATCGCTCTGGATGAAGAACAGGAAAGTGCTTGTCGTCGTTTGGCAGATGAGGCCAAGACCGTGATTGCTTTTGCCGATGAGACAGCTGTACTTGCCGTGTGTGGCATTCGTGATGCGGTGAAAGCAACCTCTGTGGAGGCCATAAAGATGTTGCAGGAACGCGGCATCCGTCTGGTGATGCTGACGGGCGACCATGAGGCTACGGCGCGTTCCATTGCCCGAGAAGTAGGTATCACCGAAATGAAAGCCTCTCTTTTACCGCAGCAGAAAAATGAATATGTCCGTCAGCTTCAGGCCGAAGGAGCCTGTGTAGCCATGGTGGGCGATGGTATCAACGACAGTGCGGCTCTGGCCAGTGCCGATTTAGGTATTGCCATGGGGCAGGGAAGCGATATTGCAATGGATGTGGCCAAGATGACGATTATCTCCTCCGATTTGCGCAAGATTGTCGATGCGATTGAATTGTCGCAGGCCACGGTTCGCACCATCCGTCAGAATCTCTTCTGGGCCTTTATCTATAATATAATAGGTATTCCGGTGGCCGCCGGTGCTCTTTATCCGCTGTGGGGATTCTTGTTGAACCCGATGCTTGCCGGAGCTGCTATGGCGATGAGTAGCGTCAGTGTGGTGACCAACAGTTTGCGTCTGCATATCTCTTCATTAAGTTCTACGGGCCCGACGACGGGCAGTCAGCTGGTGCGCAAACGCTATCAGGTGGAAGGCATGATGTGCGACCACTGCCGTCAGCATGTGGAGCAGGCCTTGAATGCTTTGGACGGTGTACTGGCAACAGTTACTCTGGAGCCGCCTGTGGCTACCATTGATTTTGCTCAGGCACCGCTTTCTGTGGAGCAATTGCAGGAAGCGTTGTCCAAAGCCGGAAAATATTCGATTAAGGAAATATAACATTTGTGGAGGAAATGCCGCATGTTTGCTATATCTGCATAGCAAATATGCGGCATTTTTTGATGTCAAAAACAGTAATATTCTAATAAAACTGTAATAATTACAAAAACGGTATGAATCGTTTGTTTTAATCGTTTTCTTGGAATATCTTTGCAGTAACTAAACTATGTAATGTCTAATTGTTGATTATGAAAAAATTGTATGTAACCCCTTCTTTGAAGGTGGTAAACCTGAATATGCAGGTATTGCTTTGTGGATCTATGGAAGATAATGGTAGTTCATCATTTGAAGGTATGGATGATCTTCCTAGTGGCCCTGGCGCCTCTTCAATGAACAGTTCTTCTAATATTTGGGTTTCCAATACCTCTTCAATTTGGGATTAATTAAAAAATAAAGAAAGGTTGTTTTCATGACTCGATTTTTATTAGGATTTGGATTGTTTTCGATGGCACTGTGTGCACAAGCACATGTAGCAGACAGTGTAGAGGTATATCGTTCTTCTGATTTGGACGAGGTTCTGATCTCAGTAAATAGGGATACGCAAAAGAAATTAAATACGACACAGCAAACGTTTACCTTCTCCAAAAGCAAAATTGATTTTGCGAACAAACAGAATATGGCCGATCTTTTGATGGAGAGCGGTCAGGTGGCTGTGCAGAAAAGCCAGCAGGGTGGAGGCAGTCCTGTTCTCCGTGGTTTCGAGGCATCACGTATTCTTTTGGTGGTAGACGGAATCCGCATGAACAATCTGATTTATCGTAATGGTCATTTGCAGAACTCCATTACCGTAGACCAGTTTATCCAGAATCGCGTGGAAGTGCTCAACGGTCCGGCTTCGTTGAATTACGGAACCGACGGACTGGGCGGTGCCATTGTGTTCAATACCCAGAATCCGGTTCTGGCCGTTCCGGGACAGCGCCGCTTTACGACCGGAAATGCAGCTGTGCGCTATGGTAGTGCCAACAGCGAAGGCTCTACACACGTGGATTTCAATTACGGAACCGAGAAGTTTGCTTCGCTCACTTCATTCACCTACAGCCATTTTGGCGATTTGAAGGCCGGAAAGAACCGCAATCCTTTCCTGCCTGATGACGATGCCTATATCCGTTGCAACTATTACGTGAAGCCGTGGGGCGGAAAAGCGGATGAGGCTATAGCGAATGATTCTCCGGAGAAACAATACCGCTCCGGCTATGACCAGTATGACATTTTACAGAAGTTCCTGTATCAGCCGAACCGCGAGGAGCAGCATATCCTGAACTTCCAATTATCAAATACAACAGACTTTAACCGATATGACCGTCTGAGCGAAATGAGCACAGCCAAAGATGGAACCGTCACCCCGAAGTTTGCGGAGTGGTATTACGGTCCGCAGTTCCGTTTGCTCTCGGCCTATCATTTTCATGGATGGAACAAGTTGGGTGCCGATAAGGTCAACCTGACTCTGGCCTATCAGAATGTGAAGGAAAGCCGTCATGACCGCAAATTCCAGAAAGAGGATCTCTATCACAACTGGGAGCAGGTGCACATGGCCACCCTGAATACCGACTGGATCAAGTATTGGGATCAGCACACGCTGCATCTGGGTGTTGACGGAACATTCAGTTTCCTGAAATCGACCGCCGAAACCGAGAATGTGGTGACCGGTGAGCGTTCGGAAAACGGAACCCGTTATCCTGACGGTAAGAACCGGATGCACACGGTTGAGGCTTTTGCCACTCACGAATGGCAGATCACGCCCAAGGTACGCATGAACGACGGTGTGCGTTTGGGTTATGCCACCACCTACTCCAGTGTGCTGGATGAGGATGTGTTCCCGTTTTTTGCCGGTAAGGACCAGCGCAAGCAGAACATGACCTACAGTCTGGCCTGGGGACTGAATTATCTGCCGGCCAAGACCTGGAAACTGGCCTGGTCGGCCAGCACGGCCTATCGCGTGCCCAATATTGATACCGCTTCAAAAGTCTTTGAATCCAAAACCAGCACGGTGACGATTCCCAATGAGAATCTGAAGCCTGAAAAGACGGTAACCGTGGATATGAACATCACCAAGCATATCGGCGACCGTCTGGTGTGGGAGAATGTCGTGTACGGAACCTATTATTTTGATGCCATCACTACTGCCCGCGGTCTTTTCAAGGGAGAGAGCCAGATGGAGTATCAGGGAACTCTGTGCGATGTCTACACACAGGTCAATGCTAAGGCAGCCGTATTGTGGGGCTTCAGCAGCAGTCTGACTGCCAAGCCTTCGCGTAATCTGGAGTTCAATGCCACCTATAATTATACCTACGGACGCGTGGTTAAGGGAGAGAAGCATCAGCCGCTGGATCACATCCCGCCGATGTTCGGAAGAGTGGGAGTGGCTTACCTTACCTCGAACGGTAAGGGACGTTTTGAGGCCTATTCCCTGTATAACAGCCGCAAGCGCGCATCCGATTATAATTCCGACGGTGAAGACAACATCAAGTATGCCACCGTGAAGGGAGCCGACGGCGACGGTATGCCGGCCTGGTTTACCCTGAATCTGAAGGGCAGTTACAATGTGACTCAAAACGTGACGCTTCAGGCCGGTGTGGAGAACCTGCTCGACACGGAATACCGCATGTTTGCTTCGGGCATCAGTGCGTCGGGCCGGAATATTTTCGTGGCCGCCCGCGTAGGATTCTGAAAAAATGAACAGAAATACTGAAAAATGCGCTATATTTGTATCAGGATTCCAAAAGGAAATAAAAACAGATATAGATGTTAGAACTCAGTATTGTAATACCCGTATATAATGTAGCACCCTATTTGCCTGCCTGCCTGGAGAGTATCTTCGGGCAGACAGGCTTTTCTTTTGAAGTCATCCTCGTGGATGATGCTTCTACCGACAACAGCGGTTCGATCTGTGGCGAATATGCCCGTCGTGACTCCCGGGTGCGCTATATCCGCCATGCCCGCAACGGCGGTCTGAGCAGTGCCCGCAACACGGGACTGGTGGCCGCACGGGGCAAATACATCACCTTTGTCGATTCGGATGATTTCCTGGCTCCCGATACGCTGACCCGCAATGTGGAGACGCTCCGGGCGCATTCCGATGCGGATGTGCTGGAGTATCCCGTGCAGGTGCATCATGGGGCCGAAGAAACATTCTGTTATAAGCCTTCGGAACATCTTCGGGTGGAGACCTACCGGCAGTGGATAGAGCGGGGCGGATACGCCCACAGTTATGCCTGGAACAAGATTTACCGGCGCAGCCTGTGGCAGGGACTGACCTTTCCCGAGGGACTTTATTTTGAAGACCTTTATGTGGTTCCACTGGTCATGCAGCGTGCCACCGGTATTCTGGCCGTTCCTACCGGGCTTTATTACTATTGCAGCCGCAACGGTTCCATAACCACACAGGTCTCGCTGAAAAAGCGTTTGGATCTTTTTCACGCCGCTTTGGAACTCTATCAGCGCCTGCTGTCAGAGTCCGGATGGCAGTCGGAGACGCTCGGCCGCCTTTACCTTTATACGATGGACCGTCAGATAGAAGTCCTGCAGGCCGGCGGCAGCACCGAACTGCCTTCACGCCGTTCGGTCATCCGTTTGTTGGGAGCGCCCGGTCTTTCTGTGGCTTCGCGTTTCAAGGCCCTGCTGAGCGGTCTGTTGGGGCGGAAAGCCAGTCCGGTTTATTCTTCAATCAGTAAAATGTTGTGTTTATGAGTGCTTCGGTCAGTTTTATCCTTCCTTATTATCGGATAGAAGGAATGCTGCTGAAACGCTGTCTGGACAGTCTGCTGTCCCTTCCTTCGGATATAGACTATGAGGTGATTCTGGTGGATGACGGTACGCCGGAGACTTCCGTGCCTGCCTGGCTTTCGGAGTGGCAGGTACCCTCTTGTGTGCGCTATTTCTATCAGGAAAACAAAGGATTGGGCGGGGCCCGCAACACCGGTCTGTCGCTGGCCACGAAAGAATACGTCCAGTTTGTCGATCCGGATGATTATCTGTTTGCGGAGCGTTATGCAGCCGTGTGGTCGCTGTTGCAGGAAAAGCAGCCCGATTTGCTGACGTTTGATTTCCGTAAGGTGTACGACTGTACCCGTTTACCGGATGCCGAGGGAGATACTTCCGTATGGTTTGAAGGGAGCGGCACCGCCTTTATGCTCCAGCACAACCTGCGCGCCGGTGCGTGGGGCTATCTTTTCCGTCGTTCCTTGTGTCGCGATCTGACTTTTCCGGAGCATACCTATCACGAAGACGAAGCCTTCACGCCCCAGCTGTATTTGCGGGCACGTGTTGTAGTCATTACCGATATTCCGCTGTATGCCTATTATCAGCGCCAGGACTCCATCATGAACAGTCCGAAGCGCGAGAAACTGCACAAGCGCTTTACGGATCTGCTGGGCATCCAGTTGGGCTTGTCTGCTCAGGCCAATCAGCTTCCGGCAGAGCAACAGCAGGCATTGCGCCGTCGCATCGACCAGAACTATATGTCCATGCTCTACAAGCTTTTTACCGACAGTCCCGACCGGGCGTTTCTGCAACTCTATGTCCGACGCATGAAAAATCAGGGAGGCTATCCGCTTCCTCTACACGGTTATACGCTGAAATACATCGTTTTTGCCTGCGTCACGGCGTTGCCCGGTGTGCCTGCCTTGCTATGGCGTCTGCTGGCGGGCCGGCGGCATTAAAAAAAGATGGTAATGATTGGATAAGATCATCCGGACAGTTGGAAATTTTCATCGAAATCATTTTAAAAATAAAAAACGGGAACCATATCACGAAACTCGATATGGCTCCCGTTTTTTGTGAAAGAAACTCTATGGGCTTATTGCAGCGTCGGAGCGATCTGTTCGGCCCAGGCTGCGATCCGGCTGTCGGTCAGTTCCGGTTGGTTCACCTCATCCAGCGCCAGTCCCAGGAAGTTGCCTTCCGCATTCAGCGCCACCGAATCCGTATGCAGATAGCCGTCGGTGCTGATTCCGCTGCCGGTCAGTGTGCATCCCTTGTCCTTGATTTCCTGATACAGCAAGCCGATGGCATCGCAGAATGTGTCGCCATACGACTCGGAATCTCCGCAGCCGAAGAGCGCCACAATCTTACCGTTAAGGTCGGCGCTCTGGAGCACCTTCACCCCGTCGTACCAGTCGTCCTGAAGTTCGCCGCATCCCCAGGTGGCAGAGCCCAGAATCAAGGCTTCGTTTTCGGAAATCATTTCCGGAGTAAGTTCCGAAACATTGATCACTGCACTGTCGTCCAGTCCCAGAGCTGCCGCAATCTTTCCGGCCAGCTCCTCGCAAGTTCCGGTTGAGGAACCATAAACTACAATTGTCTTTTTCATAAATCCAAATATTAATAATCCAAATCGTTGCCGACAAAGTAAGGAGATTTTCTTGCGATATGAAATACCCATGTTTTATGATTTTTCCGCTCTGTCTGCTGCCTGTTTTTGGGTATGTTCGCTGATTTTGGGTAAGAATCCGGTGTTTTGTCTCTATTTTATGTTATTTTTGGGGGAATTTTTCAAAAACCTAAAGTCAGACACTTATGAAAAAATACTTTTTAAGGATTGCTCTCCCCCTGATGCTGCTGTCATCAGGACCGGCTTTCGCTCAAGGCACACTGGAAGACTATAACCGTGCCTACTCACTCCGTCAGAAGTTTAGTGGTTATCAGGTATATCATAGCGATGTGAATCCCCATTGGGTAACGGGCACCTCCTCTTTCTGGTATCTGCAACGTACCCCTCAGGGAAATGAGTATCTCTTGTTGGATGCTGACCGTCAGACCCGCCGTCCGCTCTTTGTACGCGACTCTTTGGCGATGCAGTTGCAGCAGTCTCTGGGGCGCCGTGTTGATGCCCGGAACCTGCCTCTGGACAAGGGGAATCTGGAAGCCTCGCTCGATGTGTTCCGCTTTGTGTGCGACGGATACAACTGGCGCTATGAGATTGCGGCCAACCGACTCACGCGCGAAGGTAAGGTGCCTCCACGCAGAAAGGGGCGGCACTGGATGGAGACCGACGATGAAAAAGGGTGGGGACCCGTTACTTCGCCCGACGGAAAGTATGAGGCCTATATCAAGAACGACAATATTTTTGTTCGTGACAAGGCCAACGGGCGCGAGCGTCAGTTGAGTCAGGACGGAACCCTGAGCAACTATTATTCCTCTTATATCCAGTGGTCGCCCGATTCGCGCAAGGTGCTTTCCTGCCGCATCCGTCCCGTGCAGAAACGCTATGTCTATTACGTGGAATCCTCGCCGCGCGACCAGCTTCAGCCTAAACTGCACCAGCAGGAATATGCCAAGCCCGGTGATGAACTGCCGTTTAAGGTGCCCTGCATCTTCCACGTGGAGACCGGTCAGCGCTGCATTCCCGAAACTTCTCTTTTCGCGCATCAATATAGCTTGTCTTATCTGCGCTGGGATGCCGACAGTAAGAGTGTAACCTTTGAGTACAACGAGCGCGGTCACAAAACCTATCGTGTGCTGGAACTCTCAGCCGAGGATGGAAAGGTGCGCACGCTGATTGAAGAGAAGGAAGAGAAGTATGTGAATTATCCGTTGATTTACCGCAACTATCTGCAAGACGGCAAACACATTCTCTGGACCAGCGAGCGCGACAATTACAACCATCTGTATCTTTACGACCGCACGACGGGGCGTCCGGTGCGTCAGATCACCAAAGGCCGCTGGTATGTGCGTGGCGTGCAGCATGTGGATGAGCAGAACCAATGGATATATTTCTCGGCCAACGGCATGAATCCCAAGGAAGACCCTTATCTGATACACTATTACCGGATTGGGTTCGACGGAAAGAATCTGGTGGAACTGACGCCCGACGAAGGGATGCATCAGGCATGGTTCTCTTCCGACTACCGTTATCTGGTCGATGTATATTCCAAGGTGGACACTCCTCCGGTGGCGGTATTGCGTGATGCCCGTACCGGCCGGCAGGTCATGCCGTTGGAGCAGGCCGACATATCTCGTCTGGAGGCCAACGGATGGCGTGCTCCGGAAGTGTTCTCAGCAAAAGGGCGCGACGGCAAGACCGACATCTGGGGTGTGATTTACCGACCGACAAATTTTGACCCGTCACGCAAATATCCGGTGGTGGAATACATCTACTCCGGTCCCGGCGGACAGCATGTGCCCAAGAGCTTCTCATCCTATAACTGGTGGATGACTTCGCTGGCCGAACTGGGATTCATTGTGGTTCAGGTGGATGGCATGAGCACTTCGTTCCGCTCGAAGGACTTTGAAGAAGTGTGCTACAAGAATCTGAAGGATGCCGGACTGCCCGATCACATGGCCTGGTTGCAGGAGGCAGCACGCCGCTATCCCTATATGGATCTGGAACGGGTGGGTATTTTTGGCAGTTCTGCCGGCGGACAGGAAGCCATGTCGGCGGTGCTGTTCCATCCCGAGTTCTATAAAGCCGCCTATTCGGCCTGTGGCTGTCACGACAACCGCATGGACAAAATCTGGTGGAACGAGCTTTGGATGGGTTATCCCGTCGATTCGTCATATATAGAAAGCTCCAATGTGGAACAGGCGCACCGGCTGGAGCGCCCGTTGATGTTGGTGGTAGGAGAGATGGACGACAATGTGGACCCCGCATCGACCATGCAGGTGGTCAATGCGTTGATCAAGGCCAACAAGGATTTTGAGCTGGTGGTGGTTCCCGGAGCCGGGCATACGATGGGCGACAACTTCGGCGAGCACAAGCGCTATGATTTCTTTGTGCGCCATCTGATGGGTGTGGAACCGCCCAAGTGGAATGCCATCACCTATTGATGTGCGACCGATGAAAATGAAAACTCCTCAAATCTGGTGTGGACGACCAACACCGGGTTTGAGGAGTTTCTTATTATAATATGAGTCGGTTTACTGTACGATGAACCAGGGGTTCAACAAATCTTCCTTATTATATTGCAGCGGCGACTGCAAGTCTGTGTGCCAGATATTTTTTCCGGCAGCCCGGGCGATGGCATGTCCGGCGGCCGTGTCCCATTCCATGGTCGGCGCAAAGCGCGGATATACATCGGCAGCCCCTTCGGCTACCAAACAAATCTTGATGGAACTTCCGCTGGAGCGTGTCTCCACTTTTTCGTGAAGGCTTTCCATCTTTTCGATATACTCCTGGGTTTCGGGAGTGAGGTGCGAGCGTGAAGCTACCACAACGAAGGCATTCTTTTCCGGCTGTTCCATTGGCAGTTTGCAGGCACCGGCCAGCAGCGACTCCAGATTCTCGGGACTGCTTCCCGGAGCGATGTGCTGCAGCTTGAAGGCACCCAACTGCTCTTCGGCCAGATACAATTCCTCCTTTACCGGCACATAAATCACGCCCAGCACGGGAACACCCTCCTGAACCAGAGCGATGTTTACGGTAAACTCACCGTTTTTCTTGATAAATTCCTTGGTGCCGTCCAGCGGATCCACAATCCAGAGTGTGTTCCATTCCTTGCGTACGGCATAGTCCATGTGTTTGCCCTCTTCGCTCAGCACCGGGTATGGAGTCTGTGTGAGATAAGTCATGATGCGTTCGTGCGCCTTCTTGTCGGCGATGGTCAGCGGTGAATTGTCCGCTTTCTTTTCGATGCCTAAGTCCGAGTTCGGGTCCAGATATACATCCAGAATATCCTTACCGGCCGCCAAGGCGGCGCAGGCAGCACAATAAAGTAAATCCATTGAATTCATATAACAGTCAATTTTTTGTTTTTACAAAGGTAGTAAGAAAATTCAAACCGTCTATTTTTTAAGGAAAGATTCATTTCTTGAAACTTTTGTTGTGACTTCCTGATAAAAATTGTAAGTTTGTGTATTCTTAAATCCTTAAAACCCGAAACATGAATTCTATCGTTAAGATTTTTCTCCCCGTGACGCTGGCCGCCTGTCTTTCGGCCTGTCACAGTCAGAAGGCTCTTCAAGCCAATTACGAGATTATTCCGCTGCCCAATCACATAGAGAAGCAGCAGGCCAAATCTTTTACTTTGAGTAAAAACACAGTCATCAGCTACCCGTCGCAGAATGCCGACATGGAGCGCAATGCCCGTTTCCTGGCGCAATATATCGAGGAGCAGACCGGCTATCGTCCCGAAATCAAGGCCGATGCCGATGCTTCGTCCAACTGCATCCGTCTGGCACTCGACCCGTCAATCCCTGGAGCCAGCGAGACCGTTGATTTTGAAGGAAAGATCAATGAAGGCTATCGCCTGGAAGTAGGCAAGAACATCACCATCACAGGAGCCACTCCGGCCGGTGTGTTCTATGGTATGCAGGTGCTGCGCAAATCCATTCCTGCCGGTGCCAAGGACAAGAAGATTGCATTCAGTCCCGTAACCATTCAGGACGCTCCCCGTTTCGGCTACCGCGGTATGATGCTCGATGTGTGCCGCCATTTCTTTACGGTGGACGAGGTGAAGCGTTATATCGACATTCTGGCACTGCATCAGGTGAACCGTTTCCACTGGCACATCTCCGAGGATCAGGGTTGGCGTATCGAAATCAAGAAATATCCGCGCCTGACCGAGGTGGGCAGCAAGCGTAAGGAAACCGTAATCGGCCGCAACTCCGGCAAGTACGATGGAAAACCTTACGGCGGTTATTATACACAGGAGCAGATCAAGGACATTGTGGCTTATGCTGCCGAACGGTATATCACCATTGTGCCGGAGATTGATTTGCCGGGACACATGCAGGCCGCTTTGGCCGCTTATCCGGATTTCGGTTGTACGGGAGGCCCTTATGAGGTATGGACCCAGTGGGGTGTGTCCGACAATGTAATTTGTGCCGGTAATGAAAAGGCGCTGACTTTCCTGGAAGACGTGCTGAGCGAGGTGGTGGAACTCTTCCCTTCGCCATATATCCATGTGGGTGGTGACGAATGTCCGAAGACCCGTTGGAAGGAGTGCCCCAAATGCCAGAAACGCATTGCCGATGAGGGAATCAAGGGCGATAACCGCCATACAGCTGAGGAATATCTGCAGAGCTATGTCATCTCGCGTATGGAACGTTTCCTGGAAAGCAAGGGACGTCACATCATCGGTTGGGACGAAACACTCGAAGGCGGTCTGGCACCGAACGCCACAGTGATGAGCTGGCGCGGTGTGGGCGGCGGTATCGAGGCGGCCAAGCAGAAGCATCCGGTGATCATGACTCCGAATTCACATGTTTACTTCGACTATTACCAGACCACCAATACCGCCGACGAACCTCTGGCCATCGGCGGTTATGTTCCGGTAGAGAAAGTCTACTCTCTGGAGCCTACAGCCGGCATTCCGGAGGACGGCAAGAAGTATGTGATTGGTGCGCAGGCCAATCTTTGGACCGAGTATATCCCGACTTTCAGTCAGGTGGAATATATGGTGCTGCCCCGTATGGCCGCTCTTTCCGAAGTGCAGTGGACACAGCCGGAGCACCGCAATTATGAAAACTTCCTGCAACGTGTGCCCGACATGATGGACCAGTATGACGTGAACGGTTATAATTATGCCACCCATCTGCTGGATATCCGCGCCACACTGGAGCCCGACACCGAGAAGGACGCTCTGAAAGTGACCTTCAAGACTTTGGGACAGGGCGATATCCGATATACACTCGATGGTACCGACCCGACTAAGGACAGCACACCGTACGATTCTCTGCAACCGCTGTTTATCAAGAGTGATGTGCAGATCAAGGCAGCAGTGTTCCGTCCGGGAGGAGCGCGTAGTCGCATCTTCTCGGAGAAAGTTACTCGCAGCAAGTCATCCATGAAGCCTATTACCCTCAAGCAGCAGCCTAGTGGCGGCTATGCTTTCAACGGAGCGCCGGCGCTGAACGACGGTTTGCAGGGTGACGGAAACTATAAGACCGGACGCTGGCTGGGCTTTCAGGGCAGAGACCTTGAGGCGGTGATCGACCTGAAGGAAGCTACCGAAATCAGCAAACTGTGTTTCCGTTGCAATGTGGTGAAAGGCGACTGGATTATGGGACCGCGCGGAGTACGCATCCGGGTGTCCGATGACGGTGTGAACTACCGTGAGATTCTGGCGCAGGATATTGCCGATCTGAAGCAGGCCGACAAGGATGGAATCTATCCTTATGAGTATTCTTTTGCTCCGGTGTCAGCCCGTTATGTAGAGGTAACTGTCCGTAGCGGCAAGTTGCCCGACTGGCATCCCGGAAAGGGCAATTCGGCTTTCATTTTTGTAGACGAACTGAACCTGTATTAAAACGGGGTGCACGAAACGAAAAAACGATTTCGATGAAATAAAAAAATGGTCGTGATGATTTGCAAAAATCATCACGACCATTTTTTTATCTGTTTATCAGGCCGATATTCAGCTCCTTTTATAAAGTGTGTGCGGCCAGGATGCGCTGCACCTCGATGATGCTGGAGCTCTTGCCGAACTTCTGTTCCAGCGGTTCTTCTTCGCCACGGATCCACAGTTTCATGTCCGCGTCCATGTCAAAGGTGCCGGCTGTCTCCACCGAGAAGCGCTCTATGGAGCGGTAGGGGATGGACATATATTCCTTTTTCTTTCCCGTGACTCCCTGAATATCCTGAATGATGAGGCGTTTGTTGGTGAATACCCATTTGTCGCGAATCAGCTTGAAAGCCTTCTCGATAAATTCTCCATCGCAAAGCAGCGGGCCGTACTCCTTTTGCAGAGACGCAGCGTCCATTTCGGAAGCATTACCCAAAATCGTGTCTAGAATTCCCATGTTTTTTAGTTTTTAGATTTACCGGCTAAAGATAGCGGCATTTTCCCGATTGACGGTTTCCCGGACTGCTTTTTTGTATTTTTTTCAACATTCGGTTATTGCTCCAGAGCTTTGAGCCAGCCTTGTATTGCCTTGCGGGTGGCTGACGCATCGTGCTGTGCCGTGCTTCCCTGGATGGCTATTCCCCGGAGAACCTTTGCTCCCTGACAGGCCGATTGGATGCGGCGCTCTGTGGCCGACAGACCGCTGCCTTCGTGGGTGCAGAAGGGAGCGATGAGCTTTCCGTTCCAGTCGTGCTTCTCGATAAAGGTATAGACTGCCATCGGCAGTTCGCTCCACCAGTTCGGATAGCCCAGGAAGATCATGTCATAGTCCTCAATCCGGATGTCTCTTTTGATTTCCGGACGGGCGCAGGCCCGTTTTTCCTGTTGGGCAATCTCGATGCAGCGGTCATACTCCGCGGGATAGGACTGTACGGGCTCAATCTGAAAGAGATCGGCTCCGGTTTCCGAAGCCAGCATTTCTGCAACAATATGGGTGTTTCCTTTGGCTATGTAGCCCACTCCGTAGTTTTCGTCTGTACGTGAGAAGAATACCACGAGTTTCTTCTTTTCAGTTATATTGGTATTCATATCTTTCTGTTTTTGGATTATAGTTTATAACGCAGCCATAATACATCGTTTTCCAGTGCTTCCACCTGCTGCAGGCGGAGGTGCACCGGCATCCGGCTTTTGTCCGAAATGCCGTCAAACAAGGAGGTTTCTCCCTTTCTGCCGTCGATGCCCGGTGCCAGCAGCAGACTTACCTCGTCCACCAGTCCTGCTTCCAGGAATCCGCCGTTGATGTGTCCGCCGCCCAGCAGACCGAGTCTTTTCACGCCAAACTGGGTGTAGAGAATCTCCATGGCTTTCTCCAGGTCGATGTGTTCCTTACCCACGGCAATCCAGGAAATCTCCTGTCGGCGCAGGGTGGCCAGATATTCTTCGCTGGCTCTTTCGCTGACGATGCAGATGAGCGGCACATCGTCGATGGTGTTCGATTTCCAGCGCAGACGGCCCTGAGTATCTACGGTGACCATATAGGCATCCGATTTTTCAGCCATATAGACCGATGGTTTGCCTACCGGTTTGTTTTCTATCGGAATGAAAGGTTCCTTGTCGGCACTGTAATGCTCCATGGTTACTCGCCCCTCCAATAGAGTGGGGCAATCCAGTTGCTCCAGTGTGGTGTAATATTCGTCTCCGCTGATCTGCTCCACCATGGCGCAGTCGATACGCCCGTCGATGGAAGCCACCATGTGGCAAATGATATAAGGTCTCATAATCCTTAATTCCGCAACACTATTATAAAATATTTTTTTTAAGTACCTGAGCAACAAA